>Ga0302324_100000677_pt1 | contig 86648 bp, 81 predicted proteins | sample Palsa_T0_1_FD_201949 | JGI IMG/M metagenome (GOLD analysis project Ga0302324, IMG submission 201949) | Peat permafrost microbial communities from Stordalen Mire near Abisko, Sweden - Palsa_T0_1 | ecosystem: Environmental > Terrestrial > Soil > Palsa > Peat permafrost | place: Sweden: Abisko...
GACGCCGTCCGGCGCAGTGGAAGGCAGGATCGGCGCGGTGCGATCGACACCGGCATGCGAGAGCCAGGATTTCGCGGATGCCACCAACCGGTTGGCCACCTCGGCGCCGCGTTTCTGCGCCAGCGCCCCAACCACGAATTGCGGTGAATCGTCCCACGGCAGAGCGATCGATCCCGCCGGAAAATCGGCTGGCCCAGGCAGATATAAGAATGACGGCAACAGCGGCTGGCCGCGCACTTCGCCCGGATTCACTAACTGCGAGATCTCGAATAGCGTTACTTGTGGCCGCTCGCCGGCGTCGCCGTCCCGCGAGGCAAAGGCCAGCGCGCAGTTGGTTGTTCCCAGATCGATTCCGATGACGTATTGATTTGCCAAGGCAGGTAAAGGCCGCGCACCGCCAGCCCGTGACTCAAGCACCCAGTGTAACGCGAGGGTGTGCGGCAGGTGGATGCTACAATGATTCTCTTTGTCACCGACCGACACCTTGATCGATGCGGCCGGCCGCTGGTTCCTGCACTCGGGAATTCAAGAAGCGAGCGGCGGCGTTGCACGCTACTACCGCTCCGACCTCGGCCAGAATGCGCGCGTCTCGACCGAAATCACCGGCTATGCCGTCAGCGCTTTTCTGTTTTTGCATGAGCGCACCGGAGATGCCGCATATCTCGGCGCGGCGCTGCGCGCGGCACGTTTTCTTACGCGGGTGGCCTGGGATCCGAAGCTTGGCACGTTTCCATTCGAGTGTTCGCCCGCGCCCGCATTCGCGTACTTCTTCGATTGCGGCATCATCGTGCGCGGCCTGCTGTGTGCTTGGCGAGCGACCCAGGAAACCGAATTCCGCGATAGCGCGATTGCGGCCGGCCGCGCAATGCTGACCGACTTCCGGGACGGCCAAGCAATCCATCCGATTCTTGCGCTGCCGGACAAGCGCCCGCTGGCGTGGGAGGCGCGCTGGTCGGCGAGCCCCGGATGTTATCAACTGAAATCGGCGATGGCGTGGCACGAGCTGTTCGAGGCCACGGGCGATCGCGAGTTCTTGTGCGGCTATGAAGCGGCGCTCCGGGCCGCACTCGAAAACGATCAAGAATTCCTGCCCGGCGAATCGGATCCGCAGCGCATCATGGACCGGCTGCATGCCTACGGTTATTTCCTGGAGGGACTGCCGCCGGTGCTTGACCGGCCGGAATGCGCCCAAGCTTTTCGCGCTGGCGTGGACCGGGTGTCTGGTCTGTTGCGGGAGATCGGGCCGGTTTTCGCGCGCTCCGATGTGTACGCGCAATTGCTGCGCGCGCGCCTAGTGGGCGAAGCTCATGGGGTATTGGCGCTGGATGAAGCCGCGGCTGCCGAGGAGGCGGAACAGGCGGCCAGTTTTCAGATCGCTTCGGACGATTCTCGCGTCGGCGGCGGATTCCAGTTCGGCCGCAAGCAAGGCGATGTACTGCCATTCGTGAATCCGGTGTCGACGGCGTTTTGCGTTCAGGCGCTGGCTTGGTGGGATGATCGTGCGTCGAGCAGCCAGGGGGACCGCCCCACGTCAGCCGAGCTTGATCGCGAATGCGGCGTAATCTAAGCTGCCGAAAAATTCCTGGCGGAACGCCTCGGGCAGCTCGGCGAGGGAGGGCATGCTCTCGACCGCCGGCGACAGCCGCTCGATTTCGATTCGGCCAAAGCCCGCCTCTTCGAGATAAAAGCCGGCGAGCGCCGGTGGAATCGGACGGCTGTGCGTAGGATCGATGAAAAAGTGCGTCGCGAAAATTGCGAGGCACTCCGGGTTGGGTGTTTCAAGCGTCAGCAGACCGCCCGCGCGCAGCTTGGCGTGCACCAGACGGATCATCTCCGGCAGCTTGGCCGGCGGCAGATGCTCCACCACTTGACAGCAGATCACTCCGCCAAGAGACGCATCCGGCAATTCCTTCAAGTAGGCGAAAAGATCGGCCTTTTCGGCGTCCAGCCCCTTGGCCGCGCACAGCGCGATGGAGTCGTCATTGGAATCGATGCCGCGCGCCGCGATACCAGCGTCCTGAAGGACCTGCAGCAGTTCGCCGCGGCCACAGCCAAGGTCGAGCACCGGGGCGTGCCCGTGAAAGCGAGACGCGTACATCCGCTGGCGCGCGCGAATGTCCTCTTCCGCGCCACGAAACTTCTCCGCGAACTTCAGCCAATCGACATTCGCGAACTCCGGCGGCGCGCTCGCGGAAACGTGCTCGGCGGCGCGAGCCAGCGAAGCTTTTTGACGCACCAGCCGCAGCTCGGCGTGAATGATCCGCTCGTATTCGGCTCGCGCGCGAGCCAGCTCGTCCCAAAATCGTTGATGAATTTTCTCGGCCTGCCGCTCGATCGACCGCTCGAAATCGGCATGCTGCTCTTTCGCCTGCTGGCGGAAACTGGCATCCTGCGCTTTGATCTGCTCGCGGAAATTCGAGTCCATCAAGGTGACGCGATGTTGAAATGCCCCCTGCAGCTCGGAAACGCTCCGCAAGAACTGAATCTCCGTGGCCGCGAGCTTTTGTTCCCATCCGGCGCGCCACTCGACCCAATGCGTTCGGATGTCTTTCAGTTCGCGAGCCTCCTCGCGCAGCCCGCGAGCTTCCCCGAGCAGGTCCGCGTCCTGCCCCGCCAGCAGTGAAAGCGCGCGCCTGTATTCGTTCAATGTCTCGATAGTGGCTTGTACACAGGCCAGCACGCCGCGGTTGAACTCCACTTGTTCGCGCACATGCCAGTCGAGCGCCCGCGCCACGCCACGCTTAAGTTTTTGAACGATCGAGTTCCTTAGCCCGGGAGGCCGGGGATTCACGGTCCCAATGCTCGCCACCTTGGCTTCGGCGGCATCGCGAGCGTGCAGCAGCGGTGTCAGGTCCGGCAACGGGATGTTCCCTGGGGCCACGCCGTTGGGATTGCGCGCGCGCACGCGCTGCCGGATTTCGGCGATCACCGCCGCGAGCTCTTCACCCTTGGGATCGTCCATGTTTTCGGCTCGATTTTTTGTTCCAGCTCGCGGTGATTTTTGTGAAGACGCCGCCGCGCGGCGTAAACTCGCCCGAGAGCGTCGCGGCCACGGGCTGGCAGGCGCTGACCACGTCACGCAAAAAGCGGTTCACCGCGTTCTCCTGAAAGATGCCCAAATTGCGATAGGCGAGCATGTACATCTTCAGCGACTTCAGCTCCAGACACAGCTTGTCGGGAACATAGCGCAGCGTTAGCTCACCGTGATCCGGCAGCCCAGTCTTCGGACAAACCGACGTGAACTCCGGCAATACGATCTCGATTTCATAGCCCGGATACTGGTTCGGCCAGGTTTCAATCTCCGGCAGCTTGGCGCGCACGCCGGCAGCCGCGTGCTCGTCAGTGTATTGTCTTTTCATTGCGCGGGGATCAGGATGCGCGACAGCAAATCCAGGAACAGGCCGACGTCGGTGACCACGCCCACGGCCTGTCCCGTGCCACGGTCGCTCACCTTGGTTGCCACGGCGGGATTGATGTCGATGCAGACGATCTTGACCCAGCTCGGCAGCATGTTTCCGACCGCGATGGAGTGCAACATCGAACCCAGGCAGAGCACCAGCCCCGCGCCCTTCAACTGCTCGGCATAAGCGTCCTGCGCGCGATTCATGTCGGTGATGGTCTCCGGCAGCGGCCCATCGTCGCGCAGACTGCCCGCCAGCACAAACGGCACGTTATGTTTGACGCATTCGTACATGATGCCGGTGCGCAAACGCCCGCTTTCCACCGCTCCGCGAATTCCGCCGCAATTGTAGATGGCATTGATCGCGCGCATGTGATTGCGATGCCCGTGCTCTTCCTGCCGTCCGTCGCTCTGGCGGATGCCGAGCGAAGTTCCGAGCAAGGCCGCTTCGATGTCGTGCACGCCCAGCGCATTCCCGCTCAGCAGCGCGGTGATGTAGCCTTCGCGAATCAATCGTGACAGCGGCCCGGCGCCGCCCGTATGCACTACCACGGGTCCGGCCACGGCGATAATTCCCTGCCCCGCCGCGCGGGCCTGCTCGATCAACGCCGCAGTTTGTTTAACGGCGGTCTCCACCTGCCGCTCGGATGAAATGCCGTTGCTCATGAATGCGAACGCCAGGCGGTCCCGCTCCTTGGACTCGGGGACGACGCGAATGCCGCGCATACCGGTGACGACTTGATCGCCGGCTTTGATGTCGCGCAGGCGCCGGCACCAAGCTCGATCGCTTTCCACCACGATCAGCGCGTCCATGCGCTGATTCTGGACTTCCAGCCACTGGCCGCCGTGGCGCACGTAGGTTTTGTGATTGGTGGTGGAGTAAAAATCTTCCGGAGCGCAGCAATCGCGCTCCACGGTGAACAACTCGGCAACGCCCGAATCCACCATCGCGCAACCCAGTCCGAGCAACCGGGAGAGGATCTTCTCCATCGACTCGCCGTCGCCGGTGTCGATCTTCAGCCGCAGATAGGATCCGTCGCTATTGGTGCGTCCGATACTGAACTGTTCCACATCGAAGCGGCCTCCGAACTCGACCACGGTGTCGAAGATCTGCTCCATGATGTGGGAGTCGATGAGATGGCCCTGGGCCTCGACGCGCTCTTGGAGCGGAAGGGGTTGGCCGTGCGCGGTGATGGCTTCGGACTTGGTTTCCAACTTACTGATTTCCAACTAATAGGATACCCGCTATTGGAGGGGGAACTCGACTTTGAGGCGGGGAAAACGGAGGAAGTCGCGATCGTTGGTGCAGAGCGTGGCGCCGTGTTCGATGGCGAGTGCGGCAAGGTGAGCGTCCATGATCAGTGACCCCCGAGCTCGCGATTTTGGCAGCAAGGCACTCAAGATGCCCCAGTGCCGTTCAGTGGGATCGACGATCACCACGTTGTCTCGGGCAAGCCAAACTCCGACGATCTCAATCGCCTCGTCTAGCTCAAGGGGCATTGCAAAAAGCTTCGGTGTGGTCGCCAAGCGGAGAAATCCGAGAATTGTTTGCCATGGGAGGCCGACTCTTGCAGGCCCGGAGAGCAAGTCGCTCAGCCAGTGAGCCGCGCGTGGATGTTCCCTGGCGCTGGTATTGTGCGCATACAGAAGGAGGTTGACGTCGAGAAGTGTCACTTGTAGTAGGGACCTTCAATCTCTTCGATCAAATCCCAGGTCTTGTCGAGGTTATAGCCCGGCTTCAGGCCCATATCCCGCGCCTGCACCTTGAACGGCTTCGGCTTGCCAGGCTTCTTGCGGGGCTCCAGCGCCAGACGCAACACTGCATTGACCGTTTCCTTGAAGGACTTACCAGACTTGCGCACCTCGGCTTCGAGCTTCGCGCGAACGTCTTCATCCAATGTGATGGTAGTTCTGGTGGGCACATCTTGATGCTAATCTGCTGACATCATGATGTCAAGCCATCACGATGTCATGATATCGAACTCTAGCGCTCCGCGAGCCAAGCCAGGAACAGACCGTCCGGGGCGACGTCTTCCCAATAGGAAATCGGGCGGCTGGAAACCTTGGCGCAGTGCCGCGCCAGCATCTTCTCCAGCTCTTTTCGGCCGAACCACTTCTCCCACTCGGGAGTCTTCAACCGGCCCCACTGTTGCGAATTTTTGTCGATGATCACGATGCGCCCGCCGGGCCGAACCACGCGACACATTTCGGCCACCGCAGCCTGGATGTCGACGGCGTGCTCCAGCGATTCCGTGGCATAAGCGCAGTCAAAGATGCCGCCCGGAAACGGAAGGGCGGTCATGGATCCCGCGCAAGCGCCGACACCCGGGGGCACGTGCCGCAACATGGCTTCGGCCAGATCGAGCCCCACGATGGACGCCCGCGGATAACGCTCGGCGAGCACGCGCGCGAACCGGCCCTTGCCGCATCCGGCATCCAACACGCGCTTGGCATTCAAATCGCCGAGATATTCGAGAATCAGCTGGACATGGTAGATGCGCGGATCGATGGTGGATGGAAAATTCTCCTCGTCGGCCGCGGCTGCATTGAAGTGCAGGATAATTTCCGGCAACGGCACGGACGGGGCAGTGGGCTTCGTAAAAAAATCTTTCCAGCCCATCAGCCACGCGTCAGGAAAATCGGCAACCCGGTCTTGTTGGCGTAATTCGGCCGGTAGCGCTCGGTGTTATACATGTTCGCTACATCCACGTGGCGCGGGCCCAGCGCGTGGTCCGGAATCGGCGCCATGGCGTAACGGCCGTCCACCAGCGCGGCCATCAATCCGCTCCGATTATCAAGGACCGCCTCGAGCGCCATGGTGCCGAATGTCGACGCCACCAGTTTATCCACGAAATCCGGCACGCCGCTGCGCAGATCGTAGGTCAAGTCGCTGACGACGGTCTCCTCGGGCACGCGCTTCTTGATCTCGTCGCTCAAAGCTTCCGCGACGTTTTGCTTCTTGCGATGGCCGTAGGCATCGGCATCTCCATATTCGTGGACCTGATAGCCCTCCCACTCGGCGCCTTCCGACAAAATCACCAAACAATAATTGCTTGGATTGTTTTTCTTGTCCGTCATCAGGAGATCGATCAATTTCTCCAGGTTGACCTTATATTCGGGAATGCAGCAGCGGATGGACGCCACATATGCCGTGTACAGCGAAGTGAAGCCGGCATCGCGCCCGAACACCCGAAAAATGCCGATCCGCTCGTGCGAGCCCACCGTGGTTCTCTGCCGCGCGATGGCGTCGGTGGCGCGCGTGATCGCGGTGGAGAAGCCGATGCAATATTCGGTGTTGCGGACGTCGTTGTCCATGGTCTTCGGCACCGCGATCACCTTGACGCCGAAACCGTGCAGTTTGGCGGCATAGCTCAGTGTGTCGTCGCCGCCGATGGCGATCAGGGAAGAAAGCCCCAATGCTTCGATATTGTTCAGCACCTGCGGGCTCATGTCATACAGCGTGGATGTTTTGCCGCCCTTGGTCACCTCGTTCTGGGGAAAATCCTGTCCTTTGAGGAAGTCAGGCAGGCTCGGCATCTTCGCCGGGTTGGTCCGGCTGGTATGCAAGACGGTGCCGCCATACCGATCGATAGCGTTGGTGTTGAGGCGCGTGAGAGGCAGGATATAGCGGGTTTTGCTGGCTGCGTCGGCCAAGTTGACATGCGTGAGCCCTTCCCAGCCACGCCGGATGCCCACCACCTCACAGCAGTTCTCGGTGGCTCGGTAGGTAACTTCCTTTATGACGGAATTGAGGCCGGGGACATCGCCGCCGCCCGTCAAAATACCAATGCGCTGAGTCGCCATGGCCTATTTTACTCTGTAGAAGCTGAAACTCCCGCTTCGGGTTGGACCGGAGCGGGAGCGAGCGAACGAAAGGGATCGCGCGAACTAGCGGCGTCCGCCGCCCCCGCGAGCGGCCCCGCGGAATCCGCCACCCCCACCGCCGCGGACTGCGCCACCGCGATAGGCGCCGCCGAATCCGCCGTAACCGCCACGACCCGCGTAGCCACGGCCACCGTAGTAGCCGCCGCGGTATCCGCCCCAACCACCCCGGTAGCCGCCACCCCAATAGCCGCCGTAGAGTCCGACCCCACCGTAGGGATACCCATAGCCATAGGCGTAGGGGTAAGCATACGGATACGGATAGGCAGGATACGCATAGGGGTAAGCAGGGTAATAACCGGGAACGCCAACGCCGATACCCACGCCAAAGCGCACCGCGGCATCAGCCTTGGGGGCGCCGACGAACATGAGGACGCCCGCTAACGCAAGGATCGGGAGCCCAAGCCTTTTCAATGTTTTCTTAATCATATAAACCTTCCTGGAGGCTAACTCCCATCGCCTCTCCACTATATTGGATGGGCGGGGCGCGTCCGGGTTGCATTGTTGGTTAACTTTAACAGAGGGCTTGACAGTTCGCCAATTCTTCGCCTATCATTGCCAGGTATCTGATTCTCCCCTACAAGGAACCCTAAATGAAAATCAGCGAAACTCTGCTACCTGAATTCGACCAAGAGATGGCCAACACGCGCAAGGTGCTGGAACGCGTGCCGGACGGCAAAGACGATTGGAAACCGCATCCGAAGTCGTCTACGCTGGGCGCGCTGAAGGCGCACATCGCGAACATGCCCGATTGGGCCGGTCTCACCATGCAAAGCGATACTTTCGACTATGCTCCGCCCGGGGCGCCCCCGTACGAAACTCCGAAATTTGGATCGAACAAAGAGCTGTTGGCGGCCTTCGATAAGAGCGTGGCTGAAGCGCGCGCCGCACTGGCCGCCGCCGACGACAGCAAGATGCTGGGGCCATGGACCTTGATGGCCGGCGGACAGAGCCTCATGACCCTGCCGAGGGTCGCGGTGATCAGAAGTTTTGTGATGAACCACACCATCCATCATCGCGCGCAACTGGGCGTGTATCTTCGATTGAACGACATCCCGTTGCCGCAGCTCTACGGGCCGACGGCCGACGAAAAGTAGTTACGGGCTCTCTTACAACACGGCTCCCTTACAACACGGCTCCCTTACAACACGTCGGCGAAGCCGCGCTTCAGATGCCGGAAGAAAAGTCCGCCGGCGACGAAGGCCGTGATCGCGTAGGCCGCGACAATCGCGAACTCGTGCAGGCTGGGGACGCGGTAGGACAGCAGGCGGTCGCGATAGGCGCGCACCAAGAAGGCCAGCGGGTTCAAGTGCAGGATAAAGCGGAAGCGCGCGGGCATCTGCTGCTCGGTGATGAAAATCGGAGTGACCCAGAACCAGAAGACTAGGATCACGGTGAGCACTTGCGCCGTATCGCGGAGATACACCTGCAGGCTGGCTACGATCCAACCGACGCCGATGGCGAACATCCCGACCAGCAGCATGTAGAACGGCAGCAACAGCATCCATAGGCTGAAGTGTCCCATCGCCACGCCCAGGATTCCGATCAGCGCGGCCACCACCAGCAAATGGCTGATGAGCGACGACAAGAAGATGGACACCGGCACGATTTCGGCCGGGAAAACGGTCTTGGTGATCAGGTTGGCGTTGTCCACCATCGACGAGGCCGAGCGGGTCACCGTGTCCTGGAACAGCAGCCAGGGAAGGAATCCACAGAACAGAAACAGCGGATAATTATGCGTCGCTTCGTTGGGCGGGACTTGCTGGTGGAGGCACAATTGGAATACGAACACCCAGCTCACCAACTGCACCAGCGGCAAGATGAGACCCCACATCCATCCGGCGGTGGAGCCGATGAAGCGCTGCTCGAAATCGCGCCGGACCATTTGCAGCAGCAGCGTGCGGCGGTGAATCAGGTTGTGGGCGAAGTGGTGTCCGGGGAGGGTCATTTATTCCAGTTCACGCCTTCCAGGTTACTATGGCGTTGAAGATCATGAAAGCCTGCGTTCTTCACCACCCGGCGCCGATCGAGAGCAATCCGCTGGTATACATGGAAGTGGCGAAGCCCGCGCCGATCCGAACGCAAGTTTTAGTGCGCGTGAACGCTTGCGGAGTTTGCCGGACGGATCTGCATGTTATCGAAGGCGAGCTTGCGCCGCGCATATCGCCCCTCACGCCGGGGCATCAAGTGGTGGGAGTGATCGAGGCGGTGGGCGGGGACGCGAAGCAGCAGGATGTTGGAACGCGAGTTGGGATCGCCTGGCTGCATTCGACCGACGGCACGTGCGAATACTGCCGCGCGGGAAAAGAAAATCTCTGCAACGATCCTACGTTCACCGGCTGGACCGTGGATGGCGGGTACGCCGAGTACGCGCTGGCGGACGAAAGCTTCGTTTATCCGATTCCGGAAGGCTTCGACGATCTCAAGGCCGCGCCGCTGCTGTGCGCGGGCATCATCGGTTTCCGGGCGCTGCGTCTCTCCGCCATCGAGCGTGGCGGGCGGCTGGGCCTGTACGGTTTCGGAGCCGCGGCGCATGTTGCGATTCAAGTGGCGCGGCACTGGGGCGCAGAAGTGTACGCGTGCACGCGCGATGAGCGGCACCAGAAACTGGCGCTGGAATTGGGCGCGGCGTGGGCGGGCGGGACGGTGGCCGAGCCCCCGAAGAAACTCGATAGCGCGATTATCTTCGCGCCCGCCGGCGAGATTGTGCCCGCTGCACTGAAGGCTTTGCGAAAGGGCGGAACGCTGGCGCTGGGCGGGATCCACATGAGCGCCATTCCACCGCTCGATTACGATCTGCTGTATCAGGAGCGCGTGGTTCGAAGCGTCGCGAACAACACGCGGCAGGATGGGCATGATTTTTTGAAAGTGGCCGCCGAGATTCCCGTTCACATTTCGACCGAGGTCTTTGCGCTGGAAGAAGCGAACCGGGCGCTGAATGCGCTGAAGAACGACGCCATTCGCGGCGCGGCAGTTTTGAAGGTTGGCTAATGGCCGCTAGTTCTTCACGGCGACCTTCGGGCCGTATAGCTTGCGGTACACTTCAGCGTTGCGCAAAACGCTCTGGACATAGACGCGGGTTTCGTTGAATGGAATGCTCTCGATGAACTCGGAGGGCTCGCGGAAGTTGGCCGAAGCCATCCAGGTGGTGACGTGCGACTTGCCCGCGTTATATGATGCCAGGGTCGCTTCCCACTTGCCTTGCAGCTCGTCCGAGAGCTCCTTCAAGTAGTAAGTGCCCATTTTCAGATTGGTATCGGGCGTGAGCAGCATGGCGGTGCGATAGCGCGGGATCTTCAGCTGTCGGCTGAGCTGGCGGCCGGTGGCAGGCATCACTTGCGCGAGGCCGCGGGCATTGGCCGGCGAGATCGCCTTGGGATTGAACTCCGACTCCTGGCGGATAAGCGCGGCCATCAAAAACGGATCGATCATCTGCGCGCGGCAATATTCCTCGAGCGATTTGCGATAAGGCAATGGGAAAGCCAAACGCCAGAACTTTTCGGGCGCGGCATCGAGCGACATCGATAGATAAGCCGGAGCGTAGTGCTTGATGAAGCGGATGGCTTGATCGGGAGCATCGCGCTCGTTGGCGAGCTCGGCCAGCTCCAACGCCATGATCTGCGGCTGCCCGTCGGCTTTGGCGCCGAACCGCAGCTCGCCTTCCGCCAAATCGTCCAGACCTGCGACGACGAGCAAATGCGCGCGGGCGATGCGCTGCTTGGTGAGCGGAGTAGCGTCGAAGCTTTCAGGAGAATGCCGGCTAACGGATTGAAGTCCAGCGATAAACTGTACCGCGCCGGGAGATGCGGCGGCCCTGGCGATGGACGGAGTCTCCAGGCGCTCGCGGGCGAGAATCGCGTAGTAGTAGTTGGGATACGCGCTGTTGATGGTGTCGTAGTAGGCGCGCGCGGCAGCCCAGTCGGACTTCGATTCCGCGATCCGGCCCAGATAATAGAGCGCCGGGCTCACTTGCTCGGAAGCGGGATAGCGCGTGAGATGCTCGCGCAGCATGGACTCGGCCTTCGCGGGATCGCGGAGATATGCAAACCACGTAATTTTCCAGTGGCACGCCGCCGATTGCGGATCGTTCGCGAAGGATTCGGAACAAGTGCGATACAGCGGCTGCGCGGTCTCCGGCTTGTCGTGCGCCGCATAGTAGTTGCCGACCGAGATCAGAGCTTGCAAGCGCCAGTGCGATTGCGGGAAGGATTGCGCCAGCTTTTCGAGCGTGGCGTTCATGTCGTCCAGCCGGTTCAAGCGGCGCTGGGCTTCGACCAGGTAGTAGAGGCGCTCGGCCTCGGGCTCGGGCGCGGTGGCTTGGAAAGAGATCAGATACTTGTAAGCGGACTCGTTTTCTCGCGCCAGGTACGCAGCCGCGCCAATGCTAACCCGGGCCAAGTCGTGATTCTCGCCGCTCAAGCGCGGCAGAAGCGCCGTAAGTTCCTTGCCGGCTCGCGTGTAGTCGCCGCCTGCTTCGAGCTTCATGCCGCGGGCGAAAAGAGCATCGGCGGGGATGCTGGGATAGCGGGTGAGCGCTGCTTCGGCGTCGGCGGATTCTTTCGACAGCGGGTACTCGATATAGATTTTCTGGTAATGTTGCGCGGCCGCGTCCACATTTTTCTGGGCTTCATAGGCGCGGGCCAGCAACAGTTCAGCTTGCGGGGCGGGAAGATCAGCCAAATGCTGCTGGACGAGCGTGACCGCGCCTGCCGGATTGCCGCCTTCGAGAAATGATTCGGCTTGGAGCAATGCCGCTTTCGTGACCAGAGGCGAGGCAGGCGTGGATTGCCACACCGGCTGCAACGTGGATTCGGTATCGGCGAACTGGCGCAGCCCGGATTCAGCGACCGCGCTCAGATAGGCGGAATAGTCGGCCAACTCCGGCAAACGCTTACCGACCGCTTTCAGGTGAGCAAGCGCGTCTCCGAACTGGCGCTGATCGGTCTCGGTCGCGCCCAGAAGCAAGAGCGCCAGAGCGCCGTTTTGGTCCGTGCGGTGCGCTTGGGCATAGCGCAGTACGGCCGCGCGAGCGCCCGCGATGGGGGTTTTGCGATAGCGGTCCGCCAGCCCGTCGAGTGATTGCGCAGAGACCGCGGTGGCGCACACGAAGGCGCCTGCGCAGATGCACGCGGCCGAGCATGCCAGTCTAGACCATCGGGCCTGGATAATCTTGACCCAACAATTCAGCATCATCGTTTGCCAGCGTTCTCACCAGCTCGAGATGGAGATAATCCACCATCGAGTCCGATGCATTCAAAAACTTACGGCGAAAAGCCTCGCGCGCGGAAAGGATCTCTTCTTTAAGAGACGTATATAAATCGTGCGCGGCACGGCCATTCTTTACTCTTTCAGATTGATAAAGCCTAATCTCGGCCACCTGGATGCGCGCGAAGCGCTGCGCGTATAAGTGGAGTTCCCTATCGTCGCGGCTCAGGGAAAACCATGAGAGAATCTCAGGTTCTTGCTTAGTTTTGTTGGTGGCGCTGATGGTGACCAATGTTTCCGCGAGAAGCGGAACCGCGGACTGGGCGGGACGAACGTCGATCACCGCGCCCGCCGTGGCAGCCAAAAGTTCCAGTGCGTCCACGTCTACTAGTTCCAGCGCATCGGAGTTCACATCACCCGAATCCGCGTAGAGCACCGCCGGAACCGCTTGACGGGTGACGATCGGAAACAGGCAGCATCTGGAGCTTCCGTGATCCGGGGCTTCGCCGAGATAAGCCGCCAGCGGCTCGGACAACTCGCTGCCGGCGCGCATCGCGACTAGCGTGTCGCGAGTCTCCACGGCGGCGGCGAACGCCGGCGCGGCATCGAGAGAGACTTCGGGGGCGGGACCCGGCCCGTCGATATTTCGCGAAACCTCGAAGCGCAGCTTGCGATCGTGAATCAGGAACAGCGCCGCTCGCCCGCAAAAGCCGCGAGTGGCGTCCATCAGCGTGTGACTCCACTGGCCTTCGTTTTCGAAGTGCCGCAGCCGGCGGGCGGTTTGATTCAACTTCTGGATCAAATCATGCCGCGCGGTATGCCCCGCTTCGCGGACCCTCGCTTCGAGAGCATCCTGGTACTCGCCTTCCAGACGCGCCGCCAAGCCCGCGATAGTCTCCTCGAGCACGCGCTCCATGCGTTCGGGCCATTGCGCTTCGAGCACGTCGCGGACGCGGTCGATATGCTCACGCCAGGCAAGGGCCAACTGCTCCCGAACGATATCGTTCGCGTCGGCCAGGAGCTCGCTGGTAGCTTCATTCATGGGGGAAACAGAGGGCAATACTATTGTATCGGACTCACCGAAACCGCTCCCTCACGGTCGCGGCTCGGAATCACGCAACGCTCCCTCACGGTCGCGGCTCGGTTGGCCGCGGCTCGGTATTAATGCGCGGGCGCGGGTTCGGGATGCACGGGCAACAGCATTCCGGTCAGCCGCACCTGCCTCCGGCCGCTGGTAAGCTCCAGCACCAGATGGCCGTCGGGTTGGCTGGAGCCTTGGCCGATCAATGTGTCGGCTCCTTGGGAAACCTGGACATTCGAAAGCAGCAGGCGCGGGATTCCGTTCGCGGCGGCCACGCGATAGGACCCCGAAACCGCGCGCATCTCGGCGTCCGGCGCAAGCACGATTCCGCGGCCTTCGAACGTGCCCTTGGAGCGGAGATTGAGCAGCAGGCCGGCGCCGGTGCCGCTGGTCTCAAATTCGCCATCCACGTCGAGCTGGCCGCTTCGGTAATCGAAATTTTCGATGGCGCCGTTCAATTGATACGCGGGCTCGGCCTTGGCGAGGTTGACAGCCATTTTGCCGGAGGCGCGCGTGTTTTCCAAACGCCATTCCAAATTGGCGACATTGATGGAGGGGCCGCGCCAAACCGCGTGGGCGCGCAACTCGCCGAGCAGCGATTCACCGTTCATCAGAGCAGGCACTTGCACGGTGATGTCGGCGTCGCGCTCTTCCAGCCATTTAGGAAGCGGCTGATCGCGCAAGCGGAAGGCCCGGGCAAGGAAGCCCTCGCTGCGGCGCAGAGCGGGAAGCATCAAACGCTCGGCCTCGGCGATCTGCAACTCGGGGATAGTGACACGCAGCCGGTGTGGATGCACCGCCGCGGATTGGTAACGATATTCGCCGTCGAACTTCACCGTGCCGGCGCGGCCATGCATGCGAGTGATTTGAGTTTCACCGGCATTCATCTCGACCGAGGCAGCGGCGATGCGAACCGGCGACGCGAGTCCGGGAATCTCGACGACGGCGTTCTGCAACTCATACTGGCCCGACCATGCGGGGGGATTCTCGGCGGTCTTTTCATAGGAGATCCAGCCCTTCCAAGCGCCCTGCTGCAGGTGTTCGAGCAGCGGTATCGCCGCGGCATCGAACCAGCGAGCGGCGCCGAGAGTCAACTGCCGCGTACTGATTCGGAGCGCGGCGTGGCTATTGTCGAGCGCGTACTCGCCTTCAATCTGCGCGGACTGGCCGTCTTCCATCTGTACGTCCGAAGGCGCGAGAACGACCTTGCCATCCGAGATCTGCACTTGCGCCGAATCGAATTGCGCCGAGCCGCCCCGAGGGAACTTCACGGCGGCGCCGGCTAGCGTCAACTGCCCTCCGACGCCGGATTGGCTGGAGTAGCCGATGCTGCCTTGCACTTTGCCTTCTACCTGGACGCCGGGTGGAAACGGCGCGCCGAAATGCCGCGCGGTCTCGACCAGCGAGGCGGTGGGAAGGTCGTGGAATTGAAGATTGCCGGACCATTTCGGAGCGGCAAGATAATTGTCCAGGAGGAATTCGGCCGACACCGGGTCGGGCTGCGCCGGCGTTGTGATTGGGGTATTCAGGGTAGCGAGCTCGATATGATGTCCGTTGAGATTCAGCGATCCGCGATAGTTGAGCGTCCAGCCTTCGCCGGGGGACGGCATCAGGTCCCAACGATGCACGTCGCTGATGTTGAGATCGCCGGTAATGCCGATGTTGGATAACGGACCGGCGAGCTTGGCGTTGGCGAGCACAAAGCCGTGCACGCCGATGTCGCTGCCGTGGAACAGACGGGTGATCTCGGAAATCGCGGTGCGGTCCAGATGAACTCCCATACTGAGCTGGTCCTCGCCGTTCGCGCCGGATTGCAGAAGGCCGCGGGCGGTGAGCTCGCCGAAGCTCGGCGACGCCTGGTCGGTACGAGCCGGTGCGCCGGAGAAACGGATCACCACGTCGCCGTTTTCGTTGGCGTAGACATCCACGTCGGCATCGCTGATATAAAAGACGGACTTGGTATCGGCGAACTTGAAATCGATGCGGCCGCCGCGGATTTGAATATCGGGAATGGCGTAGCGGCGCGGGGCGCTGGACTGCGGGCGATGATCGAGCAGGGGCTGGATGTTCCAAGGTCCGGAAGGCATCCGTACGACGTTGACGCTGGGGGTATCGAGACGGAGGCTGGAGAAAGCGAGATGGCCCGCGAACAGGCTGGTCCAGCGGATGCGCGCTTGCATGGATTCGACGTGCGCGAAGGGCTCGATGCCGGCGGCTGGATCGTCGTCGATCAGGACATCGTCGACGGTGAAGCCGGGGCCGGTGAAGAGATTTAAGTGAACCGCGCCCAGATGAACGGGGCGGTTGAGCGCGGCTTCGAGCGCTGCTTGGATGCGCGGACGGAAACGATCGGCATTGAGGCGCGGCGCGGCCAGGCCGATCGCCACCACGACGAGCAGCGCGATAAGAGACGAACGCAGGAGCGAACGCCGGAGAATCTTCATGGCCCGAGAATTTTCATGAGTTTCGCGCCAAAAGATCGGCGTAGGCGCTGGGGTCATCGACGTCGGTAACGACGGCCCGGTCGGATAATTCGACGTAGATGGTGCGCGGAACGTGGCGATGAATTACGTCGCTCGCTTTGGCGTCGGGTGGCAGAGCTAGTAGCTCCGCGACCAGCGCCCTCGCGATGCAGACCGGATGGCCGTGCTCGCCTGAGTAGGTAGGCACGATGACCGGAGCGCGATCGGCGCGGAATCGGGCGGCCAGCGTTTCGAGCGTGGAGATTTCAAGATGCGGATGATCGACGGGCAGGAACATCGCGGCTGCGGCGTCCGGCGGAATCAAAGCCAATCCACATTGGAGCGAGCTGAGCATGCCGCGGTCAGGATCGGGATTGACGGCGAACAGGACCTCGCGGCCGCGCTCAATGCCGGATCGGATCTTATCGGCGTGGAGCCCGACCACGACGACGATTGGATCGCAAACTGAGGAGAAGAGACCGATGAGACGGTCGAGAAACGTTTCGTTCTGAAATCGAAGCAGCGCCTTGGGAGTGCCCATGCGGCGGGAAGCGCCGCCGGAAAGAATGATGCCGGCGATCTTCGGAGCACCTGTGGTTACGACAGGGCTCACTTGAGAACGGCCCGCGAGGCCTCGCTGGCGAAGATGGATTTGGCGGCGGTGCGCCATTCGGCATCGGGCGCGCGGCGCAGGGCGATCATTTCGGCCACGACGGAGACCGCGATTTCCTCGGGAGTGATGGCGCCGATCTCGAGTCCCATGGGAGCGAAGACGCGGTCGAAGGCAGCGCGCTGGATGCCTTCTTTTTCCAACTCCTTGACCACGCCGATCACCTTGCGTTTGCTGCCGATCATGGCGATGTACTTGGCGTTGGTATCCACGGCCCAACGCAGGACACGCATGTCGTCGCGATGGCCGCGCGTGACTATGACCACATAGCTGGTGTCGCGGATGGGAAGTTTAGGAAAAACGTCCTCGTACTCTTCGGCGTAGACTTCGTCGGCTTCGGGGAACCGGTCGCGATTGGCGAACGCTTCGCGGTTATCGACCACCACGGAAGAGAATCCGGCGAGCACGGCGACCTTGGAAATGCTTTTCGAGATGTGGCCGGCGCCGAAGATGAAAACGCGGGGTTGGGGAACCACGGGCTCGACGAACACGCTGAGTTGTCCTCCGCAGATGAGGCCGTTGTCGTACGCGGCGTCCTGTCCGAGGCTGAAATTCATCTGGCGCGGCCGCTCGGTTTCCATGACTTCGCGCGCGGCATTCCAGACTTCGGCTTCAACGCAGCCGCCGCCCACGGTGCCGAGCATGGAGCCGTCCTCGCGCACCAGCAGCTTGGCGCTTTCGTAGCTGGGAATGGAGCCGTTGACCTGCACGATGGTGGCGAGGGCGCACTTCTGGCCGAGGCGGCGCAGCCGGACCACTTCCTCGTAAATGTCCATTCGTTTGAATTATAGCGTGGACGAGGCGCAACAACGCGCGGACGCATGGACGGCATCGTTATGACCATGTTAATATGACCATGGTCATGACCGATAAGATTCCAGCCGGGGAATTCAAAGCGAAGTGCCTGAAGGTCCTGGATGAAGTACAACGGCAGCGCAAGCAATTTGTCATCACCAAGCGCGGCAAGCCCGTGGCTATGCTTGTTCCCGTTAATGAGCGGCGGGAAAGCATTATCGGAAGCATGAAGGGAACCATGGAAATTCTAGGGGACATCGTGGCTCCCATTGACGTGAAGTGGAATGCGGATGGCGAGTGAACTGCTACTTTTGGATACTCACTGCTGGCTCTGGGTCCACTTGGGCCTCATGCCGCGCATGTCGCGAGCATCGCTGGCGGCAATCCAGAATGCCGAATCCTATGGCAACTTGCGGGTCTCCGTGATCTCAATTTGGGAACTGGCGATGTTCGAAAAACGAGGGCGCGTAGCCCTTGCGATGAACGTGCGCACTTGGGTGGAGCAAGCATTAGATAAGCCGGGAATCGCCGTTGCACCGTTGACCCCCGAGATTGCGATTGAAAGCGTACATCTACCTGGGAACGCACTGCCCGCCGACCCGGCCGATCGGATGCTGGTGGCGACGGCTCGAGTCCTGGGAGCAACGTTGGTAACCAAAGACGCCCAGCTGCTTCGATATTCCCAGCAGCGGCACGTACGCGCACTTGAGGCATGATCAAGACCATCCTTTTTGACCTGGGCAACGTCGTCATACCGTTCGATTTCAAGCTGGCTTACTCGCGCATGGCCGAGCTTTGTAGTTGCAAACCGGAAGAAGTGCGGGCGCGGATCCGGGCTACGGGATTGGTGGGGCCGTACGAGAAGGGCCAGATCGCATCCGAGCCATTTGTCCGCGAACTCTCGGCCGCTTTGAAATTGGACATCAGCTATCCGGAGTTTTGCGACTGGTGGAACGGCGTTTTTCTGCCGGAAACGCTGGTGTCGGAGGCGTTGTTGGAGGATCTTCGCAGGCGGCATCGGCTGCTGGCGCTTTCAAACACGAACCCGATCCATTTCGCGATGCTGAAGGGGGCTTATCCGCTGCTGCGGCACTTCGACGACTATGTACTCTCGTACGAGGTGGGGGCGGCGAAGCCGGAGGCGAAGATTTATCGGGAGGCGATCGCGCGGGCGCAGTGCGATCCCGAGGAGTGCTTTTTCACGGACGATCTGATGGTGAATATAGAGGCGGCGCGAGCGCACGGGATGGACGCGGTGCAATTTCTTTCGGCGGAGCAATTGGAGCGGGAGCTGCGGGCGAGAGGGGCGCTATAGTTCGCTGGGCTAAAAGCGGCTCAACGCGGGAAGGCCGAAGTGCAGCCGGCCGGCGTTGCCCGCGGTGTGATCGAGTTGGAGCGTAACGTGGGTGCGAATCACCGCGAGATTGCGGAGCGCGCGGCCGAGCGGCGAGGATTTCGCGGCGGCGGATGTGCCAGAAGTACGGAACATCAGCTCCACGGCGTCCCATGCCAGGCGGATGACGTGCTGCTCGATCAGGAGCAAGCGGCGCTCCATTTCTTCGTCGAGCGGCTCGCCCGTTTCGACATGCTGCCGCGCCAGGTCCATGTAGTCCGCTGTCAGCTTCAGCAGCGCAGCCTCGGCGGTGTCGATGAGAGCCTGGGCTTCGCCGAAATGCTGCTGGAACTCCCACTCGCGCGAACGCACATGGAACGGCGGGAAATTCGTCTTCTTATTTTTAAGGATCTCCTCGTAGATATCTAGCGCGCCGCGCGCGGCACCCACCGAAACCGCGGCGACTTCGGAGATGAGCAACGGCGCGAGCCAGCCGTGGTACATCGGGTTGGGATGCAGCGCGTGGCCGGGCTGATCGCGCACCGGACGGCCTTGGCCATCGAGAAACCAAAGCGCGCGATCGGCGGGCACGAAGGCGTCATCGATAACTACACGGCGCGAACCGGTGCCTTGCATCCCAATCACATTCCAGTTGTCGACGATTTTGAACTGATCGCGATCGAACAGAATCCAAGCGTTGCCGAGCGGGGCCTTGGTTTCGGGATCTTGCACCATAGTGGAGCCGAAGAAATGGGTGGCGAGATCGCAGCCGGAGGCATAGTCCCATGCACCTTTCACGCGATAGCCGCCGTCGGCCGGAACACCAATGCCGCCGGGCATGCCGACGCCGGGCGCGCGGAAGTCGCCCGTTTCGCCGAAGACTTCGCGCTGGGCGTTTTCGGATAATTGCGCGGCGAGCACCGTGTGGCCGGAGGTGAGCGCGAGCACCCAGGCGCTGTCCGAGCATCCGCGCGCCACGGCCAGCATGACGCGAATGAAATCGGGCAGCGCGAATTCGTAGCCGCCGAAGCGGCGCGGTTGCAGGATGCGATAAAAACCGGCCGCGAGAAATCGGCTGTTGGTGTGCTCGGGCAGCTCGCCCAATTTTTCGCACTCGGCCTGGCGCTCGCGCAACAAAGGACGCAGGGCGTCAGCGCGACGGAGCAGTTCGTCGACTGTTAGAGCGGGCTCGGGCGGCGGAATGTCGCTCGATTCTTGCTGTGCAGAGCGAGTGAGGCCGGCCGCCATAGTCAGAGGTTATCAAATGGAGTACGAGGGCCAACGAAGTGATACATTTTGTGGTGGAAGGATTTCAAAATGCGCACTGGTTTGATTGCTTTGCTTGGGGCGGCGCTGATGGGCGTCTGCGCTTCGGCTCAGATTCCGCGCACGTCTGATGGCAAGCCCGATCTCAACGGCTCCTGGAATCTTCCGTACACGCCGAACATGGCGAAGGGCATCGGCGAGCTTCCTTTCACGGCCGCGGGCAAGGCGGTGTACGAGAAGATCAACACGGCTTACGATCCCACCGGTTTCTGCCTGTTTCCGGGCGTGCCGCGCATAAACAATTCGCCGTTTCCCATGCGGGTGGTCGAGACGAGGGAGTCGGTCGTGTTCCTGTACGAGTACATGACGACGTTCCGCGCGGTCCCTCTGGACGTTCGGGAACATTCGAAAAAACTCGATGCGACGTTCATGGGTGAATCCATCGGTTCCTGGGATGATAAAGATGCGCTTGTGGTGGACACCGTAGGGTTCAACGATCGAACCTGGTTGGATACGGCGGGACATCCGCACAGCGACGTGTTGCATGTGACGGAGCGTTACCAGTTGACCGATGCCAATCACATCGCGTACGACGTGACGGTGGACGATGCCAAGATGTACATGCGGCCTTGGAGCAATCAGCGTGTGCTCGAGCGCCTGAAGCCGGGCGACCGGCTGATGGAATATTCCTGCGACGAAAATAATCTGGATCGCGATCAAGGTCATTTAAGACCGGGCGCGACCGTGGTTCCGTTCAACAACCGTTGAGAGGCCGGAATTCAGAATTCGGAAGCCGGAATTCAGAAGCCAGAATTCAGAATTCGCCTGGTGTTGGAGTTATCCTAGAGGTATGAGACCAGTAGCAGTCGCCGGCATCGGGAAGACCGCGTTTGGCGCGTTCCCGGATCGCGATCTCCGTTCGCTCGCTGTAGAGGCGGGCCAAAAAGCATTGGAGAACGGACACGCAAGCACATCCCAATTAGAAGCGTTTTATCTCGGCAATTTTGCCGGGCCTTCGTTTACCGGACAGAATCATCTGGCGCCGTACGTGGCGTCGGCCATGGGCATCACGGGCGTTCCGGCCACGCGTTTTGAAGCGGCCTGCGCATCCAGCGGGTCGGCTTTCTTCCATGCGGTGTCGGCGGTAGCGGCCGGGCTGTACGACATCGTACTGGTGGTGGGCGTGGAAAAGATGACCTCACAGCCGACGCCGAAGGTGACTGAAATTCTCGCCGGGGCGGGCGACGGCTGCGGTGAAGTGCGCGCGGGGGCGACATTCCCGGCGTTGTTCGCGATGATCGCGCGCCGTCACATGTATCAGTACGGCACTACGCGCGAGCAACTGGCAGCGGTGGCCGTGAAGAACCATCAGAACGGCGCGAAGAATCCGCTGGCGCACATGCGCAAGGTGATTACGATGGAGCAAGCGTTGGCGGGGAAACCGATTGCCGAGCCGCTCACGGTGTATGATTGTTCGCTTATCAGCGATGGCGCCGCCGCGGTGCTGATCATGCCGCTGGAACGCGCCGCGGAGTTCACTGACAAGCCGGTGCGCGTCCTGGGCATCGCGCAGACGTCGGACAATGTAGCTCTCGACGAGAAGGACGACATCACCACGTTCCGCGCAGTGAAGACGTCGGCCGAGAAGGCATACAAGATGGCGGGCGTACAGGCGGCCGACATCCAATTCGCCGAAGTGCACGACTGCTTCACCATCGCTGAGATCATCGCCATCGAAGACTTGGGCTTCGTGCCAAAGGGCCAAGGCGGTCCTTATAGTTTGGCTGGCGGCACGTGCCTGCACGGCGAGCGGCCGGTGAACGCGAGCGGCGGTTTGAAATCGAAGGGGCATCCCGTGGGCGCTACCGGCACGGGGCAGATTTGCGACGTCGTGGAGCAGATTCGCGGACAGGCAGGCGAGCGGCAAGTGAAACGAAATTCGCTCGGGCTGGCGCAGAATCTGGGTGGATCGGGCGCGACCAGCGTGATCACGATCTTGGGGGCCGCATGAGCGATTTAGGTTCCGGCACGATTTATACTGAAACGGTGATCTATTCAGCGCCCGAAGCGTACGTTAACGACGTGCCATATCAACTCGCGATTATCGAGCTTGCCACGGGCCGCAGGGTGACTGCCCGCATCGACGGCGAGCGTGCGCATATTGGCGATCAGGTGCGGTTCGCGGAGTTCCGGAACAGTGTTCCGTTCTTTCGAAAGCAGTCATGAAACTAGCTGAGCGGATGAACCGCATAGGCGTGGAAACCGCCTTCGAAGTGCTGGTGCGCGCTCGGGCGCTGGAGGCCCAAGGACGCGACATCATACATCTGGAAATCGGCGAGCCCGACTTCGACACGCCGCGCCACATTGTGGAAGCTGGCAAGCAGGCGCTGGACCAGGGCTGGACGCATTACGGTCCCACGCAGGGTCTGCCTGAGCTGCGCGAGGCGATCGCATCGTACATCTGCCGCACGCGCGGAATTCGGGTGGGCGCCGAGCACGTGTGTGTTGTGCCGGGCGGCAAGCCGATCATCTTTTTTCCGCTGATGGCGCTGCTGGAGCCGGGCGATGAGGTGATTTATCCGAATCCGGGCTTCCCGATTTACGAATCGATGATCAACTTTCTGGGCGCGAAGCCGGTGCCGATTCCGTTGGTGGAGGATCGCGGGTTTTCGTTCGATCTGAACGTGCTGGCCGATAGCCTGTCGGCGAAGACGAAGATGCTGATCCTGAATTCGCCGCACAATCCCACTGGCGGAGTGATTCCCGCGGCTGATGTGCGCGCCATCGCGGACCTGGTACGGGATCGCGACTTGATAATTCTCTCGGACGAAATCTACTCGCGCATTTACTTTGACGAAGAGCCGCTGTCGATCAGCACGCTGCCGGGCATGCTGGAGAAGACGATTATTCTGGACGGATTTTCGAAGACCTATGCGATGACCGGCTGGCGCATGGGGTACGGCGTGATGCCGACGTGGCTGGTGGACCCGGTGAACAAGCTGATGGTCAATTCCAACTCGTGCACGGCGAGTTTCACGCAGCGCGCTGGGATTGCGGCGTTGAACGGGCCGCAGAACGACGTCACAAAAATGGTGGAAGAGTTCCGCAAGCGGCGCGATGCCTTCTGCGCGGCCTTAAACACGCTGCCAGGGTTTCGTTGCGCCATCCCGGGCGGAGCGTTCTACGCGTTTCCGAACATTGAGGGTACCGGGCGGAAATCGAAAGATCTGGCCGACGCTCTGCTGCAGCAAGCCGGCGTCGCTTGCTTGAGTGGCACGGCCTTCGGCGCGTATGGCGACGGCTATTTGCGGTTCAGCATCGCCAATTCGTATGAGAAGCTGATGGACGCGGTGGAACGCATCCGGAAGTTTCTAGGAGAGAGCCACGGATAAACACGGATGAACGCAGATCAGTATTTATCCGTGTTCATCTGTGGCTAAAATGAAAAACCCGACCCGGAGGCTCCGGATCGGGTCTCGAACTACTCTCACGCACTTGATGTCAGGCTACGTGCTGCGCACGGTAACGGCTAATAATCGCGTTCATCTGATCTTTCAACTGAAGCTTGACTTTCTTCAGCCGGTGTTCCTCCACTTCCTCCGCGGTGGTGAGATGGGATTTGGCTTCGAGCGCCTCCAGCTGCTGGTGATAACTGGCATGCTGCTCCGCCAAACGCCGAAATTCCGCGTCGGTTTGCATCAAGTGCGTCTTCAATTCTTCTTGCGTGTTCTCCATCAGGGTTCTGTCTCCTTTGTGAGGTTGCCACGCCGAGTCGGTAGGATTGATTTGCTCGGTGGGTAGTGAATGAGTTGTCGCATTCATCGCGCGGGGGTCACCGATGGCCTCCGCATATGTGACAGTATCATGAAAGAATCCTCATGACAATCCCCGTTTCGGGCGGATTGTCATAGTACGCGGGCCGCTCGCCAACCGCCTGGAACCCCAGGCCTTCGTATAGGCGGCGGGCTGCCGCATTGGACTCCCGGACCTCCAGGAAATGGGCTCCGGGATGGCGCGAAAGGGCGGCTTGCAGCAGTTCCGTTGCGACGTGGAGCCGCCGGAAATCGGGATGAACGGCAATGTTGAGGATCTCTCGTTCCTTGTCGCCAACGGAGCGCGAAACCAGGAACCCAGCGACCTGGCGGCCGAGTAGGGCGACCTGGCAATCGAATGTCAGGTAATCTCGCGACAGCCATTGCGACGATTCGGGGGCGGTCTGCTGGATCGCGGTAATTTCGGGCACATCGTTTTCGGCCGCTTGACGGATCAGAACGCGCGGCGGCATTATTTCCCGAAGCAGCGCGCGTTGCCGTGCACCGATTTGGCGCCAGCCGAAGCTTCGCTCGGCGTGGATGCGGCCGGCATTGGCGATACGCCGGCGCAGATCGCTGTCGGTGAGCAGAGCCGCAATGGCCGAGGCAAAATCTTCGGGCTGGTCGGCGATCCACACATTCACGCCGTGCTCCAGGCTCAGCCCCGCGCAGCCGGTGGATGTCGAGACCACGGCGCGATCCATCGCCATCGCTTCCAGCACCTTGAGGTTGGTGCCAGCCGACTCGAGCGTCGGGACGATTGCGAGGTTCGCTTCCACATATAATGGCCGGACGTCGGCGACGAATTCGAGCAAATGGATGCCTGGGTCCGGCGGTATCGAAGGGAGCCCCGTATGCGCGCGCCAATAGAGCAGCGGTTCCGGGCCGGCAACCACGGTCAACCTGATTTCGGCGGATTTCTCGCGCAGGATTGGCCAGACCCGCTCGACAAAGAATCGATACGCAACGATGTTTGGGAAATGCCGGAACGATCCGATGAAAAGCAGCCGTTGTCCCGGGCGCTCGATTTCGGGATGGAAGCGATCGAGGTCCACGCCGTTCGGAATGATGGCGACGTTCGGCTGGGCGAGTAGCGCGCGATCTTGCTCGGACATGACCACTACTTTGCGATAGCGGCGGATCCAGATTTTCTCGAACCGCTGCCAGCGCCAATAGTCCCAGCGCTGGGCGAGGCCGGGCGAGCGGTCGCGGATCTGGCGGTACAACGCGAACGTGACGTCGTGTTCCACCAATATGTCGCCGGCGTAGGGGGCGAGCATGGTGTACTCCACTTGCACAGCTTCGATTTTGTATTCGGCTCGAACGCGGGCGAGCGAGCGCAACATCGCGGGCGAACGGAATTCGTGCACTTCCGGCGGCGCGAGCGTGGACCAGCGCGGCTCGCGATAGCGGGGCTTAGAGACCAGAATCGTGCGCGCGCAAAGAGCCAGCACCGGCTGAAGGTCGGCATCAGATTCAGAGTCGCTGTACGTAAGTAGAAAGATGTCGAACTCGGAGGCCATCTCGCGCAGCAAATTGAAAATCCGCACGGCGCCACCGTGCGCGAGCGGGAAAGGGAAATAGGGGCTCAGGACCGCGATACGGCGGCGGCGCGGCGACAGGGGACGGCCTTCGATCTCTTCAACCTTGGTCGGATAAACGGACCGATCCTTCTTCCATGGAAAGAGCCACTTCGGGCGAAGAAAGATTCGATCGAGGGGCACTCCCTTTACGAACAACAGTGAAGCAATTACTGTGCCAACGGTCAGATGATGCCGTTCGAGGCGCGCGTTGTATGCCAGGATTTTCGTTGGCGCGTAGAGAAACGCCGCAAGCCGCACGGCGGTGAATCGTGGATCGCGATCCAGCAACAATGCTAACTGACCGATCCGATAGGCTCGAAATCTTTTGCGAAGCTGCCTGTAAATTTGCAGAGCCGACTTCGCGCTGAACTCGCCGGTATCGACCAGAAAGTGGCGCCGGTCCGGGACGAGACGTTGGATCTCGGCGAACATGCGCCGCGCCTGCTCGGGATCGCCGCTTGCGAAACTGACGACGATCGCTTCTGGATCTTTACCGAGCAGCCTAAAAATAAATTGCTTAAGCGCTGCCCTCACCTTTGAGTGAGCCTCAGTGGAATTCGATCGTGGTGGCATCGCCGGCGGTGTGGAGTTTCGCGTCCGGCTTCGCATTATAGTGAACCAGCACCTGGCGGGGGTGCTTCTGCGGACCACAGCTCAGGGCTTGGTCGCCGCTGGCTTGTTCGCCGCCAATGTTGACCTGCGAAGGATCGGGTATCAGAAGCTGCACGGTCTTTCCATCCGCCACCTGAATCACGAGCCGCGCTTGCTTTCCGAGACAATCCAATCGCTCGAACACGCCCTGGACGCTCGTGCCGGCTTCGTCTGCGGCGTGATACCAGGCCTCCGGTTTCGGCGGAACCGCGCCATTCGGATTCAGCTTCTTCCGCGCGGCATCCTCGACAGCATGGATGGCAGCTTCGCTCTGCGCTTTTACGCGTTGCAGGTCCGCCTCGCGCTCGTCGGCGAGACGTTTGCGCTCGGCCGCCTCGGCGTCGAAACGCTTCTCTTGCAGTGACAGCCGCAATTGGTGAATGCGTTCGCGTTCTTCATCGCTGGAAGCGGCGTGCTCCGCGCCGCCCCAGGCTTTCTGCGCATCGGCGAAGTCGTTCGCGGCAACGTCGTTCTTGGCGAGCGCCGTCCAATAATCGATATTGCGCGGCTCCAGACTCACGGCCTTCTTAAGCAGCACGGCGCGCTTCTCGAGATGCTCTTTGTCGACGGCAGGATCGAGGTCCGCCAATTGGAAGTACGGCTCGGCCCAGCGAGGGTTCAGCTCGCTGGCTTTCTTGAGATCGATTTCATCGGAGTTCATGCGACCCAACTCAAGCCACGCGCGGGCGCTGGTACTGCCTCCGTCAACCGCATCTTGAAGCGCGCTGCGCGCTTCCTTGTCCTTGTCGTCACGGAGCGCTAAGAGCGCGAGACCTTCCGATGCCACGGGTCCTTGGAGCGCCATGTACGCCGCGCTCGCTTGTTCCACATGGCCGCTGGCCAGCAGCAAGTCGGCCAGCGCGATGCGCACGTCGTCCGATCCCAGTTGCACCGGCTTAAAATCGCGCGTCAAGCTCAGCGCGCGGCCAGAAATCAAGGTGGTCGCGAAGTTTCCTGCCTTCAGATATGCGTCCGTCTGCTGATTGATTTGAGCGGCGGTCTTTTCAAACGCGTTGTGGCACGCGGCTTCGAAATCGACGCTCTGTTCGAGATTGGAAAGCATGACGCGCGCGCGGCCCGCGTATTCGGGATTACCGGTTACCAGATGCATCAGAGCCCAACCGCGCGAGCGCTCGGCTTCTGGAACAGGCGCGCCCAGCGTGATGCGCGGGCCATCGATCTGGACGGTGGAAACAAGTTCGATCAGGCCTTGCTCCACATCCGGCGGCAGGCGATTGGTGTTGTCGTAGAGCAGAATGCGCGCAAGTTCTTTCAGGCTGTCGCGTGTAAATCCACCCGATTCCGGCATCGACGCCATGCGAGCGTCGCGCCCGAGCGGGAACAGCGCTGTCTCCGCTGGAGCGCCTTTGGAGATGATCACGCGCACCGGCCACACCAGGCGCATCTCCGCCTTGCCGGTGATTATGCGCAGCGTCTCGCGGAATTGCTCCAGGATCATGAGCTTTTCGCGCGCGGGTTTCTCGCCCGCATTGCTGAACACTTCGAACGGGCCGGATTTCAGCGCAATCCAGTGGTCCTCGGCCGGCATGAGCGCGGGCAGCAGCAGGAGCAGAAAGACCCTGGAGAACACCATTTCATGTTAACTCGACTTCATGTTAACTCGACGGTTGTATGTTAGCTCGACTGCCCCTTCGGGTGTGCGACTTGAAAGTGCAGGTTTTCGGAAAAAGGCCGGCCGGGAGGAAAAACCAGAGCGTATAGGTACGCTCGGCTACGGGTCGGGTACACGCGGCTTCCAAAGCCGCGTTTTTCCCGGTGCCCGACCAGGGCCAGTCTTGCACGCTGCCGCACAGTCCGGCTTGCTGGACTGTTTTCGATGTACCGGGTCGAAATAGTGGTACTCGCGGCTTTTCAGCCGCGTTTTGCCTACCCTTTGCCCAGAATCGCGAGCCGCCCGAACGATAGGAGCTTCAGGCATCGAAAACGCGGCTAAAAAAGCCGCGTATACCGGGTATTAGATTTGGCCATTCCACTTTGATGTCGCACACCCTGCCCCTAGCTTGCGATGTCCCCTGTTATGATCCGAGTTGGAATGGGCAAGATCATCGCTCTCATCATGCTGCTGGCGCTAATCGCGACGCCGATCAGCACGCTCTTCTTTTTGTCGTCGCATACGAAGTTGGCCTTCGCTCCGCAGCCCCAGGCGATCGGCGCGAGCACCGCAATTACCGTACACGTTGCGAACCCACACGGGCTGCGCCGGTTCACGGCCGCGCTGGAACAAGACGGCGCCAGGACCACTCTTGACGAAGCCAGGAACCCGGCTGACCGCCTGAAGTTTTGGCTCGCGCAGGTTCCCGATCAGGACATCCACTTCAACGCGGGCAGCAAGGAAGCGCCGAATTTGAAGGAGGGCAAGGCACGGATCATCGTCGAAGCTCAGTCCAACGATCTCCGGGCGAGCACCGACACGATTTCCACCGAGGTCAACGTATCGCTCCGCCCGCCTACCGTCGCCGCCGACGGCTTTCAGCACTACATCAATCAAGGCGGTTCGGAGATGGCGCTCTTGACGCCGTTGGGTTCCTGGACCGAAGCGGGCGTGCGCGTGGGCAAGGACACTTACCGAAGCTTTCCCGTTGCGGGCAGCGCTACTCAGCGGCTGGCGCTGTTCGCTTTTCCCTGGGACATGCCGATCGACACCGCACCCGTGGTGTTCGCGAAGAACCCCGCCGGCACGGAGGCTACCGCCCGCTTCTGGTTCAAGGTCTTTCCGAAGAAGTTTCGCATGCGCGATCTGACCATCGACGATAAATTCCTGGACAAGGTGGTCAATCAGATCGATCCCAACGGCTCGGGCGATCTGCTGACGCGCTTCCTCAAAATCAACGGCGAGATGCGCCGCGCCAATAACAAGACGCTGGCGGACCTGCGTTCGAAAACGGCGGACAAGTTTCTGTGGACCGAGCCATTCCTGCAGCTGGCGAACTCGAAAGTGGAATCGGAATTCGCGGACGTGCGCAGCTACATCTACAACGGCAAGAAGGTCGACCAGCAAGTGCATCTTGGCTTCGACCTCGCCGTTACCGCTCACACAGCGGTGGTGGCGGCCAACGACGGCAGGGTGGTTTGGGCGGCGCCGTTGGGCATCTACGGCAACTGCATTGTGGTGGATCACGGCTACGGTTTGCAGTCTATCTATGGACACCTGAGCGCGATTGCGGTCAAGGAAGGCGACATGGTGAAGCGCGGCCAGGAGATGGGCAAGAGCGGATCGACCGGCCTGGCGGGCGGCGACCATCTGCACTACTCGATGCAAGTAGACGGCGTGGAAGTGAATCCGGTGGAGTGGTGGGACGAGCACTGGATCAAGGACCACGTGCAGAACCGGTTCAAGCAGCAGTAGCTACCGTTGGGATGACCTTGTTGGATTAATCCCATACAGACAGTCCAGCTACTTCCATAGCTGGTGTGCTAGGACGTCAGCTTGGACCTCAATCACAAGGACATTCTGGACTCTCGCGAAAAGCTAGCCAAGCGCCTCGCTGAGGTTGAGGCCCGCCTCGCGGCCCTCCAGTCGCTTTCTCAGGAGAGAGACATCCTGAAGCAGACGATTTGGGGCCTTGACGAACTGCTGAAAAAGTACGAAGGGCAACCACTTACGGGCTACCCAGACCACCCTCCGCTGCGAGATTCGCCTTTGTGGGAGGGGGCGCGCTACATCTTACGGCAGGCAGGTACGGCTATGAGCGTCGGCGAGATCACCGAACAGTTGCGGGTGCTCGGCTGGAAGATAAAAGCGAAGGTTCCATCGGAATCGGTGCGTACAATCTTGCTCCGCAAGCCAGACCTCTTTGAGCGGATTGAGGGGGCAAAGTTCCGGTTGAAGCGGAAGGAATAGGCGTTAGGAAGGGCTGCCGCATGGATGAAGACCGCCGGAAAGATCTAGATGAGGTAATGAAGCAGGAGAAGCAGCGCGGGCGCCGCCCCATTGATTTCGAGGCCGGGAAGAGACGGGCTCAGACGCTGAGAGACATGAGGAAGCTTCTGGAAAATGCTAGCGAAGAAGAGTTGGTGGCCGCTATTCGTGCCGCCGGGCTGCGCGACGGCTCCCTTGAGTTTTCGGAGGCCCTAAGGATTTGGCGCGAGTACCGACCTTAGCGACTGCCTCGTGAAAGGCGGACGATTTAGCTTCCCGCTCCCGAGGTGAAAGCCCATCAAAATGGTTTTCGAGAAGCGCCGCCAATTCCTTCGCCGCTTTGTCCAGCCGCTTCTTCCGCTCCATACCTAAAGACAGTTTATCTCAGTCCTGGCTGCGAATGGGCCAGCACAGCCACAAACCATCGGCCCGCATGCAGCGCACGGCCGGTTCCAAGCTCTGCGATCAGGCGCTCCGTCGTGAAGTAGCGCTTATAAACCAAGTGCCGCGATCCGTCGTTGAGCACGCGCTCCTGATGCTCTTCGGGCGGGACATCGTCGCGAGCCGCCGCGTCAATGACGAGAATCGATGCTGAAACGCGCCGGGCTTCGGCCAGAAAGTTCCGCCGAGCCGTCTCATCGAGATGCCCATAGAAATGGCCGGAGACAAGACAATCGAAGTGCTTCGATCGGAACGGCATCTTGAGCGCGTCGCCTCGAACAAAGGCCGCGCGCGGTAACCTGGCACGCGCGATCGCCAGCATGGACGCGCTCTGGTCCAACCCGGTGACGCGGCCGTGCAGGCACTCGGTTAGGAAGCCGGTGCCGCACGCTACGTCCAAGAATGAACTGAAGCGGAGCGAAGCGAGCATTGCTTTCAACGCCGTTACTTCCTCGGCCCATCCGGGGCGAACCCGCTTCGCAAACAACCCGGCGCCGAGGTACCAATCGTCGTACTCAGCGGCGCGCCGATCGTAATAAGCACGCTCGGTCTCGGTCATGGTCTGATGATGCCACGGCGAGCCTTTCAATCCCCACTTTCAACCCGCAGCTTGTTGGAAGCATCATTTTTTAGTACCCTGAGCGGATGCAACTGTATCGCAGGTTGGCCTTGCTAGCGGCGGCGGCGGCGCTGTTGGTGCTGTCAGCATTCTGGCTTTGGAATTCCCATTCGGCGGAGGTTGCGGCGGCCTCTTCCCGCCGCACCATCGTCTTCATGACGGACTTCGGCACCGCTAACGACGCGGTGGCCATCTGTAAGGCCGTAATCGCAGGCATCGCGCCCGACGCATTCGTGACGGATCTGACGCATCAGGTCACGCATTACCAAATCGAAGAGGGCGCGCGCTTTCTTGCGGCCGTAACGCCATACTATCCGGCGGGCGCCATCTTTCTCGCGGTGGTCGATCCGGGCGTGGGAACGTCACGCAAGGCCGTCATTGCGAAGTCCAAGAAGGGCCAATATTTCGTCCTTCCCGATAACGGACTTCTGACTCCCGTTATCGATCGCGACGGTCTTGACTCGGCGCGCGAAATCACAAATCCCAAGTGGATGCTCCAGTCCGGTATTTCCTACACCTTTCATGGCCGCGACGTCTTCTCGCCAGCGGCGGCGCACTTAGCGGCCGGCTGGGATTTCAGCCAGGCTGGTCCGGAGGTTTCGCAACTGGTTCGCCTGGCGGTGAAGACCTTCACTGAAACGAGCGAAGGCATCCGCGGCGAAATCATCGGCCTGGATGATCCCTACGGTTCGCTCATCTCCGACATTCCAGCGGAAGAATTCAAGAAGCTCGGCTACAGCATTGGCGACAAGGTCCAGGTTCGCCTCAACGATAAGCCGGTCACCTTGCCTTATGCGAAGACGTTCATGGACGTTCCCGTGGGCGACACGCTTCTTTATGTCGACTCCCGCGGGCGTCTGGGCGTGGCTGTCAATCAAGGCAACTACTCGGAAAAGTTCAACCTCCGGCCACCCGGCACGATCTTCATCCCGCGCAAGCCGTCAAGATAGCCGGGCACGAACTTTCTCGCTCAGCGCCCTGCCATCCACGCGTTTGCCAGCGAGCTTGGCTTGCGCGGCCTTCATGACCAGGCCCATCTGCTTCTGCGAGGTCGCCCCGGTCTCAGCCAAGGCTTGCCCGATGGCATCCTCGATTTCTTGATCGCTGGGCGCCGCGGGCATATAGGACTCGATCAGCTTCAGCTCGGCTTCTTCTTTTTCCGCCAGCTCGACGCGGTCGCCCTTGCGAAACATGTCGGCCGCTTCCCGCCGCTGCTTGATCAACGTGCCGAGGATTTGCAGCTCGGCGGCTTCGTCCAGCGGCTTCATGGAATCCACCTCATGCTTTTTCAGCGCCGCCTTGATCATGCGGATCGCATTGAGCTTCATCTCTTCCTTGGCGCGCATCGCCGCCACCATGTCGGTCTGGATCTGATCGAGTAAAGCCATCGTTTGTTATCCTGGAGACTAATCCCTCTCATGTATATCAAGAAACAACGCCTGCTCACACCCGGTCCCACGCCGCTGCTTCCGAAAGCTTTGCAGGCGATGATGGGTTCCGATATTCACCATCGCACCGAAGACTTCCGCAATCTGTACCGCGCGGTACTCGCGGATTTGAAGGAAGTGATGGGCACCTCGCACGACGTGCTGGCGCTGGTGGCTTCGGGCACGGGCGCCATGGAAGCGTCGGTCGTTAACTTCCTCTCGCCGGGCGACCGCGTGATTGTTTGTTCGGCCGGCAAGTTCGGCGAACGCTGGGCTGAGATCGCTAAGGCGTTTGGGTTGAATGCGGCCGTCCTGGAGGAAGAGTACGGCGGAGCTGTCAGCCCGGATCGCGTGGCTGCGGCGCTCAAATCGGAGCCGAATGTCCGCGCGGTCTTCGTGCAGGCATCGGAGACTTCCACGGGAGCCGCGCATGACGTGCGTTCCATGGGAGAAGCCGTAAAGCAGACCGGCGCGATCTTCGTCGTGGATGCCATTACTGGGCTTGGCACCATGCCGCTCGATATTCACGGCTGGGGTCTCGATATCGTGATCGGCGGCTCGCAAAAGGCTTTCATGATTCCGCCCGGCCTCGCGTTTCTCTCGATCAGCCCGAAGGCCTGGGCGTTGGCCGAGACCTCCAAGCTCCCGTGCTACTACTTCGACCTCAAGAAAGAAAAGAAAAGCGCGGCGGGCGGCGAATCCAGTTGGACGCCGAACACGTCGCTGCTGCTGGCCCTCGCGGAATCGCTGAAGTACATCAAATCGCTGGGCATGGACAAGTTGGTGGACAACGCGCAGATGCTGGCTCAAGCCACTCGCGCCGCGGTGACTGCTCTGGGGTTGGAACTGTTCGCGCCGGTGTCGCCGGCCGCCTCCGCAACGGCGGTGAAATCGCCGAATGGCGTGGACTCAGGCGCCATTGTCAAGGAGTTTCGCAAGCGCTTCGGCTCCATCATCGCCAATGGCCAAGGCTCCATGAAGGGCCAGATCTTCCGCATCGCGCACCTGGGCTATTTCGATTTCCCAGACTTGTTCGGCGTCATTGCCGAGCTCGAGATCATTCTGGCCGCGCTGGGGCAGCCCGTAAAGCTCGGAACCGGAGTAGCGGCGGCCGAGCGCGTGTACACCGAGGCCGCGCTGGCAAAAGAAACTGTCACGGTTTAAGAACCCACACACAACATGCGAATCCTGATTGCCGAGTCGCTGGCTCCTGGAGCGGTGAAGCTGCTTCAGCACCAGCCGGGATGGGAAGTCATCGTTTCCAATCCGAAAGAATACATGCAGCATCTGTCCGGGGCGGACGCGCTCATTGTGCGCAGCGCCGTCACCGTGGACAAGGCGGTGCTGGCAGCCGCGCCGAATCTGCGGGTAATCGGCCGCGCTGGGGTGGGAGTCGACAACGTGGATCTGCCGTCCGCCACCGCCGCGGGCATCCTGGTGATGAACACGCCGGGAGGCAACGCGGTTTCCGTCGCCGAGCACGCTCTGGCCCTGATGCTGTCGCTGGCACGCTCCATCCCCAATGCCAGCGCCTCGGTGAAATCCGGCAAGTGGGAAAAGCGCAAGTTTCTGGGTACCGAACTGCGCGCCAAAACGCTGGGTGTGATTGGCCTGGGAAGCATCGGGCGCGAGGTGGTGAAGCGCGCGGCGGCGTTTGAGATGAACATAATCGCGCACGACCCGTACGTCCATTCGCAAACCGCCAAAGACGTCGGCGTGGCCTTGGTGGACCTGCCGACGCTCTACGCCGAAAGCGACTACGTCACGCTCCACACGGCCCTTACGCCCGAATCGTTCCAGCTGCTCTCCCGCGACGCGTTCGCCAAAATGAAAAGGGGTGTGCGGATCGTCAATTGCGCGCGCGGCGAATTGATCGATCAAGCCGCGCTGGTGGAGGCGCTCACTTCCGGCCAAGTGGGCGGCGCCGCGTTGGACGTTTTCGAGAACGAACCGCCGCCGCCCAACGATCCCCTATTGAAGATTGAAAGTTTGGTTGCCACGCCGCACATCGGCGGCTCCACCGAAGAAGCTCAGGAGACGGTGGGCATGCGCATCGCGCAGCAAATCGTGGAATATCTCCAAAGCGGCGCTGCGCTGCACGCCGTGAATCTGCCCGCGCTCACGCCCGAGCAATACAAGACCTTGGGTCCGTACGGCAGGCTGGCCGAGCGGCTGGGCAGCTTCGCGTCCTACATCTCCACCGGCAATCCGAAGGCGGTGCGGCTGGTGTACTTCGGCAAGATCGCCGAGTTTAACACGCACCTGGTTCGCAACGCGGGCCTGGCCGGCGTGCTGCAGCGTTCACTAGCCCGCAAGGCGAATTCGATCAATGCCATGCAAATCGCGGGCGACCGCGGCCTCACCGTCGCCGAGCGCCACGAAAAGCGCGCCGCCCACATCGATTCGGTTCGCCTGGATCTGGAGACCGACACCGGCATTACTTCGGTGGAGGGCGCGGTTGTCATGGACCAGCCGCGTCTGGTGCAGATCAACGGCACCCATTGCGAGGCCACGCTCGAAGGCAATCTCACGTTCGCCGAGAGCGAAGACCTCCCGGGCGTGATCGGATACATCGGAGGCGTGTTCGGAAAGAATGGCGTCAACATCGCGACGTTTTCTCTCGGCCGCAAGGAATCCGGGACTGAGGCAATTTCGGTGATCCAGACCGATGAGCCGGTGCCCGACAACGTGTTGGCGGAGCTGCTTAGGAATCCGGCGGTGAAAGTCGCGCGGCCGGTGAAATTCAACGGAGCCTAAGAGCGCGCGAATTCCGTGGCAGCCGCGGAGTTGCGCAGCACCGCTTCGAGCAATGCTCGCGTGTCCGCGGTGCGCGGGTCGCGGAACATTTGCCCAGTTGGGCCGCTCTCGATGATTTGTCCGCGCTGCAGAATCGCGATCCGCGAACAAAGCGACGCGACCGCCAGCAGGTCGTGAGAGATGAAGAGCATGGCCATGTTCATCTCACGATTCAGGCTGCGGAACAGGTCCAGAATCTCGCTTTGCGTCACCGCATCCAGCGCGCTGGTCGGCTCATCGGCAATCAGCAGCCGCGGCTTGTGCAAGACGGCCATCGCGATGAGCACGCGCTGGGCTTGGCCAACGCTCAACTGCCGCGGATAGCGGCTTAGGAACGATTCTTCCGCGGGCAGGCTGACCCGCTCGAACAACCGCAGCGCCTGGTCCTTCCATTGCTTCGATGCCGCGCCGGAAACATGCGCGCGCCAGGCTTCGGCCATCTGCGTTCCGATGCGCAGCGCCGGATTCAGCGATGCGAGCGGACTTTGCAATACCAGCGCGATCTCGCGCCCGCGAATCCGCCGCATCTCCTTTGGGGGCAGTTGCAGCAAATCCCGGCCGTTGAAAAGAATCTCGCCGCGGATGGCCGCGCCTTTATGCTCGAGCAGCCGCATCAACGCGAGCGCTATGGTGCTTTTGCCGGAGCCGCTTTCGCCGACCAGGCCCACCATCTCGCCTTCCCGCATCTCGATTTCGACGCCGCGCAGCGCGCCAGGTTTGTTTGGGTAATCCACCGACAAACGTGCCTGAAGCAGGCTTGTCATCGCTCGCTCACGAGGCTCCCGCCGATTTGCAGCCGGTCCGCGTTCCAATAGATTTGGGGCCGGAGAGCGGCCGGAGCCACATTCTTCACGTTCGGCGAAACGGCCGAGAGCGCGTTCGGATTCACCAGAAACAGCATCGGCACCTTGTCCGCCACGATTTGTTGCACGCGGTCAAAATAGGTCTTGCGCTTGGTCCGGTCTTGCGATCCGGCTTGCGCCACCATCAGCTTGTCGATCTCGGCTTCCCACGGGGTCGCGGGCGTCTTCTGGTTCGGATTCCATTGGTGATTCGCCGCCGAGCTGAGCCAGATGTTCATCTGCGCGCTGGGGTCGAGATCCAAGTTGGTAAAGGCCATCAGAACCGCTTCGTAGTTGAAGGTGCGGCTGATGCGCTCGACCAGCGACGGAAAATCCAGCGTAACGACGTTGAGCTGGATGCCGAACCGCGCCAGGTCCTGTTGGATCAATGCCAGGGTACGCTCGTGGAGCTTGTTTCCGGCGTTGGTGATCATCGAGAACTCCACCCGGTTGCCATCGCGATCGACGAGCGTGCTTCCGGAACGATGAAAGCCGGCGTGTTCCAGGAGCGCCAGCACCGCGGACTCCGAGCCCGAGGCCGGCTGGAGCGCGGGGTTGAGCCAGAAACGGTTTGCGGCCGAGACCGGCCCGACCGCGGCCCGAGCGTGGCCGCGATACACGATCCGGACCAGGTCATCGCGGCGAATCCCTTCCGAGATGGCGCGCCGGAAATCATCGGAACGGAACCAGCGGCGCTTGTACTCGGGCAGAGGCGCGTTTTCCACCTGGTTGAAAAATACCGTTTCCCAATCCAGCGACGGGCCCGCATCCACCACCGCATGCGGCATCTCGGAAGACAAACGGTCGTACAGCTCCGGATCAAGCTTATTGACGATGTCGAGTTCGCCGCGCCGGAATCGCAACAGCTCCAGCTCGCGATTCTGTTGGATATCGAGCCGGATGGAATCGAGATAGGGCAGCGCGCGGCCGCTTGCGTCGCGTTTCCAGTAGTTGGGATTCCGCCGCAGCAAGACATACACGCCCGGCTTGTATTCGCCCAACTCAAAAGGACCGAGCACGGCGGCTTCCTTGGCCGCTGAATGCGCCGACAGCATGGCTACTTGATCGAACTGCAGCGCGAGGGCGGCCACCGGCGCTGGAAAGCGCACCGTCACCGCCGAGGCCCCGGCGCACTTGGATTCCACCGGTCCGGGCGCCGAACGGAATGAATCCCCCACCGCCGAATGCATCTTCGGATCCATCAACAGGCGCATGGTGTAAATTACGTCCTCGCAGGTGAACGGAGTGCCGTCGGAAAAGCGCACGCCCGGGCGCAGCTCGAAGTCGATGCGGCGGCCGTTTTCCGAAACCTTCCATTGGGTGGCAAGCTCGCCTTCCAACTCTTGCGTGTAGCGATTCAGCCGGATCAACACGCCGCCGGTCAAATAGCGAATCGCTTCGGAAGAGTCGTCCTCCACCAGCAGCGGATTGAACGTTTTCGGATCGATCCGCAGGCAGAAGCGCAGCTCACTGGCCGAACTTGCGGCCGCCAGGCCAGCGAGCGCCAGGGCCATCGTGAATTGCATCAACTTGTATCGCACCCGCGTGGATCGCGTCAACATGCCACTGAGTCCTCCGTGCGCAGCAAAAGCTGCAAGCAGCCGACCACGGCCACCAGCAAGATGGCCGGCGCAAGTATCCAGGGATTTTGCAGCACGGCCGAGTAGTTCTCCAGATCCCGCAACATCGCTCCCCAGGACGGCAGCGGCTCGGACACGCCCAATCCGAGCAGCCCCAGATTGGCTTCGCTCAAGATGAACAGCGGGATCGAAATCCAGAACTGAGCCAGCAAAATCGGGCGCAGATTCGGGAGCAAGTGACGCCAGAATAAACGCCACCGAGAAACTCCGCTGGCGCTGGCTTGCACCAGGAAGTCCGAGTTCACCAGCATTCGGGTCCCGGCGCGAATCATGCGTGCCGGCGCGGCCCATCCCAGGCACCCAAGCAGCAGAAAGGTGATGATTACGGACGTCACTGGTGAAGTGTTGAGCGGCAACAAGGCCCGCACTGCCAGCAGCAGGAACAGCCACGGAAGCGACAGGAACAGGTCGACGCCGGCGGTCACGAAGCGTTCCCAGCGCCCACCCAGGTAGCCCGCCGCCCCGCCGATCAGCGCGGCGATGAGGGTCGCGAGCAACGCAGCGGCCGGTGCCAGCAACAGCGAAACGCGCGTGCCGTATAACAACCGCGAAAAGCGATCGCGCCCCAGTTCGTCGGTACCGAGCCAAAAGTGCGCCGATGGAGGAGCGCTGATGGCATCCCGAAACTGTTCGGAATAGGGAGACTGGGCCAAAAGGCCGGCTCCGAGCGAGGCCGCCACGGCAATGCCCAAAATCGCCAGCGCGACCTTCTGTTTGAAGCTCATGCCGGTGCGCTCCCGGCCGACGCCGGCGGCGCCGCGCCGTTCTTCCAGGCGGCCAGCCCCAAGTCGGCCAGGCTGTTCACGACCATCGTCATCAGCGCCACCAGCACGGTAATGGTGACCAGCAGCGGCAAATCGCGATCCATGGCCGCGCGCCAAGCCAATTGCCCGACGCCTGGCGTATCGCAGATCACTTCGATGGGGATGGACGCGCCAAATGCCAGGCTCACCGAGATCCCGGCCAGCGCGGCGAGCTGCGGCGCGGCGGGAGTGAAAACGTGCGCCCACAACACGCGCCAACTGCTCAGCCCCTTAGCCTCGGCGGCCACCACGTGAGGCGATTGCGCAGTGGCGACGAGCTGGTTCTTGGCGTAACGGTAGACATGCGGAAACACCACCAGCGCAATGGCCCAGCGGCTGGCGGCTCCCATCCAAAGAAGCACCAGCGCGATGATCGCCGCCGGCGCTGCCAGGCACAATCCACTGAGCAGCGCGGATGCCACGTCCATGCCCGGGGCGCGCCACCAGACCGTCAGCAGCGCCAGCGCGAGGCCCATGGACGCGCCGCCGAATACGCCGTAGCCGAGCGATGCCAGGGTCAAAGGCAGCCGCTGCCTGAGCAACTCCGCAACGGGGCGATTGAGCGATCGTGAAAATCCAAAATCGCCGTGTATGAAGCCACCGAGGTAGCGGGCATAGAACAGCGCGATATTATTTTCTTTGGCCCGTTCCGCTCGTATGGCCTGCTGACTATCCGCGCTTAGCCGGCTATCGAGTTCGCGCTCATCGACTCCAAAACCCGGCCCCATTCGGACCAGCGTCGCGCCCAGTAAACCGCCCAGCAGGACGGTCAGCATGATCCGCATGGCTTGGCGCAACAGGAGGGCCGAAAGCATCGAGCGCCTACCAGGTGCCGGTGGGCTCAAACTCGAATCCGCGCCGCCCAACCACGCTGAGCTTCTCTTTTTGCTTGGCGATATACATGCGCCGGTCCGCTTCACTGAGCAACCGGTCGGCATCCACGCCATCTTCGGGGAACATGGCATGCCCGACACTCAAAGACAGCGTCTCCTGGGCGCAAATGTCCTGGCCCGCCTCGGCGGTAATGGCCCTCAAGCGCTGGATCTTGGGCTGCAATTGATCCGGCCGCAGACCCGGCAGCACCAGCACGAACTCATCGCCGCCCATGCGGGCCACATAGTCGTACTCACGGCAGGATTCCTTCAGCTTCTTGGCCACCGAATGCAAGACGCGATTGCCTTCCAGGTGTCCATACTTGTCATTCACCTGTTTGAACCCGTTCATGTCGCACACCAGAACCACCAGCGGCGAATTCAGGCGGCGGCAACGCGCCAGTTCTCCGTCCAGGTGCAGGAACAGCGAGCGTGCGTTGGGCAGCCCGGTCATGTAATCGGTGGACGCTGAGCTTTCGGCCTGCTGGAAACGCAGCGCGTTCTCGATGGACAGCGCCAACTTCGGCACGATCGCGAGCAAAATGCGCAAGTGGTCCTGCGTGAACGCGTCGCGTTCGGTGCGATACAGCGTCAGCACGCTGACCGTGCCGTTTAGTCCGATGAGCGGCACGGCCAGGGCGCTGCGCATGGTGGTGAACTTGGTTTCATCGTCCAGGTAGCCGGGCTCAACCGCCGGATTGCCGTTGACAATCGGCTTGCGTTTCTCCGCCACCCAGCCCGACAGGCCCTGGCCCAGCGGAATCTCGAGCGAGGAAAACAGGCGGAAGTTTTCGCCATTCACGTATTCGGCCCGCAGCCGGTCGTCCCGCAAGACATAAATGGCCAGCGAATCGTAGGGGATCATGCGCTTCAGCCGCATCGCCAGCAGCGACAGGGTTTCGTTCAGGCTGAGAGAATTTCCCAAGTCCTGGGCGAGTTCAAACAGGTTTTGCACCTCCTGGCGCGCCGCCGCGATGGAGTTGAGGAAGTTCTCCGCCGGATCGGCGGCGGCGGGCGGGCGCAGCGTGCTTTCGAATCCAGCGGCCGGTTCCAGGCCCCGCTCCACTTTGACGCCTGTCGAAAGCTTGGCCCGGTCCACTTCCCCGGCTTGCGCCAAAGACTCAAGCTCCACATAACGGCGGCGCAAAACCTCCACCACCTGAGGATCGAAGCCCAGCCCAGATTCAGCCGCCACCTTCTGCATGGCTTCGTCGAGTGGAAGCGCGCGGCGATACTGCCGGTGCGATGCGAGCGCGTCCAGACAATCGACCGCCGCCAGGACCCGGGCGCCGATCGGAATCTGGTCGCCCTTCAGGCCATCCGGATATCCGGTGCCGTCCCAGCGTTCATGATGCGAGCGCACGATCGGCGTCACCGGATAGGGGAAGCGCACGCGCTCCAGAATCTCGGCGCCCACCACCGGGTGGATTTTCATCTTGTCGAACTCTTCGCGCGTCAGCTTTCCAGGTTTCGAGATGATATGCTCCGGCACCGCCAGCTTGCCGATGTCATGCAGCACGGCCGCCGCGCGCAAGGCCTCGAGTTGCGTTTCGCTTAAGCACAGCTCCTTGCCGATCTCGACGGCGTAGACTTGCACCCGCTGCAAATGGTCGTGCGTGGTGTGATCCTTCGCCTCGATGGCCAGCGCCAGCGCTTCGATGGTGCGCAGGTGCAGCGAAGCCATCTCCTCGGCGTGTTTCTTCTCGTCTTCCATGCGCCCCAAATACAAGTAGTAGGAGCGATAAATCAGATACACGACGGGGACCGCCAGCAGCGCGCTTTGCCAGCCGTAATGGCGGCTCACCGCGCCGGCCGCGCCCGCGATGACCGCGCCCAGCAGGTAGTAGGGGAACGACCAGATGTAGCATTCCCGCCAAACTTGCCGCAGCGATTTGTGTTCGGTGAGCGCGATAGCGCCGGCCACCGGGAAGGTGTTCATCCCGAAGAAGACGGTGGCCGTCACCAATAACCGCAGCGCCGGCTCCAGCTGGCCCAGCAGCAGTGTCGGAGAATGATAGACCGCTCCCGCGGTGGCGATCGTAATGGCCATGCTGCCCAGGTTGAACAGCACCTGATGCCAGTGGGGCCGCAGCCGGTAATTCCACAGGCATTGGACCAAGATCGCCGCGCATCCCAACAACAGCGCTTCCGGCAGCGTGAGTTCCACGATTCCGAACAGAATGAAGATGAACAGCACCGAAAGCGCGCCGCTGATCCCAGGCAGCGACACCTTCAGGCGCGAAGCGCAGACGAACAGGAGCAAATAGCAGCAAAAACGCAGCAGATCGTGCGATTGCCACTGGGCCAATTGCACCACCGTGACGGCCGCGCCGATCAGTACAATCGCCGAAACGTAGATCTTGGTAATTAAGGACATTGGTTTCCCGATCGTCAATAGGAGCATGTGTGGCAATGACGTTGCAGATTTGCTTCCAAATGTTGGTGATGCTATCCAATTGATGTATCGGCAAAAGCTGCCCTATCCGATAGGAGAGTACGCCAAATTGTCGCCCCATATGCCGGACCGGTTGAGACATTCTGTCCGCCATCGTGGGGCCTTTGCCTGCGCCACCCCTGGGTGATTCCCCTCAAAGGAACCGGAACTCAAGTACCATGCTGGCGTGTCCTGAAACGGTCGAAATGCGAGATAGTGCCGATTACCCCCCAGCCGAAGCTGTACTTAGGCATGCCGGCTATTATTTCCAGCCCGAGGATGCAGCAGCTCATCGAACTGGTCGAGAGGATCGCGCAAACCAATGCCGCCGTTTTGATTACCGGCGAAAGCGGATCCGGCAAAGAGTTGATCGCGCGCGCCGTGCACCACTACTCGCTGCGCTGCGCCAAGCCCTGGGTGGATGTCAGTTGCGCGGCTCTCCCCGAGCATCTGGTGGAAAGCGAGCTGTTCGGCTATGAAAGGGGCGCCTTCAGCGGGGCCGATTCTCCCAAGCCCGGGCTGTTCGAGTTGGCTAACCACGGAACGCTTTTCCTGGACGAAGTGGGCGAGCTGGAGCCGCGTATGCAGGTGAAGCTGCTGCGGGTTCTGGATGGCGTGGCATACTTTCGGCTGGGTGGAACTCGAAAAGTGACCGTCGACGTGCGGATCGTGGCCGCAACCAATCAAGATCTGGAGCACATGGTGGAGACCGGGCAGTTCCGCAACGACCTGTATCACCGCTTGGGCCAGATCTGCCTGCGCGTGCCTCCGTTGCGCGAGCGTAAGGAGGATATTGTGCCGCTGGCGGAGCACTTCCTGAAACAAACGAACCTGAACCGGTATTTTTCCGGCGAAGCTCTCCAGGTTTTGCAACAGCATGGGTGGCCCGGCAACGTGCGCGAGTTGCGCAACGTGGTGACCAAGGCCGCGGTGCTGGCGCGCGGCGCGGAAATCGGGGCCGGGGATTTGATGATCGCTCCGCTGCGTATGCCCGCGGAAGCGATGCCCGTTGCCGTTGTTCCCAGCGCAAACCTGGACGGCATGGAAAAGAACACCATTCTGCAAGTGCTGGCGCAGACCAACGGCCATCAGCAACGGGCCGCGGAACTGCTGGGCATCTCGCGGCGGACACTGAGCCGCAAGCTGAAACTTTATGGCAGGGAGGCTGTGCGGCAGTCCTACGCTTCGTAGCCCGAGGCACTCCGCCGGATTCATATGTCAGACGCCGATCGCCGCTCCGAACGACGCCACAAAGGGCGTGGTCCGCTCAAGCTTTTCTTCGACGATCCCTCGCCGCTAGAGATCGTCGGACAGCTGATGGACTACAGCACGAACGGATTCCGCGCCGTCCACGCCTATGCGGCGTTGCACACCGGGCAAGTGGTGGAGTTCCAGCACGCCGTGGCGGACGGCAAGGCCCGCGTCATGTGGAACCGCATCGCCGGCGATCGGGTGGAGACCGGCTTTTTCGTGATTCGCTAGGACTGCGGTAGTTCCGTGCTGCGCGCCGCACCCTTTGCGCTTCTAACTTACTTCTAGAAAATCCGAGGTCAGCACTTCAATTGCTATCCGAATACAACCGCACCCAACACTTCCGGTTCAAATCGACTTGGGTGCTGCACGGGCTGGCCCCAGTTCGCTCCGGGAATGACGGTCGCCCAGCGCGTTCCGCGAAGGCACGCCGACGGTGACGGTAGTTGTTGCCTAGCGGAAGGGTCCCCGCCGTGTGATGGCGCAGCTCCGCCGGCCAACTATGGTCAAAATAGAGGCATGCCCGCTCCGCGCTCTTCGCTGGAACAACACATTCTCCGGTACTACGAAAGCGGTCAAGAAGCCGAACGGTTGGAGAGCCCGTTCTCTCACTGGGAAAAAGTTCGGACTTTGGATCTCTTGGATCGCTTTCTGCCACGCGCGCCGGCGCTGATCCTGGACGTTGGCGGCGCCGCTGGTGCGTACGCTTTCCCCTTAGCGGAGATGGGTTACCTCGTTGATCTAGTCGATCCGGTGCCTTTGCATATCGAGCAAGCTAAACATAGAGCCGCCGTGGGCCGGCACGGACCGCGAAAGTTTCAGCTAGGGGATGCGCGCGCAATTCCCTGTGACGACGGGGCAGCCGATGCCGTGCTCTTCTTCGGGCCACTCTACCACCTGACCGATTCCAGCGAGCGGCTCAAAGCGATTCGTGAAGCGCGCCGGGTGTTGCGCGCTGGAGGCGTTCTGCTGGCGGTGGCAATCTCACGCTTCGCCTCGGCGCTCGACGGTATCGGCCGCGGATTTATCCGCGACCCCGATTTTGTTCGAATCCTGGAACGGGATCTGAAGACCGGGCAACACCGCAACGAAACCGGGAATCTCGACTATTTCACCACTGCCTTCTTTCATCATCCTGATGAGCTGAAGATGGAGCTCATCGAAGGAGGATTTCCAAATCCAACGCTGTCCGCTATAGAGGGCCCGATCTGGACGGTCCCGGAACCGGCAACCACTGAGCAGCACCAGGAATTAATGGCGACTATGCGGGCACTGGAGCACGAGGTTACGTTAATCGGAGCGAGCGCCCACATCATGGGCATCGCGACCAAACCAAATAAGTGAATGATCGAATTTGGTGGACGGCGGGGGGATCGAACCCCCGACCTCTGCATTGCGAACGCAGCGCTCTCCCAGCTGAGCTAGCCGCCCACTATCAACTGCTTCACCATTTTACTCCATCCGCCCCAACGACCCACCACCCACTACCCACCGCCTTTTCTCCTTGACTTCCCCTTTTCTTCGCCCGAGAATGTAAGCATGGCTCTCACCAAGCGGCAAAAAGAGGTTCTCGACTTCATCGCGGACTTCGTCGAGGAGAACGGCTACAGCCCGAGCTATGAGGAACTCGCGCAGGGCCTGAAACTGGCGTCCCTAGCAACCGTGCACAAGCACATTCAAGCGCTCGAGTCGCGCAATTACCTGCGCCGCCTGTTCAACCAAAGCCGGTCGCTCGAGGTCTCGGCGAAATACGTCCAGGAGCGGCGCAAGAGCCGAGCCACCGGCAGATCCCCCGAGATCCCCCTCGCCGGCAGAATCGCCGCGGGCTCGCCTGTCGAAGCCATCCAGGGACAGGACACCTTGCAGTTCGCCGATTTCGCGGGCAAGGGCGACACCTTCGCGCTCCAGGTAAGCGGCGAATCCATGATCGACGATCACATCATGAGCGGCGATTATGTTCTGGTGGAACGGACCGCGCAAGCGCAGGATGGCGAGATCGTGGTCGCGCTCGTGGATGGGCGCGAAGCTACGCTCAAGCGCTTGTACCATGAGCCCGCCGGCCGTATCCGCCTGCAGCCCGCCAACGCCGCGATGCAACCCATCATCATCGACGGAGCCTCGGTGGAGATCCAGGGCCGCGTGCTAGCCGTCCTGCGGAAGTACAAGTAGCGCATCTCACCGAACACCGCTTCCATTCACTTACATTGGTTCATCGGCCGCCCTCGAGACGCATGTTAGACTGGTCTTGACATGGCAAGTCCGATGAGCGCCGTGAAGCGCTTCCTGTTTTGGGATTATCCACGCGCCGGTTGGCAGTACGACGTAATGGTGGGGCTCATCCTGGCCTTCATTTTTTTGACGCCCAGGGAGTGGTTCCGCGACCAGCCGCGCGCCAACAGCATCGTGATGCTCCCCGCCGAACGCGGCGAAACGGTCTTCTGGATGGATGCCGCGCAGCTTTCGAACACTCCGGAAGCGGCGCGAACAACCGAGGCCGCGACGCTGTTGCAGGCGCGCACCGGCAAGAAATACCATGTGTATCGTTTGGAGCCGATTGTCGATTCCGAGCAAGAAATCAAGGGGTTCATGGCGTTCACCACGCCGTAACCGCCTAGCGCTCCGGGTATCCAATATTTGATGCAAATGCGATTGCGCGGATTTGTTGTGTGTCTGTTCCTGGCCGGGGCAACCGCTACGCTGGCCATCGCGAACGACAATCTTCAGCAAGTGCTCGCGCGGATGGACAAGGCTGCCAGCGACTTCAAAGCCATGACCGCTCAGATTACACACGTGACGCACACCGAAGTTCTGAACGACGACAGTACGCCTGAGACAGGCGCCGCGACAATGAAAAAGGTACAGCCAGGTGAAGTGCAGGGTAAGCTCGAGTTCACCTCGCCCGACCCTAAGATCATCACTATTGAGAAACGCCGCGTTCAAGAGTACCTTCCCAAGATCAATACGTTGCAAATATACGACTTGGATAAGAAGGGCCCGCAACTGGACAAGTTCGTCATGATCGGGTTCGGCACTTCTGGCACTGAAATTGCAGCCACATATGACGTGACGATTCTGGGGTCCGAACAAGTCAACGGGCAAGCCCTTATGCGGCTGCAGTTGATACCCAAAAGCGGCGAGTACAAGCAGTACGTTAAGAAGGTGGAGTTATGGATCCCTGAGCAAGGCGATCCATATCCAGTGCGCGAAAGAATTTTCGAGCCCTCCGGCGACTATATCCTGGTGACGTACAGCGATCTGAAAATCAATCCCCCGCTCCAGCCCGATGCATTGCAACTAAAGCCTCCACCCGGTGTTAAGACCGAGTATCCAGGTAAATGACCACGCCGTCAAACAATTCTGACTCGATCGCCCGGCTGACTTTTCTGGATTGGGCGCGCGGCGCCGCGGTGGTGGTCATGCTGCAGGGCCACGTGTTTCACTCCTTCAGCCGGACGGATTTGCGCCCCGGCGGCCCCTTCATGCTTTCGCAGTTTTTCGGCGGCATCGGTCCCGCGATCTTCTTGGTCCTCACCGGCATCACGCTGGCTTTCTTGATGGACCGCCGCGAACGCCAAGGTCTCCCTGCAATGGGCCGCTGGAAAGCCGCGCTGCGCCGCGCCGCCTATCTGTTCACGCTGGCTTTCCTATTCCGCCTCCAGCTTTGGGCGTTTGCCTTTGGCCAGAGTCCATGGACCGACTTGTTCAAAGTCGACATCCTGAATTGCATGGGATTCGCGATCAGCCTGATGTCCGTAATGGCCATCTTCACCACCGCCCAGCGTGTGCGCTTGTGCGCTGGATTGGGTGTCGCAATCGCGATGACCGCGCCGTTGGTCTCCGCGATCGACTGGCGCTGGCTGCCGCCGGGTATTTCCGCGTATTTCGTTCCCAGCTATCAATACTTCGCATTCTTCCCCTGGGCGTCGTTTATCGCTTTCGGACTCAGCATCGGCAGCGTGCTGCGCCTCGTCAAACCCGACGACATGAATCGTGTGATGCAGTGGGGAGGGTTGCTCGGCTTTGGCCTAGTGGTCGGCGGCGAATATTTCTCCAACCTGCCGTACTCGCTCTATCCCAAGTCGGACTTTTGGCTGGATAGCCCGGGGCTGATCGTGATCAAGCTGGGCGTGGTCATGCTGGTGATCGGCTTCGCGTATTTGTGGACCGCGTTTCCGCTCGGCGCGTCTTGGAGTTGGGTGCGGCAGCTCGGCATGACATCGCTGCTGGTGTATTGGGTGCACATCGAATTGGTGTACGGCCGCTGGTTCGGCGCGTTCAAGGAATCGCTGAGCAACGTGCAGTGCGGCATCGCCGCGGTGATCGTGATCCTGCTCATGATCGGGATTTCTCTGCTCCGGACGCGCTGGAGCAGCGTACGAATGGCCCTTTCGTCCTATTTTGCGTACAATCCGCCGCAGCGCGCGTCAGGCGATTAGCGAACCGATTCCTGAACCAGCAAAGCCCCCCAATGAAATCCCGCGCCGAACGCGGCGAAGCAGATCAGATCGCCGGCGGCAGGCCCCGGATCGCGCCACCATTCGGAGGCGGCGATGAGCATGGACGCGGATGATGTATTGCCGTAGCGGCGAATGTTGGAATAGAAGCGCGCGCCATCCACATCCAGCGCCCGCGCGACGCGATCCATCAGGTTTTGATTCGCCTGATGCATCAGGAATACTTTGACGGACTGAGCCGTTCTTCCATTTCTTTCGAGCAACTCGCCGATCGCGGACGGCAGCTTGCGGGACGCTTGCAGAATGACGGACCGGCCGTTCATCGCGAGCGGCGCGTCGAAATCCAAGCGCAGATCCTCGGCGAAAGCGCCGTCGGAATGCAGAGTGAAATCGAGAATTTGCGCGGCGCCGGCTCCTGGATCGATCGTGGGACCAATCAGGCAAGCGCCCGCGCCATCGCCGAAGAGGGGCGCAACGCCGCGTTCCATGGGCTCGCGCATCGCAATAGGCGACATTTTTTCGGACGCGATTACGAGAACATTTCCGTGAATCGCGGAAAGCGACGCGGCCATCGCCATGCCGAACAAGCTGCCAGCGCTGGCGATGGGCAGGTCCACCGCGGGAACAGCGCCGGGATTGTCAGCAAGGTTTAAAGCGTGCGCGATGGCCGATGCGGGCCCAGGAAAGCGGCGTTCGGATGAACCCGAGGACACCAGAATCATTCCGACATCGGCGGCTTTGATTCCGGCGTGATCCAGGCACTGGCGGGCCGCTGCAACGCCCATGCTCGCGACAGTGTCCTCGGGTGCAGCGTAGCGCCGCTCCTCGATTCCAGAGACATCCAGGATCCAGCCCGCTTCGCAATCCAATCGCGCAGCCAGTTCGCTGTTGGTTACGACGCGCGACGGCAAGTAGGCTCCGAACGCGGTGATCGCCGCCACAGGCTACATCCTGCTCTCGATGTAACTTTGGATTTTAGCGATGGATTCGAATTTGCGGGGATGCAAATCGGAATCGGGAATCTTGATGCCGAATTCGCGCTCCAGTTCGACAACCATGTCCGGCAAAGCGAACGAGTCAAGGAAACCGGAATCGAACAGCGACTCGTCCGGATCGGGGGCAGCGGTTTGATTGGAGACCTTGCGCACGATAGCGAGAATACGCTCTCTATTGTCCATCTTTATTGGCTATGGCTTCCTTCGGCGCGGATGGCGACAAAGCGACTGTACTGCTCCATCAGCTCTTCGAAGAGCGTGCCGCCGGTCATGCGATATCCAGCGCCGGTAAGATGCGTGTAGTCGCCTTGCCCGAGGCCGGCCTGCACCCACTGGCGCACGGAGCCCGGTCCGCCCATTGCGGCGCGCCAATCCCAAAAAGCGCAGCCGTTCTCGCGGGCCACCGCACGCTGGATTTCGATCACCTGATCCAGATGCGGAAACGGCGCCAGGCGGCCGCGCAAGCGATGCTCGCAGTCGGGCGGGCCGATCAGCAGAATGCTCGCGACTGGAATTGCCGCGCGCAACCGCTGGATGATCTCGGTCAGCGTGGCGCGATATTCTTCGGGGGTCCACGTCCGGCTGAGAGCTTCGTTGGTTCCGTAGGCTAGAACAACAAGCGCCGGATCGCGGGTCATCAGCTCGGAATTCAGGACCACCGAGTTCCATTCGAGCATGAGGTTGGCCTGCGCGCCGTTGATGCCCAGCGTCTCGTACGTCACGCCGGCTTGATTCTGAGCCACCCAACCGAACAGCCGCACGGGCGCCGCGCTGAGGGTCTTCACGGTGTATTGATGCACGCCGGGCGTGGCCGCATACTGATAGGTTCCGGGTCCGCTTTCGCCATCGGTATCGACGGTTGCGACTGGCGCGCCGTCCACTGAAAATTCGAGTTGCCCGCCGCCGGGCTGGCGCAAGTAATGCAACTCCAGCTGCTCGCACTCGACTGCCAGCGTCACCGTCTCGCCCGCGGATCGCGCAGTCAGGCTGATCCCGCCCAGCCCGTCGATCCCGTCGTCTTTGCGCGTCACGATGCCGCCGGTGTACCAACCCCGCGAATTTGCGCCGTGGCTATCGAATCGGCGGTAGCCAAGAAATGGATGGCCGGGCAGCGTGTACCCGGGACCGCCCGCCCCGAACTTAGCCTGAAAATCCTGGCGCAGCTGATTGGCCCAGTCGTCAGAGGCGGTGTGCGAATCGCCGTATTGCAGAATGTGAAGCGAGCCGGTTTCCGGGGGATGCGACAGCTGCTCGAAGAACGGCACCAACGCTCCAGCGCCTTCGAGAACGCCGGCGGACCTCGCGGTTCGGTCGCTAATGGCGCGCAAGGCCGCGTCTCGAACCACTGGCGCAACGTGAACCACCGGCACGCGAGGACGTTTTTTGCGCGGCTTCTTCTTGGCCGTTGTATTGGAAGTGGCGGTTGCGGCGGGAGCCGGCGCAGCCCAAAGGAGCACCGCGAAAATAAGCGCCAGTCGCGTCACTAACGCGGACCTCCACTCTCGGGAGCGCGCTGAGCGCTGCGCTGCTGCTCTCGAGCTTTGAATTTCCGGTAGCCGGATTCGAGCGCCTGATCCAGCAGCACGCCGACTTTTCGCGCGCCGGCCGGAAGGGGATGGGTAAAGTCCGCGCTAACCAGCCTGGGCTGGCTATCATACCAGCGCGCCATGGTTCCTTCGCCTCCCATGGCTTGAAACGTGTTGAAGAACGCGCAGTCCATTTCCGACGCCGTTTGACGCTGGATCTCTACCAGCCGCGGAAGCGTGGGAACGGTGGTGATGCGGGCATTAGAGTCGCGCTGCCCGCGATCCATGGGACTCATGATCAGAACCGATGCGCCCGGCACCGCCGCTTTCACGCGCTCGATCACTTGGCGCAACTCGCCGGGATAGTAACGCTGGATGTAATCGGCATAAATACTTTCGTTGGTGCCGTAATTGATCACCACCAGATCCGGGTGCTGGTGCTGCAACTCTTCGGTCCACTGAGGCTTGTCGAAATAGCGGACCACAACTTGAACTTGGCCGCCATTCAGCCCAAGACTATTGTAGATCACGCCCGGCGTGTTCCTTTCGAAACTGACTCCGAAAAGCCGCACCGGGCCGCGCTCCACCGAGAGCCGGATTTCGCGCGCGCCGATGGGCAACGGAAAGGTTTGGTAGCCGGGTTCCTTTGCCGGCCCTTCGGTGTCCACTTCACCAAGCTCGTGTCCTGCTGCCTCCACCGTAAGCACGCCGCCGCCGGGCTGGCTCAGGTACTGAATCTCGATTTGCGCGTTATCTTCGGCGAGTTCGAACCGCGAGGAAGCGCCGGTGTCGCCTTCAAAACTGACCCCGCCGAGGCCATGGAAGCCGTCCCGGGCGCGAGCTTGTGTGGCGGCAGCGATGCGCCAGCCTTTGCCTTGCACGTCGACGCCCCGGTGACCGTACCAGGCCCAAGGCTTGGCGATGAGAACGAAGCCGTGGCCGGCGTCGCCGAAATGTTTTTGCAAAAGCGCGCGGACGTCGGCGGTGATGGAATCGGCGGTGACCGGAGAATCGCCATAGTGCAGCACACGCGTGATTGCCCCTGGCGCGCCCACTTCGGTGCGCCACAAGGCGAGGTAGAACGCCCTAAGACTATCGTGCTGGTCGATGAGATTGGGCTCCAGAATCGGGCGCTTCGTTGCGGCGGCGGGCGTTGTGAATGCCGGGATCGGGACCAACGGTTCTATGGCGGGCGTGTCACGCGGCCGGAAATCCAGCGCCTCGGCCGGCGTGAACGGCCGCGCGAGCTTCGCGGCCTCGAGCAGCAATACCAGCGCGCCGAAGGTGACGATCGCGAGGGAGGTTTTCTTGGGCCACATGGGGGGCAGCATGGTTAGAATCGCGAGTAGATGAACGGCGCGGCGCCGGCGCCCGCGGCATAACGAATCGCGATTACCAAAGCCGCAATGGCCGCGGCCTGCGCGTAGTAGGGCGACTGGCAGTAGAGCCGCAGCCCGGTGTCGTACCACTGTTTCGGCGCAAAGTGCGCGCACGCGGCGAGCAGCGCAACGCCCACGAACGCCGGAGTTATGTTCACAAAGGAGATGGTGCCGGAGGTGATCTGGTAGAGAATATCGCGCGCGGTAGAAAGGTTAGCGGCGCGGAAGAAGATCCAGCCGATCAGAACGAAGTGAAACGTGAGGAACACGCGGGCGAAGCGAGCCGCCCAGGCAGGCGACGGCGTCCGCTTACCGCGCAGCGCCTGCCACCAACGATGTCCGGCCAAACCGATGCCGTGCCAAGCGCCCCAGACAAGAAACGTCCAACCGGCTCCGTGCCAGAGGCCCCCGATCATCATGGTGATCACGAGATTCAAATACGCGAAGATTTTCAAGCGCGAGCGCAGCCCTGGCAGCGAGAAATACAAATAGTCGCGCAACCAGGTGGAAAAGGAAATGTGCCAGCGACGCCAAAAGTCGGAAATGTTTTGGGCAGAGTAGGGCCGATTGAAGTTGGGCGGAAGCGTGATGCCGAGCAGCAACGCCGAGCCCAGCGCGATGTCGGTGTAGCCGGAGAAATCGTAATAAAGCTGGAGCGCATAGCCGTAAGCGCCCGCCAGCACTTCGGCGCCCGAGTAGAGTTTGGGCAAATCGAAGACGCGATTCACCAAGCTCTCGGCGAGGAAATCCGCGATCAGCAGCTTCTTTACCAGGCCGAGTCCGATCAGGAACAGCGCCTTGCCTCCGTCCTCCGCGCTGAGCATTTCGCGCTTGGACCACTGCGGCCAGAGTGTCGACAGGCGGGTGATGGGTCCCGCGACGGTAGTCGGGAAGAAGCTCGCGGACGCCAGGTAATCGAGATAGCTTTCGGCCGGCTTCGCGTCGCGGCGATAGATGTCGATGGTGTAGGTAAGCGCTTGGAAACCGTAGAAGGAAAGCGCGAGGGGCAGCGCCCATGGCAGCACCGGCAAGTATTTCACCGACGCGATAAGCCCAATGTTGAGCGCGATGCTGAGCGTCACGAGCAGGCGCCGAAGTCCGGGTGTCGTTGAAACGTGGAGCGCGCGCCCAATGAAGAAATCGCAAGTTGACGCCGCGGGAATGATGGCGAGGTAGACCAGATCCCAACGCGCGTAGAAGAAATAATTTGCGAATAGGACCACGGCGAGCGCGCCTAGCCGGTAACGAGCGGCGAGCCAATAGGCGAAGAAGACGGCGGCGAGAAAGCTGAAATAGGCCGCTGTGGTCAACAACATGGGGAGACGCCCCAAGTATAGCTTGGTGTGGGGGGATTGATCGCCTTCGCACCTGTCACAATTCTGCCTGGAAAGCATCCTACTAGACAGAACGAAGCTGGCTAGGGCGATGTCGCGCCCCGGCCAGCGAAGGAAAGGGAGCTATGAACCAAATACTCGGAATCGTGCTTATTGTGCTGGGCTTGGCAGGCCTGGCGTGGGGCGGTTTCACCTACACCACTAGACAAAAGGTCGTCGACGTCGGGCCGATCCACGCAACGCGCGACAAAACCCACACTGTGCCACTGCCTCCCATCGCGGGCGGCGTCGCGCTCATCGGCGGGGTCGTGCTTCTCGCGGCAGGCAGAAAGGCCTAGCCGTCGCCAAGGCGGTGCGATCGGGATCGCGCGGTATTGTCATATCCCGATTCTGCACGACATTCTCAACAGTCCAAAGTGGCGCTAAGCTTCTAGGGCTGACACCCGCCGAAGTCCTTGGTCACGCTGTGGGCGTCAAAAACAAACGTCTGGCCGGATTGTTTGCGCTTGCCCTCCAGCGTCATTCGATCGCCCGGCTTGACGCCCACCGGGTCGCCGGATATTGTGTAAATCCGCTTGTCCTTTTCATCGGTGACGGTCATGGCGTTCGCTCCAGAGGTGACACAACCCGTAATGGCGCTTTTCTTGTGCTTGTAGTGCAGGATCAGCAACGTCACCACTACGGCGATCGCCACGGGCGCCACTATTATTCCGACCTCGACTTGCCTGCCTGCCGTCTGAATGCTTTCTGCCCGAGCGGGCGCGGCGAGGGCCACGCTAAGAACGGCAATCAGAACTGCGCGCAAGAGCTTGAGCTTCACGCTGGCCTCCTTGGCCCGGAATACCAATGTGCATCTGGTGTCTGCTCAGTATACTCTACGGATCGGCTTCGGCGTCCACCGCACAGAAAGGAGTAGAATAAGCACAGAAGAAGAGTATGGCGAGAATCCAACCTGTCCTGACGCCCACGGAGCTAGCGCTGGTCGACCAGATGGCCGAATTGACCGGCTCCAAGCGAACGGATGTGATCAAAAGCGCGCTGGCAGTGTATCACTGGTTTGTCCGGCAGGCGCTTACTGGCAGCCGCGTCGTAGCGCGCAAGCCAACCGGGGAAGAGGTTGCCATCGAGACCGCCGAGCTCGCAGTTCTGGAAGGCAAGGGCAACCGCCTTGGCCCGGAAGAATTGGGCTTGCTAGCGAAGCGCCTCGCGACAGCGTCGAATCCGGTCGAGGCGGCGCGCATCAAAGAGCGTCTCACGCGCGGCTTCTACGGCATCTAGGCTCCCGGAACCAGGTACCCTCTCTATGCCGAGAGTCCGCCGCCACAATGTTCCCCCCGCTCTTTTTCAGCATCTGCTCGACCGTATCCACAGCCGAAAGATTCCCGCTTCTCAGCTACAACTGCTGGCGAAGTGGCTGGATGGCGAGCCCGAGGTACCCGAGGGTCTATGGTACAAGCGATTCTCCGGCATGCCAGTGTGTGGCGATGGTGAATTGATCAAGACCTTTCTGCTCGCTGGCCAGGCGCCGAAGGGCAAGCGTGTTTCGTGAGTCGAATTATTGCCTGAGCTCGGGAGGCCGCCCGCAGTGCACGCTGGATGTCGATTCGCGCTCAGGACCGCGGCGTCTCACGAGAATTTACCAGTATCCGATCATCCGGCCAGCGGTGATTGCGGTCAACCAGCACAACAACGATATCCCGCCAAACACCGCCAGCTTCGACTGCTCGCGCGCGGAAAGTTCCCGAATCTTGTGTTGCTTCCAGGCCGGCAAATAACCGAGCGCGATCACATTCAGAATTCCCAAGCCGATGGCCGGAAATTTGATGTAAAAGAATGGATTGCCGATATATTCCGTCGCCTTGGTCGCAAGCAGGCCGACGCCGCTGATCGCCGCGATGACGAAACCGGTGGCCGCAACCGGCACTGTAGGCTTGCTGATGGCCGCGAGCCCGACGTTTCGCCAAAGCCCCAACAGCCGCAGGTCCAGCACCAGAACGGCGCCGAAAAGTGAAGCTACGCCGAGGATGTGCGCCAGGTTCACAATGCCGTACATCCACACACCCGATTCGCGCATCGCGTGGCCGATAGCCGAACCCTGCAGCCACGCCATGAATTCGTACAGACGGTCCTCCCGGCTTGCGCTATGTACGATCGGGATATACGTTGAACGTGCGGCCGTTCCAGGTTATCCGTTCCGTCTTCACCTCGAAACGCTTGGGGTCCCGATTGCGATGACCATGGATCGCAACCGTGGCTCCCACGGGAATGATGCCTTCCTTCAAGCCTGCTCGCTCGGTGCGGGCGGGCGGGGCTAATGTGAGATCCCACACCTGGCCATCCGAAGCGCGAATTTGCATGGTCGCGTGAGGTCCGGAAAGGCTAAGCGGAGTTACAACAGTACCTGTGAGCTCGAATTCCTCATCCAAGTTCCCGCCCCAACCGTGATGGGCCGATGCTGGAAGAGCTGTCGAAAGTGCGAGGATACCAAGCGTAAAGCAAAGCGAGAGCCTCGAGTACATGGCGCATCTCTCCTTTAACTCCATTTATGATACTCCCAACTTCCGGGCTGCGCCCTCACCCACGGCCGCGCTGCGATATACTAAACCTTCGCCGAGACTCCTGTTCGCTAATCGCGCCGGCATCTCCTGACGTATCTTTCCAACGGCGCTCGCGAGGCAAGGATGTTTCAGGCGAATGAACTGGAGATCATAGAATGAAACTCACAGCATCGGTTGTTCTCGGCATCTTGGCGATTTCAGGCAGCGCGTTCGCGCAAGCGCCAAGTGACGCCGTTCAAAAGGCTCTGCTCGCCGCTCCCGCGCGGATGAAAAAAGAAGACGTTACCGTCATCAAGTGGAAGCCCGATTTCACTTACGATACCCTGCAGAAAGGCTCCAGCACCCTGGTCTGCTATGACTTGTCAGGATATCCGGGGCACCCGCCATTCACGGTGGAATGCACCAGCAAGGGCAATCTGGACCGCGTCGCTCAGAACCTGAAGATCGAAGCGTTGGGCGACAAGGCAAAGGTCCAGGCTGCATTCGACGCCGCCGAGAAGGACGGAACCAGGGTGAAGCCCGAGTTCGGGTCGGCGTTCATCCACTTCATGGGCCCCGACCAGGAGCACGCTTTTCATCACACCACCGTCGCCGTGCCGGGAGCAACGGCGCAGTCACTCGGACTGCCCGATAAACCGAGCCAGACTGGCGCGTGGATCATGAATGCCGGCACGACCACCGCCCACATCATGATTCCGGGCAGCTAGAGCGGACGTGGCGCGAACACTCCTGTTGTTGACTCTCACGGCGGCCGTGGCGCTGGCCGCGCCGCCGGGCAAGCAGACGTTCACCGGCGCCATCACGGACAGCATGTGCGCCAAGGCCGATCATTCCCAAATGCAAATGGGACCGACGGACGCCGAGTGCACCATTGCCTGCGTCAGCGTGCACGGCGCCTCGTACGTTCTGTATGACGGAAAGGACGTCTACACGCTGAGCGACCAGCGGACGCCCGAAAAGTTCGCGGGAAAAAGGGTGTCGGTCACGGGCACGCTGGACGCCAAGACTAAGACCATCCAGGTGGACTCGATAATCGCGGCAAAATGAGCCGCAATTTAGACAGAAACTAGCTTAACTGTTCCATCCGGCGCGTATTTCACCTCGTACGCTCGTTTGCAGCGCTGGCACTCCAGCAGTTCGCTGTCGATCGCCGCGCTTTGTACGCTGGTAAAATCGGACGAATTGCAAGCCGGGCAAATATAGTTTGGCTGGCTCATGCCGTCATCCTAACACCATCCGCCGACCCTCTATTGGGACGCCAACCGCGCGAGAGCCTCGGCCAGGACCAGCGTCCCTTGCGCGATTGCTTCCCCAGAAGCGTACTCATCCGGGCGGTGGCTCACGCCGCCCTGGCACGGTATAAATAGCATTGCCGTCGGCGCGATCCGCGACATGAAAAGCGAGTCATGATACGCCCGGCTGATCATGCGCTCGAACCGCAGCCCGTGCGTTTCCGAAGCCTGGATAAGAGTGTCCACAACATGCGGAGCGCAGTGTGCCGGAGGATCGGCGTTGACGAGTTCCACAGTCGCCTTGACGCCCCTGCGGCCCGCGACTTCTTCGCAGGCCACCTCGATTTTCTGCAACACCTGATCGCGCCGGGCCTCATCGGTGTCGCGTACGTCGACTTCTATCCGCGCGCGGCTGGGGATGCTGTTGACGGCGCCAGGGAAAACGTCGCACACGCCAACTGTTCCAACGGTATCGCACGAGCCGCTTGACCGCGCAGCTTGCTCTACTGCCAAAGCGATCTCGGCGGCAGCGAGAAACGCATCGTGGCGATCCGGCATGAGCACGGCGCCCGCGTGTCCGCCCTCGCCTTCGATGGTGATCTTGAGGCTGGCTGGCGCGGCGATGGCCGTAACTACGCCCAGCGGAACGTTGTGCTGCTCCAGAAGCGGCCCCTGTTCGATGTGCATCTCGACGAAGGCGGAATAATATCCCGGCGGCAGGCGCACCGATGTCAACGGGCCTTCGAAACCCGCGGCGGCTCGGGCATCATCCAGCGAGACTCCATCCCGGCCCACGCGCTGGCCGGCCGTGTCGGCGTCCAGCAGGCCCGCCAGTAATCGGCTTCCGAGGCATCCGATTCCAAAGCGCGTTGGTTCTTCGGACGTGAAGATCAGAAGCTCGATGGAGCGCCGTGGCCGATGGCCGGCGCGTGCGAGCGCGCGAATCGCTTCCAGGGCGCCGAGCACTCCAACCGTTCCGTCAAAACGTCCGGCGTTGGGAATCGCGTCGATGTGGGAACCGGTTCCTACCGCCTCAAGAATCGGGTTCTCGCCGGTCCAACGCGCGAATGTGTTTCCCACCGCGTCCTCGCGAATGGCGAGCCCGGCTTCGCGGCATAGCTTCTTCACGTATTCGCGGCCGCGCATGTCGGCCTCCGTAAAGACTACGCGGGTCACTACAGGCGGCGCTTCTTGCGAGATCGCGCCCAATGCGTCGAGTTCCGCAGCTAGACGCTCCCGATCGATCTCCAGCTTCATTGCGGCGCGCGATTCCAATCTTTGTAGATAAGGTATTTCGCGGACGTCTTTCCGAGCGCTCCGAACCATTGCGGACAGCCGGGCGCCATCCAGATGAAGTCGCCTCCGGCCACCGGATACCAATGATCGCCGAGTCGATAGATGCCGCCGCCAGCCAGCATCAATAGCCCGTGTTCCATGACGTGGATCTCAACCATCGGAAGCGTCGCGCCGGGAAGATAGGTCATCGTGTTCACCGCGAAATCGAAGGATGGATTCTCCGGCAGAAGGGCCCGAACCTCTAGTGCGTCATCGCCCATCAATGCCGTGACGGCAACCTCGCTTTCGCGGCCGGTGAAATACCCTGGCGCGGATACGCCCGGCAACGGCTGATACGGCTTCTCGATGATTGCGGCTCGCGCGGCGGTTTTCGCGCGTACGATTGCGTGGTGTTCGCCTGGAAAATACGCGTAATCACCGCGTTTCAGGCTGGCGCCGCTCACTTCCACCTCGCCTTCGAGCACGTAGATGAATCGTTGCACCGCCGTTGGTTCCAGCGAGCCTCCTATCTCGAACTCGGCGGTGTATTGCGTAAACCGCGCGCCCATGGCCGGTGCGATGTGAACGATGGCCGTCGCCTTATCCATCCCAGGCAGCGGCGCTCGAACGAACGTATCGGGTGTCTGGAGAATATGATCGGCTCGATGAGCGCTGCGGGTCTGTCCTAAATTGTGCATAAATTAGGCCGGACGAATCTGCCGGTGGTTCGCGCGACGATTTCGCCGGACGCAAAGATCGTCTCGCCCCGCCGTAACGTTCGCTCGACGCAACCTCGAAACGTAGAGCCGAGGTATGGATTAATCAATGGGTGCCTCTGCATTAGCTGTTGGGGTCGCAACTGTGTGGATCGCGAAACATCCACCAGCGCAAGGTCCGCGTCCATGCCGACGGCAATTCCGCCTTTTGCTTGAATTCGAAATCTCCGCGCCGGTTCGGCTGCGACGAGCGATGAGATCCGTTCGAGGGACAAGTGGTGACAGTGGTATCCACGATCGAGCAGCACGGACAGAGTCGACTGCACGCCCGCGATGCCTCCCCAAGCCCGCCCGAAATCGCCCGACTTCATCTCCGGTGGCGCGGGTGAATGATCCGAAGCAACGATATCGACCGCTCCGGCGAGCAGTTGCGTCCACAGAGCATCCTGCTCAACGGGGTCCCGCAACGGGGGCGCGCATTTCGCGACGGCGCCCAGACGCTCCACATCATCCTCGGTGAAGAAGAGATAGTGCGGGCAGGTCTCGATCGAGACATCCGTTCCTTGTGCGCGCGCCTCGGCAGCCAGCGCTACCCCTCGGCCGGAGCTGACGTGAACGATATGCAATCTCGCGCCGGCCTCGCGGGCGAGCAAAGTTGCGCGCTGGATCGCCTCAAGTTCGGCCAGCACGGGGCGCGAGGCAAGGAACGCTTTGACGCTCCCGCGATTACCCTGCGTAAGTTCCTGGCTTTCGGCGTGCACCGCCACTGGCAGTCCGAGCCGCGCCGCTTCGCGCAGACCTTCGAACAGCGTTAGATCGTCGGCGCGTGGAAACTCAGGCAATCCGGAATCGCACAGGAACGCCTTGAAGCCGACCACGCCTCGATCGGCCAGTTCCGCCATCTCAGGAACGTTGCCCGGAATCAATCCGCCCCATAGAGCGAAATCCGTGATGGAGGATTTGGCAAGCGCCGCGCGCTTTCGATCGAACGCCTCGGCATTGACGGTGCAGGGCGTCGAGTTCAGAGGCATGTCGAAGAACAGCGTTCCACCTCCGGCCGCCAGTGCCCGGCTTCCGGTCGCGGCGCCTTCCCAGTCTGTGCGGCCCGGCTCGTTAAAGTGGAGATGCACATCGATCAGACCTGGGAACACGTGCAATCCCCGCGCGTCGATTTCATCGGCTGCGCCCGGAAGCTCTGGGCCGATTGCAACAATCTTGCCATCCTCGATCGCGATATCCTCTCTGTCGCCTCGCACCACCAGGTCAGGCATTACACCGCTCCAATTCTTCGAGGAACCGCATTCCAACTTCAAGAGCGGCGTCGACGTCCGCAGCCATAACCGATTCGTCGGGATGATGGCTGATGCCGCCTGGGCTGCGCAGAAACAACATCGCCGCGGGCATGCGGCGAGCGACAATCATGGCGTCGTGCCCCGCGCCGCTCGACATGCGATGAACCGGACAGCCGGTGCTCGCCACGGCGCGCTCCAACATCTTTACGAGATCCGGATCCATCGCGACAGCCGCTTGATCCAGTCGCTGCTCCCACGAAACTCGGAGGCAGCGCGAGGCCGCAATCTGCTCCGTGCACCGCAGCAGCCGTGTCACCAGGTCGTGACGAACATCGTCGCTAGCGTGCCGAGCATCCAAACTGGTTGCGGCAGAACCTGGGATGACGTTGCTCGCCCCCGCCGACACGTTCACGCGCCCGACGCTGGCGACGGCGCCTGGAACCGCGCGCGCTTCACGCTCCACGGCGCCGATCCACTCGGCTGCGCCAGCCAACGCGTCGCGCCGAAGATTCATCGGCGTGGTCCCGGCGTGGTTCGCGTGGCCTTCAAAGAGCACCTCCAGACGGCTCTGGCCTGCGATCGTCTCCACGATGCCCAGCGGCAAGCCGAGACTTTCAAGCACCGGACCCTGCTCGATGTGAAACTCCAGATATCCGAGAGCGTCGTCGCCTGCCCGCGCTTCGTTGATTCGCATCGGATCCAGACCAAACGCAGTGATGGCACTAGCGATCATCGTGAGCAGCTGATCGTCAATATCCCCGATCAAGGCGCGGCTTCCGATGAAAGGCACGCCAAATCGGACACCTTCTTCTTCCGAGAATCCGATCACTTCAATGCTAAATGGCAGAGGGCGGCCATCCAGACGCTCGATTAGTGCAACTCCAAGCACAACGCCCAAGATTCCGTCGAAGGCTCCCGCGCGATGAACCGTGTCGAGATGCGAGCCCATAAACAGCCGGCGCGCTAAAGGTCGGTCGGATGGGTACGTGCCGCGCAAGTTACCCGCGTGATCAACGACAACGCTCATGCCAACCCGCTCCATCCAACCGCGCAGATACGCATGCACCGCATGCATTGGCTCGGACAAAAAAGTGCGCGTTGTGAAGCCGGGCTCTTCGCTGAATTGCGCCAAAAGGCGGCATCGTTCGATAACAGTCATCACGAGCCTCGATAGGTGCTGTAGCCGTACGGACTCAGAAGTAGCGGCACGTGATAGTTACCGTTCGGATCGGCGACTCCAAAGCGAATGACTACAAGATCGAGGAACGGCGGGTCAGCCAGCTCCACTCCGGCAGCGCGAAAATAGTCGCCTGCGTGAAACGTCAACTCGTAAATACCGGTTTCAAGGCGACCTGCCGAGACCAGCGCGCCGTCCGTTCGGCCATCCACATTGGTAACGGCTGATCTTACAAGCTTCGCGCCAAAGTGCAGGTCGATGACCACATTTTGCGCGGGCTTGCCGAGCGAAGTATCCAGCACATGCGTCGAGACACTGGCCATGCTATCTCTTCAAGCGTAAGCCAAGAACCCCGAAAGGCGGGCGCGCTTCCGTGTAGACGCCGAGCTCCTCGCCGCGCTCGGCAATGGTGTCCCACGTTCGGTTGTTCGCTTCCAGATGCACCTCGGCAATGCTGGGAATGTCCGCCAGCATTTTCGTGCCGATCTGATAAATCACCTGCTGGATGCTCCCGGACTCGAAGCCGTGAAAGACGTCGTGCACCATGCCCCGCACCGCCGCTGTGACGGCGCCCGAGCTGAAGCCGGCCCAAGACTCGGTGTACAGCCACTCCAGATCCAGCCACATATGTAATGGGCGGTTGGCGATGTCGGGCAGAGTTGTGTATTGGTCCCGCACGAAGCCGCGAAATGCGCTGCCACCCAGCCGCAAAAGTCTGAAGCCGGAGATGCCGGAGGCAATTTCCACAACTCCATCTCGATTGAGTTCCAGCCGCGCGAAAGCTCGGTCCGGGCCCGCGGGCGCGAACGAAACACCGCTATTCGGCAGAGCCGCGTAGGGGATCTCGACGGCGGACATTTGCACGCCATCCACCCGCGGATATATGTCGAGGAACTTCGCGCCCAGGAAGCGGCAACAATCTTCCAGGTCTGATCCTTCGTAATTGAGCATCTCGCGCTGAACGAAATTCTTCATGGAATCGGTGGCGATCAAACCGGTGTTGTCGCCCGTTGCGTAGGTCGACCAAAACGTTTCCCCGTACACCAAGATTGTGATATTCGCGCCGAAGACCGGGCTCCCGCCCGCCGCGGTCCTGCCGTCCCGGTTCAGACGATACACAATCACGTCGCCTTTGCCGTAATAGCTTCGCTTCCAGCCACTCGCAAACTGTCCTATCACGATGTGTCCTATCACGATGCGATCGAGTCCTCCAGCCGAAATCGCGCGATGCGATACACCTGCCGGAGCGCCTCCCGGTGCTCGTCCTCGGGCGTTGATTCCATTCTCGCCTGAAGCGCGCGCAACACGTCGTGTTTCGTGCAGCCCTTCACCGCCAGCAGAAAGGGAAATCCGAACCGCCTGCGGTAGGCGGCATTCAAGCGGTGGAACTGTTCAAACTCCCCAGGCGTCAGGCTGTCCAACCCCGCGCCGGCTTGCTCCTCGGTGGAAGCCGGGCTCAGGCGCGCGCGTGCGCCAAGATCCGGATGCGCCTTCAAAAGAGCAAGTGTCTCTGCGAGCGGTGCCCGCTCCACCTGTTCCGTCATCGCCGCATGCAGAGCATCCAAGCCTTCGAACGGCCGGGCATCGAAGGCGCGCTCGGCCACCCATGGTGAATCTTCGAAGATCCACCCGACGGCCTCGACAAAACCTGCGCGATCGAGCAGATTTAGCTCGGCCAGCGTCATTGCTCCTCCGCGGCGGCGGAGCGATACACAATTGACCCCTCGACACGGACCTCACGCACGCTCTCAGCGCCGGCCAGCGTAAAGATGGCAGCCAACGCGCGCTCGGGAGTTTGTTCCCGTTCAAGAACGGCAGCGAGAGGGCTATCGGCTGGCGGCCGAAGATAGACAACGTCCGCGGATTTTCCGGGGCGAAAATCTCCGGTCTCGTGGCTCAATCCAAGCGCCTCGGCCCCAGCCAGCGTCGCCAGGTAAAGCAGGTGGCCGGCATCCAGCAGCATTCCATCGGGAGCGATCCGCTGCAGCAAGTACGCCTGCAATGCTTCTTTGAGCAGTCCGAAACCGGTGCCGCCTCCCACGTCTGTTCCGAGCGCGCATCGCACGCCGGCGTTTATGTGGCGCTTCAAGGGAAACAGGCCGCTGCCAAGAGCGGCATTGCTCGACGGACAATGCGCAACTGCGGCGCCGCTCGAAGCCAGGCGGTCCAATTCGGAATCGCCGGGATGAACATCATGCGCCATTACGGCGTTCGCACGGCTGAGTCCAAACCGCTCGTACACCGCCAAATAGTCGGACGCCCAAGGAAACAGGCGCGCGACTTCCGCGATCTCCTGCAAGTCTTCGTTGAGATGCGTTTGGAACAGAAGTCCGTCATGCTCTCGCAACAGCGTCTGGCAGACCTCCAGCATGGCTTCGGAAGCGGAGACAGCGAAGCGCGGAGTCACCGCGTACAATGACCGGCCGCGCTGATGGAAACTCTGGATCAATGAGCTGCTTTCGCGATAAGCGCGTTCCGGTGTCTGATGTAACTCCGGACGCAGCAACCGGTCCGAGAGCACTTGTCCGGCCGCGATCCGCAACCCCGCCGCCTCACCCGCTTCAAACAGCGCTGCCGTTGCCGGAGCGAAGTGCGCGCCAAACACCAAAGCAGTCGTCGTCCCATGCGCGGCCAGCGCGTGCACGAACTCTCGTGCGACTCGGCATGCGTAGGAATGATCCGCCATGCGCGATTCTTCGGGCAGCGCGCATTGCTCCAGCCAGTCCAGCAGCGACCGGCCCAAACTGCCGAGCACCCGGAGTTGAGGGAAATGAATGTGCGTGTCGATGAAGCCCGGAAGAAGAAAACCACCACGCAGATCCGCCGTGGGAACATCCGGATGCGCGTCGCGAAGAGTTCCGTAATCACCGCAGCCGGCCACGCGCCCATCGCGGATCAGCAAGCCGCCATCCGGGTAGCTCTCGAGCGCGCTCGAATCTCGAAACGGATTGCGCGGCGTGTGAAACAGGGGCGCGCGCAGAAGTTCGCCCCCTGGCGCGGGAATCACTGCGTGGCACCAACCGGACTTACCTGCGATGCTCGCTCCGCTCGCGCTCGCTGCACCGCGAAGAACACGCGCTCCGGCGTGGCGGGGCTTTCGAGCAACACCGGTCCGCCCGCGCCGAACGCGGCGATCGCGTCACGGATCGCCTCGCGGACCGAAATGGCCAGCATCAGAGGAGGCTCGCCCACGGCTTTGCCGCCGAAGATCGTGCCGGGCTCGCCGGCTCGCTCGAGGAAATTTACTTCGAAAACCTCCGGAACCTCCGTCCACGATGGCAGTTTATACGTGGATGCGCCTGCCGTGGCCAAGCGGCCCTTCGAATCCCACACCAGCTCTTCCAAAGTCAGCCAGCCCACGCCTTGAATGAATCCGCCTTCGATCTGCCCGCGATCCACCAGCGGTGAAACAGAATCGCCGACGTCTTCGAGAATGTCGGTTCGCAACAAACGATAGTCGCCGGTGAAGCCATCCACTTCAACTTCAGAGACCGCGGCGGCGTACGCGAAATAGTGAAACGGCGCGCCCCGGCCCGTTTGCGGATCGTAGTGAATGTGGGGCGTGCTGTAGTACCCTTGCGCGAATAATGGGACTCGCTTGCGATAGGCCGCTTCGCAAACGCGCGCGAATGGGATTGCCCTATGTTCTTCGCCGTTTGAAAAAACCAAGCCGTGCGAAAAATGAACGGCCGCAACGTCGCAGCCGAGAACGACAGCGGCAACTTCCGCCAAGCGGCTGCGAAGTTCGAAGCAGGCGTGGGCCACCGCCGCGCCGTTCAAATCCGTCCCAGCCGATGCCGCGGTCGCGGATGTATTTGGAATCTTGCCGGTGCTGGTGGGCATGACACGCACTGTTTCGAGATCGAGGCCCAGGATCTCGGCCGCGATCTGCTGGATTTTCGTGTGCAGCCCTTGTCCCATTTCCGCGCCGCCGTGATTCACCTGCACGCTGCCGTCCCGATAAATCAACACCAGCGCCGCGCCCTGATTGAAAAATGTAGCGGTGAACGAAATTCCGAACTTCACGGGAGTAATGGCGAGCCCGCGCTTGAAGTGCGGATGGCGTGCGTTCCAACCGTCGATCTCTTCGCGCCGCTGGGCGAATCCGCTCGATTCCTTGAGCCTGCTCCAGATGATTTCGATGCGGCCCGCATCCTTCACCGGCTGCCCATAGTGCGTAGTGTCGCCGTCGCGATAGAAATTGCGTTCGCGGACGATCTCCGGGGCCAAGCCCAGCCGGCGCGCTGCCTGATCCAGAATCTCTTCAATAACCAGCATCCCCTGTGGACCTCCGAAGCCGCGAAAAGCGGTCTGCGAGGTCTTATGCGTGCGGCAGATGAGGCCGGTGAGTTCCGCCGCCGGGAGCAGGTAGGCGTTGTCGCAATGGAACAACGCGCGCGATAGCACGGGCTCGGATAGGTCCAGGCTCCAGCCGCCGTCGGAATAGAGCGCGATTCGCACGCCTTCCAGACGGCCGTTCTTGGCGAATCCCGCGGCGTAGCGCGCCAGGAACGGATGGCGCTTGCCGGTGAGCGCGAAATCCAGCGCGCGCGTGAGCCGGACACGCACGGGCCGCCGTGTTTTCCACGCACCTAACGCCGCAATTGCCGCCCACGGATTCGCCTGGACTTCCTTACCTCCGAAGGCGCCGCCCATGCGCAAACATTCCACAGTCACTTTGTTGCGCGGGATTCCCAGGACGCGCGCGATCACCTCCTGCGTTTCAGTGGGATGCTGTGTGGAAGAATGCGCCGCGACGCCGCCAGTTTCATCCATCCAGGCAATCGCGCATTGCGTTTCGAGATAAAAGTGCTCCTGGCCGCCGATCTTCAATTCGCCTTCGAAATACAGCGGGCTGGATTCGATCACCGACGCATCGCCGCGAGCCAGGCGCAGCGGAGCGGAGTGAAAACTGCCCGCTAGGATCGCGTCCTCGATCGTCAGGATTGTAGGCAGCGGCTCGTATTCTATCGACACGCGGCCGGCGCCCCGCTGCGCCGCATCGAGAGTCTCCCCGAGGACCCAAGCGACAGGCTGGCTATGGTACATGACCTCGGTTGGAAAGAGCGGTTCATCGTGCCGGTTCGATCCCGAATCGCCCTCGCCAGGAACGTCTTTGGCCGTGAGAACCGTGGCGACGCCTGGTTCCGCCAAGGCCGCGGAAACATCCAAAGCCTTCACCAACGCGTGAGCGTGCGGCGCAATCACCGGCCAGGCGTGCAGTGGGCGCGCAAAACGCAATAGCAGATCGTCCGTGTAGAGAGCATCGCCCGTCACGTGCTCGCGCGCGCTCGCATGCGGAACCGCCCGTCCGGCAATCTTCAAGCAGCCGCCTCCCGCCGCTCCCATAGGAACTTGGCAACCAAACTTTTAGCGACCGCCAGGCGGAATTCGGCGGAGCCCCGGTGATCGCTGATCGGATCGAGCGTTTGCTCCAGCGCAGTTTGCACGCGCTCTACCGCGGCATCGTTCCAGCGCCGGCCGACTATCGCCTCTTCGGCCGCCGGCACGCGTAGCGGAACCGGCGCGACACCGCCGAACGCGAATCGGGCCCGCGCGATTCTGCCCGACGCGTCCCAGTCCATGGCCATAGCCGCCGCAACCGTGCTGATGTCGTCCATGCGGCGTTTCGCGACTTTGTAGAAGCGCACGAACTCGGGCAGAGGTTTAGGAATTTCGATCGCAGCGATCAGCTCGTCGGGCGCAAGCACTGTGCGGCGGTAACTGGTAAAAAACGACGCCAGCTCAATCGTTCGCAGTCCCCGCCGGCTCGCAAGCTGCACCCGGGCGTCCAGCGCCAGCAACAAAGGCGCTCCATCGCCAATCGGCGACGCGGTGGCTAGATTCCCGCCGAGAGTAGCCCGGTTGCGAAGCGGAGGCGATGCGAACAGCCGCAGCCATTGGAGAAAAACCTCGGGCGCAGCGCTCCAGCGCACCGCGATTTCATTCAGCGGAAGCGCCCCGCCGATGGTGATCGAGTTCGCGCTTTCGGAAAACTCGCGCAGTCCCGCGATCGCTTCCACGCTCACCAAATGTTGCCAGCGTCGCGAGCGCAGATTCGATTCCACCACTAAATCCGTGCCGCCGGAAATCAACCGGGCGTTGGGATCGCCGGCCAGGATCGCGAGGCATTGCTCGATGCTGGTGGGACGCGAGAATCGCGCGCCCGCGCTTTCAAACTCGATGGCTTCGAGCAGCGGCGCCGGCCGCGACAGGCGATCAAGAAAATCTCCCGAAGGCGCCGGGCCGAGCGACAACGCGGCATCGCGGATCGGACGATAGCCAGTACAGCGGCACAAATTGCCGCTAAGTTCGTGCGGATCGCAACGGCCAACGCGCCCCGGCCGGTAGTGCTCGGCAAACATGCTCATCACGAAGCCCGGCGTGCAGTAGCCGCATTGCGAGCCCCCGCCCGCAGCCATGGCCTCCTGAACATCAGCCAGTTTTCCATCGGCCGCCAAGGCTTCGACAGTGTATATTTCGTGCCCCGCGGCCATCGGCGCCAGCATCAAACAGCTATTCACGGCGCGATATTCGCTGCGGCCCTCTCGATCAGCAACAAGAACCACGGTGCACGCGCCGCACTCGCCTTCCGCGCAACCCTCCTTCGCACCTGTCAGGCCTTGCGCGCGAATATAATCGAGAAGCGTGGTCTGAACGCCGACGCCCTGCACGGAAACAGGCCGATTATTCAGCAAGAAATCCGGGGGCTGCGAGCTATTAGCGGCCTTCATTTCCCACCTCGATATGCTGGAGGGTAGTGCGCCAGGCGGGCGGGCGACGAAGTCCTGATTAAGGGGCCCATCCCTTAAAAACCCAATTCTTTTTAGTAATATAACACGACCCTGTTACACTTGGAAATAGAACGTCCGTCTTCGATGCTGCCTCGAAGGCTTTGTCGCTGGAATGAGTAGAGCTGGCATCGCTCGCCCTTCCCGACACAGATGGGGGCTCAACGTGGTCACAGTCATATCCCGGTTTCGCGTTCGCAACGGACTGGAGGAAGCAGTACGCAGTGCCTTCCTGAATCGCCCTCGTCTTGTGGAGAAGGCGCCCGGCTTCCGCGGTCTCGACGTGCTGACAGACGCCGATGACCCGGCTATGTTTCTGCTGCTCACGCGCTGGACCGACGTGGAATCATTTCGAGTCTGGCACCGCAGTGAAGCGCATCATCAATCGCACCAGCTCATTCCCAAGGGACTGAAACTGGACGCAGCGTTCACCTCCCTCACCATTGGAAACAGCATCGAAGTTTCCGGAGACATCCAAAGCCTTGGCGATGCTCTCGAGAGCTCGCCGGTGGCGCGGTGGCTGATGGAGTCGGACATGGTATTGGCGTTGCTGTTGGCGCCGGACGGCGCTATTCTCGAGCGCAATCGAGCGGGCGATCGAATATTTCCTCCCGATCCGGCGCGGAACTTCGGTTCCAGCATCTGGGACTACATGGGATGTTCCGATGTCGAGGATTTGCGCGGGCGGCTGCTGGATTCCGCGCATCAGTCCGATGGCTCTCTGTTGCTCAATCTAACCGACGGGCAGCAGAATCGGATTACATTGGACGTTCGCCTGCTGCGGTGCGATGCGGGGACGCTGCTGTTAGGCACTCCAGAAAGCCGCAACGATTCCCAGATTCAATCTGAGATTTTCAAACTGACCAACGATTTATCGGTGACGATGCGCGAGGGCGCCCGCAAGAACCGCGAGCTGAGCGAGGCGAACAAAACTATCCAGCGACTGGCACGAATCGATGCGCTCACTGGACTAGCAAATCGGCGGACGCTGGATGAAGCCTTCCTGCGTGAGATCGCTCGCACGGAACGGATGGGGGAAAGCTTGAGCCTAATTATGGCTGACCTGGACCAGTTCAAATCGATTAACGATGAGTACGGGCACCTGACCGGCGATCAAGTGCTGGTGCAGGTGGCCTCGGTTTTCGGAAATAAAACGCGACCGTATGATGTGGCGGCGCGATACGGCGGCGAAGAGTTTGTCTTACTGCTGCCGGGGACATCCACCGAGAGTGCGATCGCCATCGCCGAGCGCATCCGGCGGGAGGCCACGGAGCTCAAGGTACCCGGGTATTCCCGTCACGTCACGGTTAGTCTCGGCGTCGCCACTTGGAGAACCGGCGAAACACCGGACGAGTTCGTCGGCCGCGCCGACGCGGCGCTATATTGCGCCAAAAGCGCCGGCCGAAATCGCGTGGAAGCTGCATCGGACGTCCTCGGCGCGGAAAGCCAAAAAGGGTTGCTTCGCCAATGATGCCCTCCGTAATGATGCCCTCCGTTTCCGATCGAGCTCGGCTGGCGCAGAAACTCCTTTCCGTGAAGCAAGCCATCGCGTTAGCGATCACGGATGAATTTTTTCTCAACCATCCGGATTGGTCCGTTCGCTATGGCGAACGCGGCCGCCAGTTCTGCACCGAGGACGTGTGCTTTCACATGGATTTTCTGGCCGGAGCGGTCGAAGCAGGTTCGCCCGAGGCGTATGGCGATTATTCGCGCTGGACGGCTCGCATGCTCGGCGCGCGCGGGATCGCCGCCCACACGCTCGAAGAAAACCTGGCGCAGCTTGAAAGGCACCTCGCGTCGGCCCTCCTGCCGCAGGAGCATGCGGCGATCTTAACTTTTCTGGCGCCCGGCCGGGAAGCTTGTACGGAGCCTCAACCTAATCCCGGCGCCCAGTCGCCCAGCGACAACATGGGTCTGACCAGGCAGGTCTTTCTCGCGGCAATTTTATCCGGACAGCGGCAGGCCGCGCTCAATATTGTCGAGGAGGCCTTACGAGCGGGCCACACCCACCTGGATATCTATACCGGCGTTTTTGCCGAGTCGCTGCATCGTGTCGGAGAGCTCTGGGAACTGAACAAGATCAGTGTCGCTCAAGAGCACATCGCGACATCGATCACGCAATATGCCATTGCCATGATCTACACGAAGCTTGGGACATCAGCGATTCATCGCGGCAACATGGTCGTCACCGGGGTTGCGGGAGAACTGCATCAAATTGGCGCCAATCTGGTGGCCGATGCCATGGAGGCAAACGGCTGGTCGGTCCGCTTTCTGGGAACCAACCTGCCGGATTCCGCCGTTCTCGGCGCAGTCGAAGACAGTGCTGCGGACGTACTCTGCATTTCCACCACGATCGTGGCTAACCTTCCTTCGGTTGTGGAGCTCATCCGGACGGTCCGCGCCAAACTGGGCGAACGCGCTCCGAAGATTGTGCTGGGAGGGGGAGCTTACCGGCTGGCTGCAAAATTCGCGGCTGAAGTCGGGGCAACCGGAGCTTTCACCGATATGCGGCAGGCTCTCGCGGTCCTTTGCGCTTAAGCAGACGGATCGAGAATCCAGCGCGCGGCCTTCGTGGCCAACCGGTCGAGAGCCTTCACCGACATCTCCAGGTGCTCTTCCTTCGTGTCTTCGATCTTGTTGTGGCTGATTCCCCGCAACGATTGAACGAACATCATTACCGAGGGGATTCCAGCGCGCGCCACTTCCGCGGCATCGTGTAGCGGGCCGGAGGGCATGCGATGCGCGGCGCCGGAGACCTCACGCACCGCCTCTTCGCAAAGGCCCAGCAGCGCGGGGTGGAACGCGATCGGCTCAATGTTCCAGATACGCGACCATTCCACGGTACATCTCTCTTCGCGGGCGAAACGGTGGCTGGCTTCCTGCGCCTCTTTGTACATGGCGGCCAGAATTTGCGCGTCCAGGTCGCGCTGATCCAGCGTGGCCTCGCAACGTCCCACTACTGCCGTCACAATCCCCGGAAATGTTTTGACGCTGCCCATGGTGCAAACTGCGTCCTTATGTTTGGCGGCGATGGAGCGGATTTCGAGCGCCAATTTGGCAGCGGCCGCCAACGCATCACGGCGCGCGTTCATCGGTGTCGATCCCGAGTGCGCCTCCTGTCCTAAGAAAGTGACGGCGTGGCGCTCCACCCCCTTGGTTCCCAACACAACGCCCAGCGGCAGATCCATGCTCTCGAGCACCGGCCCTTGTTCGATGTGCAACTCAATGTAAGCCGCCGCGTCCCTCTGCTCACTGGCCGCTTCGGGAAACCGGTCGATCGGAAAGCCGCAGCGCTTCACTGCATCTTCCAGGCGGATGCCGTCCTTGTCGCTCCGGCCGCGATCAGCTTCGATGCTCGAAGTGCCCGCGAATGCCGACGATCCCAGCAGGCTGCGGCCAAAACGCGCGCCTTCTTCGTCGGCCCAATCCACCAGGCGCACGGTCACCGGCGGCCGGCCTGCGAATTCTTCCGCGAAACGCCGCAGCACCTCCAGCCCAGCCAAGAAATCCAGGCATCCGTCCAGCCAGCCGCCGTTCGGCACCGAATCCAGATGGCCGCCGATGATCAGCGCCTTCTCCGATGCGCCTGGCAGCGTGGTCCAGCTATTGCCTGCTGCATCGTAGTGATGCTGAACCGGCAGGCCCTTAATCTTCGATTGAAACCACTCGCGCGCTTTGAGCCAAGTGTCGGTCCAGGCCACGCGCTGGGCTCCATTTTCGTCGCCGGTCAACTCGCGCAATTCTTTCAGCTCGGCGACGGTTCGCTGTGGGTTCACCACAGCATTGTAGCTGGTACATGAGGCTTCAGCGGTACATGCGGCTTCAGCGGTACATGCGGCTTCAGCCGCGTTCTTACACCCGACCCGCTGCAATTGGACGAAGCGCCCGCTCGTTTGGTAGACCTAGAGGATGGGCGGCTCGGTTCCTTTTGCGTTTCAGGACAACGCCGAGGTCGCCCGCCGATTTCCGGACTTGCATCCCGCCTTCGATTCCAACCAGGCGCTGACGGAGGCCAACCGCTGCCTGAATTGCTTTGACGCGCCCTGCGCCGCGGCGTGTCCCACCCACATCGACGTTCCGCGCTTCATCAAGAAAATCAGCACGCAAAACCTGATGGGCTCGGCGCTGACCATCCTGGATGCGAACATTCTGGGAGCAAGCTGTTCGCGCGTCTGTCCGGTGGATGTGCTGTGCGAAGGCGCGTGCGTGATGCTGCGCTACAACAAACAACCCATCGCCATCGGACGCTTGCAAAGACACGCGATGGATCATTTCTGGCAGCGCGGCGCGCGCCTGCCCAAAAAATCCACCCGCAAGCGCAGCCAGAAAATCGTGTGCATCGGCGCGGGCCCGGCGTCGCTTGCCTGCGCGGCGGAACTCGCCCAGGAGGGATTCTCTGTCACTGTGATCGAGCAACGCGCTTTGCCCGGTGGCTTGAACACGTACGGCGTGGCGGAGTACAAATTGCGGCCTCCCGACAGTCTTCGCGAGGTGGCCATGATCGCCGAGCTGGGCGTGGAGTTCCGCTTCGGAGTTTCTATCCAGGACGAGAGCGACCTCGCGGCCTTGGAACAGGAATACGATGCCATCTTTATCGGAATCGGGCTGGGCGCCACGCAGAAGTTGCGCATTCCTGGCGCGGAACACAATGTAAACGTCATCGACGCGCTGGAGTTCATCGCGAGATACAAGACGGCGAGCAATCTCACGGTCGGAAACAATGTTGTGGTGGTGGGCGCAGGCAACACGGCTATCGACGCGGCCAACGCGGCGCGGCGCCTGGGAGCTGCTCACGTCACCATCGTCTACCGCCGGACCGAAAGCGACATGCCGGCTTTCGGCTTCGAGTATGAGCACGCGAAACAGGAGGGCGTCGGTTTTGAATGGCTCGCTCAACCCGTGGCCATTCACGCCGACCCGGCATCAGGCCGTATCGTCTCGCTGGAATGCTCGCGCATGGGCTCGAATTTTCAGCTGCCTTGCGACATGCTGATCCCGGCGATCGGCCAAACACCACTCTCTTTGCTGGAGCGCTGCCATGGTCCGAAATATTATTCAGGAGGCGACTGCACAAACGGCGGCCGCGAGGTGGTGGATGCGGTGGCGGACGGAAAGCGCGCTGGCGTAGCCATCGCCAAATCTTTCGAGGCGGCGTATGCCTGACGTTTCCACGACGTTCGCCGGCATTCGCTGTCCCAACCCGTTCTGGCTGGCCTCCGCGCCGCCTACCAATTGCGGCGAGCAGGTCATGCGCGCCTTCGACGCCGGATGGGGTGGGGCGGTGTGGAAAACCATCGGCGAGCCCATCACCAACGTGTCTTCGCGCTATTCATCCATCGATTGGAACGGACAGCGCATGCTGGGCTTGAACAATATCGAGTTGATTTCGGACCGGCCCATCGAAACCAACCTGCGCGAAATCGCCGAGGTGAAGAAGCGCTATCCGAAGCACGCGGTGATCGCTTCATTGATGGTGGAGTCCACCCGCGAAGCCTGGCAGGACATCGTGCAGCGCTCCGAAGACACCGGAGCCGATGGCCTGGAGCTGAACTTCGGCTGCCCTCATGGAATGTCTGAGCGAGGCATGGGCAGCGCCGTGGGGCAGGTGCCCGAGTATACCGAGATGATCACGAGTTGGGTGAAGGAAAAGGCGCGCACGCCCGTGCTGGTCAAGCTGACGCCTAACATCACCGACATCCGCCAGATCGCGCGCGCGGCCAAGCGCGCCGGAGCCGACGGGCTTTCCGCCATCAACACCATCAATTCAATTACCGGCATCGATCTGGATACTTTGGAGCCAAGGCCCAACGTCGATGGACTGTCTTCGCATGGCGGTTACTGCGGGCCGGCGGTAAAGCCGATCGCGCTGAACATGGTGCATCAACTTCAGAACGACGAAGCTTCGCGGCTGCCGACCTCGGGCATCGGCGGCATCGGCACCTGGCGCGACGCGGCTGAGTTTATTCTGCTGGGCTGCGGCACGGTGCAGGTGTGCACGGCCGTGATGCATTACGGGTATCGCGTCATCGAAGACCTGATCGACGGCCTGCAAAATTGGATGGGCGAAAAAGGCTTCGCTAGCATTGAGGATTTTCGGGCGCTCAGCGCGCCCAAGGTCACCGACTGGAATCACCTGAACTTGAATTTCAAAATCGTGGCTCGCATTCACGCAGAGAAGTGCATCGGCTGCGAGCTTTGCTACATCGCCTGCTGGGACGGCGCTCATCAATGCATTCATTTGGATAATGCGCATTCCACCCCGCCGGCGATTGAGGCGGTGAGCCGCGCGAGAATCTCCGTCACGCCCATCCCCAAACTGGACCGTGGCGTCCCCTCAGGCGCGCCGCCGGCTCGCGTTCCGCGCGTAGACGAAGACGAATGCGTCGGTTGCAATCTCTGTGCGCTGGTTTGCCCGGTGGATGGTTGCATCACTATGGAGCGCATCGAAAATCACTTGCCTCGCAAGACCTGGGAAGATTTGGTCAATGGGACTCCTCATTCGTAACGGGTCAGTTGTATCCGCGGACAAGACCGTCGCGGCGGACGTCTTGATCGAAGGCGCGACCATCAAGGAAGTGCGTCCGGGTATTCCTATCGATCCCGTTCACGAAGTGCTGGACGCCACGGGCATGCTGCTGCTCCCCGGCGGCATCGACGCGCACACGCATCTCGACATGCCGTTCGGTGGCACAACCTCGAGCGACGATTTTGAATCCGGGACGCGCGCGGCGGCCATCGGCGGCACCACCACCATCGTCGATTTCGCCATCCAGGCGCGCGGGACCAACATGCGCGACGCTCTGGACACCTGGTGGAAGAAGGCGGAATCCAAAGCGTGCATCGATTATGGGCTGCACATGATCGTCACCGATCTTCCCGACGCCGGCCTCGAAGACATGGACGACATGGTGCGCGAAGGCGTGGCCAGCTTCAAGCTCTTCATGGCATATCCCAACGTGCTGATGGTGGACGACGCAACCATTTTTCGCGCCCTGAAGCAAACCTCGAAAAACGGCGCGCTGATCTGCATGCACGCCGAGAACGGCAGCGTTATCGACGTCATCGTGCGCCAGGCGCTGGCCGAAGGCAAGACCGCGCCCATCTATCACGCGCTCACCCGCCCCACGTTGGCCGAAGCCGAAGCCGTACATCGCGCCATCGCCCTGGCTGAAATCGCGGGCGTTCCCATTTACATCGTGCATCTGTCGTCGGAAGACGCCTTGAATCAGGTGCGCGAAGCTCGCGACCGTGGCTTGCCCGCGTTTGCCGAAACCTGCCCGCAGTATCTGTTGCTTTCCATCGACAACATGAACCTGCCAGGCTTCGAGAGCGCCAAGTACGTCTTCACCCCGCCGTTGCGCGAGAAGCAGAATCTTCCAAAGCTATGGGACGGCCTGAAGAGCGACAACTTGCAAGTGGTTTCCACCGACCATTGCCCGTTCTGCTTCGAAGATCAGAAGTCGCTGGGCAAAGACGATTTCACCAAGATTCCCAACGGCGGCCCCGGTATCGAAAACCGCTTGCAGCTCCTGCATCATCACGGAGTGAATGCGGGCAAGATCACGCTGAACCGATTCGTCGAGATCGTGTCCACCACGCCCGCCCGCATCTTCGGCATGTATCCCAAGAAAGGCGCGATCGCCCCTGGAAGCGACGCCGATATCGTGGTGTGGGATCCCAAAGCCAAGCATCTGATCAGCGCGAAGACGCATCACATGCGCGTCGATTACTCCATGTTCGAAGGCTTCAGAGTGGTCGGCAACGCGAGGCAGGTGTTCTCGCGCGGCGAGCTGATTGTGGACAACGGGCAATATGTCGGCCGCGCCGGCCGCGGGCAATACTTGCGCCGTGCCGCGAGAGGCGGAGCATGGTCGTAGGGCAACACGAGTCGAGCCTATATAACAAGGACCTCGCTCCCGTACCCAAGGACAAGCGCACCTGGGGCGTCTACAACTACGCCTCGCTGTGGATCGCCATGAGCGTTTGCATTCCCACCTACATGCTGGCCTCCGGCCTGATCGCCGGCGGCATGAGCTGGAAGCAGGCTATCGGAACAATTTTGCTCGGCAATGTAATCGTTCTGATTCCGATGATTCTCAACGCGCACGCAGGCGCCAAGTATGGCATCCCGTTTCCGGTCCTGGTGCGCGCGTCATTCGGAGTCCGCGGAGCGAACGTGCCCGCGGTGTTGCGCGCGCTGGTGGCGTGCGGATGGTTCGGCATTCAATCCTGGATCGGCGGCCAAGCCATCTATACGATGCTCCAAGTGCTGTGGCCTCGGGCGGTTTCGAGCTTGTGGACCCCGTGGGTCTGTTTCTATTTGTTCTGGGTGTTGACCATGGCGGTGATCTGGCGCGGCATCGACACCATCAAATTCCTGGAAGGGATCGGCGCGCCGTTCATGCTGGGCGTAGGACTGCTTTTACTATGGTGGATCGCACGCAAAGCCGGCGGACTCGGGCCCGTTCTGCACACGCCGAGTAAATTCCAAACTACGGCTGAGTTCATGCGCTTCTTCATCCCGTCATTGACCGGCATGGTGGGCTTCTGGGCCACGGTGGCGCTGAACATTCCCGACTTCACGCGGTATGCGCGATCGCAGAAGGCGCAGATAATCGGCCAGGCGCTGGGACTTCCGCCCGCCATGACCATCTATTCGTTCATCGGAGTCGCCGTGACATCGGCGTCGGTGATCTTATTCGGCCAAGCCATCTGGGACCCCGTCGCGCTGCTGGCCCGCTTTCACGAGCCCGTGATCGCATCCATTGCCCTGGTTGCCCTGCTGGTGGCCACTTTGAACACTAACGTCGCGGCCAACGTCGTCTCGCCATCGAACGATTTTTCGAACCTGAATCCACGCCTGATTTCTTTCCGCACCGGCGGCCTCATCACGGGCGTGGTGGGCGTGCTGATGATGCCGTGGAAACTGCTGACGGATTTTCAAAGCTACATTTTCGGCTGGCTGGTTGGATACTCAGGCCTGCTCGGCCCCATCGCGGGAATCATGATCACGGATTATTTTCTGCTGCGCCACACCTATCTCGACGTTGGCGAACTCTACAACCCAGCGGGCATTTATCGCTACGGCAGCGGCGTGAATTATCGGGCCATCGCCGCTCTCGCGGCCGGCGTCATCGTCGCGTTGATCGGCCTGCTGGTTCCCGCGCTGCGCTGGCTCTACGACTATGCCTGGTTCGTCGGATTCCTGGTCTCTTCGTTCACTTACTGGTTTTCGATGCGCAAAGCAGGATCGGTTACTCAACCAGTCATGCCGGAAATGACTAGCGATGCGCGATAACGCCGGCCTCTGCGGCGCGCCCTTGTTTTCCCTTGACAAAGCTATGAAAAAGGTCAAAACTGGCTTATTCCGCTAGGTCCGTCGCTTCCGGATTCAAGACTGAACTTTGTGGGTTCAGCCGCAAAGGGATTCAATGCTTATCAAACTATCGCATAGCGCTGTTGTCGTTGGTTTACTTACATTGTCGGCGGCCCGTTTAACTTACGGACAAGCCACGGGCAGCATTTCAGGAACCGTGACGGATGCCACGGGCTCCGCCGTGCCCGGAGCGAAGGTGACGGTCACGGCTCCCGCTACGGGATTGTCCCGGTCTTCCACCACCAGTCAAAGCGGCGAGTATATTGTTCCTTTGCTCGGTGTCGCCAATTACACCGTCCAGGTGGAACTCCAGGGATTCCAAACCGCCAAGGCTGAAGACATTCGGTTACAAGTGGATGAACACCGCGAGTTGGATTTCAAGCTGACCCCCGCAACGGTCCAAACCAGCGTGGAAGTGAATGCGACCGCCGTGGCGATCCAAACCGCGGATGCCACTCTAGGTCAAGTCATCACCACCCAACAGGTCGCCGATCTCCCTCTGAACGGCCGCGACTTCGTTCAGCTTGCCACACTGACTCCGGGTGTGAGTCAGGAAACCAATCCGTACAGCTTTTTTAACGGCGGCCCGAGCAGCGAAGCGTCCGCGCGCGGTTCCTTCTCGCTCTCAGTCGGCGGATCGCGAGCCAACACCACGGACTGGCTGCTGGACGGCAACGACAACAACGAATTGACGGCCGGGGCGATTGCGATTCTGTCTTCGATCGATTCCATCCAGGAGTTCAAGGTCCTCACCTACAACTATTCCGCGGAATGGGGAACGCGCGGCGGCCCCACGGTTTTGGTCACGACGAAATCGGGAAGCGATCAGTTCCACGGGAGCGTCTTCGAGTTCTTCCGCAACACCGACCTGGACGCGCGCAGCTTCTTCGCCAGTTACACCGAAAAATTCAATCTCAACCAATTTGGATTCTCGCTGGGCGGTCCAATCCGTAAAGACAAGACCTTCTTCTTTGTGGACTTCGAGCAAAAAGATCAGCGGCACGGGATTCCGTTTACGGGCGTCGTGCCCACAGTGGCCATGCGAAACGGCAACTTTTCCGACGACCCCTTCGGCCAACCGAACAAGATCTCTCTGGTGAATCCCTGGGCCACCCAGGGGACGAACGCGAACCCGGTCTCCGTTCCATTCATGTGCAGCGGCGGCGCTGCCCTACCCGCCGCCGCGAATGGAAGCCAGACGGCAGGCACCCCCTGCAATATCATTCCGCAGAGCCTGATTAACCCGATTGGCCGGGAGTTGATCAACTTGTATCCTCTGCCCAATGCGAACAATGCCGCGCTCGAGTACAACTATGTGAGCGAGCCGGTGAGAAAACTGAACGAAGGGAAGTTCGACATCCGGCTGGACGAGAACATTTCCGCCAAGGATACTTTGTTCGCGCGCTTCAGTTACGACCAAGCCGGGTCGTACGTCCCAGGCGGCGCGCCGGGGTTCGCCGAACAAAACTATTTTGCCAGTAACCAGGGCATCATCAATCACGCCCGCAACGCCGCTATTTCCGAGACCCACCTTTTTTCGCCGAGTACGGTCAACCAAATGAGCTTCGGTTTTAACCGCATCTTCGACTACATTACTTCGCAAGGATCATACAGCTGCATCGCGACGGCGCTCGGCATCCCGGGCGCCGATTTGGGAGGCAACAGCTGCGGTCTGACGTCCGCGGAGGTGCTAGGGCAGTATTGGTCGGTGGGCGATCGCGGCTACACGCCGTTCGTGGGCGGAACAAATGTTTGGACGTTTTCGGATTCTCTGGATATGGTTCGCGGCAGCCACGACATCCGTGTGGGCTTCAACCTTCGCGCCAATCAGTTGAACACGGTTGCGGTCGGTTTCCCGAACGGATTATGGGAATTCACCGGGGGTTGGACCGGGGACCCGGAAGCGGACCTGCTAACAGGTCTGACCAGCTTGGCCATCCACGACCAGGAGTTCGGTGGAGGAAACACCGGCCGCCGCTGGAAATTGAACCGCCCCTTCGTTGAGGACAATTGGCGCGTCAGTAAGAGTTTGACCTTGAACCTCGGTTTGGCTTGGGCGCTGATGACACCCGAAACCGAAGTCGGCAATCGCATGTCGGATTTTGATCCGGCCACCGGAGAGTTCCTCATTCCTGGTGTGAACGGCGTAGGCGCGAGCGCGGGGATCAAGATGGATTGGACCGCGCTGGAACCGCGCCTTGGCGCCGCGTGGAAACCGTTCGGAAAGGCGAACACGGTGGTCAGAGGCGGATATGCCATCTTCCACGATTCGTCCTGGAATCAGGGCGCGCAAGGATTGTGGCAGAATCCGCCCTACTACGCCGAATCGGATGCTTTTGCCGGCGCCAATTGCACATTTGCGACCGCAGCCTGCGCCGCAAACGGGTTGACGCCTGCAGGTCTCAGCGTATCGTCGGGATTTCCCACGTTCACTTCGCCGCCCATCCCGGCCGATTTCACCGGGACCATCAATGCGCAAGATACCAACTTTAAGCAAGGGAGAATTCAGCAGTTCAACGTCGATGTGGAACAGGAGCTGCCTGGACAGATCGTGTTAACGGTGGGCTACGCGGGTTCCCGCGCTTCCCACATTTTGGAATTCGGGAATAACATCAACGTGAGCTCTCCCAGCGCCTGCGGAGTTGTTTCCGGATACACCTTGGGATGCGGCCCGAACGGAACAGCGTTCGGCGTCCCCTATCCCGCCTTCGGCTATTCGATCATCGATAACATTTACGACGCCGGCCGCGCCCATTACAATTCTCTCCAGATAAAAGCCGAGACCAAGAGCGCGCGATACGGCATTTATGCGCTCATCGGCTACACCTATGCGCGAGCGTACGACACCGGCTTTACGGACGGATTGGGAAGCCTCATCGGGGCCACCTATTTTCCTTTGCCGGGATGGCAAACCCTGGATTGGGGACTGTCGCAGATCAACCTGAATCAGAACTTCACCGCCAGCATCATCTACCAGTTGCCGTTCGGCAAAGGCCGGAAATGGGGAAGCACCTGGAATGGGGCGGCCAACGCTATTCTCGGAGGTTGGGAGGCTACTTTGATCGAGAAGGCTACCTCCGGATTTCCGATCTTTGTCATCGATAGCAACAACACCTCCGGCGCAGGCTTCCTGAACACGGATGACGCAAGCTATATCCGCCCGAACATGACATGCAATCCGGTGTTGAGCCACCCGACCTTAGCTGAGTGGTTCAACGTGTCCTGCTTCTCTCAGCCGGCGCCGGGAGAACTCGGAAACGCGCCCCGCACGCCGTTGTCTGGGCCTGATTTCGTGAACACGGACTTCTCCATCATCAAGCATTTTGTTCCACGAGAAGGAATGCGGATCGATTTCCGGGCGGAGTTTTTCAATCTGTTCAACCATCCGCAATTCGGAAACCCCATCGGCGCTGACCAATCCGGTGCGGATTTCAATTCCCCAACGTTTGCCGTGATCAACTACACTGTGAATAATCCGCGGCTGGTTCAGTTCGCTCTCAAGCTGGCTTTCTGAGCGGCAGGTCGACAGTGTCAATGTGTATTTGAGAGTTTGCGGTAGTACTCGGCGACCGAATCCTGATAACCGGCGGGGATCTTGGCCGGATCGGCGTTGCGAATCGTACCGCCCCGCGTTTCATCGAGCTGGCGGCGCAGTTGCAGTTCCAGCGCGTCCACGTTGCTCAGGAGCTGCTGGTGCATCTGCTCCACCAAAGCTGGGTTTCCGGGGAAACGCTTGGGATCCAGATTGCGCATTTGATCGATCAGGGCCTGCAATTCCTGCCGCGCCTCGGGACTATCCTGGACGACCGGGCGAACTCCGTTGAGCAAGTTCAATCCCTGCTCGATCTGGCGCTGTGTATCGGCGGGGTTGGGACCTTGTTGAGGCGCGACGGCCCGGCCGGAAATTCGGGTATTGCCGGTGTCGTAGTTGTCATACACGTTGCCTTGGCGATTGCCACCGCCCGCATTGCCGACTGGGCCGGCGAGTCGGTTACCGATCGGACCCGACTGTTGGCCGCCGGGTTGAGCCGACCCCGCTTGCTCACGCGCGCGGCTCGGTGTGCCACCCGCGCGGGTCAGTGTGTCGGCGAGTTGGTCACGCAGACGGGCTAGATCGTCCATGGCGCGATTGAGCGCGGCGTCCTCGGAAGTATGCTGGGCATTGCCCAAGGCGCGAGCCGCGTCGCCGACCTCGCGACCCAGCTTTTGCAGATCGCTTGTGAGGGCGGTTTCGGACGAATCGGAGAACTCGCCGCTGCGCAGCTGATCCGAACTGCGTTGCATGCGAGTCCCGAGATCGTTTTCGTCCATGCCATCGAGCGCACCCCGCAATTTCGTGGAAGCCGCCGGTTGCGTGGGCGCTAGCTCGCGTGCCGCGCTGCGCATCTGCTGGGTGAGGCGCGACAGATCATCGCTGACCTGTTGGCGATCGTTGACCATCTTGTCGACTTCCTGAGGCGAAGGGTAAGTCATCGGCTTGCCGGAGGTGCGAGCGGCACTCTGCTGAGCCATCAAGTCGCGCACGCGATCTGCTTGCTGCTTTTGCCGAGCCGCCAATTGCTCGGCGGTTTGGGCCATCGAGTTGAGGCGGCCTGCGGCGTCCTGCTGTTGCAATCCGCCCAACAGGTCCGTAGCTTCACGCAAACGGTCGGCGGCACGGCGAGAAGCGGCGGCGCTGGCGCTTTGGGTGGTGGCGCGTTTCATATCGTCGTTGGCTTGACGTAGACGGTCAAGCGCCTGTTGGGCCGCTTGCCGGCGATTGTCGGCGGCCTGGTCACCGGATTGCTGGCCGCTGGACTGCCCGGAACTGGACTGTCCGGAACTGGATTGCCCGCTCGATTGTCCCGAGGCGCTCTGGCCGCTGTTCTGGCCGCTCCGCTGTCCGGTCTGCTGGCCTTGCCGGCCGGTTTGCCCAACCTGCTGCTCCATCTCTTGCTGGAGCTGCTCGGCCTCGCGTTGCAACATCTCCTGTTGCCATTTCTGCTCGGCGGTCTGGGCGCCGTTGCGCTGCTGCTGAGCCAGCTCCTCCTCGCGCTTAGCCAGTTCGTCGAGCTTCTTCAATGCGTCGTCGATTTCGCGCGCCTTTTTCTCGGCGCTAGTAGCCGCGCTTTGCGGGGTCTCGTATTGATTTTTCTGGGTATCGAGCTCGAGCTCGAAGAGCTGTGCCAAATCGCGCGCGGCGCCGCCCCCACCACCGCCTCCACCCTGCGCTCCGAACGCAACCTGAATTTGACGGAAGGTGGCTTCGGCGCGCAGCAGCGATTGCAGAGCTTTCTGCTCGTTGGGGATGGCGTCCTTCCACTTCTGCTGCTGCAATTGTTGCGCGGCCGGCGCCATGGCCTGAGACGCGGCGAGCATGTCCTTCTCAAAGTCGCCGATGGCCTTCACTGCATCGGTCAACTCGCGAGCCTCCAAGCGGCCGGAAAGGGTGACAGCCTGATCGTGCAATGTGGATTGGGCTTGAGATAAGAGCTTGGCGATGTCGGCAGCCTGCTGTGGCGTCGAATTCTTATCTCCCTGCTGTTTGAAAGTTTGGGAGATGATCTCCTTCTCGCGCTGCGAGATCTCCGCGGATGGATCGCCACCACCGCCGCCTCCTCCACCGCCGCCACCCGACACTTGCGATTGCGAAAACTCGCGTTCGTATGGGTCGGCCTGGACGAACATCATATCGGTGTGGGCTTCGGCATTGCCGTCCTTGGCGGTGGCGTAGACGCTGACCAGGTCGCCCGGAACAAGCTTGAAATTCTCGAGCGATAGCGTGGTGGAACCGTCGGCTTGTTTTGTGCCCTTTTTATGGAGTAGATCCACGGTGGTCTCGGGGCCGCCGTTGACCGAATAATGCAGCGCGACGCCCGCGAGGCCGTACTCGTCGGTGACCTTAGCGGCAACGGTCACCTCTTCGATGGGGCTGGCGTGGTAGTCACGGCCAGGACGCACCAGCGAAATCTGCGGCGGGTTGGCTTTGCGGGCCTCGATGAAAAAATCCTCGCTGACGCGAACGGGCTGGCCCTGCTCAACACCGGCGACGTGATAGACGCCATCGCGATCCATCTTGACGGTAGCGTGATAAACATTATTCTGTCCGCCGGCGAATTGAATCTGCTGACCATTATCGAGTTGAAGCTGCCCGCCGGGCAGCGGGCGATCAGTGGAGACTTCGAGTTCGGCCTGGGTGCCGGTGACGGCGCGCAGATCGCCGCCGCGCTCCTCTACCTCGGACGGCATTCCGGTCCAGGCGGGGAAATGGTAGGTGACGCGAATCTGCTTGACCGAGGGCAGATCGGTGACGCGAATATTAAAGCGCTTCGACGTCATCGCTCCGGCGGTGACGTAATACTCGACGTTCTCGGGCAAACCGGCAAAGAGAAATTCATAGCCGCCGGCGAAACTGCCGGCCGCTTGGGGCAGCATCGCAATCTCTTCCCACTTGGAGGAGCTTTGAAAGCGGGCATGCACCTTGACGCTGGGCGCGCTCAGGCCGGTGGGGAGCGCGGAAATCATCTGGTCGGCGTGGCGGCGCACGACGGCGTCGCCGGGAGTGACGCGCAGATCGTAGAGCGCGGGCTTGCCTGGGTGCGTGCCAGTCCAAAGCAGCGAGGCTCCAAACCCAAGAAAGCCAGGGCCGGCGGCGATCATCCAGAGCAAGATGGCGGATGCGCCGACGCCAGCGCCCAGCGAGATCCAAAGGCGGCGGTCGGTGACCATTTGGCTGGGCTCGGCGGATTGGGCGATGTCGAGGGTATCGCCGGCGAGAAGTTCAATGAAGGGATCATGGCCATCGCGTTCCGCGAAAGTGGTGAGGCGCTGCTGGAATTGCGGGAATGCGGCTTCGGCGGTTCCAATCGCCTGGCGGCGGGTCAAGCGGCGCAAGGGCAGCACCAATCCGGCGGCGGCGGCAACGGCCAGAATCAAGATGAGTGCGAAACGGGCGGCGGTGACGCTTCCATGCGAAAAGGCGAGCGCGTTGGCGATGGTGACCAGCACCAGCGTGGCCAGCAAAGCGCCGCCGGTGAGGATGGCGAAGCCGCGCAGCAACGTGCTCCAGCGCAGACGTTGTTCCAGTAGCGCGATGTATGCGTGAAGTTGTTCGCGGGCAGTCATGGATACCTCCAACCGCGTGGCCAACGCTGACACTTGAAGGATATCGCATTGGCGCTGGGAATCGGAGCGCGTCCGTCGTACACTTGTGATGAGTCATCCTCACGTCGAAATGGAACTGCCGCTCAACGCACCAGAAACGTCGCTATCGCAGGCCTTGCGCCATCTTCCACGGAACACGGACGCCGAGCTGACAGCCCTGGTCGAGCGACTGGCGGCGCTCTATCAGGGCACCAAAATCGATTGGTCCGATTCCTGGTCGCACGAAGATCTGAGGGAAGCCACGGCCGCTTCGATAAGACGGTTTGAAGCAGAAGAGTCGGAAGAAGGTCATTGAGCCTCGGTGGGTGGAGATTCAACGAGAATCACTTGGGCGCAGTCGGCATAGACGCGCCAGTCGTCCGGCGCAGCCGGTGTATTTGAGCGATGCCTAGAATAGTGACGAATCGACCACTCCGCGCATGACCGCACCAAAGCGGAACGGATGACTGTTACTTCAGCGAAATGGCAGGTTTCCCGCTGAGGCGCTCGAAAATGTGCTCGCCTAAGTGGTCCGCGAAGGTGCTTTGGGTGTTGAGAAGGACCACTGCCGCGAAGTCTTCTTTGGGATTGAAGAAGGCATAACTGCTGTATCCACCGGTGCCGCCGTTGTGCCAATAATTTCCTGTCTTGGTATCAAAGAGCCAAGCCAATCCTATTTTCATGCCGGGCAACGCATCGGCGCGCAACTCGTGGCACATTTGCAATGCGGCCGGCATCGTTCCCTCGGGTGAAATCGGCAGCGGCCGCGTGCCGGTCGCTCGCGTGGCCTCCGGATGCATCTGCGCTTCGAGATAGGTCAGCATGTCGCCGGCGGTGGATCGAATGGCGCCGGCTCCCGCGAGCGAGTCCAGATACCACGCATGAGCTGTTTGGTGTTGTGCGGTATGGCCCGGCGCGAACCTCTTTTCCTGTTCCGGCGAGAGTTTTACCACCGTGTCATGCATCTTCAGGGGTCCGGTAATCTCCGCTTTCAGCAGATCCGGATAAGTGGCCGCGGCGCGATTTGCCAGTGCATGGCCCAATAACCCCACGCCAAGATTGCTGTAGTTGAACACCGCATCGGCCGGCTTGCTGACGCCGTGTTTGGCGATGTATTCGTATAAATTCGTCGCGTGGTAGTCCGCATAAGGATCCTCGGGATCGGCGGGATGAAAATTATCGGGCATGCGCGGCAGGCCGGAATGCTGAGTCGCCAAATCGAGCAGAGTGATCTCCGCTCCTACAGGTTTCGCGACAGTGCCGGCCGGCAGCAACTCCCGCACCGGCTCATCGAGGGTGACCTGATGCTGTAGAACCATCTGCGCCAGCAGAAGAGCGGTGAACGTTTTTGAAATCGACCCAATCTCGAAGATGGAATCGTCCTGCACCGAACCGAAAGCAAAAATGCGCCGGACGCCGTGCTGGGTTACACCGATCACCACGCCGCCACCTGTTCCGGATGCCAAGGCGCCCTCCTTCAGCGCCGCAGCCAGATCGCGATCCAGGACGGCCTTCAGTTCGCCCACCGGGACCGCGGGCTGGGCCGCGTCATACGAGGGCGGCTCCGGCGCCTGCGCGGTAAGGGCAACCTTTTGCCGTGTCAGGCGCAGCGGAAGATCCTGCCCTTGCGACCAGGCGCCATCCAACTCGTTTCCGTTCTGGCTCAGCGTTCCCGACCAATGTCCCATTACCGACGGAACTTCGAAGGAAAAACGATCGCCCTGGAATTGCACGTTGTCGCAGGGAAGGGCGCTGGCGCCTTGGTCCAGGCTGTCGAGCGCGCAATATTCCTTTCCCGCGCGGTCGCTTTTCACCTGCACCTGTATGCGCAGTTTCGCTGCGCCGGCTTCGATGGTCCCCAGCCAGATCCCATCCACGCGCGATGGCTTTTCGGCAGGCTCAAACGGCTCATCCCGGCGAAACGCGAGCGGCATCTCCTGGCCTTGCGACCAGCTTCCGCTGAGCGCCGCTCCATCGCCGGATACGGTGCCGTGCCACTTTCCATTTACGCTTGGAACCTCAAAGGACAATGTTTTTCCCTCCAGGCGAAAGTTGGCGCAGGGAAGGCCGATAGCGCCCTGGTCCAGGCTATCCAGCGTGCCCTCCATCGCTCCGCCGGCGCCCGGCTTCAGGTGCAGCTTTAGATGGAGCGGACCCAGAACGCCCGAATAATCGCCCCCTGGTTTGGGCGTCTGTGCCAGCGCCGGCCAAAGACAGACAGCAAGGAAAAGCAGCCAACGAAAACACGTCATCGAAGATTCCTCCTTTTAATCCTT
>Ga0302324_100000678_pt1 | contig 86621 bp, 97 predicted proteins | sample Palsa_T0_1_FD_201949 | JGI IMG/M metagenome (GOLD analysis project Ga0302324, IMG submission 201949) | Peat permafrost microbial communities from Stordalen Mire near Abisko, Sweden - Palsa_T0_1 | ecosystem: Environmental > Terrestrial > Soil > Palsa > Peat permafrost | place: Sweden: Abisko...
CGCGCCGCGCACGCCACGCGCCACGCGGCGCGGTGCGGCGCGACCCACTCGCGCCCGCGGTACCACGTCAGCGACAGGGTCCCGTCGGGCGCCAGGCGCTCGACTGCCAGCCGCGTCGACTCCATCGCGACGTGGTCGAACCCCATGTGGTCGAGGTTCGCGAAGCCGACGAGGGGGAGGCGCCGGAGCACGTCGCAGACGTCGGCGCGCTCGGCGCGCGCCCCGGGCCACGCGCGCCGGATCGCCTCCAGGTTCGCCAGCACGGCCAGGCGCTGCGCCACGGTCCGGGCCCAGTCGACGAACCACGCGCGCTCGGGCCGCCAGCCGAGGTAGTCGCGCGCCAGCGCCACCTCGCTCAGCTCGGTGCCCGCGAGGGTCACCAGGTGCCCGAGGCGGCTCCCGGATAGCGCGTGCTTGTACGCGAACAGGCGGGCGGCTCGCTTGTCGTCGGTCTCGCCGGGGTACAGGCGCGACCGGTAGCGCTCGCCGGTGACCGCGCTGTGCGTGCCGCTCACGTGGTCTCCCAGTACAACTGCATGCGCTCGAAGTTCTTCGGCTGCTTGTGCGCCGGGTTGTGCTTCTTCCACGCCACCTTGACGCGCCCGGCCTTCTTCATCGCGCTGAGGACGCGGTTGAGCGGTCCCGGTGACAGCTTGAGGTGGTTTTTGAGGAACTGCTTGCTGGCCCAGCCGCCGGCGGCTTTGATCGCGGCGTCGACGGTCGAGAAGTACGCGGACGGATCCTTCACCGGTGACCGCGGCACGTGCACGTTGGTGACGTCGATCTTCGCGTTCGGATCTGCCGCCCAATACTCGTACGACTTGCTCGACGACTGCCCGGTGTGCGCCGGGTTGCCGGACCGCGTCACCTTCCAGATCATGCCCGCGTCCGCGAGGAGCTTGCAGATCGGCGGCCCAGCGGCGAAGTCCCCGAACAGCTCCTTGCCGACGCGCGACGTGTTGTACCACGGGTCGGCCTGGATGGCCTCGAGCGCGCGCCTGCAGCGCGGCGCCAGGACGCCGAAGCCGCCCGCCGCGGGGGCGACGCGCGTCGCCGCGTCGCCGCGCTTCGCGCTCGCGGCGATCTTGCGGGTCCGCTCGGAGTTGCCGCCTACCGCGCGCACGACCTGCTCGGTACCCATCTCCGGGTCCCGCGCGAGCAGGCGCTCGACGTCGCGGCGGATCTCGTCGACGGTGCGCCGGCTGCGGTTGGTCTTCGGGCGCAGCGCCGCGTGTGCCGCGATCGTCTTCTTCGCCGGCGCCTTCTTCGCCGGCGCCTTCGGCGTCCTGGCGACCAGGCTCGACTCGTCGACCCGGCGACCGCCGGCCGTCGCATGCTTGCCGCGTTCGCCGGACTTGCCGTCGAGGTGGGCCATCTCGGCGTGGCCCTCGTCCACGAGCCGAGTCCCCTCGGCGATCTTGAGGGCGGCCTCGAGGTAGCCGCGGCCCTTGACGCTCAGTCCGTCCATGATCTCAGCGGTGAAGATGCTCCTGTCGTCGTTCACGTGTGCTCCTTTGGCAGTGCGTGCTTGCGCTGCTCAGTCTTTATGCCGAATTTCGACTAGCGATTCAGGTTCGCCCTGACCGCCGCGATCGTCCCGACCGTGACGTCGCCGTGGGCGCGGACGATGTCCCAGTTGCTCGCGCCGGCCCCGATCATCTTGAGGATGTTCGCGCGGTCGCCGATGTCGAGCGTGTCCCAGTGCTTGTGCTTGCCGTCCGGCCACAGGTGCGGCGGGATCTTGGCCACGGTGTCCTCCTCAGTGCTGGTTGACGATGCACTCGATGCAGGTGATCACACTACCCTCGTAGGCCGCGCGGACCTTGACGTAGTGCGTTAGGTAGTGCGGGACCCCGACGAACGGCTCGAGCGTCGCGCCCGATTCTCCGAACCGGCACTGCGGCCACTGACTGAGCGGCGCTCGATCGTGGAAGACGCCCGCCGCATCAGGCAGCGGGACGACGGCCTCGGTGAAGTCGAGGGCGAGCGCGGCGCCGCGCGGGGTCAGGACGTGCTGGCCGCCGGTCAGCAGGTCCCGCTCGACCAGCTCGAGCAGGCCCCGCATGTTCGAGCGCAGGCGCCCCGACGTCCACTCGCCCGTGGCGAACTCCTCCAGCGCCGCGCGGGCCGCCTGCGAGAGGCCGAACACGTCGTCGAGCGCGAGGCAGTATCGGCACGTGGGCGCGCCGCCCCTCTTGCGAGTCCCCGGCCCGAACGCCTGCGTGCCCCGCTTCCGGCAGCACAGGGTCCAGGTCAGGTTTGACGCCCCCGTCGCCGTCTCGTGCACGACGTGCCACACGGTCCCGCGATCCGACTTGAAGATCATGGCGCCCTCCTCGGCCTGCCGGAGTTCGCCACGCACGCGATGCAGTCGACCGGCGCGTCGACGGGCCTCGCGCGGGTGATGCCGCGCCACGCGCCACTTTCGTCCGTGACGACGACGCCGCACGTCGTCTCTCCGAATTGCTCGCTGGTCTCCGGGCGGTGCACCTCGTGCGTCACGCCGTCCTGCGTCTGCGCCTGGCCGCTCACGGGTCCGCGTCCGGCGCCACCGCGCACAGGATGCACGTGGTGGGCAGGTCCGTTGGCGTCCAGCCCCAGGGCTGGTGCACGTTGTAGAACACGTAGACGACGTGGTTGTTGCAGAGCGCTATCGCGTACGGCACGTATTTCCGGCGGACGACGAAGCGGTGAACGATCCCGTTCTCGTTGTGGATCGCCCTGATGGTGTCCGCCTTCGTCACGTCACGTCTCCGTTGACGCGCTGCTCCGCGTTGTGCATCATGATCGCGTACCTCCCGTGCAGTTCCTGCGAGACATAGCCGTGACGCCCCGCCAGTACTCCATGTTCTCGTCCGAGCAGTGCCCCCGGGCGCTGGCCCTCATGGCCGGCCTCGCGGACGCGGCGGGTCGGCGCGCGGACGCCGGGCAGTGGCTCGTGGAGCTGATCGGCGCGATCGTGCTGGCTCAGCACCGCGCCAGTGCGGTCAGGCAGAGCACGCAGGCGAGCGGCAGCTCGGTCGCCCTCAAGACGCCCTTGGCGTAGATCACGCGCGTCCTGCTCGTGACGTAGCCTTCGTCAACCTCGCAGCACGTGAACCACGACGACTCGCTATCGGCGCGCGCCGAGGCGATGCCCTCGTGCACGACCCCGTGTGGGTCGATGAGGCGGAGCCGGTCACCCACGGCGCCTCCCCGCGATGCACTGGACGCACGTCGTCGCGCTCCCCGGCGGCGCCTCGCGCAGCTGCTCGTGCAGCCACAGCGTGACGACGCGGGTGCCCTCCTTCTCGCAGCGGGTGGTGCGGGTGGCGCCCAGCACGACGATGCCGTCGTGGACGACTCCCGTCGGGTCGATAAGCTGTCGGTGCCTGCTCATTCGCCTCCTTCGCCCGTCGCGTTCCGCTCGGTGTGGCGCCCGCGCTCGGTGTTTATCGGATAAACGCCAGATCGTCCTAGCACGGGCGCGCGGTACGATACCCGCATCGCGTCCCGATTCCCATGGACGTCGCGCACCTCGATCCAGTCCCCAGGAGCGCCGCCCTCATGGCAGCCCTCCACCTCGCCGTCGGCAACAACCTGCACGCCCACCTCTACCTCGTGGAGCTGATGGCGTGGGCGTCGTTCAGCGCCAGCAGGCACAGGATGCAGTTGACGACCGCGTCCGCGGAGGTTGCAACCCCGAGCACGTGATCGGCGCAGCACGCGCCGCACGCCAGGTGCTCGTGGTCCGCGACGTGGATGACGCCCGCGTGCCGCCGGCGCAGCGGCCACCGGCTCACCGGGTCAGGCACCGGATGCACGTCGCGACCGGCGCGACCTCGAGGTGCCGGACTTCTCGAGTCTCGCTGCCCAGCAGCTCGCACAGGCACATGAAGTCGACGTCGCACGCGAGAAACAGGTGGGCGCTGCCCCGGTGCTGGACGCCGGTGACGACCAGAATGTGCGCGACCCCGTGCTTGTCGAGGACGATCTCGTGGCTGCCGATCTCGGGCGGCTCCTTGAGGGAGGCGAGGACCTCGCCGAGCGTCACGGGGTCGTGGCGTCAGCCACGTAGACCATGTTCGGCATCTCGTCGGGGTCGTCGCAGACGTTGCGGCGGGTGTTGTCCAACACCCGCTGCTGCGCCTCTGCGGTGAGCAGCCGGAGCTTGTAGCTCCACAGGTCCCGCGCCGCCTCGACCTGCCGGGGCGTCAACCCGCACTCCGCGTTGGTGCTGACGTGGGCGCTGCCCGTCCAGGCGACGGACTCGGTCTGCTGCGCCCGCTCGAAGCGCGTCAGGCACTCGCCGCCCCGGATGCCGTCGATCGTCGCGACCTCGCGGACGAAGATCGCGTCGCGCAGGCTCTTGAGCGGGTCGACGCACGGCAGGACGACGGGGGCGGCGGGCGCGGCGGGCCCGGCGGCGCGCCGCGGCAGCTCGGCGATCCTCACGCGGGCATACGCGTTCGGGATTCCGCACACGCCCCGGCGCCTGCCGATGCGGCCGATATAGAAGCCGTCGTTCAGCCTGTCGATGGCCCCCACGAGCGCGTCGTACGCGTCGCTGCGCTCCTGGTCAGGGCCCACGTCGGCGACCCGGACGATCCCGGTGCCGTCGCCGAGGTCGTGGAGCACGCGCGGGTCGACGACCACGGGCGTCAGCGTCGGCTTCGCGTCGTCCCACCGCGGGATCCGCCGTACGGGGTCGTCCATCCGGGTTTCGGACGAGCGCGCGCTGCTCACGGACCACCCCGCGGGCGTGCCGCTGAGGCGGACGTCGAGGCCGTCGATGATCAATGAGTGGCTCGGGCCCTCCGCCTCGATGTACTGGAAGCAGTCCCCGGGCCTGAGGTCGCGGCGACGCAGGTTGAGCGGCGTCGCCTCGGGGTGCGTCGAGCAGTGCTCGAGCAGCTCGATCGGCCTATCGCCGTGGGTCTTCATGTATTCGCTCTTGTCGCTCTTCTCCCAGCCCCACGTGTCCCAGCCCTCGGGTTTCGGCGGGCTGGCTTCCTCGTATTTGAACGTCAGCGTCGGCTTGTGGTCGGGGGCGCTCATATCGTCGAGCGCGAAGCGCCAGCAGTCCCCGGGCTGGATGTCCCTGAGTCGCAGCATGTCAGCCTCCTTCCGGCGACGCGTCGAGCGCCGCCTCGTAGTTGTCGTCGTCGAAGTTCGAGACCGACCTGCAGCGCGGGCAGGTCCAGCGGTCGTCCGGCCGGCACAGCTGCCGGCCGTACTCGTCGTCGGTCAGGAACTGCCGGCCGTGCCCGCGACAGAGCACCGCGTACGGCGTTGGGGTCTCGGAGAGCGCGGGCGTTCCCTCGGCGGGGCGCAGCCTCTCCAGCTCGGCGCGGGCGTGCGCCTGGAGCTTCGCCAGGTCGGTCACGAGGTCACCGTGTTGTCGCCGCCCAGGTACTCGCGCCACGGCACGTGACGACCCTTCTCCTCGTCGAGGAAGCCCCAGCCGCCAACGTTGCGTCCCGCGATGAAGAGGCTCCACGAGCCCCGGTCCGGGTAGAGCAAGTCCACGCGGTGGTACGTGTCGCTCGTGATCGTGTTGACGCTGCCCGCGCGGAACGTCTGGTGCTCGCGCACGACGTGCCTCGCGCCGTCGTCGTCGGCGTACACGCCGACGACGCGCTCCTCGACGTAGCCGCCCTTGAGGATCAGCGCCCAGCTCTTCGCCCACGGGTGTGAGTGAGTGTCGCGGTCTTCGTCCGATCGGTGGAAGAAGTGGATGAAGACCGCGAACCGCGCGTCGGGCGTCACCCCGTCGTCACCCGTGTTGTTCTTCGTCCGGGGCCCGCGCGGATACAAGTACCAGCGCGTCAAGTACTTGTCCCCGCGCGCGTTGGTGATCGTTCGATGCGGCAGTCGCATGACGATCTTCTTCAGGAGCCACTCCAGCATCAGGACCTCCGTTCTAGTTGGCCGCGAGCATACGACGTCACCGCGTCACCGCGTCACCGCGTCCCGCGCTTCTTGGGTTCCTTGAACGGCTCCCCCGCCGCCGTCGCGGCCCGCGCGAACACGTGCGCCAGCCACTTCGCCTCGTCGCTCTGGTCGCGGTCGTCCCACGACTGGGTCATCGCCTCGCGGTGGTGGCTCACGAACTCCATCGAGTTGGCGAACACCGCCTTCTTGTCGGGCTTCGCGCGCGGGTGGTCGCGGTCGCGCGGCGCCTTCCCCATGTTCGCCGCCAGGATCAGCGCGCCCCGGCACGCCTCGCCCGAGCCGCCGGCGAGCCAGTTCGCCTTCCAGTCCGGGTCGTCGTAGTCGATCGTGGGGTGGCAGGGCAGCAGCTCGTCCCGGTTGATGCAGTCGATGAAGCTCTCGGGCGAGCCCGAGCCCAGCCAGCCCGCCATGGACCTGCGCCTGAACGGGCACTGGTTGCAGGTCGGCGTCACAGCCGCCCGCTCATCACCTCGTCCAGGAGCGCCAGGTCCGGGTCGGCGTACTTCGGAGGCGGCGGGGGCGGCAGCGCTCCCCCGCGGGGCCTCCCCAGCCTTCGCCGCAGCGCGGCCTCGAGGCTTCTTCTTGTTCTCGGTATGGGCCACAGCTTCTTCCTCCTCATCGCGGCCCTCGCCGCGGCGAAATGGCGCGGCTCGAGCAGGTCGTAGTCGACGGTGTTCTTGATCTCGCGCTCGATCAGGTCGGGGCGCCCGCACGCGCGCAGCAGCGCCGCCGAGACCGTCATCGCGGCGACCTCGGCGACGTTGCAGTGCTCGCGCTCGCACTCGCAGTAGGCCAGCGCGCAGCTGTCGTACTTCGGCGAGCTTCGGCGGTCGCGCGGCTCGAACAGCGCGTGCCCGATCTCGTGCGCGGGCCCCCAGCCCTCGACGTCCGCGAGGAACCGCGGCTCGCGCGCGGCGAGCGGGCACCAGTCTACGGCGAGCCGGTGGACCTCACCGAGCGTCAGGCGGGACGCGCTTGACGCGCCGCCCGCACGCCGTACATTCGAATCCCTCATGTCCGAGTCCTTCCTCCAGGCGCGAGAGCGTCACGCGGGCCATGACGCCCCGGCACTTGCCGCAGCTGATCCCGACGGGCCTACGCGTGATCAGCGACTGCGGCACACCGCCGCCTCTCCCACAGCACCGCGCCGCGCACGCGGCTCCCGGGGGCTCCCAGCTTCGCGAGGCCCTGGTGGATGTAGTACTTCGCCGTGTGCTCGCTGATCCCGAGCTTGGCGGCGATCAGCTTGTTCGACAGGCCCTCCAGGAGCAGGTCCAGGCACTCCACCTCGCGCGGCGACACCGGGTCGCCGGGTCGCGGCTCTCGCGGCCGGATCTTCGCGTAGTGGCGCGGAGGCTGGCGGTTCATCACTTCCATTGCATCAGACCCTCCCATGGTTCGTCCACACCATCCCCCTCCCGCCTTACCCACTTGCAGTCGCGATGCGAGCACGCGTGGCGGCACGGGAACACGTCGCCGCAGTTCGCGCAGCGCTCGAACCTGCCGCCGCGGATCGGGCGCCAGACGTGCTCGTCGTTACGGCAGCGCTTACGCCGCGGCACCGCGGCGCATCCGCGGTGGCACCGTCCTCCCCGTCGCGTGCTCCGCCAGCCACGCCACCGCGACGGCCTCGGCCGCCTCGGCCACGTCCCCGGAGAGGTCGTCCGGGTTCGCGCGCACGCGCGCGGTCACCCTGACGTCGTCCATGCGGACCGCGACCAGCGTGGCCGGGGTCCGGTTGCTCAGGATCGAGACGCCGACGTCGGCCCGGGTCGGGAACTCCCAGCCCTGGACGCGCAGGCTGTCCAGCACCGACCGGATGCGGTGCGCGAAGACCTCGGTGTAGATGTCACGCAATTCCTGCTCGCTATCGCTCATGCCTCAGCTCCTCGGTGATGCACAGGATGCAGTTGACGGGTTCATTCGTCAGCACGTTGCGGTTGCCCGCGTTCACTTTCATGCGCAGCCCGCACCAGGCAACTTTCGGGCCCGCGCGGCTCGTGGGCGGCTCGCGATCGTTACCCCACGTGTTCACGTCGCACCTGATGGAGTGCACGACGCGGTCGTGCCGGCGGACGGCGACGCGCACTAGCGCGGCTGCCTGTTGACCGCCGCGTAGCCGACCTCGGCGTCGCCGAGGTCTGGTCTCGCCATCGCCACGGGGTTGAGGGCGGTGCCGCCGAACATCGCGCGCTCCATGAGCGCGATGAGCCCCTCGCGCAGGAGGCCGTTGGGCCGCGCCCGCCGGTACTGCTGCAGGGTCTTCTTGCCCCCAGGGTCGGCCTCGCACATGCCCTGGAAGACCATCCACTCGCGCTGCACGATCACGAGCGCGCCCGCGCACTCGTTGGTGACCGCGCGATCGGCGAGTGCCTCGTAGCCCTCGAACTCCGCCATGCGCGGGTCCGTCGGGTGGCAGGACATCCTCGCGCCGGCGCGCAGGCCCTTCCACAGGCGCGCGAGGTTGCCGGGCGTGTAGAACTTGTGCGGGTCGGGCCTGGAGCCCTGGTTCGCGAGGCGCCACGGGCAGTGGACGCAGGGTCGCGGGCAGGCGGGCTCGACGCGGTAAAGCTCAGGTTCTTCGCTCACATGTCCTCCGATGCCTCGTCGACCCGGTGCGCCAGCCGCACGAACGCGTCGATCGCGTGGACGCCCTTCTTCACGACGACAGGGTCCTCGTAGGCGTCCACCATCTCGACGTGCGTCACGCCCATCCGGCGCAGCCACCTCGCGACCTCTTCGCACCCCGGGGCGTACTGGCCGTTGCCCGGGATGCTCTTGAGGCGCTTCCACCGCCCGCGCTTGTCCCGCAGCTCGTACTTCTCGACCCATTGCTCGCCGGGTACGTCGGAGACGTTCGTGATGCGCGCGAGCTTCTGCGGCGCGATAACCGGCCCGAGCACCTGCCGCACGTGGGCGCGGTACCTCGCCGACTTGCGGATCTTTCCGCGCGCCGCGGGGTGCACGAGCGCGACGTGGTCCAGGCCCTGCCGCGCCATCTCGCGCGACACGCGCTGACCCCGCGCGACGACGGTGCGCCCGCGCGCCCGCTGCTGGTGGATGTAGACGACCGTCTTGGGCGAGATCTTGCGGTCGTCGGTCCACAGGTTCATGAACTCGTGCTTCGCCGGATCGACGCGCATGGAGCGCAGCGCCTCGAACAGCGGCTTGGCGGCGAGGCGGCCGTCCTCCCAGGTCCAGCCCCGGCGCTGCGCGGTGAGCGAGCGGCACTCGCCGACGAAGAGCAGCCTAGCAACGAGCTTGCTCACGTGAGCCTCGCCATCGCGAGCAGGTTGCACGCCTGCTCGAAGTGACGCAGCCGCTCGAGGTCCCTGCCCCGGCGCAGCTTCGCCTTGTAGAGGGCGGTCAGGCGGTTCAGCGCCACCTCGGCGACGTCGAGTCGCTCCCGCTCGATCGGGCTCAGCGGCATCGCAAAAACGCCTCGAGCTGCGCCCGGCCCTCCGGCGTCGCCATCTTCGCGCTGAGCTTCGACTTCAGCACAAAGTCGCGCCCGGCCGTCAGGCCCTCCTCGCAGACCTCGCGAGCCCGCTGCAGCGCGAGGAGCGGACTGTCGCCTTCCTCCACGCTGACGGTGACCGTCGCGGTGTCGTTCTCGTACTGCGCGGTGACTCGCTTCATCTCGTATGTGACTTCGGTGACCTTCATGTTGCTCCTGTTGGTTGTGACTACAGCCTCCCGCAGTCGACGCAGCGGGGACCGTCGGCCGTCATGACGGTCGGCCGCAGGACCGTTCGACCGAAGGCCCACGGCGTGCGCCCCTCCTCGCCGAGGCGGATCGCTTCGAACCGCGGACCGTACTTGCAGATGTAGGCGCGGACGACGCGCACGTGCCACCAGTACCTCGCCAGGCTGCCGGTGTGGACGTGGACGACGTCGCCGACTACCGGCAGCCCACGACCATCGTGAAACCAATCGTCACGGGGTGGCTCCCCGAACCCCCGCACGCGTCCGTCGGGCGGTGCGGCCTGTCCTCGCCGCCTAGGCATTGGCCCAGGGCCGCCGCGGCGAGTAGCGCCGCGATGATGATGCTCGCATTCGACCTCCGCTCAGTCGTCACTGTCGACGTACTCCTGCGCGACGTGGATGCTCTTGCAGTGCTCGGCGTGGTCGGAGTGGCCGTAGGCGTAGTCGCACGTGCAGCGCGCGGTCTGCCGCGCGGCCACCCGCTTGAGCGCGGTCAGCAGCGCGGCCGCGGACGGCCGGTCGACGGTCGGCTCCTCCCAGAGGATGTCGACCTGCTTCTTCCGGTCCCGCCCGATGACGCGCGTCACGGTGACGGCGTCTCCCGCGAGCTTGACGACGAGCGGCTCGCCGTCGACCTCGATCTTCATGACCCGGGTCACGGCTCGCGGTTCCGGTACATGTAGTCGATCTCCGCGGGGTCGGTGTTGGGCCACCGCGCCATCCACTCCTCGCGCGTCATCGGCCACTCGCCCTTGAGCGCGCAGCGCAGGTCGCGCGACCAGCGCTGCATCTGATGAGCTGCGCTGGGCGGCATGCTGGCGAAGTCGCCGTGGTAGGGCACGTGCTGGCCGCCCTTGCCCCTCGACTCGAAGTTGGCGACGGCGCCCTCGAACAGGTCGATGACGGCCCAGAGGGCGGCTCGCAGGCTCCGATTCTCGCGCTCGAGGTCACTTTCCTTCGAGGACACGGCGCTCCTTGTCGAGGTCGCGGTTCACCGCCGCGTGCTGGGTGAACTTGTCGCCGTAGCGGGCCTTGAGCTTCGCGATGTTCTTCTCCATGCAGTCCTCCAGCGTGTGCTTCGTGGCGCGCAGCGCGAGCGCCTCGTACCACAGGCAGTCTGAGACTTCCTCCATGAGGTTCACCTCGTCGAGGGCCTTGCCGTACATGATGTGCTTCTTCAGCGCGTCTGCGAACTCGCCGGCCTCCGACATCATGCCCAGCGCGGCGTGGAGGAGCTGCGCGATCTTGCGATCGTGCTCGGGGCCCTGCCCGAGGCGGACGAAGTCGGGCGTGTGCTCGGTGACGGCTGCTAGGGCCTGATACTCATTTGCGTGCATGCGATGTTTATCGCACAAGCAGATGTTCGCGCGGTACTGCCACGACTCCTGGAACTCGCGGAGCTGCAGGTGCGCCAGGCCCGTGAGGTTAACCATGATGCCGTCGCGCGCGCGGCGCGACATCGTGACGAACGCGTCGTGGTCGGTTTGGCTCGGCCACGTGACGGCGCGGGCCTCGGCCTGGACCTCCTCGAGCATCTTCTCCTTCTTCACGGCGTTCCCTCCCTCCGCTTCACCGAGAAGCAGAACCGGCAGCGGGCGCAGGCGCCCTCGAGGGGCTGGCTGCCCTCGTGGTCCTTGTGGATCGTCGCCGGGCACGCCCGCCGGTGCGGCGGCCTGTTCGCCCTGCCGTGCCCGTGCCGGTGCAGCTCGAACACGACGTCGACCCACGCCGGGACGCGCTCGCCGCGCTCCTGCCGGACCCACGCCGCGAAGAACTGCGGCCGGCGCTCGGCGAGCAGCGCCAGCCCCGCCGCGCGCCACTTCGCCGGCGTGCTCGAGTCGAAGCTGAGCATGACGTGCAGGTTCGCGTTGTCGGTCAGGTTGGCGGCCAGGTCGAACTTGCGCGTCGACACCCAGATCCGGAACTTCGGCTTGGCGTGCTTGGCGTACAGCGACAGCTGGTTGATGAAGTAGACGCTGCCGGGCTGCAGGTCGCCGACGCCGAACATGCGCAGGAAGTCCTGCTGCCTCGCGACGACGTGGCAGACGTCCGTGGCCTCGTCGGCCAGCGTCCCCCAGTCGCCCTCGTCCAAGCTGAACACCGCGGAGTTCTCGGCCTGGCGCCGGAGCGCCGCGGGCATCGCGATGCGGCCGTCGAGGCCGTAGCAGTAGACGCTGCACGCGGGCGTCGGCCGGCACGAGCGGGCGATGCTCGCGTTGATCGATAGGCCCGTCTTGTCGTTCTTCGACAGGAACAGGACGTCCGGCGCCTCGTCGGGCTCGACGACCGGCGTCGCGTCGCGGATGACCTGCAGCTTGGTGCGCGTCACGGCGCCTCCCGCACGTCCCGCACCGCGATGACGATGCGCAGCCCGTCGATCTCGTCCGCCAGCTCAATGCCGCGGTGACCGTTCGCGTCGAAGATCTCGACGGCGCTGTCCAGGCGGTTCCGCAGGTCTTCGGTTCGCTCGCCCGCGTAGGTCTCGAGGCGCGCCTCGACGTCCTCCGCGGTCAGACCCCAACCTACGGCTTCTTCTGCCGCCTCGCGCTCTTGGTCCATGACCTTATTGCTCGACATGCTTGCCCTCCCAGATGGCCCTGCCGCACCCGCTGCACGTCAGCCGCACCAGGGCGTACTCAGCCTTCGCGTCGCCGACGACCCCGCGCCGGCCGCCGTCGCGGTCGTGCTCGAGCGTGCGCCCGTCGTGCGCCAGGTGCACCGCCCACGTGCCCTCGGTCAGGAACGTCTCGACGAGCGCGCGAGCGCGCGACAGGTCCCGCTTGCACTTCGGGCAGCGCGACGGGATGTGAACCCTCCGCTTCGCGACGCGCACGATCGTCACTTCGACCTCGTGTCCCTTGCCCCGGATGGGCGTGATGTCGTCCAGACCGTCCAGGCTGACGGGCTTGTGCTTGCCCTCGAACACCTGGATCCCGATGATGATGGTGTCGGCCTGCCGCTTCGCGCGCGCCAGGGCCTCCGTCTTGTCGCTCGCCTCGACCACGGCGTAGAACGGCTCGCCGTCCTCGTCGTAGGCCGCGACGACCGTCCACGGTCGCTTCGCCATGCTCCTCCTAGATTAACGCGTACTGCCGCACCAGCTCGAACCCGTGCCACTCCATCGTCAGCCGCACCTCGAGGCGCGCGATGGGTACGCACTTGCAGCTTGGGCACGCGGCCCTGTGCTCGTGCACCGTCACCTTCGCGCCCTCGGGCGCCTCCTCGCGCGCGGTCCGCAGGCGCGAGTACTGCCGCGCGTCGAGGTTCTGCGGCGCGCACTCGGTGAACTTCACGTCGCCCGCGCACGCGCAGTCGCACGCGTGGCCGCGGTGGAGCATGTCGTACGGGCCGTAGCCCGGCAGCTCCAGCATCTCGGCGCAGATGTCCTCGAGGATCTCCTCGTCGCGGAGATAGCCCTCGGACATGCGGGCCCGCATCTCCTCGTCGCCGTTCTTCTCCACCCACGCGCGCAGCGCCCGCGACCGCGCGTTGCCCCTCTCGGTGACCGCGCGCGCGACCGCGGCCTCGGCCTCCGCGCGGTCCGCGGCGGCAGCCCGGGCGGCCTCCTCGCGCCTCGCTCGCCGCGCCGCGCGCAGCTCGAGGGCGGGCAGGATCGCGGCCAGCGTCGGCTCGCCGACGGGCGGCTCGCTCGCGTCCAGGCCCAGGACCTCGCCCGACTCGTAGAGCAGCGCCAGCTCGAGGCGCAGGCTCGCCGTCAGCGCGCCGAGGTCCGCCTCCGTCACGTCGAGGGACTGCGGGCCCACGCGGGTCTTCCCGGCCAGGATGGCCGCGCGCGGCGAGACGTGGATCTTGACCTGGAGCCCCGGCACGTCAGGGCACCAGCACGCACACGGCGAGCGCGGCCAGAACGAAGGCGGCCCCGAAGAGGGCGAGCGCCAGGACGCCGTGCATGACGGTGTACCGGCGCGGCGGCGGGTCGCGCGGCATCAGCTGAAGGGAGGGGAACGGCAGGACGTTGTTCTTGGTCTTCACGCGGGGTCTCGGTTGATCGCCTGCGTCATGCACTTCGGGCACAGGACCTCCTGGTCCAGCTGGGGTGTCGGGTCGGGGATCGAGAAGTCGGAACCGCACTGACTGCAGTCGCTGATCAGGCCGATGAAGCCGTGCTCGGGTGACGCGTGCCTGCGGATGCGCAGGAACCACGCGAGCCCGTCGACGGTCGGCCTGTTGATCTCGTTCACGAGGCGGTCGACGTCGGCCTCCGCGCCGCCCAGCTCCAGCTGGGCGTAGAGGCCCTCTAGGTACCACTCGGCGTAGGTCATGGCTTCACCATCCCACGTTCCCTGATCCGGGCGTCGAGCGCAATGCGGGCGCGGATGTCGGGGAGGGCGTCGCGCCACGCGGCGAGCCTGGCGCCGAGCGGGCGCGCGGCGTGGACCGTCGGCAGCCACCGGGCCTCGGGTGTCCAGCCGCGCAGCTCGGTCTCGAGGGCGCCCCCCGAGCACAGCGAGCACGACAAGGTTTCGCACTCGCGGTGGCTCTCGAATCGGTTCCTCGCGCAGTCCACGATCAGCATGATCGGGGCGTCGCTCGGGGCGTCGCGCAGGTCCGCGACCGGAACCGTCGTCGTGCCGCAGCACTTGAATTTCCAGCCGTCGACGCCGCTCGCGCACAGGCACCCGATGTTCACCGGGCAGGTGCCGCAGTCGACGACCGCCTGCTGGACCGCGTCGGCCGACATCCTGAGGGCCTCCAGGATGGGCAAGCCCGGCGGCCTCACGGGGCCAGGTCCCCGACGTCGAGCACGTACCTGCCCGAGGGGTGGGCGCACTCGACGGCGACCGCGTCGCCGCGGATCTGGATCGGGCTGACGGAGACCTTCGCGTTCGCGACGCGCATCAGTTGACGGCCGCCCGGCCCTCCGAGGTCATCGCGGATGCTCACGACGGGCCCGTGCTTGAAGCACTCGTCGGGGAGCGCCAGCCGCTCGGCGACGCACCGGATGGAGTGCGGGCACCCGCGGCAGACCTGCTCTGGGGTCTTCACCAACTTCTTCACGGGAGCGTACATGTTCTCGCCGTCTCGGATGGCGCGCCGCGTCCTCATCCGCATGACGCCCCGGCGCAGGGCGGACGAGTACGCGACCCGCAGCTCCTCCGGCAGCTCCTGGGCGCAGGCCGGGTTCAGCACCAGGCGCGCGTCCTCGATCAGCTCGAACGCGGCCTTCACGCGGACGATCAGCTCGCGCGGTACTTCGAGCACCCGCGCCACGACCTCCTCGACGTCATCTTCTGCGGACGAGTACCTCGACTCGAAGATCGCCCGCTCTACATCATCCCCTGGCATTGTGTTCCCTTCGCTGGAGGCTTATACCGTAAACATGACCAAGTCGCCTGAGATCGCGGTAGAGGAGAGGACCACGGCCACGGGGGCGAAGCTGTTCGCGGTGGACGGCATGCACCCGGAGGACGCGGCCATGCTGCAGGCCCTGTACTCCCGCAGCGGCGACAGCGTCGTCGCGCACCTGGAGAAGGTGAGGGCCCAGGGCAGCGGCAAGTTCATGGCCGGACACTACGTCGGCTACGGTCACAAGAGCATCGGGGACTGCGGGTCCACCACGATGTTCGTGGAGGACGTCAGCCTGCTCACCGCGAAGGCGGTCCAGGACAATCCGCTCTACTGCGGGCAGGAGACCTCCACGCGCTACCTCGACATGTCGAAGCGGCGCGTGATCGACCCCATCGGAAGCGCGCAGTCCCGCGCGCTCGTCGAGTCGCTGATGGACTTCTACGGCTCCAGCCAGGCGCACGTACGCGCGCTCGTGGCGGAGCGGCACCCGAGGCGCGAGGGTGAGAACGAGGCGACGTACCAGAAGGCGGTCGCCGCTCGCGCGTTCGACGTCATGCGCGGCTTCCTGCCGGCGGGCGTCTCGACGCAGCTGAGCTGGCACACCAACCTGCGCCAGGCGGGAGACCACCTGCAGCGGCTCGCGCGGCACCCGTCGGGCGAGGTCGCCGGCGTCGCCGTCGCGCTGGAGAGCGCGCTCGCCCAGTGCTACGCGTCGAGCGGGTTCGGCAAGAGCAGCGCCGGCGTGAGCGGCGTCGCGGCGGGCGACGGGGCCGCCGAGCGCGCCGCGTGGGAGGCCTCGACGGCGGAGGCCTTCGCGTACCCGCGCGAGCTGGAACGGCCCCCCACGTACCTCGACCTCCACGCCTCGGGGACGCTGTCGCTCGACGTGGCCGCGTGGGGGCGCGTGCTCGCGACCCGCCCGCGCGGGTGCGTGCTGCCGCACTGGATGACCGACTTCGGGCAGCTCAAGTTCGCCTTCATGCTCGACTTCGGCTCGTTCAGGGACATCCAGCGCCAGCGCAACGGCGTGTGCCGGATGCCGCTGCTGACGACGGATCACGGGTTCGAGTCGTGGTACCTGGAGCAGCTCGACGACGGTCTCCGCGCGGCGGCGACGGAGCTGGTCTACGGCCTGAAGTCGCAGCTCGAGGCCGTCACGGACAACCAGGTGCTCCGGCAGTACTACGTGCCGATCGGGTTCCGCGTGCAGTGCCAGCTGACGTACGCCCTGCCGGCCCTGCTCTACGTGCTCGAGCTTCGGACGAGCAAGACAGTTCACCCGACCCTCCGCAAGAAGATGCTCAAGATGGCCGAGTGGTTCCGCGGGCGGTTCCCGGACATCGCCCTCCACGCGGACACGGACGAGGACGACTGGACCGTGCGCCGCGGCCTCCACACGATCACCGCCCGGGGCGCCCAGGACGTTCAAGACGCCCGAGGCGGTGATGCGGCGGCGCCGCGGTGACCTCGAGCGGAGGTCCGGTCGACACCATCACGGCGAGCTGGTGCAGCTGCTCCTCCTCGTCGAAGGTCCACACGCGCAGGGTGTGCGGATAGGCGCCGTACTCGTCGCGCGCGCAGATCGCGTAGACCTCGACGTCGCGAATGCGCGGGCCGTCGGCCGTCACCACCGTGTGGAGCCGCCGCAGGCAGGTCAGGCAGACGAAGTCCGTCCCGCCGCTGCCGTGCGGGCACGCCAGGCACGCCGCGCAGTAGGTGCGGCCGTCGCGGTAGATCCAGAGGTCGGCCTCGTTCCCGCACCGCGAGCACGACGGCTCAGGGCGCCGGCGGGACATCTCGCGATGGTACCTCGCCGGACAGGTGCGCGAGCAGGACGTCGACCGGCTCGACCTTGCGCCGGCGAGCCTCCGCGGCGACGGCCTGCCTAAGGAGGTCCCCGTAGGCGCCCCCCAGCATGCGGCGGTCGACGCCGACGATCGCGTCGCCGTCGACGAGGCGGCACGCGAGCTTGTCGCCCCTGAACGTGACCACGACGAAGTCGGGAACGACGCCCATCAGCCGGTCGGCGACGGCGCGCTCCGCCTCCGTCAGGTCGCCCGGCGCGTGCCGGGCGTCGACCTGCCCCTCGAGCCGCTTCTTGGCGGACTCGGCGGACAGGCCGCCCTTCTCGAGCAGCTCCCTCAGGACCTCGCTGACCACCGTCGGCTTGCCGCCGACGCCCTCGACGTCCCTAGCCTCCCGCATCGTTGAGACCGGGACCGCGTCGGCGCCGTGCTCGGCCTCGTACCGCTCTCGCACGTCCTTGAGCAGCCTCTCGTCGCTGTGCCACTTGAACGCCTTGGCCTCGGGCGCGTTGGCCTTGGCCATGTCGTAGACCCGCGGCGCGGCGAGGTCCGGCGCGCGGCGGCAGGCGTCCTGCCACATCGCGGCGAGCTTCCAGTGCAGGCTGAACTCGTCCACGAAGCGGCGGTCGCGGTCGAGCGGCAGGTCCTCGAGGTCGTAGCCGCACGCCAGCTCCTCGAACTCGCGCACGAAGACGCCGCGCGAGAACACCTGGCCGCGCCGGTCTCCGGCGAGCAGGAGCCGCCCCGTGTCGAGCTTGAGGGTATCGACGGCGCGCGGCTCGTCGATGAACAGGAACTTCGTCCGCAGGACGTCCCAGGCCTCGGTCGGGAGGTTCTCGACCGTGACCATGAAGTCGGCCTCCCGCGCCGCGAGCTTGCGGGAGCGGAAGGTCATGAGCTGGTTCCCGGCGAGCGGGTGATCGCCGTCGGGCTCCTCGAATGATACGCTCCAGGACAGGTCGCCGTTGCGGAAGCTGACGTCGAGGCCCGCGCGCACGAGGGCCAGGACCCCGATGCAAAATCCCTCGCCGAAGCGGCCCCGGTGGCCGCCCGCGGCCTTGTCCGTCTTGCCCAGGATGAGCAGCTTGGCGGGGTCGACGTAGATGCCCGCGGTGGTGACCTCGAGCCGCGCGGTCTTCGGGAAGTGCTCGACGGTCATCGCGTGGCCGTCGTCGTCCGCGTCCTTGGCGTTGGACAGCAGCTCGCGGACCCCGGCGTATACGCCCCAGTCGGAGGCGTAGTTCTTGTCGATGTTGAGGGAGATCTTGGCCATGGTTGCCTTCTCTGTGATGCTCGTGGGATAAACGTGCGGAGTGTGGAAGCCCGTATCGAAGGTCGACTACGCGACCCTCGCCCCCCGCGGTCAGATCTTGGTGGTGTCGTGCCCGCTCCGCGAGCGCGCGCTGGACCGGGTCCAGCGCTGGCGCGACAGGGCCTGCGCGATCGCGCCCGACTCGAGCAAGATCCTGCGCGACGTCGTGCGCGACCTGCTCGCGAACCCGCAGGTCCGCGCGATCGTGTTCGACGGCCCCGCCTGCGGTCGCGCGGCGTACGACGCCTTCTGGGCCGGCGCGGCGCAGCCGACCTGGCGCATCGACGAGGAGCACCTGGCCCTCGTGAGGGGTCACGTGGACCTCTACGACGACGACTTCTCGATGAAGGTTCCCGCCCAGCCGTACTGGCCCGCGCGGATCGCGTACACCGACGATATGGAGATGCCGTGATAGGGCGCCCGATCGTTGATGTGCCTATAGGTAGTGTGTTTGATAAATGGACCGTTATTGGACGCGGTCCCGTCGTTAATAACGAACAACGGTGGATTGTTCGTTGCGCTTGTGGCGAAGAGAAAACGCTTCCCGGTACAGTCTTGCGCCGAGGCAAGAGTAGGTGTTGTCGCAGTTGCGCAGCCAGGCAAAGTAGTCGAAAGCACGGAGAGGCGGCTGGAGGTGCATACTCGCCTGAGTACAAGGCACATGAAGCCTTGCTTCAACGGTGTCACAACCCGAGCTGCAAAATGTACAAGGACTATGGAGGTCGAGGCATCACGGTTTGCGCGCGTTGGACGGGACCTGACGGATTTCTTCGGTTCTTGGAAGATGTAGGGCGTCGTCCTAGTGTCGACCATTCAATTGGTCGAGTCGATAACGACGGTGACTACGAACCAGGTAACGTCGAATGGCAGACCTGTCGAGAACAGCAACGAAATCGACGTTGCAATGTTTTAGTTGCCGTCAACGGACAAATTAAAACTGCAACAGAGTGGTCATTGTCGTTGGGCTCCAATACCGAACTTGTTGGCCAGCGTTTAAGACAAGGTTGGGACCCTGTACAGGCAGCTACGACCCCAAAGCGGAGGTACAAATGAACGTCATAGGATTGTGTGGAAGAATGCGTAGCGGGAAGAACACGATCGGCTCGATGCTCGTCGAGCACGACCCGCGCGGCGCGACGCTCGCCTTTGCCGACAAGCTGAAGGAAGTCGTGATCGACTTGTACGGCGCGACGCGCGACGACGTCTACACCGACGAGGGCAAGCGCCGGAAGTCGCCGTTCCCGCTCCTGAAGTGCCCGGCCTGCCAGTCCATCCAGTGCGAGCGCGTCGCGGATACGCAGGTGCTCTGCCGCAAGTGCACGGCCCTCGGCGAGCCCAAGTCGTTCCAGACGCACTGGGAGTGGCGGGAGATCTGCCAGTTCGTCGGCACCGAGGGCGGGCGCTTCGTCGACGAGAACGTGTGGGTGCGGCACGCGCTCAAGCGCGCCGCCGCGGCGCTGGAGGCGAAGACGTCGCCCAGGCGCTTCGTCGCCATCACCGACTGCCGCTTCAAGTCGGAGAAGGCCGCCATCGAGAAGCACGGCGGCGTGGTTTGGCGGATTCGGCGCCCCGAGACCGATCACCAGTCGACGGGCCTCGCGGGCCACGCTTCGGAGACCGAGATGGAGACGATCCCGGACACCGAGTTCGACGCCGTGATCCGCAACGACGCCTCGCTGGAGGTGCTGCGGGCCAGGGCCGCCGAGCAGCTCGAGCGCTACCTGCGTCGCGGCGAGTCGAGGTAGCGCTCAGTCGCCGTCGCCCTGCGCCTCGTCGATCATCGTCATGTCCTCGGTCACGCCGCGGAGGATGTCGTCCACGCCTCCGAGCGCGTAGCGCGTGATGCACTGGATGCAAGTGACCGGGAGGGTCTCGTCCTCGTTGACTCGCGCGTCGAAGTAGCGACCGCAGGTCGTGTACGTTTTCGACCGGAGAGCGTACTTACGCTGGGCGCTCGTCAAGCCCACGGCCTCGTGTCGCACGCCGTACCCGTCGAGCACCGTGCCCCGGGCCACGCCGCTACTTGTTGGCGTCGTAGTACTTGCGGGCCGCGTGCGCGACCTGGTCGAACGCTTCTTTGCCGCCATTGTCCTCCGGTGCGGTCTCGCGGAAGTTGATCGTCACCAGCGCCAGCACGAACACGCGCTGCTCGAACGTCAGGTCGCGGGCCTCCCAGCGCTCGGCCAGGAGGCGGACCAGGTCCTCGGCCTCCTGCGCGGCCTCGGTCTGGCGGAGCGCGGCCGCCGAGGCCTCCGCCCTCGCCCTCTGCTCGGGGGACATCGCGACGTTCTCGGCGAACTTCTCTCGCTTCGCCATCAGCGCCTCCGCCGGATCGACGGCGCCGCGGCCGGCTTCGGGACGGGCTTCGCCGCGATCCTGGGCGCCGGCTTGATCTTGAACAGGTGGCACGAGGTCTGGACCTCGGCGCCCTTCACGATGAAGGGCCGCGCGAGCGCGCCGGGGGCCTCCCGCTTGACGCCCGCGGGGAACACCTGCCCCCGCTGCTCGGTGGCGGGGTACGTCGAGCGGACGGCGCACCGGCCGTGCTGCCCCTGCTTGCCCTTTCCCTTCAGGATCGGGTCGTAGTTCGAGCACTCGCTGCAAGGCTTGTCTGCCATGGGTCTCCCTTCAGACGGCGATCATCACGGTCACGCCGTGCTTGTGCAACACGTGAGCGGCCGCGGGCTCGCGCAGGATGCGCGCGAGCACCAGCATGCCCTCGGCCAGGGGCTTCTCCGAGAACCACAGCCGCGCGGCGCCGCCCGCCAGCTGGGACGCCGGCTGGCCGTCTTCGTCGTCATCAGCGGGCACGTTCCAGGCGTAGTCCCCGTGGCGGACGCCGATGCCGGCACCCGCGAGCGCCCGCGCGACTGGCGCCACCGCGCTCAGCTCGATCAGGCAGGCCGCGAGCACGCCCACGGCGTCGCCCGGGTTGACGACGCGGTGCGACGTGACGTCGAAGCACGCGTGCCGCGAGCGGATGACGTACCGCCCGGGGATGCGCAGGTCCGCGTCCTTGTCGACGTCTTGGATGTCGATCTTGTCGCTGGGCGGCTGCGGGCGCGGCGGCGCCTGGCGCAGCGGCTCGACCTTGCGCCACGGGTCGAGGATGCCGGGCTTCTTGGGGCCGCCGTCGGTCACGGCGCGATCACGATCCCGCCCTCGAGCGCCGGGTCGGCGCACGAGGCGTGGACGAACTCGAACTCGGCGGCAAGCTCGGCCGAGAGCTGCTTGGTCGCCGGGTCGCGCGTGTTCGGGTTCTTGACGATGTACGCCGGCGTCATGCGGTCGCCGGCCCTGAACGGCTTGCGGCAGCGGGCGCAGGTCGTGTGGGGGACGCGCTGCCTGAGGACGTCAAGAGTCATCAGCGGCTGCGCTCTCCGACGAACTTCAAGCCGGCGAGTGCCGCGGCCACGGATTGCACGGCGTAGGGGCTCGCGAGTCGCAGCTCCCCGCGCGCGATGAACCTGTCGAGCAGCGCTTGCAGGTGGTGCTCGAGTTCTTCGAATACGAACTTCCGCTGGGCGGCGTCCCCGTCCTCTCGCGGCGGGATGGCATCCCAGAAGGCGTCCACGAACGCGCTGCGCATCGCCTCGAGTTGCTCACTTCTCGACATGCTACTCCTCGATCCCGATCGCGCGCGGCATGACGGCCCTGACCGGTGCGAACGTCTTGCGGTGGATGGGCAGCGGCCCGCGCTCGGCCAGCAGCGCCTTGTGCTCGCGCGTCGGGTAGCCCCGGCTGCGGTCGAAGCCCCAGCGCGGGTACTCCGCGTGGAGCGCGTCGATGCGCTGGTCGTAGGTGACCTTGGCCACGATCGAGGCCGAGCCGATCCGCCAGTCCGCCTTGTCGCCGTCGGGAACGCACCGGACGTGACACGGCAGCTGGGGGCGCGGGACGTCGCCGTCGACCAGGACCTGGACGTCATCCGCGACGACCGAGGGGTCCGCCGTCTTGAGGCGCTCCAGGCACCGCAGCGCCGCGAGCTGGATGGCCTCCGGGAAGACGCCGCCCAGGAGCCGCTGGTCGATCTCCGCCGACGTGCGCTCGATCGTGATGACGACGGAGCAGGCCGCCCGGATGGCGTCGGCGAGGGCCTCGCGGTGCGCGGGATTCCTGACCCCCTTGGAGTCGCCCGCCCGGAGCACCTTCTCCCCGCCGATGCTCTTCCACGTCGCGGTGACGCGCGGGGTCCCCTCGGGGAACGCCACCGCGCACACCACGAGCGGACCCACGAGCGCTCCGCACCCGGACTCGTCGACGCCGATGACGTACCTCATGGCTTCTTCGCCTTCTTCTTGGGCCGCGGGCGCTGCCTGGGGAAGCGGACCTTCGCGCCGCACGACGCGCACGTCCCGCCCTGACCGCGTCCCGTCACGCGCCAGCCGCAGTCGCACACGACCACGCGCATCCCCTTGGGGCGGCCCGCGCTCACGCCCGGATCACCCAGCTGCGCTTGAGGAAGCGGGCGAGTCGCCGGAGGTGGCCCCAGTTCAGCATGGAGCGTCCCTTCTCGATCGCCGTGTACTGCGCGCGGGACAGCTTGATGCCGCGGGCGACCTGCGCCTGCGTCAGCTTCTTGCGGCGGCGCGTCTCGCGCAGCTCCCTGAGGAGGTTCTCGTATGCGGGGTCGGGCATTGCGGACACAATTCTAGTCGCTTGAGGTTTATGGCACAAACGCCGGTCCGGCCGCCAGCTTCGCGACCTTCCTGAAGTGCGCCGTGAACCGCGGGAGGTACTGCTCGCACACCTTGAAGTTCGACGTGATCAGGTCGTTGGACCACGGCAGCGCGCGTCGGACCTGCGAGCCGTAGCTCTTGTCCCAGACCCTGGAGTCCAGGATGGCGACGCAGCCGCGGTCGTCCCGCGTGCGGATGAGCCGGCCCACGCCCTGGCGCAGGTCGATGAGCATGTCGACGAGCTGGACGTCGCGGAACGCGTCTGCCTTGCCGGCGAGCCGCTCGCGGGCCTTGACGATCGGGTCGTTGAACTGCGGGAACGGCAGCTTCGCCATGATGACCAGGCGCAGGTCGCCGCCCGGCACGTCGACGCCCTCCCAGAACGACTTGGAGCCGACGAGGATCGCGTCGCGCGTCGCCTTGAACTTGCCGAGCGCCGCGTTCGGGTCGCCGTCGTGCGGGTTGTTGCGGTGGCCCTGCGCGAACGTGCGGCGCGGGAAGCGCTCCTTGAGCGCGGCCGCGAACATGTCCAGCTCGTCGTTCGCGGTCGTCAGGATGAACGCGCCGCCGTCGGACAGCTCGACGAGGCGGACGGCCAGCGCGACCCGCCGGCGCATCGAGTCGGCGTAGGCCTCGGCGTCGTAGCGGCTGACCGCGGGCATCTCGCGGGGCACGAAGACGAAGCCCTGCGCGTCGTAGTTGAACGACGTCGGCAGGACCTCGGCCTTGACCGGCGCGATCCCGGTCATGCTGGTGACGTGGTCGAAGCCGCCCTCGACGGCGAGGGTCGCGCTGCACACCACCACCGTCTTGACCGTGGAGAGGTAGCGGCCCGCGATGCCGCCGACGCCGACCGGCGCGCACTGGATCGCGAAGCGGCCGCGGTCGTCGCTGGTCGAGTAGATGACCGTGTTGGCCAGGATGCGCGCGCGGCGCATCGCCTCCCTGTCCGGATCGCCCTCCGTCTCGATCGGGTCCGGGTCCACGATCCCCTGCGCGGTCTGCAGGCCGCGGAGCAGGGAGTCGACGCGCCGCTGCGCCTGCGTGAGCAGGGCCTGCTCGCGGGCCGAGTCGTCGGCCAGCGCCTCCCGGTCGAGCCCGCCCTCGATCCCCTCGACGGGCTCGTCGCCGACGTAGATGTCGTCGCTGACCTCGTCGGGCTCGTCGGGCTCGTCGGCGACCAGGTAGCTCGCGAGGGTCTTGGCGATCTCGAGCAGCGACGCCCGGAGGAGCCCGATGACCTCGTCGGCGGGGCCGCCGGGGAACACGGGCGCATCGCGCGCCTTGGACTCGTAGCCGCGGTCGGTGACGCCCTCGAACATCCCCTCCCACGGCCGGAGGAGCTTCTTCGTCGCGGGGAAGTCCCGGCCCGTCCGCTTGAGCACGTCCCACAGCTGGCTGATCGAGTCGTCGCCGACCTTGTGGGAGAACGCGGACCGGATGCCGGCCGCGAGCGTGTGGGCCTCGTCGATGACGAGCACGTCGTACGGTCCGCCGACCATCTTGCCGTGGCCGAAGAACATCTCGGCGCCGAGCACGTGGTGGTTGGTCACGACGAGGCGAGAGTCGGCAACCGCGCGCTTGAGGCGGATGTAGCCGCAGTTGTTGTAGTTGCCGCAGCGCTTGCCGACGCAGTCCTCGGCCGTGGCCTGCGACCACCAGCGCGGCGGCGCGCCGGGGTACTCCGCTCGGTCGCCGTACATCGAGTGACCGATGAACGTCTCAAACCTGGCGTCGTTCTCGCCGCTCTTCTCGAGGAGCGAGAAAGCTGCTGCAGCGCATGCGTAATTGGAACGGCCCTTCAAGGGCGTCGCAATGGTCGGTCCGGTTACGTTTTTGATCACGACATGTACTGCTGGGAAGTCCTTGTTGATGATCTGATCTTGGAGTGCACGCTTCGCGGTCGCGACGACGACTCGACGGCCCTTCGCCAAGAGCGTAGGCACGAGGTACGCAAGGCTCTTGCCCAAGCCGACCGGTCCTTCACAGAAATAAGCGCCGCCTTCTCGGAGGACTTGTTCGATCGATGCGGCCATTTGCAATTGCGATGGCCTCACCTCACGGATCAATCCGAGCGCCGGGTCGGACAGGAGCATTTGGCTGGTAAGCATGGATGTTGGTTCCATAAACATGATAAGACATTGAACGCGGACCGGGAAGCGTACCTCGCCAAGAAACGCGATAAGGAGCGCGCGTTATCGCGCAGACCCCCGGAGGGGCGTCGGAACAGTAAACATTGTTCTCGGCAGCGAATCCTTGTACCAAATAGCGATGCCAGGTTCAGACGAGGTCAGCATCGGAGACTTCTCGAAGCCCGTCGCGCCGCGACCGAAGGCCGCAGCGCCGGCCGGCGCGCCTGGCGCGACCGGCGCCACGCGGGACGCGCTGGTCGCCGCGGAGACGCAGCTGGACGCGGAGGTCTCCAGGGACGAGGCCGCCATCAAGCCGATGGTCTCCTACGAGGAGAAGCTCGCCGCCGTCAAGCTGACGCGCGAGCAGGCCGCGCAGATCGTCGACGCCGTGCTGCTGCGGGGCTACTGGGCCGAGGACGTCCCGGTCACCAAGACGATCAGGGCTCGGTTCCGCACCCGCAGCGCCCGCGACGCCCGGCGCGCCTACGAGATGCTCGAGGCGCAGCGCTGGACGGTGGACGCCCACTACTCCGACGCGATGAGCCGGATCGTGCTGGCCGCGTCGCTCGAGCAGTTCGGCGGCACGAAGCTCCCGCACGTCGCGGACCTGCGCAAGGCCTCCGCGAAGGAGGTCGAGGACGCCTTCGTCGAGCGCCTCGCCTACGTCGACGGGCTCGGGGAGCCGGCGATGCGCCTGCTCTTCGCCAAGCTCTGGAGGTTCGACAACCGGGTCTCGGTCGCCCTCGAGGAGGGCTCCGTCGAAAATTTCTAGGTTCCCCGGGGGGCAACGCGCGCGCGGTCGTCTTCTCGCGCGGCGTGCAGCTGGCGCCCCACGGGTCCGTCGAGGACCGCGTGATGCGCGAGATGGTCTTCCGGGAGCGCCAGGAGCGCGTGGCCCACCTCGACGCGATCGGCAAGATGATCGCGCGGGTGTTCACCGTCGACGCCGAGAAGGCGTTCGGCGCGATCGTGGGCGAGTACGCGGCCGAGGTGTTCCAGGAGACCTATGACGTCGACCTCCTGAGGCGGAAGATCGCCTTCCGGCGGGCCGAACAGGCGCGCGTCCGCGCCCGGCGGCGGCAGGACGAGGACGCGATCAAGAAGCTCGAGCGGATGGGGCAGTACGCGGACCGGAAGATCGCGGCGGCGAAGGCCGCAGAGGCGGCCGCCTCAAAGGTCCCCGGCCACGCGCCGCAAAAGCCCAAACCTAACAAGTAACTCGGCGGATCTACTACAATACGAGTCTCCGTGGCCGATCAGCAGTCCAACGAGACGATCCGCCAGATGATGGACGGATTCAGCTCCATGCAGTTCAACCTCGGGCTGCTGCCGATGCGACAGGCCCAGGCGATGGCCGGCGCGGCCGCGCCGTTCCAGGCGCCCCCGCCGCCCCCGCAGGTCCCGCACCCGTCGGAGGCTGCGGCCGCCGCCATGCAACACCAGCAGGCGATGATGTCGCAGTCGCTGCAGATGGCGCAGGCGACGCGCTACGCGCCGCCGCCGTCGGCGCCGACGCCCGCGCTCAGCGCGATGGGGGCGTACGCGCCCGCATCTCCCGTCGGAGGCGGCGGATTCATGGGCGGCGGAATGGGCGGGTATGGCGGCATGGGCGGCGGCGTCGCCGGCTTCAGCGGCGGGGGCTTCGCGCCGGCCGCCCGGGCGATGCCGTCGATCTTCAACCCGCTCGCGCCGGCGCTGCCGGGCGCGCACTTCATGTCGCCCGCGCTGCAGCACCTGCAGGTCCAGCAGCACCACCAGTCACAGTTCATGGGGGCGGCGGTCGGGATCGGCAGCGCCGGAGTCGGCTTCGGCGGCTCCATGCTCGGCGGCGCGCTCGGGTCGGCCTTCGGCCCACTCGGCACGATGGCGGGCAGCTGGCTCGGCGGCCAGATCGGCAACGCCGTCTCGAGCATGATCTTCAACCCGGTCACGGCCGACTTCGCGCGCGGGCGCCAGATCCAGCAGATGACCTCGCCGTTCATGGTGTCGGGGCCGAGCATGAACATGGCCACGGGCCAGGGCCTCTCCGCGCAGGCCGGGCGCGACGTCGCGACGGGCATCCGGCACCTGTCCCGCGACTACGACTTCGAGCGCACCGGGTTCAACACCCAGGACGCGATGAAGATCATGCAGTCGTCGGCGAGCGCGGGCCTGCTCACCGGCGCCCAGTCGTCCGACCAGATCGTCCAGAAGGTCAAGGACATCTCCAAGACGGTCAAGATGCTCGCGCAGCTGACGGGCGACCCCGACGTCCAGCACGCCGTCCAGGCGCTCGGCCAGATGAGGTCGCTCGGCTTCCAGGGCCTCGCCGCGCAGGCCGGCGCGGTCAACAACCGCGCGGTGTACGCGCGCATGGCCGGGCAGTCGCAGGCCCAGATGACCGCGACGATGATGGGCGGCGCGGACATGGCCGGGCAGTTCGGCCTCGTCGGCGCGACGGGCGCCACCGCCGCGATGTACGGTGCGGGCTCCGCCAACGTCGCGGCGTCGTCGGGCGCGCTGAACGACCTGCAGCTCGCCCGCGCGGGCGGCGTGCAGGGCCTGGGGCGCCTGAACACGGCGGGCGCGCTTTCCGCGGTGAACAACGAACAGTACCTGCTGGCGGCGATGGGTCGCGACAAGCAGGGCAAGTTCACGGTCGACATGGACGAATACCGGAGGCTGAAGGACCTGTCGTTCGGAGAGGTCCAGAGGCGCGCCGCCGACGCCATCCAGGGCATGGGCGCGAAGGGCATCTTCGAGTGGAACTCCCAGAAGCAGGAGCTGAAGGACCGCATCTCGCAGCAGATGCGACCCGGCGAGGCCCAGATGATGATGCGCTCGCAGGCGCTCCAGACCATGCGCGCGGTGCCGGGCATGGACATGGCAACCGCGATCTCAAAGAACACGGGCATGAGCGCGAGCGACGCGCAGAGCGTCTCGGAGGAACTCTCGAGCCGCAAGTACTGGGACGGGATGATCCAGCAGGCCGAAGTCCAGAAGCGCGAGACCATCGATCGACAGCGCGCGCAGAACGCGCAGTACCGAACCCCCGGTCTGATGGGGCAGCTGGGACGCAGCGCTCGCGGCTTCGTCGGGGGAGTCAGCGACGCGATCTCGTCGCCGTTTCGAAGCCTGTCCGAACGCATCGAGCGCGCGGGCGAAGACGAGGACGCCGCGAGCCACGGGCAGCACATCCGGCGCGTCTCGGGTCTCGCGATCGCCAGGGACGACGCGGAGCGGTCGATGTCGCACATCGATCGTGAATTTCTCCAGGCCTACTCTCAGAACGTGGGCGCCTCGGTGTTCTCGCCCAAGCCAGTAACGGCACAGTCGATGTACGCCTCCATGTTTCGCGGGGAAGCGTCGAGGTCTGAATACGGAGGTGGAAGTAACCGGATGGACAACCGGATCGGGTCGCTCCTCGGGCTCACCGCGGAGAGCGACGAGAACCGCGTCGTCAGCCTCGCGAGCCGCGCCGAAGGTTCGATGTACGGCTGGCACCCGTTCGCGTCGTTCGGCGACGTCGGGGACGCGGTGGAGAAGGTTCGAAACGTCGAGCGCGCCGCGTACTCGATCCAGCAGGCGGGGTCGATCTCGACGCAGGACACGCGGGACGTCATCGGGCGCCTGGGGCGCGGCGGCGGCGGTGGCGGGTCCGAGAAGTTCGACAAGTTCGCGGCCGCGCTCGCGGCGCACGTTCACTCGCTGGAGGCCGGCGCCGCTCCCGCCGCGCCTGACGGAGTCGATCCCGACAGCTATGCAGGTCGACAGGGCCGAGCCATGTTGGGCATGTTCACGCGCGCGCGGAGCGCGAGCGCCCTCACCGCAGATAAGATGCGGCAGATCTACATCGACCAACAACCCGGTAACGAGAAGGCCGCGGCCGCCGAGTACGACGCCGACCCCAAGCTCGCGCAGGCCGCGCTCAAGCGCGTGATGCAGACCGGCGGCACTAAGACGCAGGAGGTGCTGGGCCTGACCTCGGACATCGGGATCGACGCGGGCGGCATCAAGGGGGGTCGCAGCCGCAAGGGAGCCGACGCGCTGATCGGCTCGGAGATCGTCGACGCCGGGATGGTCGGCGTCGCCGGCCTGGGTCAGATGGGCGAGCTGAAGTCGTTCTTCGCTCACCACGACGACAACGACGAGGTCGCGATCGCGGCCGCCATGGCCGCGTCGCAGAGCGACGACGCAGACGTCGCCAAGCAGGGCAGCGAGCAGCTGGCCGCGATTCGCAAGCGCCTCGGCGAGGCCAAGTACACGGAGAAGTCCACGAGCGTCGCCGGAGACCTCACGCCGTCGTCCGCGCGCGCGCTCACCACGTTCGCGATGGGCGGGAAGGACATCACCTCCCGCATCGGCACGGGGCGCAAGGCCTTCGGAAACATCCAGGGCAAGGCCGACATGGGCGCGGTGATGGAGAAGGTTCGAGCCCTGGGCGGCGAGGAGGGCGACGACGTGGTCACCTCGCTCAAGAGCGTCACCGGATCGCGGCTCGACGCCGAGGATGATCCGACTCTCGCGAAGCTCTTTCGGGCCGCTCAAACCGGCGACGCGGACGCGATCGACGCGCTCGCCAAGCACCTCGCGCCCACCTCGACGGAGGCCCGCTACGGGGGAGCCGCCAGCGGCACTAAGCAGCTGGACGCGGACATCGCCAAAATGAAGGAGGCGCGCGACCAGCTGAGCGATGACAGCTCGGCCGGAGGTTCGCAGGCCAAGGGGATGCTGGACGCCACGGCCGCTTTCACCGACGCGGTGAAGTTGTTCGCCAAGGCGGCTGGCGTCGTCGCCGACCGCGGCGATCAAGCCGAACTCGACAAGGCAAATCCGGCCGAATGGGCCAGCAGGGTCTGGGGCTACCAGCTGCCGAAGGATAAGAGCTGATGGCGACGCCCGGCCTCTTCACCGAGGTGACGCAGGGCCCGTTCGCGCCCGGGTCGGTGGCCGTCCCGTTCCTGACGGCTAACGCCGGTGGCACCAGCCCGGGACAGGCCGGCGTCTTCGGGCTCAACCCGCTGATGACGCCGAAGTACTCGAAGTGGCGCCAGCGCGACGCCGAGTACAAGGACACGCTCGCGCGGCTCTACATCTCGCTGCCGACGACCGGCGACGGTTCCGTGGACCCGAAGGTCCGCCAGGCCTTCCTCGACAGCCTGCCGGGTGACCCCGCCACGCAGGCCCTCGCGCAGGTGCTCATCGCCGGCCCGGGCGGCGGGACCGGCTTCGTCGACTTCTTCCTCGGCCAGGCCAGCGAGCGAGTCCAGGAGGTCGTGCAGCTCGACAAGGTCCTCGCCGACGACTACGTCGCGTTCTTCTTCGGGCAGGAGCCGCCGCGGTTCGAGTACTCGGGCATGCTGCTCAACTCGCTCCAGGACGACCAGCGGTCGGGCTTCGCGCGGGCCTACGGCGCGCTCCTGCGCGGCACCCAGCTGGCGCGCCGCGGCGCGCTCGCGCGGCTCAAGTACGACTCGGTGATCGTCTCCGGCGTGATGCTGGCGCACCAGCAGACGCTGAACGCCGACAACGAGCTGGCCGTGCCGTTCTCGTTCTCCTTCCTGGTGAAGGAGTACGTGATCCAGGCGGACCTGCCGTTCGCCAAGATCGACCAGGCTCAGTACGTCCAGCTGTCCGCCGACCTCGCCGTCGCCAACCTGTCGACGACGGGCGACACGCAGTCCAGCGGGGTCAGCGCGACCGCGACAGCGCCGCCCGTCCCGGCCTCGACGTCGACCGCCGGCGCCGCGCAGAATACCGCCGTGGTCGATCCCAGCCAGAACGCGGCGCAGCAGACGGTGACCGCGGCGAACGCCTCGAACCAGCCTCCGTCCCCGACGAGCAATCTCTACGGGACGCCTGTCGACGACCCGGAGAATATCGAGATAGACCCACCCCCGCCTCCGAGCGGTTCGCCGTGAGCGTCGCGTGCTGGTACGGCCCGTCGTCGGCCCTCGAGCTTCAGACCCTGCAGCCCATTCCGACGTACGCCCTCGAGCAGCTGCGGCAGCGCCTGCTGTTCGCGCTCACCACGTCGAGGTCGCCGACCACGTCCGCGCGCGTGCTCCTGCAGATGGTCACGGAGACCGAGATCGGCGTCGCGCTCCAGAAGATCGTCGCGTTCCCGCCCGACGTCGCGAGCGTCGTCGTGTGCGAGCGCCGTCGCTACGTCGACGTCGACTTCGACATGCGGCTGCAGGGCTACCTGGTGAATCCGGCGCTCGCCGCGCTCGCCGGCTACGTCAGCATCCCGGCCCCGTACGTCGATCTGGTGGCCCTCTACGCCAACTCAGACTACCCGCGGTACCGCGTGAGCGCGCTCGCCGCCGCCGTCTGCATGGGAGCCGCCCTCCAGTGACCGCGTCGCCGAGCCGCAGCACGTTCGCCTCGAGCGCGCCCCACCAGGCCGCGTTCATCGTCTACATCAACGGCCTGGAGGTGCCCGCCAAGTCGGTCTCGATGCGCTTCGGCGTGTGGGTCACGCCGGAGATGCAGGTCGAGATGGTCGCGGACCCGGTGCTGATCCGCCTCGGCAACGAGGATCGGGTCCAGGTCGCCGTGTTCTACCTCGACGACTGCGCCGTCGACCCGAGCGTCCAGCCCGAGTTCAGGCTCTTCGGCGAGGGCGAGATCACGGGGTGGGGCTACCGCAACACGTCGGGCGGTCGCTCGATCGTGTTCACCGTCGTCAACCAGATCGCGATCTTCACGCAGCTGTTCGTCCAGTTCATGACGACGCTCGACGACATGGTCGGCCACAGCGCAGCCATCGACTCGACGACGAAGATCTCGGTCCCATCGAGCGAGCTGGTGTTCCCGTTCGCGCTGTTCCAGCAGGGGCTGCTGCCGACGCAGGGACAAAAGAACTCGCTCATCACGCGCCCCTTCGACTTCCTCTACAACGCCGTCCGCTGGATGATGGACTCGGTCGTGCCGGCGGACCAGCGCACCGTCCCGGCCGCGAACTTCTTCACGCGCTGGGCCCGCCTGACCAACTTCCACAACCGGTTCGCCGGGTGCCCGTCGTTCGACGCGACTAGCAACGCGAGCGTGTTTCCTGTATTGCAGGCTCTTCAGAGCACGTCGGCGATCGACGCCGTGATCAAGAACCTCATCCCGAACGTCCAGAACACGGGGTCCATCTGGGACATGCTGCAGCTCGTCTTCCAGACCATGCTGATGGAGATCGCGATGATCCCGGGGATGCCCCTGGTGAGCGTCAGCCTCGCCACCGGCATGGTGCTGCAGACGGACTTCAGCTCGCACCAGCTGGTCCTGTCCGACGTCTTCACCTCGGGTCCTGGCATCCCTCCGCCCGTCAACACGCCCGCGTACACGGCCCTCGGCGCGGGCGCGCGCGGCCAGTGGGTCCCGACGGTCTCGGACGCCGCCCGCGCGACGCAGCCGCTGCGGATGCAGAACTATTTCCCCAAGCCGCAGATGCTGTTCAGCATCCCGCCCTCGTGCAACGTCATCTTCCCGTCGCAGCTCAAGACGATCGCGTACGAGGAGAACTACGCCACGCAGCCGACCCGGCTGTACCTCAACGACGAAGTGCTCACGCAAATCGTGAAGGCACCGCAGAGCGGTCTGACGCAGTCGATTGAGAACGCGCTCACTATTGCATACCCTCCGCTGGCCGATCAGATCCTGCAGAGTGCACTGAAGCAGCCCATCTACCACGCCAAGAACTTCCTCCTGTACCCCGAGGAGTTCTTCAAGGGCCCGGTCATGGATCGGAGAACGGCGCCTCCGTGGTTGTTCTTCCTGAAGCAGAACGAGGTCACGCAGGTCACGGCACCTGCGGACAACGCGGCGCCGCCGAATCCGGCGACGCCGGCGCAGACCGGCAACCAGGCACCGCCGAGGCCTGGCTCCGTCGCGCCCGGCGTTATGGTTACACAGTCGAACGCGGGCGTCGCGGGCGCGGGTCCTGGCGGGCGTCGCCAGTACGACCCGGCCACGGAGGCCCTGCGTCCCAAGATCCAGGCGCTCATCGGTACGGGCTACAACGCCATCCCACTCGATTTTGCGCTCTGCTGGGTCAACATGGAGTCCGGCGGGAGCATCAAGTCGACGGACCCCAGCGACGGTTCGATTGGCTACTTCCAGCTCAACAACGCGGAGCGCCCCAGCCTGCGCTCCGCCGCGTTTCCGGAGGGGGTCACGTCCGCGCAGGTCCTCGCACTGAATTCCAACTTGTCCGACTTCAACCCGGCCACCAACACGGCGATCACGTCGGGTCTGGCGTTCATCGCGCAGCTGCGCCCGCGCGCGAACGCGCTCGCCAAGCAGTTCGGGCTCAACTGGTCAGAGGGCGACATGTGGCGCCTGACTAAGGCGTTCCACGCGGGCATCGGCTTCTGGGGAGGCACCACGTCCGGGTACCCCGGCTTCTTCGCGATCGCGAAGCAGGCGCTGGGCGGTCCCGCGCCGGACTGGTCCTCTCTGTTCAACGCGGTCCTGCCTACCCTCACGCCCGGCGGCCAGCTCCACCGAGCCCTGATGAACGCGACCGCGTGCGGGGGCGTGATCGCTACGGCCAGCGGCACGATGATCACGAAAGAGGATCCGCGGCCGTTCACGGCGCCGAGCGCGACGCCCTCGCCGCCGGCTCCGTCTGTCGCCACGTCAGCGCCGCCCGCGCCGCCCGCACCCGCGGACGCCGCTCCCGTCGTCGACGCGACCACGCAGGCCGCCGTCGCGACCTTCACCGAGGACGTCTACCACCTCTACGCGAAGTACGAGTACTTCCGCGAGCGCTACGCCCGCCGAAGCGGCTCGGCCACCGTCGCGTGGAACCCCTACGTCGTGCCCGGTTTCCCGGGCGCGATCTTCGACCAGCGCGCCTCCCGCGTCGACCTGATGGTCTACATCACGGGGGTCCAGCTGAGCATGTCGCACGCCGGACAGCGGTCAACGACGCTGTCGTTCCTCTACGGCCGCCAGTTCCAGGAGATGTTCGAGCAGCTCGCGACCGAGTTCGCGCAGAACGACGCCACGGCGCGCGGGTCGGGCCCGCAGGAGCCCATCCGGGCGATCAGCAACATCGTCCAGTCGTTCCCGCAGGCGGAGACGTTCTACCAGCAGCTCTTCTACGGCGGTCAGTCGCTGTTCGGCAAGGCCGCGTCGTTCGACTTCCGAGCCGTCGTCGGGCTGGAGTCCACCGTGCCGGGCGGTTCCCCGGAGCCCATCTTCGTCGACGGGCCAGACTCGGCGACGCAGGACGGCAACATCGCGGCCGCGCAGACCATCTCGACCCTGCTGACGAAGCAGGTGGCGGCGACGTCGCTCGTCGCGTCGCTGCAGTCCCAGCTGGAGGCGGCGCAGGGCACCGCGGACACGTACGCGAGCCAGGGTTCGACGGTCGCGCGGGCCGCGTACCTCGCGGCCACCCAGGACGCGGCCGACCTGCGGACCCAGATCCTGGGCGCGCAGGCGCAGCTGACGTCCATCAACGTGCAGATCGCGGCCGCGACCACGACGCTCCAGGCGCAGACGGGAACCCCCGGCGTGCCGCGGGTGCTGCACAACCTCGACGACGCGGCCGCGCGCCCGCTCGTCCCGCTTCCAGCCACGCAGACGCTGTTCGACAGCTACGACGCCGCGACGGCCTACAACTGGCGGCCGATCTGCACGCTCGACGAGTACGTCATCTTCTACGACGTCGCGGGCGTCGGCGCGATCCCCGCGTACGGCCACCCGCGCAGCGTCGGCGCGCGCTACTTCGACCGCATCCGCACGCTCACGCCGCCGCCGGCTCCGGTGAACGGCGTGCCCTTCGCGCCGCCGCCCGGGTCCGACGGCACGACGACGACCGCGGTACCGGGCCTCAACCAGGCATTTCCCCAGGTCGCCGCGGATTGGGACGCGCAGCTGCTCGCGTACAAGAACAACGTGCTCAACGTGAAGGCCCCCCGCACGTGACGAGCCTGGCTGCCATCGCGAAGCTCGCAGCGACGAGCCGGCAGACGTCGGACCTCGAGGCGTGGCACGCCTGGAAGGCGAAGCCGACGGACGCCAACGCGAGCGCGCTGCTCGCGCAGGTCTCCCCGCTCATCCACCGCGAGGCCAACAAGTGGGCGGGCTCGCTCGCGAGGCCCCTGCTCGAGACGGAGGGCAAGCGCCTGGCGATGCAGGCGTTCCACAGCTACGACCCCGGCAAGGGCGCCGCCCTGGGGACGCACGTCGTCAACTCGCTGCAGCGGATGTCCCGGCTGTCGTACGCGAACCAGAACGTCGCCCGGCTGCCCGAGAACAAGATGCTGCTGTACCACGGCTTCAACGTGGCCCACTCGGAACTGTCCGACGCGCTGGGCCGCGCTCCGACGGCCGACGAACTGGCCGATCGGCTCGCGTGGCCCGTCGACAAGGTCGCGGAGTACCGCAAGTCGATCGGTCGGCGCGAGATGCTCGAGTCCGGCGGCCTGTTCGAGGGCAGCGACGCCGGGCTCTACGACGCGGACAAGTCGGACCACGTCGTCGACTTCATCCACCACGACCTGCCGCCGCCGCAGAAGGCGATCTTCGAGCATTTGACAGGCTACGGAGGGGCTGACGTCCTGTCGAACCAGGAGATCCAGAAGAAGCTCGGCCTGACGCAGGGGCAGTACTCGCACCTCAAGGGCAAGCTCGTCGCGCGCGTCGAGGCGCTGACCGCCGGGGGCAGCCGTGGCGGGTAGCGCGCCACCGCCGCCGGGTCCGCCGGGGACCCCGGCGGACGTCGTGCTGCGCCTCGCGCGCGCCGGCGCCGGCCAGCGCGCCCGCGTCGGCTCTGATCTGAACCAGGCGCAGGTCGTCCCCGAGTACGACGCCGCGACCAAGAGCTACCTCTACGAGACCGCGCCGACCGCGCTCAAGCAGCTCTTCGGTTCGCCGCTCGCGCAGAAGGGCAGCTTCGCGCGCGGCCGCGACGGCGAGAGGCTGGTCACGAGCGGCTGGGGCGACCCGCCGCCCCCGGGAGCCGGGTCCACGTCCTACAACCAGGCGATCGAGTTCGCCGCCGCGCTCGGCGAGACGGTCTTCGCGGCCGCCGACGGAATCGTCCAGTTCGTCGGCGTGCAGGCGTCGGCCGGCGGCGTGCCGGTGCCCGGGGTCCACGCGGACGAGTCCGCGCAGACGATCTTGGGCAGCAGCAACGTCGTCGTCGCGTCGTCAGCTCAGGGCAACGTCGGCTTCGGCGGCATCTACGTCGCCGTCCAGCACGACGGGGACTTCCAGGGCTACCAGACCGAGTACCACCGCCTCTCGACGGTCTCGGTCGCGAGCGGCCAGGCCGTCACCATGGGCCAGGCGATCGGCACCGTCGGCGGTGCGGGCGGCGCCTCCGGGTGGGCGAGGCAGAACTTCGTCCTGCGCTTCCAGATCGCGCTCGCCTCCGGCGGCATCCGCGCGCTGGTCAACCCGACCGCGCTCGTGCCGAACGTCTGGCCCGGGCACGCGGACTCGACCAACACCAGCGAGGCCTCGTCGGTCCTCGTCCCGATCATCGGCCCGGTGGGGAGCCAGATGGCGATCGCGCGCGCCGCCAACCTCGTCATCGCGCTCAACCGCAACACCGCGCTGGAGAACAAGGGCGTCGCCGAGACCAAGGCCGACATGTCCGCTCACGCGGCGAAGACCGCCCAGAACATCGCCGTGGAGAGCTGCGCGGCCCAGGCGGCCTTCAATGGGTTCCAGGACCCGGGCTCGGTGGTGCAGAACCCCATGGCATTCAACTTCACGACGGGACTCTGGACGCCGGACGGGAGGCCCGTCTGATGCCCGCCTACGACGTCAACATCCAGATCATCTCCGCCGCCGACTACACCGGCATGGCGTTCTACTCGTTCGGGCAGACGCGCTCGCTCGGCGTGCGCGGCATCCAGAAGCTCGTCAACATGGTCGCCAAGTTCCTGCTCACGCCGATCGGGACGGACCCGCTCGACCCGACCTACGGGACCAACTTCACCTACCTGATCGGCTCGAACGTCGACATCAGCGACGCGCGCGAGGTGCTGGACGCGGCCGTCGACCAGACCGCCGCCGCGATCATCGGCTGGCAGACGGGCGCCCCCGTGCCGGACGACGAGCGGCTCGCGACCCTCGCCGTGAGCGCCTACATCCAGATCCCAGACGGCCCAGGCTTTGCCGCGCAGATCCTGATCACCAACGTCAGCGGTCAGCAGCTTCAGATTCTCCTACCGACGCTGGAGGTCCGGCAGTGAGCACGACCATCACGATCGACGCGTCCGACGTCACCGCGGCCACAAACTTCCTCCAGCAGTTCTTAACTGACCAAGTTCCTCTCGGCGACTTCACCGCCGGGACCGCGCTGCGCGACATCGCCATCAAGGCGATCGCGGCGGTCGTCGCGTTCCTGCGCGGCGACGCGGCCCAGATCCGCCAGATGCAGTCGCTGGTCACCGTGCAGGCCGCGACGGGCGGCGACCCCGAGGCCCTCGCCGACGCGGTCACCGGCATCCTGTCCAACTTCTTCGTCACCGCCGGGGCGGGGACGTACGCGCGCGGCTTCGCGATCGGCCACGCGTCGTCGCCCTCCGACGTGTTCATCCCGTCGACGATCAGCTTCACGTACAACGCGGGGCTCGTCTTCGTCGTCGACAACGGCGGCAACACGCTGTTCATCCCGCAGGCGCAGCTCGTGCCGATCATCGACACGACCGGCGACGTGCTCGACTACGAGTTCCGCATCCCGCTCGTGGCCGTCGCGACGGGTACCCAGTACAACATCCAGCCGGGCTTGTTCGTGGGGTTCGACCGCTTCAACCCCTACGTCACCAGCGTCGAGTGCACGACCACCTTCGAGGGCGGAGACGGGCCGGAGTCGACGACCGCGCTCATCGCGCGCGCGCCTACCGCGATCTCGACCCGGTGCCTCATCAACACCCGGTCCATCCCCGCGACGCTTGACGCCAACTTCGACGGCATCGACGCCGTGCTGGTCGTCGGCATGGGCGACCCCGAGATGATGCGCGACATCGTCCCCACGATCGCGCCGCACCTGCTGGTCCACGTCGGCGGCTGCGCCGACGTCTACCTGCGCACCGCGCTGGTCGAGACCTCGGTCACCGCCGCCGTCGGCGGCCTGTTCGCGCGCCCCGACGGCGTCGCCAACGCGTTCCGCGACGGGCTGACGAGCTTCTCGGGGGTCCATCCCGGCGACGTCATCACCATCACGGCGGGGCTCCCCACCGTCCCGCTGCAGTTCCTCGTGACCGAGAACCTGGGGACCACGCTCCTGGTGAGCGAGTCGGCCCCGTTCCCGATCGCGACCGACCAGGCCGACCCGCCGACCACGGTCAGCTACACGATCGGCCGCGTCGCGCCGCTCTACAACGACGTCGTCTCGGGCGTGGGCGGCGTGCCGCTGACCACGGGGTCTACGTCGGGGTCGATCGGGATGTCCGGGCGCATCACCATGCCGGGCGGCCCGGTGATGAACATCCTCGATGTCGCCGTCGTCAACCCGCCGGTCGGGGAGTCGGCCTACGTCTCCACGCTGGACGGGTTCGAGCACTTCCCCAACCAGGTCAACCAGGTCCCGTCCCAGCTGCAGACCCCGGCGCAGGGACTCCAGTTCCAGACGGTCATCCACAACCCCCAGAGCGCCCAGAGTGCCCAGCAGTGGATGGAGGTCGTCGTCGGCACGGACCTGAACCAGGGCAGGTTCGACGGCCTAAACCTGCGCGTCACCTACCAGACGCTCGACCAGTTCGGCGCGATCGACGAGTTCGTACGGAGCACGGACGAGCGGATCGTCGCCGCTTACCTGCTGCCGCGGGCCCACAACCCGATCGTCATCAGCATGGCGATCTCGTACGTACTCAGCGCGTCCGCTACCGTGCTGGTCGACGACGGGGCGATCGCCCAGACGGTCGCGAGCTACGTCAACGCGTTCGACGCGACCGACGCGCAGATCAGCGTGTCGGCGATCATCCAGCTCATCTTGAACACCTACCCGTCGATCGCCTACCTGGTCCCGCCGCTGGCGGGCCAGCCCATCCTGACGATCTTCTACAGCCTGCTCGCGCCCACGGGCGACGTGTTCTCGTACGCGTCGTCGGACATCGTCACGGTCGACCCCTCGCGCATGATCGCGGGCCCGACGTCGTACACGCTGGCGTCGCTCGGCGTCACCGACCGGGTGATGCGGTACGTGGCCGCCGCGTCGGACGTCGTCGTCAAGCAGCAGGGGACCTAGGCGCCCATGCCGGCCATCGGGTACGGATACAACCTCCTGAGCGGACTTTCCGACTTCTGGACTCGCTTCTTCGCCGACGCGGATCAGCTCTCGGCCCTGTACGAGGGCTCGGCCCTCCTCATCGGCCAGGCCTACCTCGACTACCTCTCGACGGTCCTCGGCGTGTCGCTGCAGGACTGCGTCGCGCTCGATCGCGAGCTGTTCCAGCTCATCACGATCCGCGAGGATCAGGTCTCGTTCGTCGAGGGCGACGTCACGGCGGACGACCGCTGGTCGTTCGCGCTGCCCAGCGTCACCGCCGGCGGCGCGCCGCAGCAGGTGGTGTCGTTCGTCTCGCTCGACAACCAGGTCGTCGAGCCGACCGCGTCGCTCGAGCCCAACCTCGACTTCGAGTTCGGCGGCAGCGCGGTCCTGTTCCACGCGGACCCGACCAACCCGACCGGCAGCGGCGTCCCGCTCGACGGGTTCGCGCGCCGCACCGTCGACGTCGCCGTCGGCGGCCAGTTCACCGACTCCGCGGTCGCGGACTGGACCGCGACGAGCGTCGCCAAGGGCGACGCGATCCGGCTGCTCGACGTCGGCACGAACGGGCTGCAGCGGCGCAGGGCGGACTACCCCGTCGTCCTGGTGCGCGCGCCTGGCCTCTTCGTCTCCAGCTCGACCCCGATGCCGCCGCCGGCCTCGTCGGTCGACTACGTCGTCCTGCGCGTCCCGTTCAACGCCCAGGTGGTGTCCGAGTCGGACTCCGTCGTCGGTGGCGTCGGGGGCACGCTGACGCTGGGGCACACGCGCGTCGACCAGGGCTCGCTGTCGATCTACGCGCCCAACCCGATCGGCGCCAACGTCGTCGAGGGCACGGACTACACCGTCAACTACGAGACCGGCGTCGTCACCGTGCTGACCGCGTGGCTGCGCCTGCCCGGCCCCTACGGCGTGAGCTACACGTGGCGCGAGGAGGTCTTCCCGGCCTCCGGCGCGTCGCCGCGCCTGGCCACCACCGGCGTCATCGCGGCGCAGTCGACGGCGACCGTCCCGCTGACGACCACCGCGCTCGAGATCGCGGCCTGGGCGCCGGACGCCCGCGTCGATCGCCTGACGCTGGCCAACAACTTCGGCGCGCTCATCGGGTACTCGCAGCCCAGCTCGGAGGCGTACCGCGCGTTCCTGCGGGGCATCTTCCAGCTCTACGTCCTGGGCCCGGTGCTCGACCGCATCGAGAGCGCGCTCAACGTCGTCATGAACCTCCCCGTCGTCCACCAGGACGGCGAGATCTACCAGTCGGCCGACACGAGCAACCCGACGGTCTGGCAGATCTTCACGACCTCGCCGACGTCCGGGCAGACGGTCGCGTACTCGTTCCCGCCGAACACGCCGCTGCGGGCGGACTTGACCGCCGGGTCCGTCCTGTCGGCCTTCGAGGTGCTCACGACGGCGGTCACGGTCACCGACTACGTGCAGACGCCGAGCTGGTGGTACGGACAGGTCGTCCCGAAGGCGCTGTTCGGGGGAATGGTTCCCCCGATCGACCGGCGCACCGCGAGCCCCGTCTACGTCGAGCACGTCTGCAACCCGTCGGACGGCGCGCTGTGCGGCGACCCGGGCCTGATCTGCGGTGCCGACGAGGACGGGTTCGTCCCCTCGAACGGCAAGACCCCGCTGCGCCACCGCATGGCCTTCGTCCTGATGAACCGCTACCTCAAGTTCCACACGTTCTCCGTGTCGTTCAACGCGATCGCGCTGTCGGCAATCGCCAGCTCCGCGGCCGCGTTCGCCCAGAGCCTGGACAACCTCAACAACCTCGTCCTGTCCGCCAAGCCGTCCTACACCTACGTGTTCACGACGCCCGGCACGTTCCTCGCCGACGCCGTCGAGGTGGACGAGGACGACATCTCGTTCGACCGGCTGGTGGGCTCGCGCGTGTACGGTCCCGACGAGGTGATCTTCACGGACGGGTACCCGATCTCGGGCACCAACGGCTGGCTGTCGGGCGACTACTTCCACTACGAGGTGTTCACGGCGTCGACGGCGTTCCCGACGCCCAGCACGCCCGTCGCGCTGCCCGACGCACCGGCGTCGCCGCGCCGGCGGCGTCTGGTCAAGGTCGACATGTCCGCGGGCGCCATCGGCGGCCTCAAGCTGATCGAGAACGTCGACTACTCGGTCGACTACGTGAACTGCACGGTCACGCGCCTCACGACGTGGACGTCCACCACGATCAACGTGACGTTCAGGCAGCTCAACATCGGCAACCTGTCGAACGCGGCCCCGACGCCGAGCCTGGGCGACATGTACCTCCAGACCGGCGGGATCGACCCCGCGCTCACCACGGCCGCGTTCAACCCCGCAGCCGCCGGGTGGGATGGTACGGTCGAGGGCCTCACTGCCCCGCGAGACATCGGGATGGTGGAGAGCCCCCTCATCATCACCGTGACCTAGAATTCGGAGGCCCTCCACATGCGCAAGCGACTACTGCAACGCGGACTGAATACCCTCCCGATGCGGGGGACCATCGAGATGGTCGTGCGCGACGCAAGGACGCGCAAGCCGCTGCGGAGGATCGCCATCCGCAACAAGATCATGTACCTCGCGGCGGACGTGCTCGTCGAACTCCTGGCGCAGCGGGCGACGGACCCGGCGCCGCTCGGCGACGCCATCTACTCGATGCGGATGGGGACCTCGACGACGCAGCCGACGCGCGCGGACACGAACCTCGGAGCCTTCGCGTTCGGCGTCGCGCTCGGCGACGTCGGCAAGGTCACGATCGCGCAGGGCGCGATCAGCTTCGTGGCGACGCTCGAGTCGGGCGACGCGAACGGCAACACGCTCACGGAGGCGGGGCTGTTCACCGGCGGCACGGCGTTCTCGGTGAGCGACACGCCGGGAACGACGCCGGGGACGACTCGGATGTTCGCGCACCAGGTCTACGCTGGCATTGCTAAAAGCTCTGCAATTGTCATAGATTATAGTTGGACAATCAGTTTTACTTCGAGTCCATAGCGTGGGCCGAATCGTCAAAATGGAAATCGGTAACACGTATGGACGCCTCACGGTCCTTGCGCAGGAAGGCACCTTGCCTGACGGGACGCTTAAGTACCGCTGCGGATGTTCATGCGGAAATGAACACATTACTGCCGGGACAAACCTTCGCCGAGGTGTTACGCGCAGCTGTGGCTGTCTTGTGCGAGAAAACAAAGGTTCCTTGCGTTTCTTTGATCGCGAGGTTCCAGCGTTCAATCAAGTCGTTGTTGCTTATCGTACGCAAGCCGCGCGTAGGAGTCTGGCCTGGGAACTTAGCGATGACGATTGTCGTCGTCTCTTTAAGTCCGCATGTTTCTATTGCGGCGATGTCGAGACCAACACGGTCACCAAGCAACGCAAACATCACCCTCCGTGTGTATTCAAGTACAACGGCATCGACCGGTGCGACTCTAGCCTCGGCTACGTGTTGTCCAACGTCGTGTCCTGCTGCTTTATCGACAACCGCGCGAAGCGCGACATGTCGATGTCCGACTACTTGGCGTGGTTGGCGCGCCTCATCGATCACCGCAACCGCATTTCGTAACGGAGAACGCACATGCCCGGCACCGTAGACCAGTTCATCGACTACTCCGCAGGGTCCAACGGCGACTCGGGCGAGAACACCGTCCTGTCCGTCCTGCCGCTCCTCGACGGCCAGGCGCTGAACAACGCCAACATCATGCGCTCCGTCGAGAGCCTGCGGCAGCGCTTCGAGGCCGTCCGCAGCGTCTTCAAGGACTCGCTCTACCTCCGCGACGCGGACCGCCACCTGGTGATCGCGGGGCCGGGGCTGATCACCTGGCCCGGCAGCACGACGGCGTCGGCGAGCGGCATTCCCGTCATCAGCGACAACCTCTACGTCCTGCCGATGCTCACGCCGGGCTTCGCGCAAACGCCGCCGATCCCGCCCGTCGGCTCCGCGTTCGGCACCATCGTCCTGCAGAAGACAGGTCCCGCCGCGGGCATCGTCGTCACGTCGCTCCGCCGGAGCTACGCCAGCGGCGACCAGATCAGCATCGACGTCGTGTCGGGCGCGTCGTTCTCGTGCACGCTCGACGTCGAGCTGGCCACGACGTTCCAGCGCACGATCCACATCGTGGCCACCGGCTCGACCGCGCTGGCCACCGTGATCACCGCGCTCGCGGCGCTCACGCCGAACGCGCCCTCGGGTGACCTGACCCCCATCGTGTCCGCGGCGCTGGCGGTCGGCGCCTCCGGCTCCGACCTGATCCTGGCGACGCAGGCCAAGCAGTTCATGTCGGGGAACTACGACGGCGAGGGCCACACCATCACGCCGGCGAACCTCGCGGCGTTCTTCACCGCGAACCCATCCTCGGCGCTCGCCGAGGGTGACACGCTGGGCATCTCCTTCGCGGAGGTCGCCGACACCTCCACGATGGGTGGGCGCCGTCAGGCGATCCCTGAGAATTCGAACACCGCTGTGGGCGTCGGCTCGTTCTTCAACAGCCGCGTCAGCCCCAACCTGCTCGTCAACGCCATCCCGATCTGCAAGGTCGTCAACGGCTACCTGGTATTCGGCACCGGCGCGACCGTGCCAGCGGGCGCCGTGACTGTGAACCTCGGCACCGTCACCGCCGCGAGCGTGAACTACGCCGGGGGTCCTAACTGGGCCGACGGTACGACGAACCCCGCGACGACGGTCCAGGCGCAGCTGTCGAAAGTCATCTCGGACCTCGCCGGCGCCGCGGGCACGGCCAAGGTCCAGGGTGCGACCGTGTCATCGTGGCTCACGGCCGCGACGCTCGCGGCCCAGCTCGTCAAGCTCGAGCAGCTCGCGCGCAACCCGCGCTCGCTCGCCAACAGCGACGTCGTCCCGCTGGTGACCTACCGGGATTTCGGCACCAACCCGCGTTCGCTCGTCGATCACAACGGCTATCGGATGGGCCAAGTCACCGAGATCAGCGACGACTGGTCCGAGTTGCGCGCGCGGACCCTCAGGGTCTCGCCCTCGGCGGCGGCGTTCGCCGTCGGCTCGGGTACCGCGGGCGGCTGGATCACCGGGCCCGCCGCGCTCGACTTCAACTCCAGCGCTGTCGGCACGTACGACCTGGCGCTCTCCGGTGTTCCCGACGGCGCGTTCATCACCGGCGTGACCGTCTACGGAGTCGCCGGTGATGGCACGAGCACCTTCACGGCCACCCTGCAAAGCGTGGACGAGAGTGGCAGCCAGACGACGATCGTCGCTAACCACCGTACCGGCAATAGCGCGTTCTCGCTGTCACTGGGCACCTCGCCTTCTGCGGGCGCGTTGCCGTTCTACTACGACGCCGGGTTGATCATTCCCTTGTCGCTGAACCTGCAGATGGCGGTGAGCGGGTCCGTCGGCGCCTCGACCTCGGTCTTCCAGATCGAGATCGACTACGTCACGATGCCGGCGAGCTGGCAGCTCCTGGTCAGCACCGCAGGTGGCGGCAGCAACGGCTTCGTCACGGTCAGCACATCGACCGACTCGAACCTGCGGCAGCGCTCGCTCGCCCTGTCGTCGGGCACGGGCGTCAATCGATACATCTTCGCGCGTCCCCTCAACTACAACGAGACGTTCGACGACAACTCGACCTACGTCGTCGAGTACATGCTGCGCACGGCGACCATCGACGACGGCGCGCACGGTTGCGTGCTCCGCGCGAACCTCGTCGACGACGGCCTCGGCGCGAGTCAGGCGTTCGGCATCTACTGGGATCACTCACTGACGAACTGGCGTTTTCAGGTCGAAGCCAACATCAACACCGGCATCGCAGACAGCGTCACGAGCAGCGCGGACACCGGCGTGGCCGTGGCGAGCAACACGACCTACCGCGTGCGGCTCGAGTTCCAGGGCGCCAACGTCGTGGGCCTGTCGTCGGGCCAGGCTGAGCTGCGCTGCTACATCAACGGCGCACTTGTGGCGTCATTCGCGAGCATCACCTGGAGCAATCCCGACCTTCGTCCTCACTTCGAGGTCTACTCCAACTCGACGGGCGGACCCTACCAGATGAACGTCGGACGGGTTCGCCGCGTGTGGAACCACCTGCTTTCGAACGACGCGCTCTAGTCGTCGACGTCGCGAACGATCGGCTCTCCGCCGCCCCCGATCACGCGGCACCCGAACTCGCACCACCGGATGCGCCTCCCCGCCCGGTGGAACTCCACGACGAGTCCGCCCTGGCTCGGCAGCTCAGGGTCGCTCGAGGTCTTCCAGTCGTACAGCGACCTGACGACGACGGAGTCGTAGGCCGGGTGCTCGCTGGGGTAGGTGCCGACCCCGCGCTGCAGGTACGAGAACGCCAGCCTCTTCAGCATGGGGGTCAGGCCGAGCCGGTGGTCGACCTTCGCGCTCACCCCGCGGCCTTGGCGGGCTTCCTAACCTCGAGCGGCTGGAACTGCTCGTACGCGAACCCGCCGGGCTGGCCGCGCCGGAGCACGAGCTTGACGAGCGTGGCGTCCTTCAGGCAGGAGCCGCAGATCTCGGCGGAGGAGCGCCCGCGCTCCGTGGCGACCAGGCCCTCCTCGTCGGGGTTGAACGCGGCCTGGCAGTTGTCGCAGTTGGTCATGCGACAGGTTTATCACGCCGACGTCAGGCGATGCTACACGCGCCGCCCGCGCACGCGGGCTCCGCGGTCACGCTCGTCCCGTCCTCGGCCTCCACCATCGAGTAGTAGTCGACCGGCCGGTAGTCCGCGATCAGCTCGTTCCAGCGGCGCTCCTGGGCCTCGGTGCGCACAGCCTCGAACGGCGCGAAGGCGTAGATCGTGTCCGTGTCGTCGGGCACGAGCGACACGCCCGTGAAGTCGCCGCGGTTCCGCCAGAGGTAGTCCGCGACCGTCTTCCACTCGTCGGACCTCACCGTAATCGTGTTCGACACGTTGTGGCTCGCGTCGCCGCGCGCGGTGCCCGGCACGACCCAGCTCTGCTGCGTCGAGCGGACCACCTCCATGAACTGCTCGGCGGTCAGGTCCTCCTTGAGCGTCGCCCCCTCGGGAGCCTCGACGGGGAACTCGACGGTCCACTTCCCGTTCGGCATGCGCTGGCACATGTGCGGGTTGACCTGCCTGAACGCCTGGAACACGGCCTCGTACTCGTCCGCGGTGACGCGGCGGATGTAGCGCCGGGCGTGGTGCGGGTGGATGCCGGACCCGACGTTGCCCAGCTCGAGAGACGTCGTGTTGTGGCTCTTAACAGCTCCGTCGTAGAACCAGTGCGTTCCCTCAACCTCGACGTCAAATGTCGGCATCACGCCGAGCGAGCGAACCTCGCGCACCTTGCCTGCGATTTGACGACCCCGCTTTGTCTCTTTATCCATCTGCCATTCGACAAAACGAGAATCCGTCATGTGCATCGAACATTTCACGCTGCATGCGACCAAGTGCGCGAAGGCATCCCGATCTGTGGGGCCCGCCGCCAGCACGAGGTGATACAAGTGCCGTTCGGATTGGAAACTCTCTCCTTGGGATTGCAGCGACCGACCGAAACCAAGGCCCACCGACCACATGACCTGCTGAAAATGTCGCGCGAATGCCTCGGTCGCAGAAGACACTTGGACTCGACTGCCCGTCGACGTCGGGGAAACGCAGCCATCCGAGTCGACCAGCCCCGATGCGAACGCCACGACGTGTCGCCACGACGAGCTGCGAACGCAGCGCGGAATGATGTCGAGCGTCTTTGCTTCGGCGTATTTTTCTAGTCCATTGCGTACACACCACAGCCACAGGTGCTTCGAAGCGACCTCTAGGCTAGCCGCGTTGCGGTCTGTCAATTCGACCACCTCCCCGCGCAAGCCGAACTTCTCTTCGATGATCTGAGCAGCCTTCGCGATCGTCTGACGATTTCCGTCGACAAACCGCAGCCGGTATTTGCTGACAGACATCGCGCCGTCTCCCCATAGATAGCCGGCGAGCCACGCCAGGTCATCATCCATGACCATAGGCATCGTGATCGGTCGAGCGTTTGAGCGCATCGTTAACGCTCGGGGATTAACAGCCTTCAACGAGGCTGCGTGTTCGTTCCGATAAGGCGCGATGGCCACGTCGAGCACATCTCCGGGGCGCAGCTCGCCCGCCGGAATCCAAGCATCCACGGGCGTCCAATGAGACGTACTATTGTGGTCGTGATGGGCGTGCACACGCCACGGATGGTTCCTCGTAGAACGGACCACCAGACCGAAATTCATTTCGACTTCGAGGACTTCAGCGAGGCCGTTGTCGAACGTTTTGGTGAGGCGAGACTGGGTCCCGTCTTGGACGGCAGACAAACCTTCAACGGGGGCCCACGTTTCCCCCGTTGGATGGTCCGCAAATAACTCTTCCAGCGTTAGGACGCCGCAGTTGGTCACCGTCAAGGAGTCCCACGGGCGACACCCGCTGGGCTTGACGCAGGTCGTCCTCGCCGCGGGGTTGATGTCGAGCACCTCCGCCCACTCCGCGTTCCACGCGATCACGCGCGCGGCGATCGCGCGCTAGAAGGCCGGGTTGCAGGCGACGTGCGGCGCGTCCTGCATGCCGGTCATGCCGACGCCGAGCAGGGCGTCGCGGCGCACGATGGCCTCCGTCACCTTGCCGAGGTAGGGCATGTCCGTGTACGTGGCCTGCAGCGTCCCGATGACGGTCGCGGCCCAGGCCGCCTCGCGGAAGTCCTCGAACGAGGTGAGCCTCGCCGCGTTGATCTCGGTGAGGTTGCACATCGCCCAGCCCGTCGATCTCGTCTCGTTCGCGTGTTCGAGAACCGGTTGGAGGTTGATCTCACCGCAGTTCGACACGAGCAGCCCACCCGTCCAGTACGTGTGCTCCTCAGCCTCGACGGTGATGTCGTAGACGGAATGGTCGCCCATGGTCGTCCGACACTCGATCTCGTGCGTGGACCGGCCGTCTTGGTTCGGATACAGGGCTCTGTCGATCGAGCGGGCCTCACGGACCTCCACGCGCTTTCCGTGAACCATCACGCGGTGGTTCTCCGTTCCGAAGAAAACCCCGGCTTGCGTGTGGTAACCGAAGACCGGCTTGACCCCGGTCAATACCTTGTGCGTGATCTTCGTCCACCTGACCCCGGACCAGATCGTACTCCCGACGCCGACGTCATCGAAGGTGCGGATGCCGTCGGGCGTGAGCACCGTCGCCCACCCAGGCTGACAAGGGTTCGTGACGTGGTCGTAGTCGTTCACGAACAACACGCCGGGCTCCCCGTAGTGCCGCGTCATCCCGAAGATCCGCTTGAACTGCTTCTCCTTCGCCTCGTCGCGCTTGAGCACGACCGAGTTGTTCGCGTTGGCCAGCCAGGGTTCCTTGTTGAACCAGCTGCGGTCTGCCTTGACGTTCATTAGCTCGCTGTCCTCAAGCGAGAACAGGCAGATCATCGCGCTGTTATGAACGAGTAAGCCTTCGGCCACAAATTCGTGGTCACGTTCGATCGTAAGATCAAACGTCGCACTCGTTCCTACGCCTTGCTTGACTTCGATTACGGCGATCGGCATGAGCCCACGCCGATCTACGCCGCAGCGCTCTGCCGTGCCCGCTGTCATCTGGGCACTGACGGGTGACCATTTGGTGTTGTAGTTGACGTCTTCGCCGAGGATGAATTCGCGCGGGTACCCGTAATCGAACTGCGTTCCAGTACGGGCGGGCGCGCGCTTGACGGCGTGTGGAGCAACGCGCGCGTCAAAGGCTCTACGCGGGAGTTCTCCGACGAGAGTCAGGTGCCACAGCGCTTGCCAGGTTCCCTGCTCCGGCCGGTTGAGCTTCATTCGCGTGACGATTCCCAAGCTGGCGTATACGGCTCGAACTTGCCGCACGAAGTCAGGGTAGACCGAGGATAAGAGGAGGAGCGGCCGATTGTCAGCCCCACCATCAGAATCCAACAGACCAGCCAAGTAGGCTCCACGAATAACCGGGAGTCCCTCCAGTACACACGCTGGCACGTGCAACGGGACCTTCGGCTGCTTGAAGTTCTCGCAGTAGAGCGCCAACTGTTTTCCAGCCGCTGAAACGCGGCGCGTCTCCTCGCCCTCGAGCTTCACGTCAGAACAAGACACGCCCATGCGCGCTAAAACCGCACGGAGCCTCCTCACACGCTCAGGCGTTTCTTCGTCTTGTTCGTTCATGCTGAACGATACGCAGTTGGACCCTCCCTCTGTGGAGGTTCGATTCACGTGCACGTAACCGTTTCCGTGGAGATACCCGAGAAACCACGCGATCTCCTCGTCGAGGTCTGGGACGTGGATGTCAACGCTCGTGTGGTCGTGAGGCGATCGCTCGTAGGACCACGGAGGCAACGATGTCGTGTGGCCCTCAACGACATGATCAACAAACACCATTCGGTCACCGGGCTTGAGCGAGCCCGCCGTCTTCCATTCGTACGCCGCTGTGCTCGTCAGCACGGCCACGCGATGGTTGGCCGTGCAGCGAAACGGCCCCATCTGCGTAGTCACTTCAACAAGCTGTTGCGTGCCCTGTTCGATGACGTCAGTGACGCGCGACCATCCCGCAGCAGTGCGGGCCGCGTCTCCAGCGCGGACCGCTTCGATGGGGACGAGGCCCCGGGTCAAGTGGACAAGCGTTCCAGCGGGCAAGCAGCGCCGGATGCCGCCGGAGAGCACCGCGTCGGCCGCGTGACACATGACGCGGTGGGCCTCGATCGGTCGTAGCTGACGCCCCTGGGCGCCCGCGAGCACCTCGCGGACGCGCTCGAGCGCGAGCTTCAGCTTGAGGTGGCCCGGGGCGCGGCCGCCCGACGTCTTGAGCGGCGAACCCGCCCGGCGGATCAGGTGGTACGCGAACTCGACGTGGTAGCCGCCGATGAATCCGCTCACGAGCGCGTCGAGCGCGTTGGCCCAGCCCTCGATCGTGTCCTCGATGACGTGGTGGACGACCTTCTTGGAGTCGACGTCGGCGATCGGAGGGAGCTTCTCGACGTGCTCGTATTGGACGGAGTACCCCACGCCGCAGCCGCACAGGAGCAGGTACATCGCCTCGGCGAACGCGCGCGGGCGGTCGACGAGCGTCGCGGAGCAGTTGTACTGCCGGCAGTGGACCGCCTCGACGGCGGGACCTCCGAACTGCATGGACCGCATCGACGGCAGGACGCGCTTGTCGCGGACGAGGTCGAACGCCCGCCGGATCTCGGCGAGGCGCGCCTCCGGCAGGTGCGCGAAGCGGCGCAGGTGCATCGCCTCGACGCGCGCGACGGTTTCGTCGTAGACCTCGCGGCGCTGCTCGTCGGGGAGGTAGCGCGCGTACTTGCTGGCGTGGATGTAGTCCGACACGGCGAGCGAGTTCGGGCGCAGGCGCTCGCGGCGGGCCTCGGACCGCATCTGGCGGTAGATGATGTACGCCTTCGCGACGGCGAACTTCTTGGCGCGCATGAGCGCGACCTCGACCAGGTCCTGGATCTGCTCGACGTCCGCGACGTCCGCGGGGAGCGTCGCCGCGACGAACGAGACCACCCGGTGGACCTCCTCGGCGTCGGCCGCGCCCTCCACCTCGAGCCACGCCTTGCGCACCGCGCTCTCGATCTTCCCGACGTCGAACGGTTGTGTGGTCCTGCCGTCCCGCTTGCGAACCGTGGTGGGCTGAACGACGGGAATATCGAACGACGATTGCATCGGCGGGCTCCTGTTCGGTTGTCAGACTGCTGCTTTGACGAGCTGTCGCGCGCGGCGCGGGCGACGGGGCTTCTTGTCGGCGGGGGGCGTCCGGAGGGTGCGGATGACCTCCGCCTCGCGGCGCACCGTCGCGTTCCCGACGTGCCAGGCCCGCGCGATGCGGGCCAAAAAAAACGCGTCGGCCTCGTTGTCGTTGGAGACGGACGCGCCGCAGGTCGCAGCCGCGCGCAGCATCGCCTCCTTGGTAGCGAAGGCGAGCCCGGTGGCGAACTTCTTCACGAGGACGGGCGGGACGGTGACGTAGGGGACGCGGCGCTCGGCGAGCAGGGCCTTGATCACGCCGCCGACTTCTCCCAGCTCGAACACCCGGCCCACGGAGGCGTAGGAGTAGCCCTCGACTGCCGCCGCCGTCACCAGGAGCAGCATGCCGTCGACGACGCTGCGGATGTGGGCGAGGCGCTCGCCGTCGCGGCGGTCGCCGGGATCCGCGGTGGTCACCGTTCGGACGTCTCCGCCTTCTCCGATGAGGCAGAGCCCGGTGGCGTTCAGGGACTGGTCTATGCCTAGGAACGCCATGGCCGGACAGGAGGGAGCCACCCTATAATTTTAGGGCGCCGCGTTGCAAGTCTGACCCGCCTCTTTGAGGAGAACCCGTGGCTAGCTTCACGCTTCAACAAACCACGGCCATCGTCGAGGTCAACAAGTACCAGGTCGTGAACACGGTCATCCTCGCCGTCGGCGCGGACCCGAACATCTACGTCTTCAAGACCTCGACGCGGCGCTTCAGCCACTACGCGTCGGCCGCCGACGTGGCGCAGTGGCCCGTCGACTGCGACGTCGCCTCCCTCACCGGCGCGGCCTACTACCGCCAGCCCACCGTCACCCGGATCTGGGATACCGTCAGGATGATGAAGGCGGACCTCGCGGCCTCGCTGTTCCGGGCCCGGTCGCTCGCGAGCGAGCTGACCGAGCAGCAGGCCTCGCTCGTCGGCACGACGACCACCACGGTGACGGGGAGCTGACGTGGCCTTCCTCCAGCAGACGCGCTCCGTGCAGCTGGTGCCCGGCGCCGCAGAGGCGTTCGTCATCCAGAACTTCATGCTGTCGGCGCTCATCCCGACGGAGCTGCCGCACCTCAACGTCTTCGTCATCTCGGTCGCGGACCCGACCGACCCCACGCAGGACGCGCTCGCTCGCGTCGCTGGCATCGCCGACCTGTCCCTCATTCCGATCGGTCGGGACGCCGGGATCGCGGCGCCGGGCCCCAACGGGATCGAGTACCTGTCGCAGGCGGCCACGGTCAGCTACTCCGACATCCAGACGGCGAACACCGCCGCGACCACGTTCGTCGACCGCGTCAGCGCGCTGGTCTCCGCCTGGATCCTCTTCGACTCCGAGTTCTACGCGCCGACGGCGACGCCCGCGACGTACCAGCTGCCCATCGTCGACGCGTCCCAGTCGCAGGCCCTCATCAACGCGTACGCGGCGGCCAAGCAGGCGGGCTACGTCCAGCTGCAGACCTCGACGGCCGCCAACGCGGCCCTCACCGCCGCGCAGGCCGACTACGCGTACAAGTCGAGCCTCCTGACCGGCATCGCGACCGTCGTCACCAGCGCGACCAAGGTCCAGACCGAGTTCGGCACCACGGTCACGCAGTTCGGCGTCCTGTACGCCACGGGCCAGACGTTCTACGCGGCCAACACCGGCGGTACCGGCGCGGCGACGTTCCTCGCGGCGCTGAACGCGGCCGTCGCGCAGCAGGGCGCGATGCCGGGCTACCTGACCGACGCGATCGCGGCCGTGACGGCGGCGACCGCCTACCAGACCGCGCGCACGAACGACGTGACCGCGTCGGCGACCGCGCTGGCCGGTGCGCAGAACACCCAGATCACGCAGGCGCAGGCGCTGACGGCCGCGAACGCGCTGACGGCCGCGGCGCTCGCAGCCGTGCTCGCCGTGTGCCCCGACTTCGACCCGACGACCGTCCCGTACGTGCACGGGTAGGCCAAAAAAGGGGTCGACCGCGCGGGCGGGCGTCGAGAAGGAGCGGAGGACTCTAGCCCCTGACCAGGGAACCACCACCGGCCTTCCGCGCGATCGACCGAACAAGAGCTAGCACGCGCGACCCACGAGCGAGTGGTTTGCGCACCCCGCGCTCGCATCGGCCGTTGCGTGCTAGCCGACGCGATTCTACCTCGCGCGCCTCAGTGAGGCGACACGTACTACGATCGCAGCTGCGGCGGCACGTCGGGCACGTCGTCGACGGGCATGTCGTCGTTCTCGTCGCTGCTGCAGTCCCAGTAGGTGACGCTGTTCCACGCCCAGGCCCACAGGACGCACGCGACGAAGAACGTCACCGGACCCGCTTGAGCTGGTCGATGCGTTCTCCCAGTTCGCGGATGATCCCGCGCAGCTCGCGCGCGGCGCACCGGATGCAGTAGTTGCCCATGCACCCGCCCTGGACGGGGTCGGGACAACCCTTGGTGTCGTTGCGCAGGACGGTCTCGACCATCTCGTTAGCGCGCCTGAGAGCCGCCGCGTCATCCCTCACGCAGCCGCCTTCTCCCTCACCGGCGGCAACATGATCTGCCCGGCGACCTCCTCCAGCTCGAGGCGCCGCTCCGGCACCGTCAGGCTCTTGGCGAACCAGCTGATCGCGTTGGCCAGCCGGGCCTTCGTCGCCCCGCTCGGCAGCATCTCGACGTCCCCGTCGACGAACAGCTCCTTGACCTTGTCGATCTCGCCCTTGAGCAGGCCCAGCCCGGGCAGCTCCTTCCACGCCTCGGCCGGGACGATCCGGGCCTCGAGCGCCTCGCCGATGCGGCCCACGAGGGCGTTGACCTTGTCCGGCGCGAGCACCTGGTGGACCATGTCCTTCACGGCCGAGACCATGAGGTCGGTGTCGAGGCGGTAGGTCTCCTTGGAGAACACCATGTCGTCCGAGAGTCGCTTGCCGATGTGGATCTTCCGCATGACCTGCTCGAGGGTCGCCGTGTTCGTGCAGACCAGGCGCGTGCAGAACGCGTTGAGCCCGAGCGGGCCCTTGCCGAAGTCCGAGTTGGAGAGCTGGAGCCCGAAGGCCACCACCTCCTCCATGCCGCGCTTCGCGGAGGGCTGGAACACGTGCGGCAGCATCGCCTTGATGGCCCAGCGCAGGTCCCCGCCGATGCCCTCGACGGGAACCGCTCCGATCTTCCCGCACGCTTCGACGAATGCCTTGATGATCGGCTCGGAGTCCATGCGCTTGAACGAGTCGGACAGGACCCCGCGAACCTCGCCGTCGACGGAGCGGACGAGGAGCTTCTTGTTCTCCTCCTCTCGGTAGATCCGCGACAGGTTCTCGATGATCAGCTCGCGACCGTAGGGCTTGTCGAGCAGGCGGTTGACGTACGTGCTGGGGATGCCCGCGCGCTCCGCGATCTGGTCGAGGCCGTTCTTGTGGAGCCGGTTGCAGAAGTAGTGCTCGGCCTGGTGGTTGCGCGGGCCCATCAGGATGGCGTTGCTGTCCTCCTCGCCGTCGACCAGGAACTCGAGCTGGGTCGAGTCCGCGAGGCGGTCGTCCGGCGTCTCGCGGATGACCTTCTCGAAGACGGTCATCGCGCTGTGCTGCGTCCGGTGGATCATCTCCTCGAGCTTGGTCTTGAAGCCGGCGGCCGCCTCGCCGAGGGCAACGTCGTAGTCCTTGTCGCTGTGGTGGATCATGGTTTCTTCGCGCTTTCGTGGATGCACCAGATGCAAGTCACTGGTGCTCCGTAGATGGGTCGTGGCTGCAGCCACAAGACGGTTGGATGGTGGTGATCGCACAGGGAAAGTCGGTCCGTGTGCGTGAGCTTGAGGTGGAGGACGCCGTGGTTGTCGCTGTACGCGGCGTCCAGCGTGAAGCGGGGACGTGTCACACGTCCTTGTAGTGTTTGTTATGGGCGTCGTCGCACACGATGATCTCCCCGTAGCCCTCCGCGATGTGCGAGCTGTGCTCCGGCGTCACCAGCCAGATGACGGGGATCTCCGCGGGCAACCTGTTGTCCTGCGTGACCGGCGGAGCGTAGCCGTCCGTGTAGATCACGACGATGTCCGGCGCCTTGTCGTCCTCCTTGGCGTACTGCCACATGTACTTGAAGTACGCGTTGAAGTCGGTGCCGCCGCGCCCGAGCATCTGGCCGGGGATCGCGTCGCCCGTCTTGAGCACAACGTCGAGGTGGACCTCGCAGTCCCCCTGCATGTAGCGGATCTCCATGTTCTCGTCCGCCGAGAGCATGTGGTGCAGCTCGCTCTGGACGATCTCGAGCGACCTCGTCGCCATCGAGCCCGACGTGTCCACGAACAAGAACACGCGCCACGAGCGGTCCCGCGCGCGGCCCGGCAGCGGGATGACGCGGTCGTCCTCCTCGGCGAGCCCGAGCAGGACCCGGTTCGGCGTCGCGACGGTGCGGCGCAGCTTCGAGGCGCGCGACATCTTCGCGCGGGTCGTGAAGACGTCCCACCACGGGACGACGGGGTCGGCGAGGTAGGCCTCGAGCCACTCCTCGATGCTCCCGGGCAGCGTCCCGCGCCCGAAGCCGCCGTTCGACCGGACCGCGCTGCGGAGGGTCTGCTTGAGGTGCTCGCGGGCCCGGGTAGCCTGCGCGAGCAGATCGTCTCGCGTCTCGAACTTGCGGTCCCGCGCGTCGCCGCCGTCGCCGCCCTGGCCGTCCTTGCTACCCCCTGAACCCTGCTCCTGCCCGTCGCCCTCCTGCTCGGCCCACCGGCCGTGATCGGAGCCGCCCTCGAGCAGCACCGCGATCTCGACGACCTGCACGCGCTGCATGAGGACCCACTGGTAGTCCTCGAACGAGCCGTTCGACGGCAGGTCCCACTTCTCCGGCATCACCATGCCGTCGAGGGGGTGGGGTGACGCGGTCTGGTCCCGCGCCTTCGTCTTCGCCTCGATGCGCGCGCGCAGGAACTCCTCGACTTCCGCGCGGCCCTCGTGCTCGCGGAGCAGGCAGTTGATGGCGGCATCCATGGAGATGTTGTAGACCGCGCCGGCCTTCTTCTTCTCGAGGTCCGTCGGGCACGCCGCGAGCAGCTCGAGGTCCCGCGGGATGTGGTCGAGGAGGATGTGCAGCATCTCGTGCTCCAGCACGAAGGCGGCCGCCTTGAAGGACAGCCCCTCGATGAACTCCGGATCGTAGAACAGCGTGATCCGCCCGTCCCGCATCCCGACGGCCATCGTCCCCATGCCCGCCACGGCCACGCGCTGGATGCTCGAGGCGAGCCTGCCGTAGAAGCTCTTCTTCATCATCAGGTGGATGAAGAACTCGGAAAGTTTGGAAGTCACAGCGGATTCTCCTATCATTAGGTCATGGTCGTGGATCAGTTCTCAGACCCCGTGCTGGCCAACCTGGCTCGGCGCGTGGTCGACCGGCCCAAGCTCGCGGCGGCGCTCAAGGACTTCGACGTCGACCCCGCGGAGGCCGAGTCTCTCCCCGACGGGGCCTTCGCCTGGCCCGAGAAGCGGGCCTTTCCCCTCCACGGCCGCGAGCACGCGATGATGTCGCGGGCCTACAGCGAAGACCTGCCGGGCCTGCCGGCGCACGTCGCGACCGCCATCAAGCAGGCCTGCGCCGTCTACCTCGTCGACGACGCGCTGTACGCGCGCACCAAGGTCGCCGCCGCGCCGCCGCCCGCGAGCGACTACCTCCTCCCCGACATCCGCAGGCTCCGCGTCACCGACGCCGCGCAGGTCAAGGTCGCCGAGGAGCGACTCCGCACCGAGGGGAGTCGGCTCTCGCTCGAGCACCGCGCGCTCGCGAGCGCCAACCTGGCGCGGAAGGCGGCCAACTACGGCGTCAGCCTGCGCCCGGAGACGCTGAAGATGGCGGGCGTGGCCGTCACCGATCGGCGGACGCTCGTCGACTGGCTCGAGGCCCGCTACGAGGCCGCGCCGGCCGAGCACAAGGACGGCTACCGCAAGCTCGCGGGCGCGGCCTCCAGGCTCCCGACCGAGCTTCGCGACCGAGAGGTGCAGGTCAAGCTCGCCGAGGCCATCCAGGAGCTGGACGAGAGCGCGGGACTCGACCGGCACTGGGGCCGCCGCCTCCTCGACCCCGTCCTGACCGTGTTCAACACGAAGACCGCGGGCCCTGGCGTCACGCTCGCCGGGCGCCACATCCCGATGGCTCGCCTGGCGGCCTACCCGTCGAGCTTCTACTCCGACGTGCTCGGCCCCGACATCGTGCGCGAGGCCTCCGACGGCGCGGGCCAGTTCGACCCCTACAAGCTCGCCGCGGTGCTCGGCACCCTGCCCGTCGACATGCAGCGCGTGCTCTCCGCGCAGATGCGCTGAGGCGTGTCGGCGCAGACCATCCTGCTCGACGAGGGCGCGTCCCCCGTCGGCCTCGTGCGCGCGGCTCGGGCGCGGCTCGGCGACTTCGTCGCACATGAGCCCGAGTCGATCTGGATTGAGTTGCAGCACCAAGACGTCGACGTGCCAGTCGGCAACCGGTCGAAGCTCATGGCGTGCGTCGCGCTCCTGCTGGTGCCGTCGTTCTACTGGGACGCGATCGTCTTCGAGAAGACCGCGCTCGCCTTCGCCGGCGTCCCCGGCAACCCGGAGATCCTCGAGGAGGCGACGCCCGCGCAGCTCGCGTCGGCCGTCGCCGAGGCCGCCGCGGTCATCCGCGACGCCCGGAACACGTCGTGGGAGTTCGAGTCGGAGCCGCGCGCGTACGCGGGCGTCGTCCTGCACCGGGCGGGCTTCGTCCTGGCGCCGGCGGGGCTCGACTTCGCGCAGCGAGCCCTGTCGCGCGAGAACGGACCCGAGGCCGAGGACCTGCTGGGTCAGGTGAGGAAGCGCTGGGCCGGCGTCAGCACCGACCACCTCGAGCAGCTCTCCCTCGGGGAGACCGCCGTCGACGTCCAGATCGCGCGCCTCGCCGCCGTCGCGCTGCGCGTCCGAGAGCGCGCCGAGCGCGCGCGGCGCGACCTGGCCGACGTCGCATGAGGCCGGCTGCGCCACCGCCGGGCCTACGCGTCCTTCTTCTGCGCGGCCGTGCGGGCCATGTGCAGCCGGGCCACCGCCGCGCCGTAGCTCTTGATCGGAGCGAACAGCTGGTTCAACTTCGTCAGGTAGCTCTTGGCGTCGACGCCCACGCGCTGCGACTCGTCGCCCATCTTGGTGAAGAAGGACATGAGGATCTCGGGGGGCAGGTCCGCGACGAAGGCCGCGAGCGGGTCGACGATCGTGGCGGGGTCGCGCTTGAGGTCCGCGAAGATCCGGACGACGATTCCCGTCGTCAGCTGCGAGACCTTGTCGTACCGGCCGCCGTCCTCGGTGAGGTAGGCCTTGAACCGGGCCTGGACCTCCGAGTTCGGCGCGTAGGTGGTCATCACGTCCTCGGCGGTGACCAGCAGCGTGTGGTCCCTGACGTACTCGAGGAACTCGGCCGCCGACGCGGACCCGATCGAGCCGGCGATGGACACGCGGGCGGTTACGCTGTCCAGCGGGATGCCAGCGTCCTCGAGCTTGTAGCAGTCGCGGGAGACGGACTCCCAGGTGGCCGGACAGGCGAAGGCCTTGCCCGCGCCGAGGGCCAGCTCGTCGTAGCCGGCGGAGGGCACCGCGCCGAGGTACGCCACGACGCGACCGTGGAACTTGGCCTTCTGGGCGTAGGCCATGAAATCGCCGTAGCTGTACCCGATGCCGAAGCACTTCAGGCGCCGGCGCATAGCCGGGTCCTTCTCGAACTCGTTGACCGAGAACCCGCTGCCCGACGGGTTCATCGTGGCGACGATCTGGACGCAGTCGGGGAGCGCGACGTCGCCGATCATGCGGTCGCCGATCAGGACGAACGCGGCCCGCGTGACGGACTTGTCCGAGGCCCGGTTCAGCTCCTCGATCGCGAGGATCGGGCACATGTCCTTGGGCACCTTGCCGCCGTACTTGTCCGTCATCGCGTCGCTCCACTCGAGCAGGCGCTGGAAGGTCCTCGGGATCCGCTGGTCGAAGTAGACCTTCGTGCCCTCGGCCGTCGTCGGGATGAAGAAGCCCTCCTGCGTGGCGGTCGGCATGAAGACGGGCACGTAGGGCACGCCCTTGCCGCCGTTGCGGCGCGCGGCCACCTGCTTGGGGATGGCGGTCTTGCCGATGCCGGAGGGCCCGATGGCGCACGCCACGTCGATGGACCCCGCGTGCAGGTCGATCTGCCTTTCGAACTCGCGGGGGCCCGTGTGCTCGATGCCGAGCTTGGAGGTGAAGGTGTCCTCGGCCACCTTGGGGACGTCGGTCTTGCTCATCGTCGTGGTTCCTTTGTTGTATCGTTTGGTTAGTAGCTCGTGGCGGAAGCAGTCTACAGGTCGACGATCGCGCAGGGGTTGTTCTACGTGGACGGCAAGCCCCTGTCGCTCGCGGACTACCCGATGTTCGAGGCCGTGTACGACGGCCAGTACTCGCGCATCCTGCTCAAGACTGCACGTCAAGTTTCCAAAAGTACGACGCTCGCCGCCTTCATGATCGCGGAGGCCATCGCGGTCGTCCCGTTCAAGTCGTACTACGTCTCACCCACGCAGGAGCAGACCCGGAAGTTCTCGCACACGCGCGCTGCGAAGATCCTGGCGTACAGCCCAGACGTGCGGAAGAAGTACATCGGCCCGGAGTCCATCGACAACGTCTACCTGCGCATACTCAAGAACGGCTCGGAGATGGCGTTCACGTACGCCATGGACGACCCGGACAGGGCGCGCGGCTACTCGGCGGACCGAACGTGTTTCGACGCGACTGCCGAAGTCCTCACGCGCGTGGGTTGGAAGCTCGTGCGCGCCTTGACGCCGACCGACGAGGTCGGGGTGCTCGCACCGGACGGCGCGCTCGAGTGGCACCGACCCACGCGACTCATTCAGTTCCGCCACAAAGGCTCGATGGTTTGCTTCACCCACCACGGCGTTTCACTTCGAGTGACCTCCAACCACAAGATGTGGGTGAACTTTAGAGTCAAGACCTCACCTACCTTCAAGACGCCAGATGTTTGGGAGTTCGTTGAAGCGGGGTCTCTGGCGAACACGACGCGCATGGGCTTCAAGTTCACGGGTCGCGCTGTCCTGCGCGGGAGTCAGGTGCCGCAGGTTAAGGTGCTCGAGGGCGGGGAAGGCTATGAAGTAAGTCGGCGTTCGCTCTCGATCCCATTTCTGGAATTCGCCGAGTTGGTGGGTTGGTACCTCTCCGAGGGCTCGATCGTCTGGAAGATGCTCAACGGTCGTCGCCAAGCGCGCGGCGGCGCAGGTGTGTTCTCGAACGGGTTCGCACCGCGCCGCGCGCCGAAGGGCGTCTCGATCGTGCAATGTCCGGGACCCCATGCAGACCGCATCAAGCGGTGCCTCCGTGCCTGCGGCCTCGTGTTTTCTGCACACCCAACTGAATACCAAACCAGCAGGGGCGCACGCCTCACGCACGCGTACGTCGTCACATCCGCACAGCTCGGCAGCTACTTCGAGGGGCAGGGGCTCTGCCGGGATAAGCACATTCCAGAAGAGTTCTTTGAACATCCAGCCGCACTGACGCGGCTGTTGGAGAGCCTTCACTTCGGAGATGCGACCATGCGCGATGGGACACTGCGCACGCGTTCGAAGCGTCTGGCGGATGACGTCCACCGCGCGTGGACCCTGCTCGGGCGGTCTTCTGCCATCCACACGCGAATGATGGCGCCGCGCCCCGGCGCTCCTTTGGAGCCTCTGTACGAGGTTCAGGCCTTCAAATACGACTACCACGTGTTCTGGCGGCCCGAATTCGAGTCGAAGAAGCGCGTCGTCGTAGAACAGGTTGTAGACGAGGACGTCTTCTGCTTCACCGTCAAACACCATCGTCCGATCGTGCGCGGCGGATTTGGACAGAGACCTATCGTTACGGGTCAGTGCTTCGACGAAGTGCAGGACATGGTCTTCGAGGCGGTCATCCCAGTCATCGAGGAGTGCATGGCGGCGTCGAAGTATCAGTACTCCTCGTACTGCGGCACGCCCAAGACGATGGAGAACACCATCGAGGTCCTGTGGGGGCTCTCGTCGCAGACCGAGTGGTGCATGCGGTGCGACGCGTGCTCGAAGTGGACGTTCGTCGCGAGCACGAAGGCGATCGGGAAGAAGGGGCTCATCTGCCTCTCGTGCGGCGGCCTCCTGAATCCGCGCAACGGCAAGTGGATCGACATGGCGAGCGGCCAGGGCATCAAGGGCTTCCACATCAGCCAGGCGATCATGCCGACGAACGTACCGGCCGCGTGGCAGCCGGGGACGGAGGGGTACGACGTCGCCGTCGACCGCTGGGAGAAGCTGCTCTACAAGATGGAGTCGCCGCTCTACGGCGAGTCCAAGTTCCTCAACGAGTGCATCGGCGTCAGCACGTCGACCGGCGTCCGCCTCCTCACCAAGGAGATCCTCGAGGCCCTCTGCGACGACAAGCTCGCCATCACGCGGCTGCCGACCCCGACCTCGCTCCAGGGCATCGTCCGCGTCGTCGCCGGCGTCGACTGGTCCGGCGGCGGCGGCGAGGTCAAGGGCAGCGAGGGCCTCTACAAGTCCCGCACGGTGTTCCACGTCTGGGGTCAGCAGCCGGACGGCAGGCTCCGCACGCTCACCTCGAAGGTCTTCCCCAACGGGCATGCCACCGGCTGGATCGACGAGATCGTCGAGTTGTGCAACGCCTGGGGCGTTCAGATGGTCGGCTGCGACGCCGGTGAGGGCGCGCTCGCCAACTCGTTCCTGCGCCAGCGCCTCGGCGACCAGCGGGTCCTCGCGTTCAAGTACCAGATGATGTCGAAGCCGCTCGAGTGGAACCCCGCCGCGCTGACGTACAACGTCGACAAGACCACGATGGTCGACACCTACGCGCGCATGCTGCTCCACAAGCAGGTCGTCTACCCGAACCTCCGGGACGCGAAGGTGGCCATCGACGACATCCTCAACGTCTACGAGGAGATCACGCCGAGGGGCATGAGGGTCTGGAAGCACTCGCCGGTGATGCCTGACGACAGTCTTCACGCCCAAATTTTCGCGTGGTTAGCCTGGGGCGTGCTGTCGGGGAACCTGAAGTTCAACTAGGCCGGCGCCTCGGCGTGCTTCTGGATCCCGGGGCCGTAGATCTCCATCAGGCGCAGGAAGACGCCGCGACACGCGTGCGCGTCGGCGAGCGCCGAGTGCGCGTTCTCGTAGGGGATCTTGAAGTAGGCTGCCATCGTGACCAGCTTGACGTTGACCACCAGCCCGGCGCGCAGCAGGGGCATCGCGAGCGAGACGGTGTCGAGGGAGTGGTAGCTGCCGGGCCACCGCATCGAGTGGTCCGCCAGGGCCGCCTCCAAGAACGCCTTGTCGAACGGCGTGTTGTGGCACACCAGCATCGTGTCCTTGGCCATCAGCAGCACGTTGATCAGCGCGTCGTGCGCCGAGACGGCCTCGGCGGCCCACTTCTCGGCGTTGTAGCCGTTGATGGCCGCGGCCTCCGGGTCGACGGGCTTCTTGGGGAACGTCTTGGCCACGTACTCGCCGAGCACGGTCTTGCCGCTGGGGTCGGTGCGCACGCACGCAACCTCGACGAAGTCGTGCTTCGTCGCGGACAAGCCGCCCGTCTCGAAGTCCAGGAAGAGCAGGTTGTGGTCTTTCAGCGCGGGACGAGCCATCGATGGACCTCTGCGTCCACTTATACCAACGATGCTAGGACTTTTTCCAGGGTTTATGGCACCGACCTAGCGAGACTGCAGGTGCCTGTCCCGCCTCGGCAGGTACTGCCCGTGCACGCCCGCGAACGACCCGTGCCCCTCGAACAGGCCGCCGCAGAAGCAGCAGACGTAGTCCCGGTATCGCGGGCGGGTGTGGATGCAGTGGTGCGGGTGCTCCTCGTTGTCCTCGGGCGACGAGGGGCAGGTGCCCTCGCCCCTCACGGCTTCCGCACCCACTGGAAGCGGGGGTCAGTGAGGTAGTCCTCGTCAGCGCACTGCCGACACAACGAGAAGATCGCAACCCGTCGCACGTCCCCGGGCTCGAACTGGTCGAACGTCATCTTCGCGATGCCGGTCGCATCGTGCGCGGGGCGCATCTCGTGCGGGTGCGTGCCCCACTGGGAGCACGTCATCACCGCCAGCCGCTCCAATTCGGCGATCACCTTGAGGTGATCTGGGTCCGTAGTACATGCGGACCATCCACGTGCGAGACGTCCAATCGCTTCGCGCAGGACCTGGACGTGCGGGACGCGCTTCTCTTTGTTGACCTGCTCGCCCGTATACGTGCCGGACGCGATCGCATCAAGCCCGGCCTGCGTGGGGCGCCACACCGCCGCAGGGGAGCCCGTCCGCGTGGGCCGCGTTTCCCCGGTATCGCGAGCCAGGCCGTCTCTCGCGAGGACGCCGAATCGGGCACTGAACGACGACGAGAACCGCCCGTAGCGAACCTGGGTCGCGTCAGGAGTTGCGCCATCCGGCTCGACGGCGACCAGGTGCTGCATGATCTCGAGGCGCGCCTGATCCTGCGTCTTGGCGGCAATCTTCGCTGCCGCCTTCGACGTGGCCGTCCCGTTGTGCGGCAGGGAGCCCAGTCCGCCGTCTTCGTCGTCCGTGTCGTCCTCATCACTGCCGTCGTCGTTGCTCATGATGCCTGTGCCTCCTCTTCCTCATCCTCTTTGGTGTCGAACATCGAATCCGCCTGCTTGCCGTCCTCGTCGACGACGAAGTCGTTGAGCGCGTCCTGGTCGAGCAGCTCCATCAGCTCCTGCTCCTGCGTCATGGCGAGCCCCGGGTTCTTCTTGAGGTAGTCGTCGAGCGCGATGGTCTCGCCGTAGCTCGGGCCGACCGCGATGTCGTACGCGAAGTCGACCGGCAGCCAGGCGTACTTCTCGCGGACGCGCTGGACGCAATAGTAGTCGAAGAACGCCTTCGCCTTGTGCAGGTGCTTCTTCTTGATCACGCCCACGATCGAGTCGTGGACCGTGATGCAGAGCCGGCCACCCAGCTCGTGGATGTGCTCGAAGATCTCGATGAGCTGCGCGATGACGATGTCCGACGACGTCGACTGGATCTTCATGTTCTTGCCGCGGCGCTCGGCCTGACCGCGGAAGAAGCCGTTGACGCCCTGGAGCGGGAACCGGCGGCGGCGGCCGAACAGCGTCTCGACGAAGCCCTTCGCGTGGATCTGCGAGACGACCTCGTCCATGTAGTTCTTCAGCGACGGGAACCGCTCGAACAGCTTGTCGATGATCTGCTGCGCGCGTTCCTCGCTGACGCCGGCGGTCTCGGCGATCTTCTTCGCCATCGCGCCGTAGAGGATGCCGAACACGACGCGCTTCACCGTCGTTCGCAGCGCGTTCATCGACAGGCCGAACTCGGGGAGGATGTAGTCCGTGTTCTCCTTCTTGGCCTCGACCTCCGCGTACGGGATGCCGAAGATCTCCTGCGTGAACCAGCTGTGGACGTCCAGCCCGTCGTTGAGCGCCTTGATCAGCTCCTCGTCCGGCGCGTACGCCGTGAACACGCGGATCTCGGCGCCCCTCCAGTCGACGTTGAACACCACCTCCTCGTCCGGATCGTCCGGGATGAAGATCTTCTTGATGTTCACGCCCGCCAGCTTCTTGGGCGTGTTTTGCATGTTCACATTCGACGAGGACGTGCGCCCGGTCGACGTGCCGTGCAGGTGGAAGCTGGTGTGCAGGAAGCCGTCGTAGGCCGAGAGGTCCTTGATGTCCTTGACGAACCCGGTGAGCGCCTTGTGCGCCGCCCGGTACTCGAGCAGCGTCCTGGCGAACAGGCACCGGGTCTGCTCGGCGATCGCCTTGAGCGTCTTCTTGTCCGTCTTGCGCTTGCCGGACTTGAGGTTCTTCTCGGCGAACGTGTGGCGCTTCACGCGCGGGCCGCTGCCCTCGAACACGCCGACGTCGAACAGCACCTCCGCGACGTGCTCGGTGGAGTTCGGGTTGAACGCCACGCCCTTCTCGGACGAGACCGTGGCCCGCTGGCCAGGCAACTTGGTGCCCTCCCACTGGGCCTCCAGGAGCTTCCGCTTCGCCTTGACGATCTCGGTGAGGTCGACCTCGAGCTTGTCGATGTAGGGCCGGTCGACGCGGAACCCGTCGAACTCCATCTTGCCGAGCGCGCGCGACGCGGGGATGCAGTGGGTCTGCATCAGGCTGCGCGCGTTGGCGTGGAAGCCCTCGGTCTTCATCCGGCCGAACTGGTGGCGGAGCAGGCGCCGGGTCAGGTCGGTGTCGATTGCCGCGTAGGTGTCCAGCGTGTCGATGGGCACCCGCTCGTACCCCGCGTCCATCGCGCTCTTCTTCTGCTCGCGCTTGGTCCCGAAGACCTCGCGCGCGACCTCGGTCTTGGTCATGGTGTAGACCAGGCCCTCCTCGATGCCGACGACGTCCTTCTTGGGCTTGCCCTTCTTGACGTTCGCCAGCGCGGCGTGCTTCTCCGCCTCCTCGGGGGTGAGCTGCTCGGCCAGCTCCTGGACCTTGTCCGCGTAGTTGCCGAACATCGGGAAGTAGGACCGCCCGAGCGTCTTGAGGCCGTAGGACCCCGTCATGTCCTCGCGCAGCAGGTGCTCGCCCAGCAGCGAGTCCCACATGACGTTGTTGACGCGCCAGCCGTGGCGCAGCTCGAGGAACTTGAGGTCGAACTTGGCGTTGTGAAAGACCTTGGGCTTGGCGCACTCGAGCACGCGCCGGACGTGCGCGACGACCTGCTCCAGCTCCTGGGGCGTCCACGGCGCCTCGCGGTGGAACAGCGGAACGGCGCCCGCGCGTCCGGTGTCCCACGCGAACGACACGCACAGGACCTTGGCGTCCTCGCGGTGCGGGTTGAGCGTGTTCGTCTCGACGTCGACCGCGATCGCGCAGTGGGCGGCCGACGGGGCGCCCTCGACGACGTGGTTGATGATGTGGTCGCACAGCCGGCCTACCTCGTCGACCGTCTTGGGGATCCAGTAGTCCCGGGTCAGCTCCTCGAGCGTCGTGTTGGCGCCGACCTCGTCCGCGCCGCCGGCGATGCGGATCGCGCGCACGAAGTCCGCGTAGAACAGGTTGTAGAGGCCTGTCTTGGCGACCATGAGCTTGGTCGAGAACGTCGGCAGGACCTTGTAGATCTGGCCCTCGATCTCGACGTCGAGCAGGCGGCCGCGCGCCTCCATGAACCGCTCGGCCTTGTAGCCGGTGGCCTTGAGCGCGGTCGCGCCGAACGCCAGGATGATCTTGGGCTGCGCGTTCTTGATCTTGGCGCGCAGGAACGACGAGCACCGCTGGATCGTCGACGCGTTCGCGGTGGCGCTCTGGTCCTTCCCCTCCTCGACCTGGCACTGGACGGCGTAGGTGTCCCAGCGCTTGAGGTGGGCCATCTTCAGCTTGCCGCCGTTCTTCTTGTCCAGCTCGCGGAGATCGCGCCACGCGGTGCGGATGATGCGGCCGCCTCGGCCGTAGAACATCGCCTTGTTGTTCACCGACCAGGACGACGGCGACTCGGACACCATCATGATGTCGACGAGGCCGGAGGCGCCCTCGCCGAGCATCTGCCGCTTCTTGTATAGGGCGCAGCCCTCGCAGTGCCCGGACTTGCAGTCGGGGAGCTGGTTCTCGGGGAGGAGCGACGGGTCGTCGAGGGAGACGACCGGCAGCTTCACCTTGGGCTTCTTGGCGTCAGCCATGGCGCGATGTTTGTACCATAAACATACCTGGCATCGTGTCCTCCTGACTGACTCAGATCACGATGTCGTCGTCCCCCTGGATCTTGTCCGGGTCGATCTCCTTCGCCTCGTCGGCCGCGCTCGCGGGGTCGGCCGGCTTGGTCATCGCGCGATCGCGCCGCGCGCGGACCTCGTCCAGCATGTGACGGACGGAGAACACGGAGATCACGTCGAGGCGCTGGCACGGGCCCATGACGTCGACCAGGCGGTCGAGCACCTGCGCGCCCTTCACCTCCTCGACGGGGACGTGGTGGGGCGAGCGCTGGGCGATGTCCTTGAGCCATGACGGCGAGTTCCGCTTCAGCTCGGACATCGAGAGGACGCCGCGCCCGCTGGTGGCCTCGATCCAGTTGACCACGAGCCACTCCATCTTCGTGTCGAGGTAGACGCCGACCATGGTCTTGTTGATGTCGTCGAGCTTGTTCAGCTCGCCGAGCATCTTCCTGACCGACATCGTGTCGGTCATCGCCTCCTTGTCCTTGACGTTGGTGATCTGGAACTGCGAGCTGATGACGGCCTCGAACACCTGCTCGTCCTGCGACGTCGTCTTGAGCTGCGCGAGCTGCTCGCGGCGGGACTCGGCGAAGTCGTAGGCGAACTTGCGGTAGTCCGGCGCCAGGTCTGGACGGCCGGACGCGTTGGCGAGGTTCCCGAGCAGGCGCAGCATGCACAGGACGGGCACGAGCGCCTCGCGGAAGCGGGACGTGGCGTGGGCTGGCAGCATCGCGCCGGAGGCGTACTCCTTCTCGATGGCGCCCTGCAGCTGGCGGAGGGTCAGCATGTGCGGCAGGACGCCGACGAACATGTCGTGGCGCGTCCTGGCGATGCCGACCTCCCCGTCTTCTCCGAACTTCTCCAGGAGCACGTTCTCGGGCGAGGGCCGCGCGTCGTCCTTGACCAGCTCGAACCGGATGAAGCGGGACAGCGACGCGGCGTCGCGCAGCGGGCGGATGGAGCACGCGGCCAGCGGGAACCGCAGGCGGTAGGTCCGTGCCTCGCCCGTCGCCGTCCCGATGGACCAGTGCACGGCGTTCTCGGAGATGAGATCGCGCGTCAGCTCGAGCACCTTGCGCACCGCGATCGACTTGGCGTCGTTGCCGCCGTAGTCCTCGAACTCCTCGAGGCAGAGGCACAGGCTCGTGTCGCTGTGGTTCTGCCTGATCGACGCGGCGGTGTAGCCCTGCATGGCGACGGCGTGCGCGACGACGTTGATGCTGCGGAAACTGGTGCCTCCGATGAAGCCCGCCGTCAGCTTGCTCTTGCCGGCCTGGTGCTCGGCGTTGATGATGATCGCGGTCTGCCGCGTGAACAGCGTCATCACGCCCAGGCACATCACGTACGCGGCCAGGAATGTGCAGTCGAGGTCCTGGTGGCGGAACGCCCACCCGGTCTGGAGCATGTCGCGCACGCGCCAGAACAGCGCCACGAGGTCGACCTCCGCGCCGGCGTCGGCGACGAGGTCCTCCGCCTTGGTGACCGACTCGATCCACATCCGGCCGCTGTTGTTGAAGATGAACTCCTCGTGGCGCGGGCCCTCCAGGGCGGACGCCTCGAAGTTGGCCCCGTCGTGCTTGAGCACGTACACGTCGCGGCCGTTGATCATGTACGACAGCATCTGGGTGTCGGAGACGCGTGCCATGTGGACGCCCTGGCTGCGGGTCTGCGCGTGGTCCATGGAGGGAAGCCCCTTGGCGACCCTGAGGAGGGCCGAGTTGAGATACTCGCGGTACTTCTTCGACTTGAGCGAGACGTTGAACGGCGGCGGCTCGTCCGGATCGTCACCCACGATGAACGGCGGGTCGCCGACGGTGGCCGCGATGAAGTCGTAGATCGGGCCGAACTTCGCCGACACGAAGGTCTCGGCGTTGCGCTCGTCGTTGAGGACGACGGACGTCATCGCGCGCGAGGTCTTGTCCCACATCAGCAGGATCTTCTTGCGCCCCTCCGCGTTCTGGATGCCCAGCGGGTGGTAGTGCACCAGGAGCGCGACGTGGACGCGCTTGATGAACTCCTCCTCGTTGTCCTCCTTGACGAAGATGTCTCGACGCAGGACGACGGGGTCCAGGCCATAGTTGCTCGCAATCGCGTTGCAGAACGCGACGCAGACCTGCTCCTCGCGGATGAGCGCGCCCCACTCCTTGGCGACGCGGCTGACGGCGGCCATGTCCTTGTTGTTCCCGCCGTCGATGACGGCGGCGGCCTGGTCGTAGCACCACTCGTTGATCGCGACGTAGGAGCCGGCGTCGTCGCGGCAGTACCGCACCCAGCGCGGGTAGCCCAGCTCGCGGATGGCGTCGTCGACGTCCTTGATGGACGCGTCCGGGCGGGTCGGGTCGCGCCAGTCGGCGTACTCGCCCGGCCAGTCGAAGATCCGGTACCCGAAGTCCTTCTTGGCAGTCTCCTCGAGGACCTGCTTGACGAACTTCACGCCGCCGTCGTCGCGGTCCTGCAGGAACCGGACGCGCAGGACGCCGAGGTCGTAGAGCTTGTCGACGCCCTGGGCCCCGCCGCCGCTGAGCCCGAGCGCGATGTAGTCGTCGCTCGCGCGGCGGATCTGCTGCGCGATGCCGGCCAGCGCGTCGAACTCGCCCTCGCTGACGTAGCCGAGGTGGCCCTTGTCGGGACCGTCCGCACCGTGGGCGGGGTCCGTGAGGTAGCTGGCGTAGTAGCGCAGCCCGTAGAACCCGCGGAACGAGCCCATCTGGGCCTCGTAGGCGTCGGGGATCCACCGCTGGACGACGCACGGCTTGGCGGGCTCCCTGAGCTTGAACCTGGCGATGGACGTCGGCGTGTCGTCGTACGGGAAGACGAGGTGGCCGTGGTACGTCTGGCCGCCGATGCACTCGCCGAAGTAGCTCTCGAAGAACCTCGCCTCCTCTGAGGTGTCGCCGAACTTGTCGCGCACGTACCCGGTGGGCGGGAAGACGCCGAGGAGCTGGTGGCTGCAGATCAGCGACACCCAGACGCCGTACTGGTCAAACTCGCCCGTGGACTCCTGCCCGGCGGGCGCCAGCTGGCGGAGCCCGTTCTCGCCGAGGCGGCGCGCCAGCAGGTACTCCACGGCGGCGCCGGCCCAGCCCAGCCCGTCGGCCTCGAGCTGGCCGCGCGAGTACGACGCCATGCACTGGAAGAGCAGCTCCGCGAAGTACTTCATCAGCGTGGTCTTGTTGCGCTGGTAGACCTCGTGCGCGCGGATCGTCTCGAACATCTCCTTGGGGATGGCGGCCGAGAGTCCCCACCGCTTCTTCGCGAAGAGGAGCGCGTCCGCGATGCTCGTATTGTTGACCTCCGAGATGAAGTGGATGGGGCTCCAGAAGGCCCTGCGGCAGCCGAAGCACGACGCCCGCATCTTGTGCGGTGAGAGGTGGAACGACGCGGTCGAGTCCTCGTGGAACGGGCAGCGGCCCTTGACGTGGTTGCCGCTGACCCTCCACATCCCGTCGGGGCGGACCTCCGCCAGCCACGAGGCCCACGCCGACAGGTCGACGTCGGTCCAGATGCGGTTGAGGCGCTTGAAGGTGACCTTGCCGTCCTGGGGCTTCTTAGACTTCGCCATCGCTCACCATCCGCTTGTAGGCGTCGCACGACGCCTGGTAGCCGCACCACGCGCAGGGCCAGCGGGGTGCCGGCCTCGCCTGGAGGGGCTCGACGAGGTTCTCGGCCGCATCGCAGATGCGCCCGAACAACCAGGGGACGTGCGTCTTCCGCAGCAGCGCCGCGGGGACGTAGGTCCCGAACTGGATCCGCAGGTCCTCGTCTCCCTGCATGAAGTGGATGCCTCCGCGCACGCCCGCGATGTCGGGCACGTTCGGCAGGGCGAGCACGGCGTAGGCCTGGAGCTGCTGGCGCTTCTTCTGATCGCGGGCGAGCGGCTTGGCGCGGCCCGACTTGTGGTCGATGAGGTAGAGGTCGTTGTCGCGGGTGATCGCGCCGAGGTCGAGCTTGCCGCGGAAGTAGACGTCCGCGCCGAAGAAGTCCGCCTTCTGGTACGCGTCGGTGAAGCCCCACGCCTCCTCGCAGAGGATCTTGGTGACGCCCTCGCGCTTGCAGAACGCGTCGAAGCGACGGAGGAAGTCGTCCATGCTCTCGTCGAGCAGCTGGAGCATCTCCCGCTCCTGCGTCGTCAGCGGGGACGCGTCGGAGGCGGCCTTCTTCGCGTCGGCCTCGGGCAGGCCCTGGACGCGGCGCTCGAGGATCGCGTGGGCGACGATGCCGACCTTGGTGTCGGAGGTCGCCGGCGCCGAAGCCGTCTTGCGGACGTGCTTGTGCGCGAACTGGGCCGGGCACGACTCGGCCGTCTCGAGCTTGGAGAAGCTCCAGGGCGCGTACTTGCGGGCGAGTTCCGAGATCGGGTAGGCGGGCATCGGCTCCTCGTCGCGTGAAAAAAGAAGTGCCAGTCTCTCCTGGCTGTCACGACTGTTCCGGGCGGCGACCAATTGCCTTGTTCCGTGACGGGCGCTACCCGCCATCAACTATCCCGAGGCTCGTCGTTTCCTTGGTCTCGTCGGGCCCCGGGCCCTACATCGGCTTGTGCGTCGACCTCGCGTTCTTGTTGCCGGTCGCGATCGGCGTCACCGGCGTCGTCAGGTCGGCCTCCTCGCCGCCGCTGCCGTCGCCCGACGCGAGGTTGGCGTCGATCGCGCCGGCGGCGAAGTTCCCCTCCGCCTCCGCGGCGGCCTGCGGCGCGCGCGCCGGCCTGGTGTAGTGGCCGTGGAGCATCAGCTTGCGCTCCGCGATGTACAGCGCGTAGATCGTCTCGACCAGCTTGCGCACGTGGTCCGGGTTGTTCCGCCCGGTGGCCTCGACCTTGTAGTGCCACCACTTGCCGGACGCGTTGTTCGACACGTCGGTCGTGATCCGGTAGCTCTGCGCCCACACCTGCTTCTGCGCGCCTGCGAGCTGCATCATCGCGCGGCCCGCCTTGTGGGACGTCTTGCCGAACTGCACCGCGTAGACCTGGGACAGGTCGGTAGGCACCGCGATGCAGACGATGTTGTTGGTGCAGTCCGTCGGCGCCTGGTCACCCTGGCCGCCGTTCTGCTTTCCGAACGGCAGGAACGGGCACTTCGCGCACTCGCCCAGCGGGGAACCGAGCTTGGCGTCGGGCGACGAGCAGACCGGCACCTTCTGCCCGTCCTTGAAGTTGATGTTCTCCTCGTGGAAGTAGGCGGGGATGATCTCGAACGGCTTCGGGAGGAGGATGCCCGCGGTCGTGAAGAGGTCTCCGCCCTTGGCGCTCTCCGGCTTGGCCTCCGTGCGCGTGGACAACTGCGCGATCATGACGCGCGGCAACTTCCAGGCGACCAGCATCTCCTCGAGGCCGGGCTTGGTCGGCGAGGCGTAGGCCGCGAGATCGCGCACCGCCTGGCGCGCGTCCTCCGGCATCGACGGGTCATCGACCAGGGCGAACAGCCTGTCGCGGCACGCGAGGATGTTGGCCTGCAGCTCGACGGGGTCGGCCTGCGCGGCGAGGAGTCCCATGTGGAGCTTGGCGCTCTTGGTGGTCAGGGCCTTGGGTGCGAGGGCCGCGTCGCTCGAATCGTTACCGTTGGATTCCGTCATGTCACTACCTTTGCGGGTGTGAAGGTTGGAGGGTCAAGCTATCGGGCCCGGTGTTCGTTTGACAAGCTCGACGCCAAAGTTTCGTAGCACTAGGGGTTGTGGTGTCATTTGGGACACCACTAGACGGTAGTCTAACTACGCGATAGGTTGTGTCTACGCATGCACACGAAAGCTCCGCGTACCTCGGCCACGTACTACGCCGACATCGCCCGTACGCTGCTGGTCGACGACCCGGCGGAAGAGCGGAAGCTGCTGCGGCGCTGGCAGGCGCGGGGCGACGTGGCCGCCCGCGACGCCATCGTCAAGACGCACCTCCGCTTCGTCGTGAAGATGGCGCACAAGCGCACCAAGGACCCAGAGGCGGTCAAGGACTACATCGCGGCGGGCAACCTGGGCCTCCTCAAGGCGGCCGACAAGTTCGACTGCGAGCGCAAGCCGTACATCCGCTTCCTGACCTACGCGGGCTGGTGGGTCTACGAGGAGATGTCCAATCAAGACTACACCATGGCCTCGCTCGTCCACGTGCCGGCGCACCGGCACAAGACGCAGCGGCGCCAGGCGCGCGAGTTCCGCGCCGCGCTGCAGGAGTACGGGCCCGACAAGGTCGCCGAGCACGCCGGCGACGCCGTCGAGCGGCTGGTCGAGCTGCGCGCCCAGGCCAAGAAGGCCCAGGGCCCCGCGCTGCGGCGCGTCGAGAAGCAGATCCGCTTCTACGAGGCGATCCAGGAGCCCGGCCTTCCCGAGGGCGTCGTCACCACGATCGACGCGGTGCGCAACGCGCCCGACCTCCCCGAGACCGAGCCCGCCGTCAGCTACGACGCGGAGCGGCTGCGCGGCACGGTGCGCCAGGCCATCGCGCGGCTGCCGCTGCGCGAGCAGACCGTCCTGAACCAGTGCTTCGGGGTCAAGGACGAGCCGCGCAACCTCGTCCAGATCGCGGCGATGATGGGCGTGTGCTCAGAGCAGGTGCGCCTGCTCAAGATCCGGGGCATGCGCCTGCTCCACCGCGAACTGGTGCTCGGCGCGGTGTCGAGCCTCCCGCTCCTCGAGCGGACGGTGATCGAGCGGAGCTTCGGGCCCGAGGGCGAGCCGCAGACCGCCGAGACCGTGGCCGGCGACATGAAGTTGACCGTCGCGTGCGTGCGGCGCATCCAGCAGGCGAGCATGCGACTCCTGCAGTCGGAGCTGCACTCGCGCGTAGGGATGTCGATCGAGCCGCTGGCGGCGATGACCGCGGCGACCTAGAACCCGAGGAACTTCAGCTCCTCGTACGTGAGCCTGAACAGCTCGACGTACTCCGAGCCGCTCGCCGTGCGCCGGTGGACGTTCTTGATGTTGCGGACGAGCAGCTCCAGCCGCTCGACCTGCGCCTTCTCGCCGCTGATGAAGTCCTGCTCGGTGAGCAGGAAGTTCACGACGCCCGCTCCGACCGTGACGGTCTGATCCCCTCCCCCGTCGTCCGACCGGACGCTCGAGCTGTACTGCGCGATCGCGGCGTTCTGCGCCTGCGCGCGCATCTGGTTCATGATGTCGTTGAGCACGGCGTCCGTGATCTTGTGCTCATCGCGCGTCCGGCGGATGCGCTGCTTGCGCTCCTCGATCTTGAGGTCGATGCGGTGCGCCTTCTCGCGCGCGGCCGTGCGGATCTCCTCCGCGGTCTTCTCGAACGTGATGCTGTTGAACAAGTTGTCGATGCGCTGAACCTGCATTGCTATTTCTTTCTCTTCCTGTTCGTCGCCTCGCGCCTGGCCGCGAACACCGCGTCCTCGCACAGCGACTGGATCTCCTGGAGCAGCGTCTCCCTGTCGTCGGTCGCGTCGACCACGCGGAAGACCGTGAGCTGGTTGGCCTCGTTGAGCGCGTTCGCGACGGCGGCGCTGCCGAGCAGGTCGACGTTGAGCGACGCGATCGGGTTCTTGGCGTCGTCCCGCGCGAGGATGCGGACCATCATGAAGTGGACGGGATCCAGCACCCAGCCCGCCGGCTCGACCCGGAAGAGCCTCGCCATGAGGTTGACGGGGTCGACCGGCGCAATCGCCAAGAGCGCCATGACGACGTCGGGCGTGCAGAGACCGAGCCGCTGGAGCTTCGCGAGGTTCTTGAGCGCGCCCGGGGAGGGCTGCTCATCCAGCCGGAACTTGACGTCTACCGGCGGTTCGACGTCGAACATCTGGTCGGTGTCGATGCGGGCCAGGTCGTCGAGCGTTCGCATCAGAAGTCCCGAGCGTGCTTGAGGATGTCGAGGACGGTGTCTCGGATGTACGCGCTCTTCCGCGCGCGGTTGCGATCCCACAGGACGATCGCCAGCCCGGCGACCTCGAGCAGGATCAGGCCGACGGCGCGGGCTCGCGCCGACGTTATGGCTCGCATGCGTTACTCCCTCGCGTGCGCCAGGGCGCGCTCGCGGCTGATGCGGGTGAACTTGAGCTGGTGGAGGGGCGTCCCCATCATGAGGTCGCCGACGAGGCCGACGAACTCCGCCCCGATGGCGTCGTGCGACCAGCGCGGGTCGTTGGTGGCCGCGAACCACAGCGACCGGATGTCCCGATAGCGCGCGGCGATGTCGACCACGACGCGCGCGGCGACGCCGCTGCGCCCGCTCGCCTTGCGGCGGGTCACGGGCTTGGTTCTAGCGCCTTGGTTCCGCACCTGGGACATATTGGCACGTTGGCGTCGAGCCTGAGCGGCGACCTGCATGACGGGCACGATGGGGTCTTCTCTTCGGCGGCCGTCTTGGCCGTCTTGGGGTCAACGTCGACGCCGTACTTCTCCATGCGTCGACTCTAGCGCAGCGTGACCTTCTTGTTGGCGCCGACCCGCAGGCCGCGGAGGACCGCGTAGGTCTCGGGGGCGCCCTGCGCGTTCAGGAACTTCTCCGCCTTGGCCGGGGTCTCGAACTCGTGGACCTCGCCGACGACGATGAAGATCTTCTTGGACTTCGCGAGGCGTTCCGCCTTGGCCGCGGCCTTCTCGGCCTCCGACATGTCGGCGGCCTTCTTGCGGGGCGGCTGAGGCGGCGCCGCCGGCTTGGCGTCCGCGTGGCCCGCGTGCGACTCGGTGGTCGGCGCCGCGGGACCGCTCATGGCGGCGGCGGCCGCTGCTGCGCCGAGCGTGGAGGCGAGGGACGGCTTGTGGCCTTGTGCTTGCGTCATAAACATCCTCGTATCACGCACGCGTACGTAACCGCAAGAACTCGAAGATTGTCTTCGGACCCTTCTTCAGGTTGCACGTCTTGCAGGCGGGCCTAAGATTCGCAGGCCAGTTCGTCCCGTTCCGCGAAAATCGAGCGACGCTCGTTTTCCGCTTGTCGGGATTGGCCGCCGCCCAGCGTCGAGATAATGCACGTGCACGTTCAGGGTCTGCGGCGCGTCTCACGCGGACCTTGTTTCGCGATTTTTCTAAGTCCTTCGCATAACGAGCACGTTCCTGCGTGCGAATCCTTTCTTTATTCGCTTCCCTATACGCACGCCACTGTTCCTTACTCCGCAACTATTTTCCTCGGCAATGGCGCCATACACTGCACCAGCGTTCCGAGCACCACCAATTAGACGGATCAGTCATTCCAAACGTGCCCTGACCAATCGCTTTCGCTACGCCCTCGACGACCGCGACCGCGTGGGCCGCCATCTTGGCCGTGACCACGCCGGTGAGCTTCTCGTAGCGGGGGCGCGGGACCTTCGCCCGCCCCTTGACCACCTGGTCGACCTGCACGTCCGGGATGTGCTCGACGCCGGCGTAGATCGCGAACTGGAGATCGTTGTCCAGGTCGGACTGTGACCACTTGTCCGCCGTGACCTTGAGGTCGTGGATGCGCTTGGGCTTCAGGATGGGCGACTCGTCGCCGGCGGCGACCTTGGCGCGGATGTCCTGATACTCCGCCTCCGTGTGCGACTGCACCTGGATGCTGTCGATGCGGCCCAGGATCGGCAGCTTGACCTTGCCGTCCGGCGAGCGGATCACGACGCTGAACGTCTTCTCCACCGCGATGGGGCTCGCGTCGACCGCGGCCTCGTCGTAGTAGGCCTTCGTGCACTTGACGCCCGTGTCCTTGACGGAGCCCTCGGTCTCGTCCTCCCAGTCGTCGATCAGCTGCTTGGACTTGTCGAACGCGTCCGAGAACGCGTCGGTCGCCGCCTCGAGGGGCGGCAGCTTGCCCTTCGCCAGCCGCTCCTTGAGGACGGCCTCGATGCCGTTGTGGACGAAGATGCCCTGGAACATTCGGGCGACCGTCCGGCGCGGCTTGCCCTCGACGTAGGCCAGCTCCCACGAGCGCGGGCACTTGAGGAACATCGTGGTCTGCGAGGGGGACAGGTAGCCCTTCGGCAGCATGTCGGCCAGCTCGGGCTCGACGTCGGGGGGAACGGGGATCGACGGGTCGAGGATCTCCTCGACCTCCTCCATGCCTGTGGTCATCGGAACTCCTCCGGCGGGTCATAGGACTCGCCGTCTAGCAGGGTACGCTCGGGCGATTGAAACTTGCCCTCGGTGGTCTTCTCGAGGTGCTTGGACGCGCGGAAGATGTCGGACATGTCGACGGGCTCGGCGCCGCCCTCGATCGCGGTGAGCGCGGGGGGCGGGCGCGCCGCCGGCGGCTGATCGACCGCGGGGGCCGGCGGCGGCGGCGCCGCGACTGGCGGCTCGTCCCCGGGCTGGACCTCGACGCGCACGGTCACGTCGCCCTTGGGGCACTTGACGTCCGCGTCGGCGGCGGCGATGCCCTGTCGGGCGAGGTCCTGTCGGATGAGCCGAACGACGTCGGCGGGTTCGTACGTGACGACGATCTTCACGGGACTCCTCGCTGCAGCGAGCGCGCCTTGATGACGGGCCTCGCCACCGTCTTGGGGTAGATGCACCCCGGCCTGAACGGCTCGATGCCGTTCTTGAGGCAGTTGACGCTGTGCGGGCACAGCGCGCACTCGATCTTGTTGGCCAGCAGCACGTCCACGTCCACCTTGTGGTCCAGCAGGTGCGCTACCGCGGCTTCCAGCGTGCGCCTGCCGATCATGCGATACACCGTGACCGGGTTATCCTGCCCGAGCCGGTAGTTCCGGTCCAGGCTCTGCGAGTACTGCGTCAGCGAATACGGCAGCGACCCGTATATGGCGTACGTCGCGGCGACCAGGTTGATGCCGACGCCTGACGCGACCTGCCCGACGTACACCCGCGTGTGCGGGTCGTCGTTGAACTGGTCGATCTGCTCCATCGGCCTGCGCGTGTCGCCGTCGACGCGCACGTGTCCGATGCCTGCGCGGGTCAACCGCCCGACGATCGAGTCCATCTCCGGGTGGAACACGCACCACACGATGACCTTGGCGCCCGGGACCACGACGATGTTGTCGACCAGCTCCATGATCGCGTCGTGCTTGGGGTTGTCGTCGGAGAAGATCGTCTCCGTCGGCCAGGGGGACTGGATCACCTTGCAGCGGCGGGTGTGCGGCTTGACGTCGTCGACCACGCAGTCGCGGACGTGCTCGCAGGGCTGGCCGCCGCGCGCGGTGTCGCAGAAGTTCGGATCGACGACGTTGTTGATGACGAAGCCGGACGTGATCTGCAGAAGCTTGAGCAGGGCGGCGGCGCGGTGCGGCAGCGCGATCTCAGGCGGCAGGTCCAGCAGGGCCGGCAAGAGCCCGGGGGCGCGCTCCGGGTCGTCGCGGATGCCGAGCGCGAAGGCCTGCAGCTCGTCCGGGCTGATGCCCATCGTCTCGACGACCTGGTTGTAGAGGGCGGTCTGGGAGGCCGAGAGCGCGTAGTCGACGTCGACGAAGGTCCGCTTCGGCAGGTCCAGGCACTGCTCCTTGGTGCGGCGGAGGCTCAGGAACGTGGTCCGGGCGTTGATCACGTCGAGGTTCTTGAACCCCGTGACGACGTGGGACCGCGGTGACGGCCGCTTCGTGAAGAGCCGCTCGTACCTGAAGTAGGGCTCCGGCATGAAGCAGTCACCCAGGATCTTGTAGGGGGCGTAGACGTTGCGCGGGTCGCCCTCGGTCGGGGAGCCCGTCATCAGCACCCGCCGCTGGGCCTTCTGGGCGATCTCCCAGACGCCCTTGGTCCGGTCGGACGACCAGGCGTTGACGTTGTGGCTCTCGTCGCAGACCAGCAGCGCGTAGGGGAGCCGCTCGACCAGCGAATCCACTATCCTTTTGGCAGTGTCGTACGTGACCAAGACGACGTCGGCCCGCTCCGCGACCGCGCGGTCGAGGGCCGCGTACTTCTGCGCGCGCGAGCCCATCAGGGCGACCCACGAGAGCTGCCCGCCCGAGTGCTTGTCGATCTCCCGCCCCCAGTTCTCGACGGTGATGCGCGGCCCCAGGACGAGCGCGCAGCCGTGAGCGCCGACGCGCCGCAGCAAGCGGATGAGGTCGATGGCGATCTTCGACTTGCCCGTGCCGGGATCGAAGTAGAGCGCGGACCTCGAGTAGTAGAAGGTGTGGCAGAGCCCCTCGACCTGGTGGTCGCGCGGCCGGGTGACGTACTCGAAGCCGGCCGGCAGTCGTCGGTCGGTCAGCGCGGCGCGGTCGCGCGCGAGGGCCTCGACGTGCTGCCGAGCGACGTCGGACAGCGACACGTCCAACTCGCCCGAGAGCACGTCGAAGTCGGACAGCACCTTGTCGGAGGCCGGCAGGAACGCCGGGTACATCCACAGGGCCCGCTCGGGATCCCACGTCGCGCCGAAGATCCGCTGGTGGTCGAGCGTCTGACCCGGAATGAGGAACACCGGGGTGCCGTTTCCCGCTCGGCCTACGCGCACTTCCATCCGGTATCGGGCCATGTGACCATGCCTTTCTATCACGACGCGTCACGACATGTTTGCGAGGTAAACCCCGATGCCTGATGGAATGCTCGACCTCGACGTCGCCAGCCTGTCGTCGCACAACACCGCCTCGCAGGGCAGCCCGCTCTTCGACTTCCTCACCGCGTTCGCGCCCAGGAAGCTGAAGGACCTCTTCCGCCTGTGCGAGTACCTCTACTTCAACAGCGCCCAGATCTACGCGGCGCTGCAGAAGTTCTGCACGTACCCCGTCACGAGCATCGTCTACGAGACGCAGAACGAGTCGCTCAAGCAGTTCTACAAGGACCTGCACGAGAAGACGCTCAAGACGCTGCGGATCCTCATCCGCGCGGCCGTCGACAAGTTCGTCTACGGCAATGGCTTCTTCTCGATGTACGCGCCGTTCGTGCGCTTCCTGAAGTGCCCGCGCTGCGCCGCGCTCACCAACATCCACCAGGTGACCTACCGCTTCAAGCTCAAGAAGTTGACGTTCAACTACGAGTGCGGCGGCTGCAGCGCGCGCGTCGACGCCGGCGAGAAGGACGTCATCGACCGCAAGATCACGCGCAAGGACCGGATCGCGGTCATCCGCTGGGACCCGAAGCTGATGGACATCGACTACAACCCCATCACCGGGCACAGCGAGTACTTCTACACGATCCCCAAGGAGCTGAAGGAGCGCTGCGCCAAGGGCAACAAGCACCTCGTCGACACGATGCCGATGGAGTTCCTCAAGGCGATCCGCGACGACAAGATCTTCAAGTTCGCCGAGGGTCAGATCCTCCACATGCGCATGGACGCGCCCGCGGGCATCGAGGCCCAGTGGGGCTTCCCGCCGCTCGCGTCGACCATCAAGTTGTTCTTCTACGCGGCGGTCCTGCGCAAGGCGAACGAGGCCATCGCACTGGACTACGTCGTCCCGCTCCGCATCATCTCGCCCAAGCAGTCGTCAGCCAACGCGGATCCGATGACCACCATCAACCTGTCGAAGTGGTCGGCGCAGATGAAGGAGAGCGTCAAGAAGTGGCGCCGCGACCCGCTCCACATCATGTGGTCGCCGGTCCCGGCCGAGGTCACGCACCTCGGAGGGCAGGCGCGTGCCCTGATGACGCTCGGCGAGGTGCAGGCGGCCGAGGACAACATCATCGCGGCCCTGGGCCTGCCCAAGGAGTTCATCTACGGCGGCTTCTCGGCGATGGGCTCGGGCATCCAGCTCCGCGTCCTCGAGAACCAGCTCGTCCACCAGACCGGCGACCTCAACGACCTGCTGCAGTGGATCACGGACAAGTCGGCCAAGCAGCTCGGTCGCGGGACCATCCAGGTCTCGCTCGCGCCGTTCCGCTTCATCGACGACGTCCAGCAGAAGGCGCTGCTGCTCCAGCTCAACGTCGCCGACCCGACGTCCGGGCCGTGGCTCTCCCAGCGCACGCTCGGCGAGGCGTTCGACGTCGACCCGGCCGAGGAGCGCAAGTGGCGCAAGCAGGAGGCCCTCGAGCAGGCCCGCGTGCAGCAGGAGCTGCAGATCGAGCTGACCAAGCGCCAGAACTCGCTCGCCTCGCAGGCCCGCGCGCAGGCGCAGCAGGGTCAGCAGGGCCTGTCCTACGACCAGCAGGCGGTGATCGGCCAGGCCGACCAGGTCGTGCAGCAGATGCAGGGCCTCGACCCCGGGTCCCGCCAGTCCCAGATGCACGCGCTGCAGTCCGAGGACTTCGTCATGTGGGCCGTGGTCTCCGCGCGCCTGAAGCTGCAGGAGACGCAGATGAACCACGAGGCGATCGCGCAGATGCGCCAGGGCGGGGGCGCGGGCGGCGACCCGAGCGGCGGCGGCGGCGGCGAGGGCGCGCCCCCGATGGCCGCCTGATAGGATGCCCGGATGGATGAGCAAGACGACTTCGTCGGAGCCCTCGCCCGCGCCCAGCGCCTGTCGGGCGACGGCGGCACCATGTTCGGGCCCGACGGCCCGGGCCGCGTGGCCTTCGAGGGCGACCCGCGCAAGGTGGGGCCCGACCTGGAGCACGACGCCCACGTCGGGGTCTTCACGATGCCGACCGACCGGGGCGAGTACGAGGACGTCCTCAACGAGGTCATCCGCGGCGAGGCGGTCCTCCGCTACGAGGAGAAGACCTTCACCAAGGACGGCGACTTCATCGTGGCGATCTGCTGGATGACCCCGCGCGTGCGGGCGGCGCCGGCGCCCGGGCAGGACGCGGGCGACGCGGAGGCGCCCGTGCTGCCGCGAAGGATCCCGTAGCGCTCTCTTTTACCAAGGAAAGCCATGAATCTCCGGCCGGTCATCGAAGACGCAGCGACTCGCCGCGAGGCCATCCGCCGAAAGGCGACGGAGGCCCTCGAGCAGGTCTTCCCGCTCAAGGCGGGCAAGCACGCGCTCGAACTGACCAACGTCCGCGTCGAGCCGAGGGAGTTCTCGTCTCGCGAGCAGAAGCTGGCCGTCCTCGAGGGTCGGACGCTCTCCGAGCGAGTGCGCGGCGACCTCGTAGCCAAGGACGCGGCGGGCCAGCAGGTCAGCGCAGCGAAGGACTTCACGCTGATGCAGCTGCCGTACTTCACCCCGCGGCACACGTTCATCGTCGACGGCACGGAGTACTCGGTCGCCAACCAGCTGCGTACCAAGCCCGGCGCCTACGTCCGCCGGCGTGGCAACGAGGAGCTGGAGGCGACGTTCAACCTCGCCAAGGGCGCCAACTTCCGCGTGTCGATGGACGCCGAAAAGGGCCTGCTGTACATGCAGCCTTCGCACGGGACGTCCAAGATCCCGCTGCACCCGGTGCTCCGCGCGCTCGGCGTGCCCCAGCAGGACATCGCGGCTGCGTGGGGTCAGGAGCTGGCGGGCCTCAACCGGGACGCGTGGAAGTCGCCAGACAAGCACGTCGACAAGCTGTACTCGACGCAGGTCCACCCCGCGAAGCAGACGGCGGCGACGACGGACGAGAAGGCGCGCGTGCTGCGCGAGTACTTCGACAACACCGTCATGGACCCGGAGGTGTGCGTCAAGACGCTCGGCTACCCGTTCGACAAGGCGTCGCCGGCGGCGGTGCTCGCGGCCTCGAAGAAGCTCCTCGACGTCCACCGCGCGGCCGCCGACGTGGACGACCGAGACTCGCTCGCGTTCAAGACGCTCCACTCCGTCGACGACTTCGTCAAGGAGCGCATCCAGCTCGGGGCGCGCGCCATGAAGGCCAAGCTCGGGTGGAAGCTGGACGCGGCGCGCGGCGACGTCAGGAAGGCGATGCCGGCGGGCCCGTTCACGGGGGCGGTGCGGGGCCTGCTCACCGGGACGTCGCTGTCGTCCGTCCCGATGCAGATCAACCCGATGGAGCTGCTGGACCAGGCATCGAAGGTCACGATGCTCGGCGAGGGCGCGATCCCGTCGGAGCGGGCCATCCCGCTCGAGGCGCGCGACGTCCACCCGACGCACATGGGGATCCTCGATCCGGCCCGGTCGCCCGAGTCGTTCTCAATTGGCGTCGACCTGCGAGCGGCCATCGGGGCCCGCCGCGACGATCGCGGCAACCTCTACGCGCCCGTGCGCGACGTCAAGACCGGCAGGTCGACGCACCTCGCGGCCGCCGACATGGAGAAGTCGGTCATCGCGTTCCCGGGCGAGAAGGTGGAAGCCGGGCGGCTCGTCGACGCGATGAACCGAGGCAAGGTCGAGCGCGTCAACGCGGCCGACGTGACGCACCAGATCGAGCACGTCCACGACCTCTACGGGCCGACGTCGAACCTGCTGCCGCTCATCTACGGCATCCAGGGCAACCGCGTGCTGATGGCGTCAAAGCACCAGGGTCAGGCGCTGCCGCTCGTCCACCGCGAGGCGCCGCTGGTGCAGGTCGAGTCGTGGAAGCCCGGCGTGTCGGTCGAGCGAGAGATGGTCAAGCAGATCGTCCCGACCGCGCGCGAGGCGGGCGTGGTGACGAAGATCGACGAGGACTTCGTGCACCTCGGGCCATCCGAGAAGGCCGCGGCCGCCCCCTCGAAGCTCCACTACGATCAGGACTTCCCCCTCGCCGCCAAGACCGCGCTCCACAACACGCTGACGGTCAAGGTCGGCGATCGCGTCGAGGCGGGTCAGCCGCTCGCGGAGAGCAACTTCACCAGGGACGGCGCGTTGGCGCTCGGGACGAACCTCCGCGTGGGCTACGTGAGCTACCGCGGGCTCAACGCCAACGACGGCATCGTCGTCTCGCAGGGCGCGGCCGACAAGCTGATCAGCGAGCACATGTACCAGCACGGCGTCTCGCGCGACGGCGGCGCCGAGATCGGTCGCGAGAAGCACCGGGCCTACTTCGGCGGCAAGTACGCCGCGTCGCAGTACGCCAACCTCGACGAGGACGGCGTGGTCAAGCCGGGCGTCGTTCTCCGGCACGGCGACCCGATCGCGGTCGGCGTCCGCGAGAACAAGGCCACCGGCGACGCGGCGCTGCTCGGCAAGCTCTCCAAGTCGCTCGTGAAGCCCTACGAGGAGGTGGTCGAGCGCTGGGAGCACGACAACCCGGGGACCGTGGTCGACGTGGCGAAGACCGGGGACCGCGTCGCGGCGTCGGTCAGGACGACGGAGTCACTGAACATCGGCGACAAGCTGACCGGCAGGTACGGGAACAAGGGGGTCATCGCCAAGATCGTCCCCGACGACCAGATGATCCGCGACGAGCACGGCCGCCCGCTCGACCTGCTGTTCACGTCGGCTGGCGTCGTCTCGCGCATCAACCCGGGACAGATCGTCGAGAGCGCGCTGGGCAAGGTCGCGGAGAAGACGGGCAAGCCGATCATCCTCCCCCAGTACGTGCCCGGGCGAGACAACGTCGAGTACGCCAAGAAGCTGCTCGCTGAGCACGGCCTGTCGGACAAGGAGACCGTGCACGACCCGGTCACGCGGCGGGACATCCCGAACGTGATGGTCGGCAAGAGCTACATCCTGAAGCTGATGAAGACGGCGGACTCGAACTGGAGCGCGCACGGGAGCGAGCGCTACGACTTCAACCAGCAGCCAGGACGCGGCGGCGACGAGGGCGCGAAGGGGATCGGGCGCATGGAGTTCGACGGGCTGGTGTCGCACAACGCCCGCAACATCCTGCGCGAGGCTGCGTCGATCAAGAGCCAGCGGAACGACGAGTTCTGGCGAGCGGTGCAGCTCGGGCTCCCGACGCCCGCGCCGAAGACGCCGTTCGCGTACGACAAGCTGCTGTCGATGCTCACCGGCGCGGGCGTCAAGGTCGACAAGAGCGGCTCGCGGCTGGCCCTCGGGCCGCTGACCGACGCGGACGTGGCGAAGATGTCGTCCGGCGCGCTCCAGGACCCGAGCAAGCTCATCCGGGCCAAGGACCTGCGCCCGGAGACCGGCGGCCTGTTCGACCCCGGCGTCACCGGCGGCATGTCCGGCACGAAGTGGTCGCACGTCGACCTGCACGAGCCGATCGTCAACCCGGTGTTCGAGGAGCCGGTCCGCCGCCTGCTCGGGCTGACGCAGAAGGAGTTCAGCGAGCGCGTCGGCCGCGGCGGCGAGTGGTTCAAGAAGGCGCTCGACGAGATCGACGTCGACGACAAACTCGCCGAGCTGCGGGTGGAGTCGCGCCGCGCGCGCGGACCAGCACTCGACGGCGTCGTCAAGCAGGTGAAGTACCTCGAGGCGCTGCGCGACCGGAAGCTCAAGCCGAGCGACGCGTACGTCCTCTCGAAGGTCCCCGTCACGCCCCCGGTCATCCGGCCGATCCTGCCGCTCAAGGACGGGCGCCTCCAGGTCGGCGACGCGAACCTGCTCTACAAGGACGCCTTCCTCGCCAGCGACCAGCTGCGCGAGGCCTCGAAGTCGCTGCCGGAGTCGGAGCTGGCCGACCCCCGCCGCCACCTCTACGACGCCGTCGGCGCGCTGTTCGGCGTCGGCGAGCCCGTGAGCCCGACCGCCGAGCGGCGAGGCACCAAGGGCTACCTCGCGGCCATCGCCGGGACGCGGCCGGGCTCGGGATTCTTCCAGGGGAAGATCCTCAAGCGCCAGCAGGACGTCAGCGGCCGCGCGACCGCGGCGCCAGACCCGACGCTCTCATTGGACGAGGTGGGCGTCCCGGAGGAGATGCTGTTCAAGATGTACGGGAAGTTCGTCATCGGACGCCTCGTACGCCGCGGGTACAACGCGACGGACGCGCAGAAGCTAGTCGACGATCGCGCGCCCATCGCACGCGATGAACTGATCAACGAATCCCGCGAGCGTCCCGTCTTGCTCAACCGTGCTCCCAGCCTCCACAAATTCAACATCATTGCCGCATACCCGAAGATGGTCGACGGCAAGACGCTCAAGACAAATCCGTTCATGGAGAAGGGGAGCAACCTGGACTACGACGGAGACGCCCTGCAGGTGCACGCACCGGTCACTCCGGGCGGCATCGAGGACGCGAAGAAGATGACGCTGTCGCACCTCATCTTCGCGGACAAGCGACCCGGCGTGCTGAACGTGGCGCCGGAGCAGGACAGCGTGCTCGGGCTGCACCGCGCCACGCGAGCGCCGTCGAACGCCAAGACGCGCCACTTCGGATCGCAGGAGGACGCGCTGGCGGCCTACCACCGCGGAGACATCGCGCTGAACGACCCGATCGAGATCAGGCGCTGAGCCTATAATTCGAGGGTTCCAATGCCCTTCCGCAGCGAGAGCCAGCGGCGCTTCATGTACGCCCGCCACCCAGAGATGGCCAAGGAGTGGCAGGAGCACACGCCCGAGGGAGCCAAGCTCCCCGAGAAGCTCAAGCACTCGCACGCCCTCGGCGCCGCCGACGCCCTCTCCCGCTTTGGCTTCAAGACTGCCGGCGAGGAGATCCGGCTGAAGATCCCGCGGCGCGAGTTCCACGGCTGGGACGAGGCCTTCCGCGCCAAGCCCGGCGCCAAGCGCGCCAGCGAGGGGAACGCGGACGCCCTGGCCGAGGCGCTCGACAAGCTCGACGCTCCGCAGTCTCCCGGGGACCAGCTCGCCGCGCGCGACCCGCTCGACCGCTCGACCGCGTGGGGCGCGCCGTCGAACCTGCAGGCAGGGGACACGGCGGGACGGCTCAGCGACATGGGTCAGAACACCAGCTTCGGAGGCATCTGATGCTCGAGCAAGTCGCGAACCGGGGACGCGCGGATGCGCTGAAGACCTTCAAGATCGCAGATGTTGAGCCCGAGCCGGGCGCAATGTCCGGCCTCCTCGACAAGGCCAAGGCCTTTGGTCAAGGCCAGTGGGGCGCCGTCAAAGACCTCGGCGCAAACCTGCGAGGTGGATTCGGCGGCAAGGAGAATCCAGCCCTCGCGGGCGTGGGCAGCCTCGCCGAAGGCATGCACGGGCCCGCGGTCGACATGGGACAGCTGCAGCGCGGACGCGCGCTCGGCAACCTCAAGACGCTCGCGCCGACGCTGGCGGCGGGCGGCGCGATGTACCTGCTCCACCAGCACAACCAGGCGAAGCGCGAACAGCAGGCCCGCCAGCAGCAGATGCTGATGGGCCAGGGAGTGTACTGACATGCCGATGAGTCCACTGATGATGCACAGCCTGTTGGGCGCGGGGATCGGCGCGGCCGGCGGCGCGCTCGCAGGAGGCGAGGGTCACCGCATGGAGGGAGCGCTCGCGGGCGGCGCACTCGGCGGCATCGGTGCCCACGTCGGCAGCAAGGCCAGAACCAACTGGATTGCTAACGCGCCCGTATACGGGCCGCCGAAGCCTGTATACAACTACGGCCCAAACATGGGGACCTTGGCTCAGCACCACGCCCAAGGCGCAGCCGACGCCATCCGCAACTTCACGCTCTGACCGATGCCTACGACCGAGATGATGGACCGAGGAGGGTGCTGATATGCCGCCAATGAACCCCCTGCTTCAGAAGATGTTGATCGGTGGAGGTATCGGCGCGATCGGCGGAGCCGTCGCGGGTGGCAAGGGTCATCGCATGGAGGGCGCACT
>Ga0302324_100000679_pt1 | contig 86570 bp, 73 predicted proteins | sample Palsa_T0_1_FD_201949 | JGI IMG/M metagenome (GOLD analysis project Ga0302324, IMG submission 201949) | Peat permafrost microbial communities from Stordalen Mire near Abisko, Sweden - Palsa_T0_1 | ecosystem: Environmental > Terrestrial > Soil > Palsa > Peat permafrost | place: Sweden: Abisko...
TTTGGCCCACCAAGCGACCTTGGCCCCTCAGCGGCCATTCCCCAATCACCGGAGATTGGCTTGGATACAGGGGAAACTGATAATGGGCGCGGCGGGTTTCGAACCTGCGACCTCTCGCGTGTGAAGCAGGACTGCACTCTGGCGGGCTGGGCTGGTTTTTCCTGCAAATCCGCGTGGTTAGGTCACTGGCCGGATTGCGGAAACCGGCTGATTTGGGGCCGATTCGGCGGGGTTTGGGCCAGTGAGCGGGTCCACTGGCCTAAACGCCCGGAGGCTCTGATGGGAGATCTGGATGAGGTCGCCGAAAGCCGCGGTCGGCGAGTGCAGGCCGAAACACCTATCCGTGGCTGGCCATCGCATCGACGATTCCTAGCGTTCTGGAGCGGTGCTATTGTCACGAATATGTCCGGAGAATCCGTAGATTCTAGTGACAGTTCGGTGATAGATCGGCTGTACGAGATCGCCGAGGCTCAGGGCGGGTTCCTCGCCGCGCACCAGGCCGTGGCCGCTGGCATTCCACGCTCCACGCTGTCCTACCATGCCACCGAAGGCGACGCGCTGGAGCGCGTCGGGCATGGCGTCTATCGAATGCGACGGTTTCCAGTACCACCGTACGGTCACGTGATCGCTGGATGGCTCGCGCTCGCGCGTGCCGACGGCGTGGTCTCCCACGAGAGCGCGCTGGAGCTCCTCGATCTCACCGACCTGATCGCCGACGAGGTCCACATCACTCTGCCACGCGCAAAGCGAGGGCTGCACACCCCGCCCGGTGTGCACATCCACTTCACCGACCGGTTGATTGACCGCCGAGCTCGACGCCTTGTGCTCGGCATCCCGGTTACCAGCGTCGAGCGCACCGTGGCCGATCTGCTGCGCGGCGGTGGATGGACGGAGCAGACCGACCTCGCCGTCCGTCAAGCGATCCGGCGTGGTCTCACGACAGGTCGGCGGCTGGAGGCGGAACTTCCGGCGAAGTGGCGCTCGCGGCTCGACGGCGCTATCGGGCGGGACGCAACGTGAAATACCGCACGTCCGCGGCGTTCCGCACAGCGCTCGAGGCTCGGCTCAAGGCGGCGCAGCACGATGGCGTCGGATTGGCACGACTCCGGAAGCGCGTGGTGTTCGAGCGTCTGCTCGCGCGCCTGCATGTCGTGGCGCCGGACGCCTGGGTGCTCAAGGGAGGGTTCGCACTGGAGTTGCGGCTCGGCGCTCAGGCTCGCACCACCAAGGACATCGACGTCGACTGGGCAATCGGCGAGGACGAGGCGGTCGGATTGCTCTTGGATGCCGCGGCCGTTAGGCTGGATGACCGCTTCGACTTCGCAGTCGAGCGGTCGCAGGTGGATGACGACCTGCCGGGAGGCGGTCAGCGTTGGACAGTCGCCGCGACGCTCGCCGGGCGCGAGTTCGAGCGCGTAGCTATCGACATCGGGTTCGCCACAGATCCCGTGTTCGAGCCAGAGACCATCGTCTCCTCCCAGCTCCTGGACTTCGCGGACATAGCGCCTGTCCGTATTCCCACGGTCGCGATCGAGCAGCACGTCGCCGAGAAGCTCCACGCCTACACCCGGACCTATGCCGCAGACAGGCCCAGCTCGCGGGTCAAGGACCTCGTCGACATCGTCGTGATCGCCCATACCACCGCGATCGACGGTGACAGACTCATACACGCGATCGGGGAGATCTTCCAGCGGCGCGGCACCCATCCCGTGCCTCAGGCTGTGCCACCTCCGCCCCGCGATTGGGGTCTGGGTTGGCGCAGGCTTGTCGCGAACGTCCCGGCTGACGAAGATGTCGGCATCGGCTACGCAAATGCGGCGTCGTTTCTCGACCCCATCCTCAAGAACGAACTGGCATCCGGGACGTGGGATCCGAACGTGGGTAAATGGCTCAATGGAATGATGAATGTGTCATCTCTGTAACAACAGTGTGACATCTTCGCAAAGTCAGTTAAGTTCTCTTCTACTCGGTGTATTGTCCACGTCCATGTGGCTGATCTCGTGGTAATGCGTGCAAAGTGTCTGTCTCCGTCGCGATCAACCGATGCGTCCACCCTATGCGATATACCAAAGCTATGACCCCTAAGACGTGTCCACACTGCGTAGCCGATCTAAGTCGGCTGCAAGAGCGCAAGCCCCCAAGGTTTGTTTCTAACTGGAAACGACTGACTCTGGTGGATCTGTTCTGTGGGTTTGGGGGAATGACAATTGGAATAAGCGAGGCTGCTGCCGACGCCAAACGCGGTCTCCACGTATCCCTTGCTATTGACGATGACCATCGCGCTACCGAGGCGTTCTCACAAAATTTCCACAACGCCACGGTCGAGACGGCCAGGGTCGAGACCTTGATCGATGGAGAACTAGGTGCCCCGCTGACGGCTAGAGAGCGAGGACTGCGTAAGGAGCTTGGCAAAGTCTCGATCCTCGTAGGAGGTCCACCATGCCAGGGGCACTCTGATCTCAATAATCATACGAGGCGCAGCGACGATAGGAATGGGCTGTATGCACGGATGGCACGCGCAGCTATCGTCCTTCGTCCTCAGGCTGTGATTGTGGAGAACGTCCCGCAGGTAGCGCATGATCACGGAGAGGTGGTTGGTCTTACTAAAAAGGCTCTCGTTAGGGCAGGGTATATGGTGTGCGACCGGGTAATGGATTTGCAGCGCGTTGGAGTGCCTCAACAGCGCAGACGTCACCTGATGTTCGCGTTGCGAAAAGGACTCCCCATGCCCGAAGATCTGTTGGACCATATCGAGACAACCTGCGTCGATCATCCGCGTACGGTAGCTTGGGCGATCAAAGATCTCGAGCAGCTCAACCCGACTAACGCATTTGATCGTGCCAGTGTTCCCAGCGCTGAGAATAGAGAACGGATTGCCAAGCTCTTCCGTGAAGACATCTACGACCTGGACAACGCTGATCGACCGTCATGCCATCGCGACAAGGATCACAGCTACAAGGCGATGTACGGGCGGCTCCGCTGGGATCGGCCTGCGCAGACGATCACCACGGGCTTTGGGTCGATGGGGCAAGGCCGCTACGTCCATCCTAGTCAGCAGCGCACACTCACTCCACATGAGGCTGCCCGACTTCAGACCATCCCCGATTATGTCCAGTTCGGATCACGCGACCAGCGCGGAGCTTGGGCCCGAATGATTGGCAATGCGGTCCCCCCATTCTTGACTCGAGCCCTCGGGAAGGCGTTGATGCCTCACCTCGAGCCGGTGGACGCCTAGCTGACTTGCCACCTAACCTAATCCGCGACTCTGCTGATGGGAGGCGCCGAGGAGGCATTAGGCCAGGCGCGTCGGTAGAGTGGGTTCCGAGATGCCGTGCATTTGGGCCGATTCTCTGCTGCTTATCGTTAGGATCCACTCGTGAGCGAACGCGGGACACCTGCGGCATCTTCACCGGCCGCGCTACGACGTATGCAGGCCGCTCGGCAAAGAGATACTAAGCCAGAGCTACGGCTACGGTCTGCCCTGCATCGGCGAGGCTTGCGGTTTTTTGTCAATCGGGCTCCGATACCTGCCATGCGCCGTCGCGCTGACATAGTTTTCCCGCGTCTTCGGGTGGCCGTGTACGTGGACGGGTGCTTCTGGCATGGATGTCCGCTGCACGGTACGTCGCCAAAGGCAAATGCGCAGTGGTGGCGCGAGAAGCTTGATCACAATCAGGAGCGTGACGAGGACACCAACCGCGCGCTGAGCGCGGCCGGGTGGACGGTCGTGCGCGTGTGGGAGCATGAGGATGCCGACGTCGCGGCCACACGGGTCGCCGCCGTCGTCAACTCCTGAGGAGGCCAATGACCGACCGCGCGTACACAATGAAGATCAACCTGAGCGTCTTGGACCACCTGGGCCTCAACCTGTACTCCTCGATGCCCGCGGTGCTCTCCGAGACCGTGGCCAACTCGTGGGATGCGGACGCGCAGGATGTGACGATCCAGATCGACAGCAACCAGGTCGTGATTACCGACGACGGGCTTGGTATGGACCACACTGAGGTGAATGGGAAGTTCCTGACCGTGGGGTACCAGCGGCGCCGTGAGTCAGGCGGAGCAAAGACGCCGCGACTCGGTCGTGAGGTCATGGGTCGTAAGGGCATTGGAAAGCTGTCGTTGTTTGCGGTCGCGGACGAGATCGAAATCTGGACGGTCAAGCGCAATGCCGCCGGCAAGATCACGGACCGCAACGCACTCGTGCTGGAGGCCACCAAGATCCGCACAATGGCCAGTACGTCCGGCCATTACGAGCCCAAGGCGATAGATCCAAACGTGGTGACTATTAGAAGAGGAACGCGCATTATCCTGCGCAAGCTCAAGATGAAACCGACGCAGGCCACGGTGGACAGCTTGCGACGCCGGCTCGCGCGCCGCTTCACCGTGATCGGCAAAGAGCACAAGTTTAAGGTCAGTATCAACCAAACCGCGATCGGTCCCGGTGATCGCGATTACCTCGGCAAGATTGAGTTTCTCTGGTCTGTCTGTAACGACGATCGGTACGAGAAGCTGGCGAAGAATGCAACAAGGACGGAGCGTCTCTCGCCAGTCGTGCACGCAGGTAAAGGCTGGCGCGTCGAAGGATGGCTGGGCACTCTCTTCGACCGCGAATCGGTCGAAGAGGCCAACAACGTAGTCGTGCTCCTGGCCCGCGGGAAGCTTGTGCAGGAGGATCTGCTTGCGTCTTTCGATGTCGGCGGGCTCTACACGAAGTATCTGATCGGCGAGCTCGAAGCCGACTTTCTCGACGACGACAAGCTACCCGACATGGTCACGTCAGATCGTCAGCACCTTAAGGAGAACGATAAGCGCTACGACGAAATCACGAGGTGGTTCGAGGATGTCGCGCTCGACGAGATCGGCAAGCGGTGGAGGGACTGGCGTCGAGACAAGGCACTCGACAAGGCGCTGGCAATCACGATCGTCAAAGACTGGTACGAAGCGCTGTCCACAAGCGACCAGCGAGCGGCGAAGAAGCTCTTTGGCAGGATCGGCACTGTGCTCAAGGACCGGCCCGAAGACGAGCGCGAAATGTACCGCCACATCATCCTCGCGTTCGAGCGACTGCGGCTGCACGATGCGCTCGACGAAGTCGACAACCTTCCTGACGACGCTGACATCGTCGGTTACGAGAAGGTCTTTGGTGGTCTCGACGAAATTGAGGCCGTGCAGTATGGACAGATCGCAAAGGGCAGGCTTGCGATCATCACAAAGTTTAAGGGCCTCGTTCCTGGGGCGCAGGAGAAGGTCATTCAGGAGTATTTGTTCGAACATCTCTGGCTACTCCACCCATCGTGGGAGCGCCCAACGACTTCCACCCACATGGAGAAGACCGTCAGTAAAGACCTGAGGAAAGTCAAACTCACGAAAGAGGAGAAAGCAGGTCGCATCGACATTCGCTACGCGACGGCCGCCGGGAAGCATATCGTAGTCGAGCTAAAGAAAGCCGATGTCATCGTAGATGTCTTTACGCTTGGGAGACAGTTGAGCAAGTACCGTGAGGCGATGCTCAAGACGTTGCGGGAGCAGTTTTCCATCGAGAACCCAGAGGTGGAGCTCATTGCCGTTCTCGGGAAGCGTCCCTCTGGGCCGACGAATCTCAGTGAGGTAGAGGGAGTCCTTCGCCCACTCAACGCGCGGTGGGTTACATACAACCAGCTCATTGACGAGGCGCTCGGGAGCTATCAGGACTACCTCGACGCCAACGAGCGCCTATCCAAGCTCCAAGCCGTCCTCGACAAGCTCGACGAGTCGCTCGTTGCTCCAAGTGGGGTGTGACTACGTAAACGTCATATCTGGGTGACAGCCGCGGAGTTTGCCGCCGCATCGCGACGCATAGGTCCGATCTGGCGCTTGACCTCGCGAACCGTGTGGTAGCGGTCAGCCATGAAGACGGCCGTGAGTGCGACAGGGCTCAGGGCGTCGTCGTACGCGGTTACCGTCCAGGTCGAACCGTTGTTCAGCTGCCGCAGGCCGGTCACGGCCTCGACCATCTTCTGCTCGATCCACTCCTGCGTGAACTGCTCGATCGCAGTCGCGACCGCACTATCCCCGTCCGGATTGCCCCACTCGTTGACGTGCTGGAGGATCATTTTGTAGCCACGGAACTCGAGATTCAGCAGGAGCTCGGATGCCGAAAGACCGTCCACGCCAGCGAGTGCCGCGGCACGGTCGCGGAGACCCTTTCCGTTGGCGTTGACGATAGTCATGCCCTCTGCCTCGGCCTCGGTGACCCACCGCGGATTCAGTTTGAGCAGCGAGAACACCTCGTTTGCTGGCTCGCCGTTCTCCACATCGACCTGGGGCAGCAGGGAGCCAACGCCCTGCTGCCGGTTGCCGTTCGACCGGCGACTGGCGGTTCCACCACCAGTGCTCCGCTCGTACGACGACCCTCCCTGGTCGTCGCTTCCGGTGCCGGCAACGTCCTCGCCGCCGGCTGTGGTGGGGCCTTCCGGATTGCGCCGAGCGCGGCGTGGCCGCAACATCGCTACGACTTCCTTCAAACGATCACGGATGCGCTTCGCACGCTCAGGGTCTTCCTCGTGCAGGCGCTGCTGCTCCTCGACGATGGTCTGCCTGATCATGTCGGGCATCCGCTCGCGAAAGCTGTCGGCCCACCATGCCCAAGTCTCGCCCTCAAAAACTGGTCTCCCACCGATCAGAACATGAGCACGTGCGAAATCGGATGAGATACCATCACCCACCGGCTCGAGTACGAAGGCGATGCGCTGCTTGCCGAAAATGATCCCGAGCCGGGCGAAGTACGGATTCGCAGGGCCACCCGTGCGCCAGTCGTGAAGCTCGTTCTGATATAGCACTCCCAGGCTTCCACCGCCATACGTTCGGCTCGTCAGGTCGTTGCCGGGACCGGGTGCGGGCAGCACCCACCAGTGCATGCGGGCGACAGGGATGCCGGCGGAGGGCAAGCCCGGCAAGTCTTGTACTCCACGCCTCCCGTCTCCTTGGCGGTCGGCGTACTTATCCCACTGACCGCCAGTGCCGATCACCTCAGCTCGGTTGAAGTACTGCGCGGCGTCTGCCTCCTCGCGCGAGTGCGGCCACTCAGACACTTCGCGCGCAGGCTGGCGCACCATCAACGAGAAATCTCCGTTGCCAAGGCGGAAGAAGCGCTGATGCAGGTACTTGAACAACCACACACGAGTCTGGCCGGGAACGACCGTGTTCTCCTTCGGTGTGTTGCCGAGGTAGGTCACGATTGTGCCTGAGCCCTGCTCGAGGATGAAGTCCGGGAACAACTCCTCGGGCACGTCAACGACGACGTCCCCGTTGTCGTTGAGCGGCACGAGGTCGTACTCCAGACCCGTCCAGCCAACCTGCACCATCGTGCGCTGCCCATCCTTGAGCGAGCGCAGGAGGATGCCTTCCTTGTGCCTCGTCGGGCCTGAGATCTTAAGCCCCATGCCCTGGTTGCCGGTGATCGACTGGTTCTGGTTGGCGCCGGTGACCGCAAGTGTCGTGGTGTACTTCTCGATCTCGGCCCTCGTCATGCCATCTCCGTTGTCGGCGACCGAGAGGTACCACAGCGAGTTGTCCTGCGCGTGGAGCGCCCAGTCCACGTCGAACTCGATGCGGCCCGGAGTAGGTTCTTGCCGGGCGGCGCGGTCCGCACGGAGTCGCCTCTCTACGGCCTCCTCGGCGTTCTTGTAGCCCTCGCGGTACTCCTGATTCGGCAGGAGCTCGGCGGCGAGCTTCTCCGCGATGAAATCGGCGTTCTCCACCTTGAACATAGAGTTCTCCTTCGAGTGCGGCCATGAGGCCGGGGTCGATAGATTCCGAACTCTCACCTCGGAGGGGGACTCTCGTCGTGCTCCTTGGGTCAAGTTCGTGCTGGATGATACCGAGTCGCTTAGCGAACCAGCAGGTAGCGACCGGCTTGTCCTCACCTCGTCGCCGGACGCTGCATCTTCCTAGAGTGACCGACCGGATGCACCCAGCATGCTTTGCTCAGCTCTGCACCGCGTCGCTCCGCTGCTCGCCGTCGTCGATCCCACCTCCAAGGGCTCCCCACCGCTCCGCTTCGCTGTGCTCCGCGACGCGGCACACAGTTGCACCAAGGGTGCCGACCACGTGAAGTTGGATCACAGAAGGATGCTCAGATGCAGACAACAGACGTCGACGACGGGCCGCTCCGTATATGCGATTGGCAGGCGTAGATCAGCGCAATCTGAGCTGAGGACGTTGGCGAGTGGGCTGCACAGCTGTCGCCAACCGCCGGTAATGTTTGGGACAGCATCGAATGCTGCGTGCCGCAGGCGCGGCCGGCCAGCCGTGGGAGGAAGTACGACGTATCCACACCACACAAGCAAGCTCGATCGGCGGCTCTGATGGCCCGCCCCAACACTGGCGAGGTCACGCGATGGCCGTGGAAGAACGGCAAGACGATCACCTACGGCGCGCGGCTTTACGCCTACGGCCGTCGCCACCGGCTGGTCTTCGGCACCAACACCCAGGGCTGGAACGACGTCCGCGCTGAGATCGAGCTCGAGTCGATCCTGCAGCAGGTCGAGCGTGGCACTTGGGCGCCGCCGGAGAAGAGGACATCGGTGGTGCGGACGGAGGCCACGGGGCCCGACGGCCACCAACCCTTCGGGCCGTTCGCCCGCAAGGTCGTCGACGCGAAGAAGAGTCACGGTCTCGACGACAACACGATCGCCGACCTCGAATGGAAGCTTGGCTATCTGATCGGGCACTTCGGCCGCATGGAGCTCCTCGAGATCGATGTCGCCAGCGTCGATGGGTTCCGCGACGAGCTCGCGCACCGCTCGCGCGTGATCCGCGAAGCCGAGGCTCGCGGCAAGCCGCTGATGGAGACCGTCGAGCGCAAGCCGGGGAAGCCCTACAAGCGTCGCAAGCGGCCGCTGTCGAACACGTCGATCAACGGGCTGCTGACGCTGCTCAGCCAGATCATGCAGCGCGCCGCGGACTACGGACACGTCGCGCACAACCCGCTGAAGATCGGCGAGCGCAAGGACCGCTTCCTGCCATCGGTCAAGCCCGACCGGACGTTCCTGGAGGTCGACGAGCTGCTCTCATTGCTGGACGCCGCCTGCGAACTCGACGCCGCTGCCCGGCGCGACCGGCGGGTGGGCCGCCGCGCCGCGCTGGTCACGCTCGGGCTGTCGGGCTTCAGGATCTCCGAGCTGTGCGACATGCGCTGCTCGCAGGTCGATCTCGCGCGAGCCCGGTTCAAGCTCCCCGACGCCAAGACCCCCAAGGGCGTTCGCGAGGTCGAGATGACGCTGTGGAATCGCGGCGAGCTCGTTCGCCACCGCGAGCAGCGTCTGCGTGACGGCTTCCCGATGGAGCCGGCCGACCACTTCTTCGGCACCGCAAATGGACGCCGGCGAGACCCCGATCGTTTCCGTGACCGCGTGCTCGCGCGCAGCGCTCGCCTTGCGAACGAGCGGCGCGCCGAACAGGGCTTGCCGTCTCTGCCGAAGATCACGCCGCATTCGCTGCGGCGCACCTGGGCGATGCTGGCCGCGCAGGCCGGCCGCGATCCGCATTGGATCGCCGATCAGATCGGCCACACGTCGGCGGCGTTCACGTTGCAGGTCTACCAGCAGACCCGCAACCGCCGCCTGACAGACCGCGAGCGCCAGGCGATCTGGGAGCTGATGCGCTTCGCCGACGAGCCCGCCGAGTGTCCGTTCACGCGCCAGGTCACCCGCACAGATGACCCCGCGTTTAGGCCGGTGAATGGGCCAATGAGCAATTTTAGCCCCTCAACCGAGCTCGACGACCTTACCGGCGATGAGTAAGACCGCCCTGTCTCCAGCCTATTCTGTGATGGGCGCGGCGGGTTTCGAACCTGCGACCTCTCGCGTGTGAAGCGAGCGCTCTCCCACTGAGCTACGCGCCCTGGACGCCCAAGTCTATTGGCATTCGCCTGGCGCCTGGCCTCAACCGAACCCAAGCTGCACGACGAGCAGCGCGGCGATGCAGCTCGCGCAGAACAGGTGCTCGCGGCAGATCGACCGGGCGAGCTCGCTCTGACGCGTGACGGGGTCGCGGCGCGTGCCCAGCCGCACGGCGCTCGGCACGGTGTGCCCGCCGGCGAGCCCGATCGGCGCGAGCGCGAGCGGGAGCGAGGCCCAAGGCACCCAGTCGGGATGCTGCCCGCCGGTGAGCTCGACGACGATGGCGGCGACCGTGGCGAGCATGACGAGCGCGATCAGGCGGTTCATCGGCCGCGCGGCGGTCGTCACGCGCGCGTAGTAGCCGGCGATCGACGCGAGTGGCTCCTCGGGCAGCTCACGCCCGCGATGGGCGATCGTCTGCACGTCGAACATCAGGTCGAACCACAGCACCGCGAGCAGAAACCCGGCGCCGGCGGTGACGAACGCGCTCACGAGCGGCGCCCGCTCACGATCCCAGTCGCACGCGTGCGTGGGGACGCAGCTGGTCGCTGGCTTGCGAGTACGCGCCGGCCAATGCGTTGGCTTCGGCCTGCGTGAACGCCGAGCCGAACGCGGTGGCGCCGCCGAGCGCCTTGTAGCCGGCGAGCAGTCGCTTGCCGATCTGCCCGAGGCCGTAGTGTGCGTCGTAGACGCTCTCGATGTACAGCGCGACGTTCGCGCGCGCGAAGCGCGCAGCGATTGGCGATCCGTGTTCGACCGCTTCGGCGTCTGCGCCGATCATCCGCCAGCCGCGCCCGGCGAGGATGCTGAACGCGCGGTAGGTGCTGCCGATACCCGAGCCCGGCCCGGTGATCGCGCCCGCTTCGCGTTCTTCGAAGATCGCCGGCAGGGTCAGGGCGGCGGCGCGTTGCACCGCGGCGCGGATCGCAGGCCGCGTGACCGTGCTCGAGCGGGCGGGCAGACCGTCGATGATGAGCGGCCACGCCACCTTGGTGGCCGCCACCTCGCTGCGGATCGCCGGCTCCTCGCGGGCCAGGACACGCGCGACGGCAACGAGGTCGGCGCGCTCCAGCGCCAGCGCCTGCGGCCTCGGCGGCTTGCTGGCGCCGCAGCCGGCGAGGGCAAGCGCGGCGCCGCCGAGGAACAGCAGCGCCGCGGAGCGCCCCACCGTCAGGGACCGGCGGGCGCCGCGCGCTGCGGTCTTGCGCGGAGCCGCCGTCGCCTTTCCTAGACGCCCAGCAGGTCGACCACGAATACGAGCGGCGAGTTCGGCGGGATCTTCCCCGAGCCGGCCTTGCCGTAGCCGAGCGCCGCGGGGATGATCAGCTCGCGCCGTCCGCCGACCTTCATGCCGGGTATGCCTTTGCTGAAGCCCGGTATGAGCCCGCTGAGAGCGAACGTGCTTGGTTCTTTGCGTTCAAAGGTGTTTTCGAATTGCTTGCCGTTGGCGTACAGGATGCCAACGTCGTTGACCGTGACCGTGTCGCCGGGCTTGGCTTCCGCGCCCGTGCCGACGATCAGATCCTTCGTTTCGAGTTTCGTCGGCGCCGGACCGGAGGGAGGCGTCACCTTCGGTTCTTTGGAGAGCGGGCCGCTCGTCGGCGTTTTGGCGGGCGCGGTGGTCGAGGACGGCGTCGAGGCGGTCGCTTTTTCGCCGGCGTGGATCAGCGAGCTATCCGCGCTGTTCTCGTTGCCGACCGTGATCGTGCTCGAGCCGCCCGAGCCGCAGCCCGCGATCAGGATCGCCGCGCCGAGGGCGCCGGCGGCGAGGAAGGAGCGGCGAATGGTGGAGGGGGAGGTGTTGAAGTTGGTCACGGCCGGGCAGCCTATCGGAACTCGGCCGCCCCGTGTGCGTTACGATCGGTCGCGGACCGTGCTAGGCGGGGAGGTAGCGGTGCCCTGTATCCGCAATCCGCTCTAGCGGGGCTGAACTCCCCTCCGAGGGGTTCCGACCCCGGTTGCTCCGCTGTTCGGGGCGTCGATGGTTCGGGTCCCGCGCGGTGTCGGCTTGCAAACCAGGTCAGGTCCGGAAGGAAGCAGCCTTAAGCGATCACCGGCAGGCGCAGCGGGAGCTCCCGGACCGGAGTCGCGAGCGGCGATCGGCGCCGGGTGCCGTGAATCTCGACGAGGGGTGCACGGTCCACCTGTACAACCATGGCTATACGGCGCGCGCGATGCAAGTAACCGCACGACGGCTCCGCCGGACGGCGGGCGCCGTCCGGCCACTACGTGCACCGCTGGAAGATCAGCCAGGACCGGTTGGTGGCGGTCTCGCCGAACCCGGGCGGCACGCTGACGCGCTCGACGGGGTCGCGGGAGTCGAGCACGTAGTCTTCTTCGACTTCCTTGCTGGCGGGGTCGACGTACACGCCCGAGGCGATGTGGCCGGCTTCGGGGCTGACGATGTTGCGCGGGCTGGTCTTGAGGTACAGCGACAGCAGCGGCACGGGCGCGTGGTTGGACACGCCGATCGGTCCGCAGCGCAGGTTGACGGCGTGATCGCCCACGAGCGCGACCAGTTCGTCTTCGATCGTGTGTGTGCGTGCGAGTTTGTCGAGTTCGCGGTGGTCGGAGCGGTATTGAGCTGGGATGTAGGCGACGAGCGCGACGAGCACGAGCGCGCCGCCGGCCATCCACCAGCGTCGGCGCGGGTCGCTGCGCTCGAGGCACATCCAGCCGAAGGCGCCGGCGCCGCAGAACACGCAGAGGATCGCGGAGGCGAGGAACGCGTAGCGGCTGTTGATTGGCAGCCCGATGGAGGCGAAGGCGGCGAACACGACGACCGCGAGCACGCCTGCGCCGGCGCCGAGCAGCGCGCGACGTCGCAGCCACCACAGCGACAGCACGCCGCCGATGGCGGCGCCGAGCAGCACGGGCGGGCGCAGGATTTCGCCGATCCGCCGGGGTATCCACTCGGGCACGTTGGCGATGCCGGTGACGCGGTCGAACAGCGAGGCGGTGTGCTGGGTGTGCGTCAGCGACCACAGCGGGTTGCCGGTGATGGCGAGATCGCTGAGCACCCAGATCAGCGGCGCGGCGACGGTGAGCAGCGTTAGACGTATGAGCTCGCGGCGCTCGGGCAGCTTCGCGCCCGCCGGCACGCGTGTGTGAAGCGAGCGCTCGGCCACCGAGCTGCGCAGCCAGGCCGGCGTGAAGCCGATCAGATACAGCCAGTAGAGGCCGGAAAAGACCCAGGCCTCGGGCCGCAGCAGCCCGGCGAGCGCGAGTAGCAAGAGCACGGGCACGCCCGCGGGCCGCCCGCGCGTCCGATGCGCGCGCGACTCGACGAGCAGCGCGCTGAGCACGAGCAGCAGGTACGGCAGATCGACATAGGCGCGCACGCCGTAGGAGAGCACGGGGTTGCGGGTGAGGAAGATCAGCGCCGCGAGCGCGCCCGCCGCCCAGCCGAACCATTCGGCGCCGAGCCGGTATATCACCCAGCCGCAGGCGGACAGCGCGAGGAAGCCGACGGCGACGGTGACGTTCTCGACGGCGTGCGGACCGAGCGGCGCGAGCACCAGCCCGAGCACCTCGATGAGCGGATGCGGCGTGGGGGCGATCGGCACGTTGTATGCGGGTGTGCTGCCGCGCGAGAGCTGCCCGCCCCAGGCGAGCGCGTACAGCGTGTCGTAGTTGGCGAAGCCGACGCCGGCGATCGCGCGCAGCACGAGCGCGCCGGCGGCGATCGACAGCGCCGCGCCCAGCGAGCGCCGCTCGGTCACCTTGGCGGCGCGCTTGAGGGCGGTCCCCATGAGCGCGGACGCTATCCGCTGGCGCGGGCGGTCGAGCCCGCCAACGCCCGCGGGTAGACTGAGGCGAACGGTGTCCCCAGAGGAGCAGTCACAGGAAGATCAGCGCTCGCTTTACCGCAGGCACCGGCCTCGCACGTTCGCCGAGGTGGTGGGCCAGGAGCCGGTGGTGCGGACGCTGCGCAACGCGGTGGAGCGCGGAAAGGTCCACCACGCGTACCTGTTCGTGGGCTCGCGCGGGACCGGCAAGACCTCGATGGCAAAGATCCTTGCGGCGTGCTTGAACTGCGAGAACGGCCCAACGATCGAGCCGTGCGGCGTGTGCGACTCGTGTGTGTCGATCGCCCGCGCGACGTCGCTGGATGTGATCGAGATGGACGCGGCGTCGAACAACTCGGTCGACGACATCCGCGAGCTGCGCGAGAGCGTGGCGTATGCGCCGGTCAGCGGGCGGCGCAAGGTGTACATCCTCGACGAGGCGCACATGCTCTCGACGGCGGCGTGGAACGCGTTCCTGAAGACGCTCGAGGAGCCGCCGCCGAATACGGTGTTCGTGCTGGCGACGACGGAGGCGAACAAGGTGCCGGCGACGGTCGTCGATCGCTGCCACCGCTTCGACTTCCACCGCCCGACGGTGGAGCAGATCGCGAGTGTCGTCCGGCGCGCGGCGGCGGCGGAGTCGATCGAGCTGCCGCCGGAGGCGGTGGCCGCGCTGGCGCGATCGGCGACGGGCAGCTTCCGCGACGCGCTGGGCACGCTCGAGCAGCTGGTCACCTACAGCGGCGCGCAGATCGCGCTCGAGGATGTGCTGGCGGTGCTCGGCGTGGCGGACGCGCGGCTGCTGGAAGCGACCGTCGATGCGGTCGCCACGGGCGATGCCAGGCGCGCGCTGCAGGCGCTCGAGGAGTGCGCGGAGCAGGGCCGCGACGCGGGCTCGTTCGCCTCCGACCTGGAGGTCCGCGCGCGCGAGCTGCTGGTCGTGCAGATCCTCGGCGAGGTCCCCGACGAGCTGTCGCTGACGCCGGAGGCGGACGCGGCGCTGAGCGCGCAGGCCAAGCGCGTGGATCACGCGACGGTCGTGCGCCTGCTGGAGCTGCTGGGCGAGGCGATGGAGGGCGTGCGTGCCGGAGCCGACGCGCGCACCCGCCTCGAGCTGGCGCTGGTGAAGGCCGCGAAGCCCGAGGCCGACAGCTCGATGCGCGCACTGCTCGCACGGATCGAGCGGCTGGAGCGTGAGCGGGGCGCGGGCCCTGCGGTCGCCGTGGAGTTGGCGCAGCCGGTCGAGGATCGCCCTCCGAGGCTCCAGGATCCCCCTCCGGCGCTTCAGGAGGACCCCGCCGCGCCTGGCGGGGGCGCCTCACCGACCTCGACTCAGCCGGCCCCGACGGAGCCCCCGCGCGGCGCGGAGCCGGAGCCGGAGCCGGAGCTAGAGCCACGCGCGCGTGATCTGGAGTCGGTGTGCGCGACGTGGCCGGCGGTGGTCGAGCTGGTGCGCGGCGATCATGCGCTGCTGGGGGCGCTGATCGCGGAAGCGCGCCCGGTGGCGGTGGACGGCGAGGACGTGACGCTGGCGTTTGCGTCGACGGCGCAGTTCTTGAAGAAGAAGGCGGAAGACCCGGCCAACCGGATGGCGGTCGGCGAGGCGCTGCGGGCGATCATGGGCGGGCGCTGGCGGCTGTCGTATGAGCTGCGCGACGAGCTAGTCTCGGAGGACGGCGCGGTGGTCTCGGAGCAGTCTGAGGAGGAGTGGGTGGCGCGCTTCATGCGGGAGTTCGACGCGCAGGAGATCGCCGGCGGGGAGTCGCCCGAGACAGAGCGCGGCGAGCAGGCCGTGACCAGCAACGAGAGAGGCGCGTGATGCCCAAGCAGCCGCGGATGCCGAACGTCCAGCAGATGATGGCGCAGGTGCAGAAGATGCAGAAGGACATGGAGCTCGCCCAGGAGGAGCTGAAGAGCGAGGTGGTGGAGGCCTCGGCGGGCGGCGGCATGGTGAGCGTGAAGGTGAGCGGCGCCCTCGAGGTGCGCGAGGTGCGGATCGACCCGGCGGCGGTGGATCCCGAGGACGTGGAGATCCTCGCGGACATGGTGCTGGCGGCGGTCAACGAGGGGTTGCGCGCGGCGCAGGAGCTGGCGGAGCGCAAGCTGGGCGGCGCTACCGGGGGACTGGACCTGGGCGGCCTCGGCGGTCTGGGCCTGCCGGGCCTGTGAGCACCTCCTACGCGCCGCCGGTTCAGCGGCTGGTGACGGAGCTGTCGAAGCTGCCGGGCGTGGGCAGCCGCACGGCGCAGCGCCTGGCGTTCCACATCCTGCGCTCCTCCGGCGAGGACGCGACGGCGCTGGCGGAGGCGATCGTCGAGGTGAAGGAGCGGATCAGGCTGTGCGAGGTGTGCTTCAACCTGACCGACGAGGTGCGCTGCCGCATCTGCGAGGACCCGCGTCGCGACCACGGGCTGATCTGCGTGGTGGAGGAGCCGAGCGACGTGATCCCGATGGAGCGCACGCACGAGTACCACGGCGTCTACCACGTGCTCGGCGGGGCGCTGTCGCCGATCGACGGCGTCGACCCGGAGGACCTGAAGATCGCGGAGCTGTTCGTGCGCGCGAGCGCGCCGGGGGCGAACGTGCGCGAGGTGGTGCTGGCGACCAACCCGACGACGACGGGAGAGGCGACGGCGCTGCACGTCGCCGAGGAGCTGCGCGCGCGGGCGCCGGAGGTGAAGGTCACGCGGCTGGCGAGCGGCCTGCCGGTGGGCTCGGACCTGGAGTACGCGGACGAGGTGACGCTCGGCAAGGCGCTGTCCGGGCGCCGCACGGTGTGACGGTGTAGCGAGCCGGGTCAGAAACACTTCCTGCCCGTCGCGGCATGGGTCCCGCCCGTGGATGGGCCCGGACTGCGCGGTAAAGCGCCGTAAGCCCAATATCCTGCGTGCGATGCCAGAAGTGATCGTGATGAAGTTCGGCGGCACGTCGGTCGCGGACGCCGAGCGCGTGAAGCGCGCGGCGCGGCGGATCGTGGGCAAGCGCGAAGAGGGCCACCAGGTGGTGGCGGTGCTGTCGGCGCGCGGCAAGACGACGGACGAGCTGATCGCGATGGCGGAGGAGATCTCGCCGGCTCCGGACCCGCGCGAGATGGACATGCTGCTGTCGACCGGCGAGCGGATCTCGTGCGCGCTGTGCGCGATGGCGATCAACGACCTGGGGCACCGCGCGATCTCGCTGACGGGCTCGCAGGCGGGGATCGTGACGGATGAGTCGCACACGAAGGCGCTGATCCTGGACGTGCGCGCGGAACGCATCCGCGCGGCGCTGGAAGAGGACCACATCGTGCTGGTGGCGGGCTTCCAGGGCGTGTCTGAGAACGCGCGCAACGTGACGACGCTGGGCCGCGGCGGCTCGGACACGAGCGCGGTGGCGGTGGCGGCGGCGCTGAGCGCGGAGGTGTGCGAAATCTACACGGACGTCGCGGGCGTGTACTCGGCGGATCCGCGGATCGTGCCGGACGCGCGCAAGCTGGAGACGGTGTCGTTCGAGGAGATGCTCGAGATGGCGGCGTCGGGGGCGGGCGTGCTGCAGCTGCGTTCGGTCGAGTACGCGCGCAACCACGGCGTGCGCATCCACTGCCGCTCGTCGTTCAGCGAGGAGCCCGGTACCTTTGTGGTCGCAGAAGGAGAAACTATGGAGCAGCCGCTGATCACAGCCGTCACGCACTCGACCTCGGAAGCGCGCGTCACGCTAACGGGCGTGCCCGACACGCCGGGTGCCGCCGCGCGCATCTTCGAGGCGCTGGCGCAGGCGAACATCAACGTGGACATGATCGTCCAGAACGAGCCGGTGGCGGCGGGGGGACAGGCGGAGATCTCGTTCACGGCCCCGCGCGAGGACGTGCGCACGGCACGTGCGGCGCTCGAGCCGCTGACGGGCGAGGCGTTCAGGGAGATGACGACGCACGAGGACATGGGCAAGGTGTCGATCGTGGGGGCGGGCATGCGCTCGCACCCGGGCGTCGCCGCGAAGGTGTTCGGCGTGCTGGCGAGCGAAGGCGTGAACATCGACATGATCTCGACCTCGCCGATCAAGATCTCGTGCGTGATCGACAGCGACCGCGTGGCGGACGCGGTCCAGGCGCTGCACGGCGCGTTCGAGCTCTCCGGCGAGGGCACGGTCGTCGTCGAATAGGCGCCCACCCGGCGCGCGGCGTTCCGGCCGGGCCGTGCGGTGGCGCGGCGCGTAGCGTTCCGGCCGGGCCGTGCGGTGGCGCGGCTCAGCCGTCGAGCGAGCGCTGCAGCGCCTCGAGCACGCGCACGACGCGCAACCCGCTGCGGCCGTCCGAGCGGGGCGTCGCGCCGGTGCGCACGCAGTCGACGAAGTGCTCGCACTCGATGCGCAGCGGCTCGACGTTGGGGATCTGCGGCGAGAAGGTGTCGCCCGAGCGGGTGATGTACTCGCCCCACGAGCGCGTGTCCTGGTCAAAGCCCTTGTCGTAGATCGTGAGCTTGCCCTCGATCAGCATGTCGTCGAAGGTGGCCATGCGGTCCTTGCCGACGACGGTGATGCGCCGCTCCTTGTGCGGGTCGAGCCACGAGAGGTGCAGGTGCGCGACGATCCCCGAGGGGAAGCGCAGGTAGCAGAAGACGACGTCCTGCACGCCCTCGCGCACGTAGCAGGCGCCGTGTGCGACGCACTCGCTCGGCTCCTCGCCGATCAGATGCAGCACGACGGAGACGTCATGAGCGCCGAGGCTCCACAGCGCGTTCTCGTCGGCCCGCAGCTTGCCGAGGTTGAGGCGGTTTCCATATATATAAAACAGGCGGCCGAGCTGGTCGGAGTCGACGAGCTCCTTCAGCCGCGTGACCGCGGGGTGATACTCGAGAAGATGGCCGACCATGAGCGTCTTGCCCGCCCGTGCGGCGGCGTCGACGGCGCGCTGCGCGTCGGCGGCGCTGGTCGCGAGCGGCTTCTCGACGAAGCAGTGCTTGCCCGCGTCGGCGACGGCGATCGCGAGCTCGGCGTGGGAGGGCACGGGCGTGGCGAGCACGACGGCGTCGAGCAGATCGTCGTCGAGCAGGTCTCGCAGCTCGCCGGTGGCGCGCGCGGAGGGGAACGACGGCTCGAGCTTGGCGCGCGCGCGCTCGTCGGCGTCGCACAGCCACGTCACCTCGCAGCCGGGGATCGCGGCGAGGTTCCGCGCGAGGTTCGGTCCCCAGTAGCCAAGGCCGACGACGCCGACCCGCACGGGTGTCTCCTCGCTCATCGGAGGTGTCCGGAGGGCGCGCTCATGGGCGCATTGTGTCGCGGTCGCGGCGGCGGTGAGGCGCCGGTGACGGCAAGCGGCCGTTTTACGCGGTGGCGAGGCCCTCTGACATCCCGTCTTCGTGAAGCTAGACCGACGCGTGTGCACCGGCGCTCGCGATGGCGATCGGTTGGTCGTGCATCGCCAGGAACGCGTCGACGACACGCGGGTCGAACTGGCTTCCTGCTTCGCGCCGGATCTCCGCGATGGCGCGTGCGGTGGACCACTCGGGCTTGTAGGGCCGGCCGTGCGTGAGCGCGTCGTAGACGTCGGCCACCGCGACCACGCGCCCGACGAGCGGGATCGCCTCGCCGGCGAGGCCGCGCGGGTATCCGGCGCCGTCCCAGCGCTCGTGGTGGCTCGCGGCAATCACGGCCGCCATCTGCAGTACGGGGGCGTTGCTGCCGGAGAGCACGCGTGCGCCGAGCTGGGCGTGCGTCTTCATGACGTGATACTCGTGCGTGCTGAGCTTGCCTTTCTTGAGCAGGATGCGGTCCGGGATCGCGAGCTTGCCGACGTCGTGGAGCGGCGCGGCCTCGCCCATGAGATTGACCTCGTCGGCGTCGAACCCGAGGCGGGCTGCGATCTCCGCTGCGCTCACCCCCACGCGCCTGGTGTGCTGGGCTGTCTCGTCGTCGTGGTACTCGGCTGCGACCGCGAGGCGTTGCAGCGTCTCGGCGCGAGCCTCGACGAGCTCGCGCGTTCGCGCGGATACCTCCGCTTCGAGCCACGTCGCGTTGTCCGCGAGCTGCTGCTCGGCTTCACGCTCCGCGGTGATGTCGTGCGCGACCGCATGAATCACGCCCTCGGCCCGTGAGCCGGCGGCGTTCCACTGCAGCCACCGGTAACGCCCGTCGGCGGTGCGATAGCGGTTGCGGAACCCGATCGTCTCGTGCGAGCCCTCGAGCAGCGCGGCGGTCTCCGCGATGGTGCCGGCGCGGTCCTCCGGATGCACGAACTCGATGAAGGGTCGCGAGCAAAGCGTCGCCGCGGTGTGGCCGAGCGTGCGCTCCCATGCCGGGTTCACGCGCGTGAACCGGCCGCTCAGATCCGCCGTCGCGTGAAGGTCGAGCGAGACGTCGTAGTAGCGCATGATCTCGGCCTGCAGGCTGCGCCGCTGATCGACGACCACCCCGAGCAGCACGCCGAGGGCGACGAACGCGATGCCGCGGCTGAGGTAGCCGGCCACCGTCACCGGGACGGCGGCATGCCCGAGGTCCCAAACGACGATCAGGGCGAAGCTCGTGGCGGCGCCGGCGAGTCCGCCGCGCAGGCCGAACCGCAGCGCGAGCACGGCGATCGGGAGCACGTACAGGATCCCCTCGGCGTCACCGGCGGTCGTATCGCCCTCGCGGAGCGCGAACACGACAACGAACAGCACGATCGCGATCGCGACCGTGCCACCGAGGGCGGGCGTCGACCAGTCTCGCGGCGCACGCGGGGGTGGAATGCGTGGCTCGAGGTCCACGTGTGCCCATCGTCCAAGTTGCGCCCGGCAGGTAGCTCGCGGCCAGTAGTGGACGAATAGGCGCTCTGCTGGCCCCCGGGTCTAGCGCGACCTCACGGCGCGTCGAGGACGCTCACAGCGTCCCGATCGCCGCCACGCAGCGCTCGGCCGCGTGCCCGTCGCCGTAGAGATTGGGTACCCGCCCACCCCGCTCGGCGGGCGGCTCCCGCTCCAGCGCGGCGAGCGCCGCGCGCGTGTTGAGGTCGACGAGCGTGTTCCAGCCGGTGGCGACGGTCTCGACCCACTCGGTGTTCGCTCGCAGTGTGACGCACGGCACGCCGGCGAGGTACGCCTCCTTCTGCACGCCGCCCGAGTCGGTGAGCACGGCGCGGGCCTGACAGACGAGCGCGCTGAACTCGACGTAGCCCAGCGGGTCGGTCAGCGTGAGCCCGTCGCTGCGCTCCAGCTCGCCCAGCAGGCCGGCGTCGCGCAGGCGGGCGCGCGTACGCGGATGGACGGGGAACAGCACGGGCGCGGGCAGCGCCAGCACGAGCGCGACGAGCGCGCGCAGGCGCTCGGGGTCATCGACGTTGCCGGCGCGGTGGGCGGTGAGCAGCAGGTAGGAGCCCGACTGCAGGCCGTACGCCGCGGGCGCCTCCGCGTTGGCGCGCGCGACCGGCTGCCAGCGCAGGGCGACGTCGACCATCACGTCGCCGACGACCTGCACGTCACCGGCGACGGACTCCGCGCGCAGGTTCGCGGCGGCGGTGTCCGAGGAGCACAGCAGCAGCGCGCCGAGGTGGTCGGTGAGCACGCGGTTGAGCTCCTCGGGCATCGTGCGGTCGAACGAGCGCATGCCCGCCTCGACGTGCACGACGGGGACCTGCGCCTGCGCCGCGGCCAGCGCGCCGGCGAGCGTCGAGTTGGTGTCGCCGTACACGAGCACGGCGTCGGGCTTCGTGTCGGCCAGCAGCGGCTCGAGCGCGGCGAGCATGCGCGCGGTCTGCGAGGTGTTCGAGCCGCCGGCGATCCCGAGCTCGTGCTCGGGCCGCGCGAGGCCGAGCTCGGCGAAGAACACGCGCGAGAGCGAGTCGTCGTGGTGCTGACCGGTGTGCACGAGGATCTCCTCGTGCAGCTCGCGCAGCGGTCCCGAGACCGCGGCCGCCTTGATGAACTGCGGCCGGTTGCCGACGACGGTGAGGATTCGCACCGGCGCAGCCTAGCCGTCTCGCGAGATCGCCAAGGACTCCACTGCTTGAGCTCCGCCGGCTGTGCGTGATGCTCGCGAGCACCTGACTCACCCGAGTCAACTCGGCAGGCCCCACCCGATTACCGCGCCAGTTCGCATCCAATACTTTCTTCATCACATCGAAAGTCGGTTATACGGTACGGTTCCGCAGCTGTCGACTAAGCAGGCAATTGGGGGAGCCGTTTCTTGACTGACCGACGCACCGCGCGGCGCTTCCGGCGACGCACCGTCTTCACCGCGCTGCTCGTCGCTTTTGCCGCGGCTGGGCCGCTTGCGTTCTCCTCTGCGGCGGATGCCGCCGAAGGAGCCATCTCAGGCAGGGTAACCGCCGCCGCGACGAAAGCGGCCATCGCCGGGATCGAGGTGTGCGCGGCCGAAGAAGCCTTCGAAGCCGAACTCTTTGGTCAGTGCGCCACGACCAACTCCGTCGGTGAATACACGATCTCCGGCCTGGCTCCCGGTAGCTACGCGGTCAGCTTCTCCGCACCCGAAGGCAGCGGGCTGAACTATGTAACCCAGTACTACGCCGGCAAGAGCTCTGCCTACCAAGCCGAAACGGTGGCTGTCGAAGCAGGCAAGACGGTAGCGGGTGTCAACGCCGCCATGCTGGTCGGCGGACGGATCACCGGCACGGTGACCGACGCGTCGTCGAAAGCCGCGATCGCGGGCGTCAGGGTGTGTGCCTTCACGCGGACTCCCCCCGAATACTACGAGCAGTGCGCCAAAACCAACTCCACCGGCGAATACGCCGTCTCTGGCCTGCTGAGCGGTAGCTACTCCGTCTACTTCTACAGTCCCGAAGGCAGCGGCCTGAACTACATCGCACAGTACTACGACGAGGAAGCACCCAACCCGGAAGGCGCCATGGTGTCAGTGGCGGCTGGATCCACTGTCTCAGGCGTAGACGCCGCGATGCTACTCGGTGGCCAGATCGCGGGAGAGGTCACGGCGGCGGCCGGCAACGGCCCGCTCGCTGACGTACAGGTCTGCTCATATGCCGACGACATCGGATACGAGCAGTGTACGTCCACCAACGCGAGCGGCGAATACGTCATCGCAGCCCTGAGCACCGGAGAATACTCGGTCAGCTTCGATCCAACCTCCGGCAACTATCTGTCGCAGTACTACGACGGTCGGGCCTCCTTCGAAGAAGCCGACCCCGTGGCCGTGGCCGCCGGCTCCTCTGTGTCAGGGATCAACGCGGCGCTGGCAGCGGGCGCCGAGATCAGCGGCGAGGTCACGAGCGCGACGAGCAAAGCGCCTCTCGGTGGCGTGGAGGTCTGTGCGCAGATACAGACGCAATACGGCGACGAGGGCGGACCGTGCCACACGACCAACGCCGCCGGCGAATACACGATCGTCGGGCTGGCCACGGGGGAATACGAGGTCGAGTTCGAGGCTGGTGCCGCCAACTACATCACGCAGTACTACGACGACAAGGCCTCTGCCGCCGAAGCGAGCGTGCTCTCGGTGACAGCCGGTTCCACGAAGTCGGGGATCGATGCCGCGATGCTCGTCGGCGGCGAGATCACGGGGACGATTAGCTCCGCAGCCACGAAAGCGGCGCTTGGCGACGTCGAGGTCTGTGCGACGTCGACCAATGGTGGGGCGGGACAGTGCGCAAGCACTAATTCGACCGGCGAATACGTGATCGTCGGGCTGGCCAGCGGTGAATACACGGTCGACTTCAACCCGTACAATGACGGGGAATACCTGCAGCAGTATTACAATGGGCAATCCTCCAGCAGCGAAGCGAACGCCGTCTCGGTTACAGCCGGCGAGACCACCCCCGGGATCGACGCGGCGATGGTCGCGGGCGGCCAGATCACAGGAAAGGTGACGAGCGCGTCGAGCAAAGCCGCCCTGGGCGGCATCCAGATCTGCCTGTGGACCAGCACGGGCGGGTATGAGGGTCGATGCACGACGACGAGCGCCGCCGGCGAATACGCCATCGGCGGCCTGGCCAGCGGCGAATACAAGGTCGAGTTCTACTCGTCGACCGGCGCCTACTTCACCCAGTACTACGACGGCCAGACCGCGCTCGCGGAAGCGTCGGCGATCGCCGTGACGGCGCCCGATACCACGTCCGGGATCGATGCGGCGATGGTCGAAGGCGGCCGGATCACGGGCACGGTAACCTCGGCAACGACCAAAGCAGGGGTCGAAGGCGTGACCGTCTGCGCCGACAGCGACGGCGAAGAATACTTCGGCCGCTGCACCCAAACCAACGCGGCCGGCGAATACACGCTCGTCGGCCTGTCGAGCGGCGCGTACGCGGTCAGCTTCGAACCGGGCAGCGGGAACTATCTACCCCAGTATTACGACGGGAAGCCCTCGGCCTCGGAAGCGAACCTCGTGAGCGTGGTCGCCGGCAGCGCCAGCTCGGGGATCGACGCGGCGCTGGCGGCGGGGGGGCAGCTCAGCGGAAAGGTGACCGCGGCGGCAACGAGCGAAGCCGTCGCGGGCATCGAAGTGTGTGCCCTGGCGCTGAGCGTCGAAGCAGAGCGCTGCGCGAGCACGAACACCTCCGGTGAATACACGATCGAGGGCCTGCCCAGCGACAGCTATACGGTGCGCTTCGCGGCACCCGAGCAGAGCGAGCTGAACTATCTGCCGCAGTACTACGACGGCAAGTCTCTGTACTCCGAAGCGACGCCGGTGTCGGTCACGGCCGGCTCGGCGACGCCGAGCATCGACGCGGCGATGGCGGTGGGCGCCAAGATCACGGGCACGGTCACGGGCGCCTCCAGCAAGGCGCCGCTCAAGGGCATCCAGGTATGTGCGTCGCCGACGGGTCACAGCGAAGACGAAGACGGTGGCTGCGCGACGACCGGCGCGACCGGCGAATACACCCTCAGAGGGCTGGCAACGGGCGAATACACGGTCGAGTTCTCGGCGCCGTATGGCAGCGGCCTCGACTACGCAGAGCAGTACTACGACGGGAAGGCCGCAGCCGCGGAAGCCAACCACGTGGCGGTCACCGCCGGGTCCACGCAGTCGGGCATCGACGCCGCGATGGTGTCCGACGGCGAGATCACCGGCACGGTGACGGATGCGGTGAGCAAGGCCGCCGTCAGGGGGATTCAGGTCTGCCTGCTCGCCACCTCCGGCTACTACGCCTACCACTGCACGACCTCCCTCGCCAACGGCGAATACAAGCTCACGGGGCTGGAACAAGGCGAATACAAGGTCGAGTTCTCGGTGCCCTACGGAAGCGAGCTGAACTACCTGCCGCAGTACTACGCGGGCAAGGGCGCACTCTCCGAAGCGGTCGCGGTATCGGTGTCGGACGGGACCGTCACGAGCGGGATAAGCGCCGCGATGGTGTCGGGCGCTGAAATCACAGGCAAGGTCACCAACGCCTCGACCAAAGCGGGACTGGGCGGGATCGAGGTCTGTCCGATGGCGGCGGGCGGCGGCTCCAGCGGACAGTGCGTCACATCGAGCGTCGGCGGCGAATACAAGCTGCTCGCGCTGGCGACGGGCGAATACAAGATCGAGTTCTACTCCGAGACGGGCGCCAACTATGTCGAGCAGTACTACGAAGCCAAGTCCTCCTACAGCGAAGCGAACGCGGTGTCGGTGACCGACGGTACGACTACGACCGGAATCGACGCCGCGATGGTCGTGGGCGGCAAGATCACCGGACGTGTCACGGGATCCTCTACGAAGGCCGCGCTGGCGGGCATCGAAGTCTGCTCGGAACCGACCGTTGGCGCTTACGGCAGGCAATGCGCGAGGACTGGCTCCAGCGGCGAATACGCGATCGCTGGCCTCGCCACGGGCGAGTACCGCGTGGAGTTCTTGGCGCCCTATGGAAGTGCTCTCGACTACCTTTCGCAGTACTACGACGACAGGGAATCGTCGGGCGAAGCGAACTCAGTGGCAGTGACAGCCGGCGCGAGCACGTCTGGGATCGACGCAGCGATGACCGCCGGCGGCGCGATTGACGGCAAGGTGACCGATTTTGCGACCAAGGATGCGCTTGAGGGCATCTACGTTTGCTTGGAGCTGCCGAAATCGACGTTCTTCAGTACCTGCACCGACACCAACGCTGACGGCGAATACAGCTTCCTCGGTCTCGCTGGCGGCGAATACAGGGTCGAGTTCGAGTCCTTCGAGGAGGGCTACTCGACGCAGTACTACGACAACAAGGGCTCCGCCTCCGAAGCCGATCCGGTGTCCGTCACGACGGGCGTCACGACGTCGAGCGTAGACGCGGCGATGGTCGTGGGCGGAGAGGTCACTGGCACGGTCACATCGGCGGTGACAAAAGCGGGGATCGAGGATGTGGAGGTGTGCGCGCAGGCCAGTGGCCCGGAACCGTTCACGCGCTGTGCCGACACCGGCGCGACGGGCGAATACACGATCTCAGGGCTGGCCAGCGGTGAATACAAGATCGAATTCAATCCGGTCGGTCAGGATTACCTCCACCAGTATTACGACGGCGCGGAATCCTCTTCGCAAGCCGCGAGCGTCTCGGTGAGCGCTGGCTCGATCACCACTGGGATCGACGCGGCGTTGCCGGCGGGAGGCGAGATCACCGGACAGGTCACCAGCGCCTCGGGCAATGCTGCTCTAGCCGGTATCGGCGTTTGCGCCCAGGGCAGCAGCGGCGGCTGGATACCAGCGTGCGCGACCTCCAACGCGAACGGCGAATACACGCTAGAGGGGCTGGCCACGGGCGAATACAAGATCGAGTTCTACCCAGACGACGGCACCAATTATCTCGCCCAGTACTACAAAGACAAGTCGTCGTTCGCGCAAGCGACCCCCGTGTCGGTGACCGCAGGCGCGACCACCACGGCGATCGATGCGTCGATGGTCCTCGGCGGCCAGATCAGCGGGAAGACGACCAACGCGTCGACCAAGGCCGCGATCGGCGGGATCGAGGTGTGCGCTGAGCCGACGGACGATGAACTGCTGCTGTCCCAGCCGTGCAGCACGAGTGGCGCCGACGGCGAATACACGATCTTGGGACTGCCGACGGGCCAGTACAAGGTCGAGTTCAACCCCGCTGTCGCCCAGAACTACCTTGCTCAGTTCTACGTGGGACAGAGCACCTACGCCGAAGCCACCCCGGTGTCGGTGACCGCCGGCGCAACGACCTCGACGATCGACGCCGCGATGATCGTCGGGGGCGAGATCACCGGCACGGTGTCCGAAGCCTCGACCAAAGCTCCGATCTCCGGCATCGAAGTGTGCTCCGCCCCGAGCGAAGACGAGAGTTTCTTCTATCGCTGCACCACCACCAACGCGAGCGGCGAATACACGATCGTTGCGCTCGACGGTGGCAACTACGACGTCAGGTTCTCGTCTCCGGACAACAGCTTCGCGGTGCAGTACTACAACCGCGTAACCTCGCTGGCGTTCTCCACGTCCGTCGCGGTGAGCACGGGCAGCACGACGAGCGCGATCGATGCCGAACTGGCCAACCTGCCCGTGTCGAGTACGCCTCCGACGATCACCGGCACGGCCCAACAGGCACACACTTTGACCGAGGTACACGGGTCCTGGAAGAACAGTCCGACCGAATACAGCTACCAGTGGGAGCTCTGCAACGCCAGCGGTGACGAATGCGCCGAAATCGCCGGTGCTACGCGGCAGACCTATGTGCCCGACCTGGCCGACGCTGGGCACACGCTGCGAGCGATCGAGACCGCGAGCAACCTGGCGGGCGCGGGCAGTCCAGCGTCCTCGGCCGCCACGGCCGTCGTGCTGCCGCTTCCTCCCGTGGAGATCTCGGCGCCCTCCATCTCCGGCACGGCGCAACAGGGCAAGACGCTCACCGAGGATCACGGGGCGTGGGAAAATTCGCCGAGCGAATATCGCTACCAGTGGATGCGCTGCGGCAGCGCGGGTACGGAATGCGCCGCGATAGCCGGTGCGAGCAATCAAACGTACGTGCCGGTCGCCGCCGACGTGGGCGACACGCTGGCGGTGCAGGAGACGGCCGGTAACGCCGGCGGCTTGGGCAGTCCGGCGATCTCCGCGGTGACGGCCGTGGTTGTCCCGCCGGTGCCGGTGAACAAGAGCGTGCCGACGATCTCCGGTAGCGCCGTGCAAGGCCAAACGCTGAGCGAGGTTCACGGCGGCTGGGAATACAGCCCGAGCGAATACGCCTACGAGTGGCAGCGTTGCAACGGCAGCGGGGCGGAATGCGCGGTGGTGGCGGGCGCGACAGAACAGACCTACGCGCTGAGCTCCGCCGACGTCGGGCACACGATTCGCGTGCAGGAGATCGCGATCAACGCCGGTGGGGCGAGCGCGCCCGCCGACTCGACGGTCACGGCGAAGGTGGCCGCCGCCGCGCCCGTAGATATCACGCCGCCGACGATCTCCGGTACCGCGCAGCAGGGCGAAACGCTGACGGAGACGCACGGTTCGTGGACCAACGAACCGACCGGCTACGAATACCAGTGGCTGCGTTGTGACGGGACAGGCACGAGTTGCACGGCGATCTCCGGCGCCACCGGCCAGTCCTACGTGCCGGTAGCCGCGGACGTCGGCGGTACGCTCGAGGTTCGCGAGACGGCCCGCAACGCCGGTGGTCCAGGCGTCCCTGGGACCTCTGCGCCGACCGGCACCGTGACACCGCCGGTGCCCGTGAACGTCGAGTCGCCCAGCATCGCCGGCGCCGCCGTGCAGGGTCAGGCGTTGACGGAGGTGCACGGAACCTGGGAATACGCTCCGACGGGCTACGCATATCAGTGGTTGCAATGCGACAGCGAAGGCAATAGCTGCGCAGCGATCTCGGGCGCAACGGAAGATACCTACGTCCCGACTGCCGCGGATGTGGGCCATCGCCTGGAGGTGCAGGAGACGGCCACCAACGCTGGCGGAACCAGCAAGCCGGCGGTATCTGCAGCGAGCGCAGCCGTACTTGCCGCCAAGCCTGCCGACATCACTCCGCCGACGATCTCGGGCACCGCGCAGCAGGGCGAAACGCTGACGGAGGCTCACGGCTCGTGGACCAACGAACCGACCGGCTACGAATACCAGTGGCTGCGCTGTGACGGCACGGGCAAGAACTGCACCGCTATCTCCGGTGCAGATGAACAGAGCTACGAGCTGACCGCAGCCGACGTCGGGCACACGATTGCGGTCAGCGAGACGGCGCGCAACGCCGCTGGCCCGAGTTCGCCGGCGACATCCGTCGCGAGTGCCGAAGTCCTCCCCGCCGTGCCGGCGAACGTCTCCGTGCCGACGGTCTCCGGCAACGCACGGCAGGGCGAAACGTTGACGGAGGTCCACGGCTCGTGGACCAACGACCCCAGCGGCTACGAATACCAGTGGCTGCAGTGCAACCAGCTGGGGAGCGCTTGCCTCCCGATCTCCGGCGCCACCGGCCAGAGCTACGTGTTGGTGGCCGCGGACGTCGGACACACCCTCGAGGTCCAGGAGACCGCGAGGAACTCAGGCGGCGCAAGCCAGCCGGCGACATCGACGGCCACCGCCCCGGTTCTCGCGGCGGTGCCGATCAACACGTCACCTCCGACGATCAGCGGTGAAACCGAACTGCATCAGACGCTCGTGGCAGAGCACGGTAGCTGGAGCAACGAACCGACGAGCTACGAACAGCAGTGGCTGCGGTGCGACGCAACGGGCGCCAACTGCCAGCCGATCGCTGGCGCGGTGGCCGCCACGTACGTGACCGTGGCGGCGGATATCGGTCACACCATCGCGGTGCGCGAAGTCGCGACGAACGCTGGGGGACCGAGCGCGCCGGCGACATCCGCGGCGACGAGCCCGATCACCCTGCCGCCATTGCGGGCCTCGGCCGGCGAAGACCTCGATGCGACGGTTGGCGTTCCGGTCACACTCGACGCTAGCGGTAGCTCGCCCGCGTCGGAAATCACGGCCTACAGCTGGGAATTTGGCGACGGAACGAGCGCCAGCGGCAGCGTGGTCAGCCACGCCTACAGCGCGCCCGGAACCTACACAGCCTCGGTCACCGTCCACCGCGGCGGCGAAGCGGCCGAACAGCACGTGACCGTGACTGTCGTCGCTCCTCCCACCCATAGCCTGACCGTGAACGTCCGCGACGGCAACGGCGATTCGCTGCCGGGCGTCGAGGTGCTCTACATCGGCCCAAGCGGCACCAGGATCGAAGGGGTCAGCGGCGCGAATGGCGCGGCCACCCTCGACGGGCTGCCCGACGGCCAGCAGACCTTCTACGTGTGGGCCTCCGGCTATCAGCCGGCGGTGGGCCACGCGAGCGTCACCGATGGCGAAGGGGAAGCCACCGTGACGCTTGCGAGCGGAGCCGTCGCCACGAGCACGCTGAAGTCCCATGAAATGGACCTTCAAGAAATCGAAGCCGCGGGCATCGATACGAGCGACCCCGCCAACCAGCGCGTCTTCGAATTCGAAATACGACTCGCGTTCATCGAAACGCCGATCGAACAGCAGCCGCCGCCGCTGCACTGCTACATCAACTCCGAAGGACGCTTCGTAGGACCCTGCTCGGGCGGGACGGGTAGCTACTGCACGGCAGGTGCCTGCTACTGGGGCTGGAGTGGAGGCGGAGGCGGCGGCGGCGGCGGCGCGTGTTGCGGTGGTGGTGGCGGTGGCGGTGGCGGATGCTGCGGCTCGATCGTCGCCGTTCCCAAGATCGTCGAAGGGCACCCCCTGATCCAATGGCTCATCCTGCGAGGCAAGGCGACGATCCTCAAGCAGTTCTTCTCGGTGACGATGATCACCCAGAATCTCTCGCCCGAACCGTTCAAGCTGACGAACGGCAGCGCCACGCTCGACCTGCCGCCCGGCCTGAGCCTCGCGCCGACCGCCCGCTCGCAAAGTCTCACCCAGCCGGTTCCGGACATCCCGGGGTTGAGCAGTGCGAGCACCGAATGGGTCGTTCGGGGTGACGAAACGGGTGAATACCTTCTCTCGGCGAGCTACAGAGGAACGCTCGAACCGTTCGCGGCGCCCGTCGAACTCGACGCCGCGCTGGCCTCGCCGCTGAAGGTCTGGGGCGCCAACGCCCTCGCGCTGAGCGTCAAAGCAGACAACTCGGCGCTCGCGGAAGGCGTTCCCTACCACGTGTGGGTCTCGATCACCAACAAGGCCGAAGTGCCGCTCTATAACGTCGATCTGGCGATCGACGAAGACGTCCACGCGAACTTCCTGTTCCAGCCCCGCCAGAGCTTCCACGACGACATCACCGAACTGAAGCCGGGGCAGACCCTGACGAGCCACGAATACATCCTCGTGCCAGACGCGGCGAGCGTCTCGACGTTCAATCCCAGCCTCTCTAGCGCCGCCTTCGACGGAGAAGAAGCCCACCCCGGGCAGGGCATCGAAGCGGTGCCGCCGCCGCCGCTGTACGCGCTGTCCGGCCCGAGCGACACCCCCAACATGGTCCACCTGCACTGGGCCTCCGTTCCAGGCGCGGAAGGGTACGAGGTCTTCCCCACGCCAAACCTGGAAACGCCGTTTGCCGAAAGCCCCGAATCGGTCCTCGCCAGTCCGAGCAGCGAAACGGGCCTCACCGAGCTCCCGGCGACGGCGACCAACGCATACATCTTCGCCAGCAGCGCCGAAGCGCCGAAGGACTATGCGGTCGGGGATGATATAGCTGGCTCACCCTTGACATGGCTCACCCCGCGTAGTAGACTCACCTGCATGAGCAAGATCAAGGAGCCCACGAGCCTCATCGAGGCGATCCGCTACTTCAGCGACCTCGATGTCTGCACCGATTACGTCGCCAAACGCCGCTGGCCGAACGGTCCCGTCTGCCCGCGCTGCGGCTGCGTCGAATACAGCTACCTGACCACGCGTCGGCTGTGGAAGTGCAAAGGCTGCAAGAAGCAATACTCGATCAAGCTCGGGACGATCTTCGAGGACTCGCCGCTCGGGCTGGACAAGTGGCTCCCCGCGATGTGGCTCGTCGCGAACTCCAAGAACGGCGTCAGCAGCCACGAGCTTGGGCGTGCGCTCGGCGTCACGCAGAAGTCCGCGTGGTTCATGCTGCACCGCATCCGGCTCGCCATGCAGACCCCGACCTACGGCCGGATGAGCGGTGAGGTCGAGGTCGATGAGACGTTCGTCGGCGGGAAGGCCCGGAACATGCACGCCAAGGACCGCGACCGGAAAGGGATCAAGGGCGCGGCGATGGCTGGTAAGACACCCGTGTTCGGGATGATCGAGCGCGGTGGTCGTGTGCGCGCGGAGGTCGTGCCGAACGTCAAGGGCGCGACGCTGCGCCCCAAGATCAAGGATGGCGTCGCACCCGGCTCCACGGTCTACACCGACGCCCTGCCGTCCTACAACGGGCTCGGCGTCCGGTTCTCCCACAAGACGATCGACCACGCCGAACGGTACGTGGACGGGCGTGTCCACACGAACACGATCGAGAACTTCTGGAGCCTCGTCAAGCGCAGCCTCAACGGCACCTATGTGTCCGTGGAGCCCTTCCACCTGTTCCGCTACCTCGATGAGCGGGTGTTCACGTTCAACGAGCGCGAGAGCACCGACTACGGGCGCTTCGACACGCTGGTCGGAGCGATCACCGGGCGCAGGCTCACATACGCAGAAGTCACGGGGCAACGCTAGGAGGGTTTGGCCTGAGCGCGTCAAGAGGATGGCTTGGTGGACCATTCATAGCCGCTTAGCCCCGCCCTGCAATCCCATTCGGGTTCGGCCTGCGGTTCGTATTCGCATTCGACGAGCGGGCCGGAGCCGTACAGTTCGATGTTGTGTTCTTCGGGCATGTGGAACCGGTAGAGGTGGCCGTTATGGCCGTGGCTCGATGAGAGCTGAAGCACTTCGTGTTCGGGGAAGCTCACGATCCATTGTTCCGCTATAGCGCACGACGCGTTGCGGGTTATACGCACTGCGTAGGCGTCGGTACCCGGACTGATCGGGAACTGCCCGCACCCGTGATCGACTTCGATCGGTAGCCAGAAATAGCTAAACGACACTGCTCCCGCGTGGCACGAATAGTGCCAATTGTTGTGCACAATATGTTCGGTGCATTTCCAGCGGTAGTAGTAGTGCGCACTGGTGACCGTGTAGCTGTATGCGTCGGAACTTCGGGTTTCTGGTCTGTCGAGGTTGGAGTCCTGCCACCACTCTGCGGAGATGTAGGCGTCCGTGCAGCTGATCCCTTGCACGACGAAGTGTTGCGCTGGCCCGATGCTGATGCCGTAGTCGTGGAGCGGGTTCTGGTGCGAATAGCGACATTCGCCTTGTGTCTGGGCCTGCGGCGCGGTCTTCCGCGTCGTGGCGAGGGCGGGGACAGCCATCGTCGCGCCCATGAGGAGAGCCGAAAACGCTGCCGCTGCCTTCATATCAGCATCCTACGCGTCATGGCGCGGCCTGCGCCTTGACGCGGACTCCTCCTGCTTGCGCTTGGCGTCGATCTCGGACTTCGGCACCTTCACGAGCTTGGAAGCCAGCGCGTCGAAGTTCTCGAACTCGCTTGACTGATATTGGTCGTTGAGCGGCTTGTCCTGCTCGCGGATAGCGCTGAGGTTCACTAGGATAGCGTCGGGCTCGTCCGACAGTTCATCAGCCTCCTTTCGTGCCTGGACAAGCTCGGGCGCCATAAGCGCCTTCCAGATGTAGTCGTTGGGCAGGATTGCGACCACGCCGAACAAGCTCGCCTCATCACGCGCTTCGGCGGGTTCTAGATGCCAGGTCACCATGCCGCATACGGGATGCGCATACCTAATACGCCCAACCTCCCCAAGGCCCGGCTCGGGCGGCAGCGGCGGGGGTGTCGCCTTTAGGCCCGGCAGCGCGATCTCAAGGAAGCAAGGAGAGCCGCTGAAACCGCCGTAGGAACGCGCGTCGCCGAGATGGCAGTCGTATTCGTAGTGGTCGCGGTGCTCGATGTCTTTCTCGTAGATCGCGCCCAAGTGCCCAGCGCGCGCCATCGCGCGGTCTACCGGCTCCAGCAGGCCCGTGTAGAAGAACGGCATCCCCAACAAGGACCTAGCCGGGAGCGTGCGCAGAATGTGTTTGTCGAGTTCAAGCTGGTTGACGAAGAACCCATCGGGGCGGGGGAACGGCAGCACGGCAATATCGACCTTCTCGCCGAGCGGTTCTAGCCAATCTGGCCGTTCGGTTGGCTGTGGGGGGTATAGACCGCCAGGTATGTGTGGATCAGGGAAGACAAGCTCCGGTTTGGCTTGATCGTCGATGACGTGATGAGCCGTGACGACATAGCTGAAATGGCCGTCGCCGCGCTCGCTCGGCACGCGTACATAGAACCCAGTCCCGATCGGCCCATGCGTCCGCTTCCCGGTCTTGGGATGCTTGCGTTCGCCCATAACGCGAACGACTGTGTTGATCATGTAGGGGCCTAGCGACATCTCATCCAGTCGGAACTCACGCCACCATGCGGGGAACCCGCGCGCGGTCATGATAGCCGCGCCTTGGGTGAGCGTGGTATATCATCCCCATGCGGTCAGTGCGCTGATCGACGGCACGCCGACGCTCGAGTTCCCGGTGGTGGCGGCAAGGGCCGGCGCGGAACCGCCCAGCAGCTCCGGTGGCGGGACGGGCGGCGGCGGCGTGCTCGGTAGCCAGGAAGCCTCGTCAGGCTCGGAAAACGGACTGGGGGCACCTACGCCGAGCTGCGCCCACCATACGGTCACGCTCGCCGGTGGGATCACGATCGAGGCGTCGTGCTTCCAAGGCAGCGGCAACCTGCTGAGCGCAACCGGTCACCTGCGCGTGAACGGGCTGGACATCGCGGCAGCCGGTCAGGTGACGCTGAACACGGCCACGCTCGAACTCAGATCCGCGGGGCAGGTGGAAGTGCGGGCCGGCTCGGTCGTCCTGTACCGAGGCGTGCTGGACTGGAGCTTCAGTGCCCCACAACTCTCGATCGGCGTGCCGGACGGCGCCACGATCAAGGGACTGCCGATCTCAGGCGATTTGGAGGTGTCGTTCGTCCCGGGCGGCGTGCACGTCGTCGCGAACGCGACCGTCGGCGGCGGCTCCTTCTCGGTGAGCGGGCAGGTCGACCTCGAAGCGACGCTCAGCGCAGGTCTGAAGTTGAACGGCCTCACGCTCGAACTGGCAAGCGACCTGCCGGTCAAGGGCCTGGTGATCAAGAAGGCCAGCATCAGCTACCTCGCGGCGGGCGATGTGTGGCAGGGGAAGGTTGAGCTCGAACTGCCGCTGGCCGTGCCCACGCTCCAAGCTGAACTGACGATCGCCAACGGCAGGATCAGCGAGGTAGCGGTCGCTGCGAGCAGCATCAACAAGCCGCTCGGCGACGACGGAGTGTTCCTGCAGTCGCTCGGCTTGAAGGTCGTCTTCCAGCCACTGGCGGTCACAGGGTCGATCGGCCTCTCGGCCGGACCCGAGATCGACGGCTTCGAAGCCGCCAGCCTGGACGGTTCGTTGACCGCAAGGCTGGGAGACCCGTTCGTGCTTGAAGCACAGGGCGACCTGTACCTGATCAAGCGGAAGCTCGCCGACGGCTGGATCCAGGCGAGCTTCCCAGGCGGCGTGAAGTTCCGGGGAGAAGAGAACCTGAGCTTCGGCCCGCTCGGCCTGGAAGCGGGTATTGCCGGCATGATCAACGCGCACGAATTCGAAGCGCAGGGACACGCGAACCTGAGCGCGACCGTTGACGGCGTTGGCCTCAGCGCGGCCGGCGACGCGCTGGTCAACAACGTTGGCCTTGCCGGGTGCGCGACGGCGACCATCAACGTGGTCGTCGCCCACCCGACCGTCACGATCGGCGGCGCCTACCGCTGGAACGGGCAGTTCAGCGTGTTCAACGACTCGTGTGGCTTCGGGCGTCTGAAGACGGCGCTGGCCGCGCGGGCGGCCGCCGCGACGAACGCGCCCATCCCGATCGCGGTGCCGGCTGGCGCAAAGCAGATCAACCTGATCGTCCACGGCGCGAGCGGCCCACCCGACGTGGTGCTGACCAGTGGCTCACAGACGGTCACGGTGGTCCCGAACACCGAGGGTGCGCTCGCCGGCGGGGCCTACCTCGCCCTGGCCGATACCGCCGACGGCGACACCGACATAGCGATCGTCGGCTTGCCCGCGGGAACGCTCGACGCCGCGGCGCCAGAAGGCCAGCCGCCGCTTGCCGGCGTCGGGTCTGTGCTGCCACTGCCGAGCCCGGATGTCCGGGTTCAGGTGCGGCCCGCCGGCGGGCGCCACTTCACGCTGACGTGGAGCGCCAACAGTATTCCCGGTCAGACGCTCGTGTTTCAGGATTCCAACGCGCGCGGTGGGACGCACGTGCTGTCGAGCTCGCGCAGCCATGGAGAGATTCGCTTCACAGCCCTCGACAACGGTGAAGCCGGGCCGCAGCGGCTGACGGTAATCGTCGACCAGGACGGGATTCCGCGAGAAGTGCTCGCGGGCGCGCTCTTCCATCCGCCGGCCGTGGTGTTGCGTGCCCCACGGGTCAACGTTCGTACAGCCGGGCACACGGCGAGCGTGACGTGGACGCCGGTGAGGCAGGCCGCGGGCTACGAAATCGTGATCGAGACATCCGACGGCCGGCACCTGTTCTTCAAGACGGGGGCGTCGGAGCGCTCGATTCGCATAGCCGCAGCGAAGCAGATGTCGGCAAGAGTTCGCGCCGTCGGCGCGGGCGCAGAGGTGGGTCCGTTCGGGAGTGCCAATGCGGAACGTCGCACACGCAAGCGCCGACGTTCGTAACGCCCGGGCGGCACCTCCACGCCCCACGGCCCGAGGCAGCTATCGATCGCGCCGACTCAGAGCAGCAGCACGATCTTGCCGTGGCTGTGGCGCTCGGCGAGCTCGCGGAAGGCGTCGCGCACCCGATCCAGCGGGTAGGTGCGCGCGATCGGTATGTCGAGGGTCCCATCGGCCGCCATCTCCGCGAGCTCCGCGAGCAGCGCCGCGGTGGCGATCGCATGGGTGCCTTCGCCGTGGACGCCGAGCCGCTGCACCGCGTCGAAGTCGGCGATCGTGTTGATTCGCTGCGGCGCCACCCCCAGCTCGATCGCCAGGTCCACGTAGCCGCCGCCGAACGTGTCGATGAACGCGTCGATCTTGCCGCCGGCCGCCTCGCGGATGCGCTCGGCCTGTCCGTTGCCGTAGGTCACCGGCACGATGTCGTGTTGGCGCAGCCACTCGTGGTTGCGCTCGCTCGCGAGCCCGATCACCGTGGCGCCGGTATGGCGCGCGAGCTGGACGGCGACGGAGCCGACCCCGCCGGCCGCGGCGGAGACCACGACCGTCTCGCCCGGCTGCGGAGCGACCGCCCGGACTGACGCGTACGCGGCGAGCCCGGCAACGAACAACGATCCCGCCACCTCCCACGAGAGCGACGGGGGCTTGGCCGTCAGCTGGTCGGACGGAACGACGACGAGCTCGGCTTGGCTGGCGCGCTGCTCGGTCCACCCAAGCACCTCGTCGCCGACGGCGAACTCACTCACGCCCTCGCCCACCGCCCGCACCACGCCGGCAAAATCGGTGCCCTGTCCCGATGGGAACGTCGCCGGCCAGCGCTCGTCGAGATATCCCTCGCGGATCGCGATCTCACCGGGGTTGATCCCCGCAGCCCTGACCGCCACCAGCACCTCGCCGGCTCCGGCGACGGGATCCTCGACCTCGCGCACCTCCAGCACGTCGACGCCGCCGTACCTGTCGAACCGCACCGCTCTCATGCGTGTCTACTCTAGCCGGCCACGCCAGCCGGCCGGCGTGGCCGGCTCGCTCAGGCCGCCGCGGCGACGACGGACGTCGACCAGTCGATCACCGACGTCGGGCGCACGACGTGGCGGCCGAGGCCGAGCTCCTTGGGGTCGAGGCCGAGCGCGAGGCCGACGAGCTGCGGCAGGTGCAGCACGGGCATCTCCAGGTTGCGCCCCACGACTTTGCTCGCGAGCGGCTGCTGCAGGTCGAGGTTCAGGTGGCACAGCGGGCAAGGTGTGACCAGGCAGTCGGCATCGGCGTCGGTGGCGTCGCCGAGGTGGCGCCCGGCCTGCTTGAGCGAGGCCTCCTTGTTCATCGTGATGATCGGGAAGCCGCAGCACTTGCGCATGCCGGCGTACTCGATCACGGTGCCGCCGAGCGCGTCGATGACGTGGTCGAGGTAGTGGTCGCGGGGGTGCTCCGCGTCGATGCCCAGGCGCTCGCGCGGGCGCACGATGTAGCAGCCGTAGAAGGGGCCGACCTTGAGGTTCGTGAGCGGGCGCTTGACGCGCGCCCTGAGGTTCTCCAGGCCGATCTCCTCGACCAGCAGCCACAGGAAGTTCTTGTTGGTCAGGGGGTGGGTGGGATCCTTTTTATACGCCAAGCCCTCGCCGGCGAGCGTGGTGTTGACGTGTGCGCGGTACTCGGCGTTCGCGTCCAGGCGTTCCTGGCACTCGCTCTGCGCGCCCTGGCAGGTCGAGCAGATGTTCATCATCAGCTCCGCGCCGTCGACCTGCTGGGCGAGCGCGAACGTGCGCGCGTTGAGCGTGTCCGCGAGCTCCTGGTTGTGCTCGGCGATGACGCCTGCGCCGGTGCAGCAGGCGCGGTCGAGCTCGACCAGCTCGATGTCCAGCAGCGGCGCGACCTTGGCCATCGAGCCGTGCAGCTCGGGGGTGAAGCCGCGGCTTACGCAGCCGGGCCAGTAGGCGACCTTCATTGGCCATCGCTCCCTTCGGTGCTCGCGGTCGCGACGGGCGCCGCGTCTTCGTCCTCGCCTGCGATGTACAGGTTCAGCTCGTAGCGTTCGGGGCGGCTCTCGACCTTGTCGTAGATCGACTGCACTGCCTTGAGGTCCTGGCTGGGGATCTTGTGCGGTCTGAGCGCGCCCATCGGCGTGACCTTGCCGCGCAAAAGCGCCTTGAGGATCGCGGGCAGCGAGCTCAGGAGCTCTCTGCCGGCCGGCGGGGCGAATTTGCCAAACCACGAGTTGCCGCCGTAGGAGCGCGGCAGCAGCTCGGCCTCCCACAGCAGGCCGTTGTTCTTGATCAGCGTCGTGAACGCGGCCTCGTGGCGCTCGCCGTTGTTGACGTCGACGATGTGCTGGTCGTTGGTCGCGATCCGCCGCAGGCGCATGATCTGGCCCATCGGGTTGACGTCCTTGGGGCATGCCTGCACGCACTTGAAGCAGTGGGTGCAGTCGAACAGGCCCTGCGGGTCCTGCGCGAGGTCGTTGAGGCGCTCGAACTGCTGGTCGTCGCGCGGGTCGCCGACGAAGCGGTAGGCCTTGGCGAGCGCCGCCGGGCCGATGAAGCCGGGGTCGACCTCCATCGCCAGGCAGTCGGACACGCACGCGCCGCACTGGATGCACGCCATCGTCTGGGTGACGTCGACCATCGACTCTTTCGAGACCAGGTACTCGCGCTCGGGCACCGGCTGCTTGGCCAGCAGCCACGGGGTGACGCGCCGGATCTTCTTCCAGTGCACGGCGTCCATGTCGACGATCAGGTCCTTGATCACCGGCATGTTGCCCATCGGCTCGATCTCGATCACGCCGTCCTTCGCGCCGAGCTTGGCGGCGTCGAGGTGCGTGTGGCACGCGAGCGACGGTTCGCCGTTGACGCGCACGCCGCAGGAGCCGCAGATCGCCTGCCGGCAGGAGCAGCGGATGCCGATCGAGCCGTCGAATTTGTCGCGCGCCTGAAGGATCGCCTCGAGCACCGAGCGGTGCGGCTCGAGCTCGACCGTGTGCTCGTCCCAGTAGGGCGCCTCGCCCGACTCCGGGTCATAGCGGCGCAGCCTCAGGGTGAACTGCTCCGGCGGGCGGTCGTGCGCTTCGGCCATCAGCTGCGCTCCTGTCCTCGCGGGTTGGAGTGGCGTGCGGTGCGGCGGCTCAGAGCCATCAGTATTTCCGCTCCTCCGGCTGCCACTGGGTGATCGTGACCGGCGAGTAGCTCACCCGCGGCGTGCCGTCCTCGCCGAGCGAGATGTCGATGTGCTTGAGCCACTCCTCGTCGTTGCGCTCGGGGTAGTCGGTGCGGAACTGCGCGCCGCGCGACTCCTTGCGCTCGAGCGCCCCCACGACCGTCGCCTCGGCGCAGTCGACCATGTAGCCGAGCTCGATCGCGCCGAGCACGTCCTGGTTGAAGACGGTGCCGCGGTCGTCGATCCAGGCCTTGCCGGCCTCCTCGCGCAGCCGCCCGATCGTCTCCAGGGCGCTCTGCAGGCCCTCCTCGTCGCGGAACACGGCCGCCTTGCGGTTCATCAGCTCGCCGAGCTCGTTCTTGATCTCCGACACGCGCCTGCCATCTCGCTCGCGCGCGACGATCGCGTCGATGCGCTCGGCGTCCCCGCGCAGCGCGGCGTTCGCGTCGACCTTGGGCATGCCCATGCCGGCGGCGCGCGCGGCGGCGTGTTCGCCCGAGCGCCGGCCGAAGATCAGCGTGTCGAGCAGCGAGTTGGCGCCGAGGCGGTTGCCGCCGTGCACAGACACGCACGCGACCTCGCCGGCCGCGTACAGGCCCTCGATCGGCGTGCGCCCGTCGATGTCGGTCTTGACGCCGCCCATGATGTAGTGCTGGCCGGGGCGGATCATGATCGGTTCGCGCGTGATGTCCACGCCGGCGAAGTCGCGGCCGAGGTTGACGATCTCGCGCAGCGCCTCGAGCGTGCGCTTGCGCGGCACGACCGTCACGTCGAGGAAGATGCCGGCTTTGTTCGGGCCGACGCCGCGGCCCTCGTTGATCTCGATCTGCTCGGCGCGCGAGACGACGTCGCGCGAGGCGAGCTCCATCTTGTTGGGGGCCGATTTCTCCATGAAGCGTTCGCCGTTGGCGTTGAGCAGGTGCGCGCCCTCGCCGCGGGCGCCCTCGGTGATCAGGATGCCCGTCTCGACGAGGCACGTCGGGTGGTACTGGACCATCTCCATGTCCATCAGCGGCGCCCCCGCGCGATAGGCCATCGCGATGCCGTCGCCGGTCACGATCAGCCCGTTGGTCGTCGGCTTGTACGCCTGGCCGGCGCCGCCGCACGCGAGGATCACGTTCTTGGCGGTGAACGCCTCCATGCGCCCGCTGCGCACGTCGCGCGCGATCGCGCCACCGCAGCGCCCGGCTTCGTCGCGCAGCAGCGAGGTCGTGAACCACTCCTCGTAGCGCGCGACCGTCTCGTGGTGCTTCATCAGCTGCTCGTAGAGCACGTGCAGCATCGCCTGGCCGGTGATGTCGGCGACGTACGCCGTGCGCTTCGTCGACGCGCCCCCGAACGCGCGCAGGTCCATCTCGCCCTTGTCGTTGCGGTGGAACGTCACGCCGATGTGCTCCAGGTGCATGACCTCGGCGGGCGCCTCCGAGCACATCACTTCGATCGCGTCCTGGTCGCCGAGGAAGTCCGAGCCCTTGACCGTGTCGTACGCGTGCGAGCGCCAGTCGTCATCGACGCTGATCGCCGCGTTGATGCCGCCGGCGGCGGCGACCGAGTGCGAGCGCACGGGGTGGACCTTGCTCATGATCGCCACGCTCGCCCCCGTCTCAGCGGCCGCCAGCGCCGCGCGCTGGCCCGCAAGACCGGCGCCGATGATCAGCACGTCATGTTCTGGCATGTGTCGGGGAGGTCGCTTTCGAGGAGGGTATGCGGGAAGGGGGGAGCTGCGCCCGGGACTCTATAACGACGCTCAGGTCGCCGGCCGCGCGGGCTGGGCGGGGCGCAGCGCGCCCTGCACCTGCGCGAGCGTGACGACGCCGCGCAGGACGCCGTCGCTGTCGACCGCCACCATCGCCCCCAGCCGGCCGAGGCCCTCCGCGCCGAGCAGCGATTCCAGCGGCGCCTCTTCGCCGATCCGCACGGGCAGATCCTCCTCGAGCACGTCCACGACGGTGAGCGCGGGGCGCCCCGCCGAGATCTCGCCCTCGACGCGCTGCTGGCGCACGACGCCGAGGAAGTGGCGCGCGGGGTCGACGACCGCGAACCACGGCCAGCGGTAGCGCAGGAAGAACTCCTCCCGGGCGTCGAGCAGCGTCGCGTCGGCGGGGATCGTGACGGGCTCGCGGTCCATGATGTCGCCGACCGTGATGTGCTTGATGCGCCGGCCGAGCGCGCCCTGGACCACGGCGGCGCTGGCGGCCTGGTAGAGGAAGAACGCGAGCACCATCGTCAGCAGCCCGATCACGTCGCCGTTGTGGGCGAATACCCACAGCCCGAGCAGCCCGACGAGCAGCGCGAACCCCTGCCCCGATCGCCCGGTCGCCTGCGTCGCGCGGTTGCGGTCGCCGGTGCGCCACCAGATCAGCGCGCGCGCGATGCGCCCGCCGTCCAATGGGAACGCGGGAACGATGTTGAACACGAACAGCAGCGCGTTGATGAAGCCGAGCCAGCCGAGCAGCGCGAGCACGGGGGAGGTCTTGACGCTGGCGCTGGTCAGCGCCACGTCGGAGACCGTACCGCTGCTGGCGAGCGCCACGATCGCCCCCAGGCAGAGGGCGAACAGCGTCAGCGTGACGGCCGGTCCGGCGGCGGCGATCTTCAGCTCCTCGCGGGCGCTGGCCGGCTCGCGGCGCATCTGCGAGAGCCCGCCCAGGAACCACAGGTCGATGCCGACGACCGGGATGCCCTGGCGCCGGGCGACCAGCGCGTGCCCGAGCTCGTGCAGGATCAGCGAGGCGAAGTAGCCGAGCGCACCGGCGACCGCGACGAGGTACGCGGTCGTCTGCGAACCGTTCATCACTTCCGGGAAGTAGCTTTGCGAGAGCCAGTAGATCAGCAGGAACAGGAACACGAACCAGCTGGCGCTCACGCCGATGCGGATGCCGAAGATGCGTGCAAGCTGCATGTTCCTACGCATGGGCATCCCTCAATGGTAGGCCCACGGAGGGGTTATGGCCGGCGGTTGGCCGCGCCGACGCGCGGCCCGGACTCCGCCAGCGCGGTCCGGCGCGCAGGGGTCGGATCCTCAGGCGTGCGGAAGCGAGCGCTCGATGATGCCCTCGAAGTCGACGCCCGCGGGCAGCGTGCCGTACTCGAGCCCGCCTTCATCGGACAGGCGCCCCGCGCAGAACGCGTCGGCGACCGCGGGCGGCGCATTGCGCACGAGCAGCGAGCCCTGCAGGCAGAGCGCCATGCCTTCGACCACGCGCCGCGCGCGCTGCTCGAGCGTGCTCGGGTCGGTGAACTGCTGCTTGAGCTTCGTCACGCTCGCATCAAGTCGCGCGTCGGCACCCTGGGCCTGCTCGACCTCGTCGAAGAACACCTCCAGCGAGCGCGGCGAGCGCATCAGCGCGCGCAGCACATCGAGGCTCATGACGTTGCCCGAGCCCTCCCAGATCGACGCGAGCGGCGCCTCGCGATACAGGCGCGGCATGCCCGACTCCTCGACGTAGCCGGCGCCGCCGTGGCACTCGAGCGCCTCGAACGCGTGGTTCGGTGCGCGCTTGCACGTCCAGAACTTGCCGACGGCGGTCGCCAGGCGCTTGAACAGCTGCGCGTCGCTCTCGTCTTCGCCGGCGTCAGCATCGGCGCGCGCCTCGTCGTACGCGCGCGCCAGGCGCATCGCCAGCGCGGTCGTCGCCTCGGACTCCAGGCACAGGTCGGCGAGCACGTTGCGCATCAGCGGCTGCTCGATCAGCAGCTTGCCGAACGCGCTGCGGTGCGCGGTGTGGTGCAGGGCGTTGACGACGCCCACGCGCATCCCCGCGGCGGAGCCGATCACGCAGTCAAGGCGCGTGTGGCCGACCATCTCGATGATCGTCGGCACGCCGCGGCCGGGCTCGCCGAGCATCCGCGCCCACGCGCCGTGCAGCTCGATCTCAGACGACGCGTTGGAGTGGTTGCCGAGCTTGTCCTTCAGGCGCTGGATGTGAAACGCATTGCGGCTGCCGTCGGGGAGGATCCGCGGCAGCAGGAAGCACGAGAGGCCGTCTTCGGTCTGCGCGAGCACGAGGAACATGTCGGACATCGGCGCCGAGCAGAACCACTTGTGCCCGACGATCGTGTACTCCGCCCCCGCGCCACCGCCGTTGACGGGCGTGGCGACGGTCGTGTTCGCGCGCACGTCCGAGCCTCCCTGCTTCTCGGTCATCGCCATCCCCGTGATCGCCGAGCCCTTCTCGGATGCGGGTATCAGGCGCGGGTCATACGTTGTGGCGGTCACCAGCGGCTCCCACTCGGCCGCAAGCTCCGGCTGCGCGCGCAGCGCGGGCACGACCGCGAAGGTCATCGTGATCGGGCAGCAGAAACCGGCCTCGGCCTGCATCGCCGTCATGTACAGCGCCGCGCGCGCCGTGTGCGGGTAGGGCTCCTCGCTCGTCCACGGCAGCGAGTGCAGCTCGTGCTCGACGCCCATCCGCATCAGCTGGTGCCACGCGGGGTGGAACTCGACCTCGTCGATGCGGTGGCCGTAGCGGTCGAACGTGCGCAGCACCGGCTTGTTCTCGTTCGCCAGGCGGCCCCACTCCTGCTGTGGGCCGCCGGTCGCGCCGACGAAGCGCCCGAGCTCAGACGCGCGCTCGCTCACCCAGCCGGCTCCCTCGCGCTCGACGGCCTCGACCAGTGGCAGGTTGCTGGAGAACACGTCCACGTCGCCCGGCGGCGGCACCTGGTTGAACACCGTGTGCGTCTGCCACGGCGCGCCCTCACCCACCGATGCCGAGATAGTGCTGGCCATCACATGACAGTCAAGCAGAGAGTAGGCTGCGGCGCGATGTTGAAGCTGGCCTTGAGGCGGCGCGGGGTGCTTGCGGCGAGCGTCATAGCGCTCGTGCTGGTGGCTTGCTCGAGCGGAGCAAGCGCTTCGTGGGCGCGGGTCGCTGTCTCTGGCGCGCATGCGGTAGTCGCGGACTCGATCCCCGACCTGGCCCCCGAACTGCCGAAGCTGGCATACGTCACCGGTACGTCCACGTCGAAGGTGTGGCTCGCGTCGGCGAGCGGCAAGGAAGCGAAAGTGCTCGGCCCCGGGCAGCAGCCGCTGCTCGCGCCGGACGGGCAGCTGGTCGCGGCGTCCTTGTTCGGCGTGAGCTCCGGCGTCGAGGAACACGGCCCGGCACTCGGCCTGTACTCGGCCTCGGGCGCGCCGATCGTCGATTACCTGAACCTCGAAACGAGCACCGCCGCGCCGCTCGCGTGGTCAGCGGATTCGCGCTACCTGGCAGTCGAGCTGCAGTCGACGCAGATCGTCGACGGGAGGGTCGCCTCGAGCCTTGACGTGATCGACACGCAGACTCAGACCGTCACGCAGATCGCCAAAGGCACGATCTACGGCGTGAGCTTCGCGCACGACGGCAGCGACGAGCTCGTGTTCGGCCTCTCGCACTCCGAATCGTTCGCCGGCGGCGTCAACCTCTACACGAGCGAACCCAACGGCTCGGGGCTTCGCCGCCTGACCAGCGACGGCCGCAGCCTCAACCCCATATGGGGGCCGCGCTACATCGCCTATGACCGGGAGCACTCGCGCAAGCTCTCACCCGAATACCAGATCTGGCTGGCGTCGCCGAGCGGTGGCGCACCCGTGCGCAGGGTCACGCACATCTCCGTGGACGCGCTCGCGCAGGGCCTCGTCCCGCTCGCGTTCTCCGCCAGCGGCAACAGGCTGGTTGCCCAGTTCGAGGGCCAGGACCAGAGCGGCGCGTACGCCGTCAACGTCATCACCGGCCGCGCGCGCGAAGTGACAGTCCACGGTCGAGCCGTCATCGGCGCGGGCATCTCCAGCAACGGCAGCACGCTGCTGATCGACGAAAATGCGCTCTTCGAGCCACCGTCGAAGGCGCGCGTGGCGAGCATCCCGTTCGCCGGTGGGCACTCGCATGTGCTCATCGCGCACGGCTCGCAGGCCAGCTGGAACGAGTGACGAGCCCGCAGCCGGCAGACGCGTGAGACGCAAGCTGTCGTGACCGGCGCCGAGGAGGCTGTAGAGGGGCCAGCGAACGTGTCTCCCGAAAATCGTCGATAGCATCGGCCACCCGCCCCGGGCAGCGCCCAGCGCTCCCCCGCCCCCCAACGCAGCCACCCCAAGGAACCGCACATGGCCAAGATCAAGGTGAAGAACCCGGTAGTCGAGCTCGACGGCGACGAGATGACGCGGATCATCTGGTCGTTCATCAAGCAGCAGCTGATCCTCCCCTACCTGGACGTACAGCTCGAGTACTTCGACCTCGGCATCGAGCACCGCGACGCGACCGACGATCAGGTTACGGTCGACGCGGCCGAGGCGATCAAACGCCACGGCGTTGGGGTCAAGTGTGCGACGATCACGCCCGACGAGGCGCGTGTCGAGGAGTTCGGGCTCAAGGGCATGTACCGCTCGCCCAACGGCACCATCCGCAACATCCTCGGCGGCGTGATCTTCCGTGAGCCGATCGTGATCGCCAACGTGCCGCGGCTCGTGCCCGGTTGGACGAAGCCGATCGTGATCGGCCGCCACGCCTTCGGCGACCAGTACCGCGCCACCGACATGGTCGTCCCCGGCGAGGGCAAGCTGACGCTGTCGTTCACCCCCGCCGACGGCAGCCAGCCGATCGAGCTCGACGTGTACGACTTCCCCGGCGGCGGCGTGGCGATGGCCATGTACAACCTCGACGACTCCATCCGCGACTTCGCGCGCACGTCGCTGCGCTACGGCCTCGAGCGCCGCTACCCCGTGTACATGTCCACCAAGAACACGATCCTCAAACGCTACGACGGGCGCTTCAAAGACATCTTCGAAGAGGTCTACGAGAGCGAGTTCAGGAGCGACTTCGAGGCTGCCGGCATCACCTACGAACATCGCCTGATCGACGACATGGTCGCCTCCGCGCTGAAGTGGGAAGGCGGCTACGTGTGGGCGTGCAAGAACTACGACGGCGACGTGCAGTCCGACACCGTCGCCCAGGGCTTCGGCTCGCTCGGGCTGATGACCAGCGTGCTGACGACCGCCGACGGCAGGACCGTCGAGGCCGAGGCCGCGCATGGCACCGTCACCCGCCACTACCGCCTGCACCAGCAGGGCAAGCCGACGTCCACCAACCCAATCGCGTCGATCTTCGCGTGGACGCGCGGCCTCGCCGCGCGCGGGCGCATGGACGACACGCCCGACGTCACCCATTTCGCCGAGACGCTCGAGCGTGTGTGCATCCAAACGGTCGAAAGCGGCAAGATGACCAAGGACCTAGCGCTGCTCATCGGCCCCGACGAGCCTTGGCAGACCACCGAGGAGTTCCTTGCCTCGATCGACGAGAACCTCAAAAAGGAGATGGACCTGTGAGCAATCCCGTACGAGTAACCGTCACCGGCGCCGCCGGCCAGATCGGCTACAGCATCGTCTTTCGCATCGCCAGCGGCCAGCTGCTCGGGCCCGACCAGCCCGTCGACCTGCGCCTGCTGGAGATTCCCCAGGCGATGGGCGCGCTCGACGGCGTCGCCATGGAGCTCGTCGATTGCGCCTTCCCGCTGCTCGCCGGCCTCGACCTGCACGACGATCCCGCCGAAGCATTCGACGGCGTCAACATCGCGCTGCTCGTCGGCTCGCGCCCTCGCACCAAGGGCATGGAGCGCGCCGAACTGCTCAGCGAGAACGGCAAGATCTTCACCGTCCAGGGCAAGGCGATCAACGATCGCGCCGCCGACGACGTGAAAGTGCTCGTCGTCGGCAACCCCGCCAACACCAACTGCCTGATCGCCATGAACAACGCGCCCGACGTTCCGCGCGAGCGCTTCACCGCGATGCTGCGCCTCGACCACAACCGCGCGATCGCGCAGCTCGCGAACAAGCTCGGCGTACCCGTCACCGACGTCTCGCAGATGGGCGTGTGGGGCAACCACTCGCCGACCATGTACCCCGACCTGTTCCACGCGCACGTCGCCGGCAAGATCGCCGCCGGCGTCGTCGACGACCAGGAATGGATCGAAAACGAGTTCCTGCCGAACGTCGGCAAACGCGGCGCCGCCATCATCGAGGCGCGCGGCGCCTCCTCCGCGGCATCGGCAGCCTCCGCCGCGATCGACCACGTCCACGACTGGGTCATCGGCACCGACGGACGCTGGGTGTCCATGGGCGTGCCCTCCGACGGCTCCTACGGGATCGAGGAGGGCATCATCTGCGGCTTCCCCTGCACGTGCGCGGGCGGCCAGTACGAGATCGTCCAGGGCCTCGACCTCGACGCCTTCTCCCGCGAGAAGATCGACGCCTCCGTGCTCGAGCTCGTCGGCGAGCGCGACACCGTCGCCAGCCAGGGGCTGATTTAGGCCCATTGGCACGGCCTCTCTAAGATCCAGGGTCTTACCGCTGCTGAAATCCAGTGACGGACCCGAACGCGCCAGGTTTCCCGACGCTTCGGGGTCGAGTCGAACGTCGTCGCCTGGCGTCTCCACGCCCCCGGCCCCCGCGATTCCGCGGATTTCGTCTCCAGATCGAAGATGTGCCTCCAAGACCGACTTCCGCCCCTCACGGCGGCCTGGCCGGCCTTTCATCCCAATTGTGCTGTATAGAGTCGAAGCAGGATGACGAGCGAGATCGAGCAAGAAGCTGCGAGAGATGCGGCCATGTTGCTCCGCGAGGCATGGGGCGCCCCAATTCCAGTGGACCCGATTTCCATCGCTCGCGCTGCAGGAATACGCGTGCTGGACGCGCCATTGGACGACGACACTGCCGGGGCTTTGGTCAAGGAACCTGGGCAGGACCCCACCATCCTGCTCAACGAGAATGACAGCCCTAACCGGAAGAGGTTCACGTGTGCCCATGAGCTCGGGCACTATCGGAGGCGGTCTGCTGACGAGAACGAGTACACAACGGTCGATCTACGCGGCAGTCTCGCTGCGACGGGGACAGATCCGGAGGAGATCTACCCAAACGAGTTCGCGGCTTCCCTGCTGATGCCAGAGGACGCTGTGCGACGGCTCCTAGAGGAAGGTCTGGGCGACCTCGAACTGGCTATTCGATTCGGAGTATCGCGCGAAGCCATCGAGTACCGCCTGAAGAACCTCTTCATCCCTTCGTAGATGTCTGATCCAGCGGTTCCCGATTCGGCCGAGATGCAAGCGGCCGAGAGCAAGGTCAGAGAGATCCTGCAAGCGGGCGAGAGGCGTGAGAGCCCCGCCCTGCCACGAGATCTTCCAGCACCTGCCCGAGAAGCGCCTGGCTCAAGAACTCGATCGCGCCCGACAGGAAGTCGATACCAAGCGCGCGCGGGACACGCAAGAAATCGAACTGAGAAGGACCTATGCCAACGGCCTTCTACGTATCTTGACCGCCCAGCTCGTGATCGCGGATCTCGTATTTGTGGTCTTCGCATGGGCCGGCAAGGACTGGAACCTCTCGACCGCCGTTATCGACACCTGGCTCGGAGCGGTAGTCGTGCAGGTCATCGGCGTCGTCTTGGTCGTCACGCGCCACCTGTTTCCACAGCGAGACGGCAAGCCTTGAGTGGATTGCGAGCGCGCGCCCGTGGGATGGTGGTGCTCGAGGCACCGATACCCCTGACAACGCCTGATTCAAGGCGCTCGCTCCAGCCTGGCTCGTAAACGTCCAATCGAGCATAAGGGGCATGGCCATTTCGACCACGCCCCTTATGTCAACTCATCGAAAGCGCCGGAGACGAGAAGGAGTCCGACGCAGCCCCGATCCCGATTCGGTTCCCGCCACGCGATCCCCGATCTGGGAGGTAAGGGCGACGAATCGTCGTTCCTGAGAAGGACGCAGGGAGCATGGCGTGCCTTGCACGCGAGCGACCGAGGACGCACTCAGGGACGACGAGGCTAGCCCTTGGGGTACCAGCCTCGGCCTTTCTTCTCCACCTTGTTTTCCTGCTCGAGGCCGGGAAGGACGCGGTAGAGGTAGTTCTGCTTGATCCCCATCTTGGCGGCGAGCTCGGGGATGGTGATGCCCGGCTGTCCCTGCACGAACGACAGTGCCTCGGCCGCGCGGGTGCCGCTGCCTTTGCGACGCCCGGCACGCCTTTTCGCGGGACGCCCGGGTTTCGCGGCGGCTTTGGGCGCCGCTTTCGGCGCTGCCGCGGCGGCCGCTTTCACGGCTGCTTTTTTGCGGCCCGAGCCGCGGGGACGCCCGGGCCCGCGCCGGCGGGTAACGACCGCGGTGGCGGCTGAGCCGGCGTCCGATGCGGCCGATCCGATCACACCCGCCAGGGCCGTCGCTGCGGCCTCGAGGCGGTTGAACTCGTCGACCAGGGGCTTTAGCTCCTTCAGCCTGCCCGTGATCTCTTGGCGCTTCTCGTCAAGGAAGTCGGTCACGATTTGAATCCTCTTCACTAGTGTCGATGCGATTTGAGCTCACATCACTTGTCGCTTCACCTTACACTAGTTCCGTCACGTCACCCGCTCCAAGCGTGCACGAAGACGTTCAAGTGTGCGCATCGCCTCCCGCTCGGGCATGCCACCGACGAGCGCTCGGCTGACGAGCGCACCGACGGGTCCGAGCGGCGGACGGAACTCGTTGCGATAGTCAAAGCGGGTCCCTCCGTCCTCGGCGCTGAGGATGTATTCGCTGCGCGCGTGCGAGCGCGCCGGGCCGCGACCCTCCCATACCGCGAGCTCGCCCGGCCGGCATTCGATCAGTGTCCAGTGAACCTCCAGGCTCACGCCGCGCATGTGGATCTGCTGGTCCATCATGTATCCGACGCGCGGGGGGCCGTCATCGGCGTGTACGAGCTTGCGGTGAATTGTGACCCACTCGCCGAGGCACGCGGGGTCCATGACGAGCTTCCACACCTCCTGCGCAGGCGCGGCGATCAGGATCGAGGCCTCGACGACGCTCATCGGGCGGCCAGCGCCTCGGACTGCAACCACTCGGCCAGCGCGTGTTCGACCGCCGCGTCGAAACGGTGCAGTCGCACGCCGAGCAGCTCCGCGGCGTCGTGCTCCGCGGGCAGCAGGTCACCCTGAAGTCCCTCCATCAACGCCACCACCAGCTCCGGGTCCTCGCCGGCGATCGCCGCGGCCACCCGCGCGGTGAGCGCTGTCAGATTCACCCTCAGCGTGAGCGCGGGACGGTTGACGAGCATCAGCTCGGCGATGCGCGTGAGCATTTCGCCGTACGTGAGCACGTCGGGGCCGCCGATGTCGAGCGAGCTGCGCGGCAGCCGCGCGGTCGCGCACGCGACGAGCATCTCGATCACGTCACGCTCGTCGATCGGCTGGGTGCGCAACGCTTGCCAGGCTGGGAGTGTGAGCACCGGCAGTCGCTCGACGAGATGCACGAGCAGGCGAAACGAGCGTGAGCGCGCGCCGATCACTATCGACGCCCGTAGCGCCACCGAGTCCGGGATCGCCGCCAGCAGCACGCGCTCCACCTGCTCGCGGCTTGCCAGGTGACGGGAGAGCCTCGCATCCGCGTCGACGGCCGCGTGTGAGCTTGCGCGCGGCGTGTCGCGGTGAGGTGCGAGGCCACCCAGGTACACGATCCGGCCAACGCCGGCATGCGCGGCCGCCGCGGCGAAGTTCTGTGCCCCAAGCAGCTCGCGCTCGGGAAACGGCGCGTCGCCGTTGGCTGCGCGCTCCATCGAATGGATCAGGTAGTAGGCGATCTCGACGCCCGCCAGCGCTCGCGCCAACCCCGCGGAGCTCAGCACGTCGGCGCGTACCAACTCCGCGTCGTCTCGCCGCTCCGTGCCACGGGTGCCCGCGAGGGCGGCGCGCATGCGCTCGCGGTCGCGGCCGAGCGCGCGAACCTCGTGTCCGTCCGCGCACAGCCGCGGAACGAGCAGCGAGCCGACGAAGCCGCTTGCGCCGGTGACCAGGATGCGCATCTGCCCAGATCATGACGCGGCCGCGCCGCCGGCGCGGAGAACTCTCGGAAAGTGCGGCCTGTTCCGCGCGATTGTCACACGAACGTGACTGGCTGCCGGCTATTTCCGGGTAACAGGATTTCCCTGCGATTTGCGGAGTGGGCCCGCGCCGTCCCTTGAGCGGGCCGGCGAATGGTGCTTTGATCGCGGCCGTCCCATTCAATCCCATTCGCAGGCGGAGGTAGCTGCCGGTGCAGGCAACGCAGACCAAGCGAGCGCCCAAGCGGGCGACGAAAAAGGTGAGTTGTGAGGAGTGCTACTTCCGCGTCAACCTGCTGTGCGCGCTCGAGCTGCCCGAGCCGTGTGCGACCTTCCGGCCCAACGAGGCCCAGCTGAAACCGCCCGCGCAGTTGCGCTTCGTGTTTCGCCAAGAGCGCCGAACCCGTGCCGCATGGGCGTTTCCGTCCGCCCAGGAGCAGGCCGCGCTGCACGCCTAGAAGGCCCGCCCGGCACGCCCGGAGGGGTATATTGGGTCGCGAACCTGCAAGCTTTCGGCAGAGGCGGTGGCGACATGGCAGCGAAGGACAGATTCGGCAAGCTCGGCGAGAACGCGTACGCGGCGGAGGGAAGCCGCTATATCCAGCGCCTGCTCGAGGACGAGGAGCTGCGCTCCACGCTGCTCTCCGCCTATGCCGCGGCGCGCAGCGCCTACGGGCGCATGAGCAACGGCAAGCCCGCCACCGAGGTGCTGTTCGAGGATCGTGAGCTCCAGCAGGAGATCACCGACGCGGCCAACGCGCTGCGCCAGGTCGCCGGCTCGCTGCGTGAGGCACCGGCGCCCGCCCCGCGCAGCCGGCGAGGCCCCGGAAGGTCGCTGCTGCTGCTCGCCGTCGGTTCCGTGCTCGCGATCGCCCTCAGCGAGAGCTTGCGCTCGAAGGTGCTCGACCTCCTGTTCGGCGCGGAGGAGGAGTTCGACTACAGCCCGACCACCGCTCCGGAGACGCCCGCGCCAGCCGGCGTCGCCGGCAGCTGAGCCCATAGCTCCCACCGAGACGATGAGCGCCGTGCATGCCGCTGTCGTAGACGCCGAGGCGGTTACCGAGGGGGCGGGCTCGCGCGCGATCTCGAGCGACGGACGCGCTCGCTCGCTGTCGGGTGAGAAGGCTCAGCGAATCATCGACGCGATGCGGCGCAGCGTCGCACAGCGGGGCACCGCGGCCTCCACGTTCGACCACGTCTCGCGCGAGGCCGGTGTCTCGCGTGGCCTGTTGCACTACTACTTCGGCACCAAGGAGCAGCTGCTCGCAGAGGCCGTCAGACGTGACTGCGAGCTGCGTCTCGAGCGTCTCGAGCAGCAGCTCTCAACCGCCAAAACGGCCGACGATTTCATCGACCTGATGGCCCAGAGCCTGCACGAAACCGTGAGCGAGGATCCGGACTTCGTCACGCTCGTGTTCGAGCTGTTCACGCTCTCGCGGCGCAACGCCGACATCGCCGTCGAGTACGCCGGTCTCATGCGCAGCACTCGCGAGCACGTCGCCGTCATGCTCGCCGCCGCCCAGCGCGAGGGCGTCCTGCGCCTGCACGCCGAGCCGGACGCCGTCGCCGAGGTTCTGTTCTCGATCGGAGACGGCTTCGCACTGCGGATGCTGACCGAGCCGCACCGGGACTTCACCGCGACGATCAGCGCAGGGATCACCTGCGCGCGTGCGCTGCTGACCGATTAAAGCCCGCCGCTCGCATCCCCGACTGCCCGTCGGCGGCACGAGCAGCCGATTGACGCTCCTATACTCGTCAACCCGATGCCGATCTACGAGTACAGACGACCCGACGGCACAACCTTCGAGATTCAGCAGTCCTTCAGCGAGGACGCGCTCGTCGTCGATCCCGACACCGGCGTTCCGGTCGAGCGCGTGCTGCACGCGCCCGCCGTGCACTTCAAGGGCAAAGGCTTCTACAACACCGACTACGGCACGCGTAATCGCCAGCGCGAGACGGCCGCCGCCGCTGCATCGTCCCGGGACGGGGAGAAGTCCTCGTCGGAGAAGTCCTCGTCGGAGAAGTCCTCGTCGGACAAGTCGTCCTCGGAGAAGTCAGGCGGCGTCAAGTCCTCCTCCAAGGGGTCTTCTTCTTCGTCCTCGTCCTCGGATGGCAAAGGCGAGAAGGGCGCGGCCAAGTCAGGCGACTCCAAACCGGTCGCCGCCAAGAGCTAGCCGCTCATGAACTGGGCGACGTCCGCCCGGCGCGCTTCTTCTGAGATCGTCAGGCCTTCTTCGCCGCTGGGAAGGGTCGCCTGCCCGGTGGGACGCAGCACGTGCGTCGGCGGCGTGCCGGTGGCGGCGAGCGCGGCGAACATTCCCAGCAGTTCCACGCCGCTCATGTCAGAGATGATCGCCGGCGGCGCGTGCCAGGCGATCCACGGCAGTCGGAAGAAGCTCGACGGGGACAGCAGCTGCTGCTTCATGTCCGTGAACAGGGCCTGCTGGTGTTCCTCGCGCTGGATGTCTGTCTCGTTGGATGCGCACAGGTTCTCGCGGGTGCGCGCCAGCGCCAGCGCCTGCTCGCCGTCGAGGTGGTGCGTGCCAGCGCTCAGCCGCAGGGTGAAGCCGCCGTCGGCCGAGCCGCCGTCGAGCTTGGAGACGATGCAGCCGCCGCTGTATGTGACGCCGCCCATCGCTTCGATCAGCTGAGGGAAGTTTTCGAAGTTGACTTCCACCACGTGGTTGATGGGTATGCCGAGCCAGTGCTCGATCACCGATACCGACAGCGCCGGTCCACCGAACTCGTGGGCGGCGTTGATCTTCTGCAGGCCGTGTCCGGGGATTTCGATGATCGTGTCGCGCGGGATCGAAAGGCGCGCCGCGTGCCCGCCGCCGGTGCGGATCAGCATGATCGTGTCCGAACGGCCGAAGCCGGTGGTTTCGGCGCCCGGTTCCTTGCTGTCCTTCTGGCGGCGATCGGAGCCGAGCACGAGGATGTTGTTCGCCGAGGTCAGCGGATAGCCGGCCGGGTCGAGCACGCTCGCGACGTCTCCCGGCAACGACGTGCGCTCGAAGTGCGAGCTGACAAGAAACAGGATCAGCGACAGCGCGAGCCAACCGAGCACGAGCGAGAGCAGCGTGAGCACGATGCGCCTGGGCCTCGTCCAGCGGCGCCAGTCACGCCAGCCGCTGCCGGCAGAGCCCCGCGCCGCGCCGCGGCGTCCCCCGCGGTGTGCCCCGTTGGGCGCTTGCGCGAGTCGCCCTTCGCGCAGATCCTCCCCGCCCCTGCCGGGCGACAGTCGCGGTCGGGCGCGGTAGCGCGTGTACTGCGGCGGTTGCTCGCGGTCGTTTGCCATCGAGATGACCCTATATTCGCGAGCTGACCCGTAAGTGCGCGCCGGTCGACACCGCGGTGACGCAATTCGCCGACCCACGGTAGCGTGGGAGCGATCGTGTCCTTCTACGTCACCACCCCCATCTACTACGTCAACGCGGCGCCCCACCTCGGGCACGCATACACGACGATCGCCGCCGACGTGATGGCGCGCCACCACCGCCAGCGCGGCGAGGACGTGTTCTTCCTGACGGGTACCGACGAGCACGGCGAGCCCGTCGCGGATGCGGCGCACGCGCTGGGCATCGAGCCGCAGGAGCTCGCCGACCGCAACGCCGAGCGCTTCCGGGCGCTCGCGCCACAGCTCGAGGCGAGCAACGACTTCTTCATCCGCACGACCGACCCGCAGCACGAAGCGATGGTCAAGCAGGTGCTCTCGCTCGTGCGCGAGAACGGATACGTGTACGAAGGGACCTACGAAGGCTGGTACTGCCCACGCTGCGCGGACTTCAAGGCGGAGAACGAAATCGACGAGGATCGGCGCTGCCCGATCCATCACATCGAGCTGACGCGCGAGCAGGAGGACAACTACTTCTTCCGGCTGTCCGCCTTCCAGGAGCGCTTGGAGGCGTTGTACGGCGAGCGCCAGGACTTCGTCGCGCCGCGCACCCGCTACAACGAGGCGCTGTCGTTCATCCGCTCGGGCCTGCGCGACGTGCCGCTCACGCGCCACAAGCTGACGTGGGGCGTGCAGGTGCCGTGGGACCCCGAGCACGTCTTCTACGTGTGGTTCGACGCGCTGCTGAACTACTACACGGCGCTCTCCTACGCGCCCGCCCCCGCCGGCCTGTCGGCGGGCGGCGGCGATCTGACCGAGCGCTTCTGGCCAGCGAGCTACCACCTGATCGGCAAGGACATCCTGCGCTTTCACGCCGTCTACTGGCCGGCGCTGCTGATGGCAGCCGAGCTCGAGCTGCCGCGGCACGTGTTCGTCCACGGCTTCCTGCTGCTGGACGGCGAGAAGATGAGCAAGTCGCTTGGCAACGTGCTCGACCCGTTCGCCGTGATCGAGCGCTTCGGCTCGGACGCGCTGCGCTTCTACCTGCTGCGCGACGTTCCCTTCGGCCAGGACGGGTCGGTCTCGACGGCGTCCTTCGAGCTGCGCTACGAGAGCGAGCTCGCCAACGAGCTCGGCAACCTCGCCAGCCGCACGATCGCGATGGTGCACCGATACCGCGACGGCATCCCGCTCGCGATCGCCCCCGACCCGGAGCTCGACGGCGACTTCGCCGGGCTCGCGCAGGAGGTCGCGGCGATGATCGATCGCGCGGAGCTGACGGCGGCGCTCGACGCGATCTGGCAGCGCGTGCGGCGCCTGAACCGCTATGTGGAGGAGCGCGCGCCGTGGCAGCTCGCCAAGGACGACGCGCGCGCGCCCGAACTCGACCTCGTGCTCTCGACGCTGGTGGCGGGTCTGCGGGTGCTAGGCGTGCTGCTGCACCCGTACCTGCCCGCCAGCACCGACAAGCTGCTGGCGGCGCTCGGCAGCGAGGATCGCTCGCTCGCGTCCGCCCGCTGGGACTCGGCGCAGGCGCTGGGTGAGCGGATCGGGCAGCTCGACTCGTTGTTCCCCAAGTCCGCGTGAGTCCCGCCCGCAGACGGTGATCGACTCCCACACACACCTGCACCTGTGCGACCCGCCGAACGCGGAGCTGGTGGCGGCGGCGGAGGCGGTCGGCGTGACGCGCATGCTCACCGTCGGGATCGACGGCGCCTCCTGTCGCGCGGCGCTCGCCGCGGCTGAGGACTTCCCACAGGTGTACGCGGCGATCGGCCGCCACCCGAACGCCGCCGAGGGCTTCGACGACGCCGACCTGGCGGAGCTGCGCGCGCTGGCGGCGCACGAGCGCTGCGCGGCGATCGGTGAGACGGGCCTTGACTTCTATCGCGACAGCGTGCCGCCGCGCGCCGATCAGGAGCGCGCGTTCGCCGCGCAGATCGGGCTTGCGCGCGATGCGGGCAAGCCGCTGGTTATCCACACCAGGGCGGCCGAGGAGGAAACGCTCGCGCAGCTCGCCGCCGAAGCCGACGGCGTGAGCGTGGTCATGCACTGCTTCTCGATGCCCGAGCGGCTGGGGGAGTGTGTGGCGCGCGGCTACGCGATCTCGTTCGCCGGCAACGTCACGTACAAGAACGCCGCCGCGCTGGCCGACGCGGCGCGGCTGGTTCCCGAGGAGCTGCTGCTGGTGGAGACCGACGCGCCGTACCTGACCCCGCAGGCAGTGCGTACCCTGAAGGGCACAGGCAAGTCGGGCAATCAACCCGCGTTCGTCGTGCACACGGCCGGCTTCCTCGCGCAGCTGCGCGGCGTCGATCTCGAGGAGCTGGACGCGACGGTGACGCGCAACGCGGCGCGCGTGTTCGGCTGGGAAGACCCCGTGGCGGGGCACGTGTGAGCGCCGTGGCCGGGCGTAGAGGTTCGGGTCATGAGCCCGACCATTCCTCCGGCGGTCCCGCCCAGCCGAGCCTGCGGCGCATGCGCCGCTTCGGCGTGCGCCCCGACCGCGACCTCGGCCAGAACTTCCTGATCGACTCCAACATCCTCGGCGTGATCGGCCGTACGGCCGCGCTGGAGCCGCACGACGTCGTGCTCGAGATCGGCGGCGGCCTGGGGGTGCTCTCGGAGTACCTCGCCGAGCACGCCGCGCACGTGCACGTCGTCGAGATCGACGAGCGCCTGCGCGAGGCGCTCGGAGATGCGACCGACGCGCACGCCAACGTCAGCGTGCACTGGGCGGATGCGATGACCCTCGACCTCGCCGCGCTCGGCCCTCCTCCCAGCAAGGTCGTCGCGAACCTGCCCTACGGCGTTGCCGCCGGAGCGCTGCTGCGCACGATCGAGGAGCTCCCGAGCGTGTCTTCGTGGGTGGCGATGGTCCAGCGCGAGGTCGGCGAGCGGCTCGCCGCGGAGGCGGGCAGCGGCGCATACGGCGTGCCGTCGGTGCTCGCGCAGCTGGCGTGTGAGGTGCAGGTGCTGCGCGCGATCCCGCGCACGGTCTTCCATCCAGTGCCGAACGTCGACTCGGTGCTCGTTGGCATGCGCCGGCGCGAGGCGACGCCGAGCGTGTCGCCGGCGCTGCGCGCCCTGGTCGCCGCCGCGTTCGCGCACCGGCGCAAGACGCTGTCGGGCTCGCTCGGGCTGGCGGGCGGGTCGGTGGCGCTCCCGCCCCGTTCGCGCGAGCAGGTGCGAGACGCGCTGACGCAGCTGGGCCTGCCGGCGGATGCGCGCGCGGAGCGCCTCGCGCCCGAGGACTTTCGCGCGCTGGCGCGCCTGCTGGAGCTATGAGCGCGGGTCGGCCCCGCCACGGCGCCGACCGCGGCGCGCTCGCGCCGGGCGTGCACCGCGCTATGGCACCGGCGAAGATCAACCTGGGGCTGTTCGTCGGGCCGATCCGCAAGCGCGACGGCAGGCACGAGCTGGTGAGCGTGATGCAGTCGATCTCGCTGGCCGACGAGGTGACGTTGGAGGCCGCGCCGGCGGGCGGCGGCGAGGACGAGGTCATTTGCCCTGGCGTGCCGGGGGACGCGGGGGAGAACCTCGCAGGGAAGGCGCTGCGCGCGTTTCGCGCGAGCACCGGCTGGCGCGCGCCTCCGTTGCGGCTGAGCATCGTCAAGCGGATCCCCGTCGCCGCCGGGTTGGGCGGGGGCTCCGCGGACGCGGCCGCCGCACTGCGTCTTGCCAGGCACGCGTCGGGGTTGGGCGACGAGCAGCTGCTGCACACGCTCGCCGCGGGGCTGGGCGCGGACGTGCCCGCGCAGATCTCCCCGGGGCGCTGGCTGGCGAGCGGCGCGGGTGAGCGCCTGCAGCAGCTCCCGTCGTCGCGGTCGCGCTTCGGCGTGCTCGTGCTCCCGCTGGACGCGGAGCTGTCGACCGCGGCCGTGTACGCGGAGGCCGACCGGCTGGCGCTGGGGCGCACGGGCAAGTACCTGCAACAGCGCGCCGCCGAGCTGTACGCGGCGCTGGAGCACGGCGCTTCGCTGCCGCAGGCGACGGAGCTGCTGCACAACGATCTGCAGCGCGCGGCCGTGTCGCTGTGTCCGCCGATCGCCGACGCCCTGGACCAGGCACGGGGCGCGGGCGCGGAACTGGCGCTCGTGAGCGGCTCCGGGCCGACGGTGATTGGATTGTTCCCACCCACCCACCCCCCGCCGACCCTGTTCGCAGCCGCCCCGGCGCCGTCCGCGCCGCCGTCGCGGGGGGACCGCGTGCCCGATGGCGGGCTCGCGCTGGCCCATGCCGCGGCGGCCGAGCTGGGGGACCGGGTGCCGGCGCCGATCTGCGCCGCGCCGGTCGAGGGCGCGTTCGCGCGCGCGGTCACGCTCGGCGCGGGCGAACGACACCCGCGTGCGTCACAATCCCCGCACGTTCCATGACTAGGTCGCAGATCAACGAGCTGGTGGCGGCGGGCGCCGGAGTGGTGAGCCTGGCGCTGTTCGCCGGCCTGATCCTCGTCCCGGCTTGGTCGTCCTACTCGCGTCTGTGGGAGCGGGTGGCTGCGACGGTGCTGTCGCTGTACGTGCTCGCGGTGCTCGTCGGGGTCGGGGTGGTCGCGGCGCTCGCCGCCGTCTACTTCTGGGGCTGACCGGGGTGTCAGACCTCGCGGCGCTTGACGCGATCACCGAGGCGGTCGAGTCTGGCGCGGGCCTGCCGGAGGTGGTGCGCGCGGCCTCGCGCGCGCTCGAGGCGAGCCTCGCGGTGACGGACGCGTGGGGCGCGACGCTGGCGGTCGCGGCGCGCTCGCCGGCGGAGGAGCGCTCGCTGCTGTCCCAGGGCGAGGGTGTCAGCAGCGCGCCGCTGCGCGTCGCCGACACGACCGTCGGGACGCTGCACATGCGCGCGAAGACCGAGCCGAGCGACTCGATGCGCCGCGTGCTGCTGACGATCATCGCGTCTGAGGTCGAGCGCGTACGTGCGCCGGAGCGCGTCTCGGAAACGGCCGCGGCGGACTTCCTGCGCGCGATCCTCAGCCGCGAGCTGACCGACCGCGAGGAGCTGCTCGCGCGCGCGAAGGAGCTGTCGCTGGCGATCGAGGAGGGGGCGAGCATGCTCGTCGCCCGCGCGCATCCGCAGACGCCCACCGACGAGGGCTGGCGCGGTCGCGTGCGCGCGGTCGCCGAGCGCGGCGCGCGGGCGGTCGCGAGCCGCTCGATCGCGGCGCTGTCCGAGCGCGAGGGGATCCCCGGCGCGGAGGTGCTGGTACTGGTTCCCGGCGGGGATGAGGCCATGGCGGCGCGCGCTGCCGAGGCGGTGCTCAACGAGATGGAAGCGAGCCTCGCCGGCTACACGTTCGCGCTCGGGCGCAGCCGCGTTACCGCCGACCCCTCTGAGCTGCCGCGCGCGGCCAGCGAGGCGCTGCTCGCGGCGAACGTCGCCCAGGGCTCCGCCGACGGCGCCGCGCTGGCGTTCGACCAGACCGGCGCCTACCGGCTGCTGCTGTCGGCGATGAGCGAGAACCCGAGCGAGCTGCAGCGCTTCTACGCCGAGACGGTCGAGCCGCTGGTCGCCTACGACGAGCAGTACGAGACCGACCTCGTGCGCACGCTCGAGACCTTCCTCGAGGCCGACGGCAACGTCGCGGGCACCGCCCAGCGCCTGTTCACCCACCGCCACACCATCTACTACCGCCTGGAGCGCGTGCGCGGGCTCTCGGGGCTCGACGTCAGCTCCAGCGACGGCCGCGAGAAGCTCAGCCTCGGTCTGAAGTCGATGCGCGTGCTCGGCATCGCCTCCGCCGGCGGCCCCGCCTCGGAGGCCGGCGCCGAGGGCGGGCGCGTTCCGCGCTCGGGCAGGCGCGCGTAGCGGACTATCCTTGGAGCCCCCTTGGGGAGTGGGGTAATTGGCAGCCCGGAAGACTTTGGCTCTTCAAGTTCTGGTTCGAGTCCAGGCTCCCCAGTAGGCACAAGTGATGTCCCGGCGAGGTGCGAACATGCGTTCGTGGCAGGCCGCGGACCAAGATATTCTGAGCAGGAAGCACGGGCAGCCGTGGCGGCATCAAGCTCTTTCGCGGAGACGCTGAGACGACTGGGAATGCGCCCGGCCGGCGGTAATCATCGAACGCTCCGCAAGTATGTCGAGCAGGTCTGGGGGATACCGGCCGAGCATTTCGATCCTGATCGTGTACGCAACGATGCGCTTCAACGCGATCCCATTCCTTTGGGTCGCATCCTGGTCGAGGCTTCGACCTACTCGCGTGCGCACCTCAAGGCACGCCTGTTCAAGCAAGGGCTCAAGGCTCGTCGCTGCGAGCTGTGCGGCCAGGACGAAACGTGGCAGGGGCGGCGTATGGCGTTGATTCTCGACCACGTCAACGGGGTCGCCAACGACAACCGCATCGAGAATCTCCAGATCGTGTGCCCGAATTGTGCGGCGACTCTCGACACCCACTGCGGCCGGCAGAATCGTCTCGAGCGCGATCCGCGCACATGCCTCTACTGTGGCGCCGAGTTCTTGCCAGGGTACGCATCTCAGTGTTACTGCTCGCGGTACTGCGGCGTCCGTAGAAAGGGCAATGGACGTGGGAGGCCCGAGCGCCGCAAGGTGAGTCGCCCGCCGTATACGCACTTGGTCAGAGAGGTCCGGATGCTGGGCTATGTCGGCACAGGCCGTCGCTACGGCGTGTCCGACAACGCGATTCGCAAGTGGCTGCGCCAGTATGACCGGGAGCAAGCCCGCGTGGATCCACCCGAGCCCGCGTCCCCGCTGGAATAGCATGGGAGCGGTGAGCGCCCCCACCGTTCTGATCCTCGCCGCGGGCAGGGGGACGCGCATGCGCTCGGACACGCCGAAGGTGCTGCACGAGGTGTGCGGGCTGCCGATGGTGCTGTGGCCGGTGCGCGCGGCGCTCGAGGCGGGGGCGGGCAGGGTGGTGGTGGTGGACGCGCCGGAGCGGGCGCTCGAGCGGGTGCTGCCGCAGGGCGTGGAGCTGGCGGTGCAGGAGCGCGCGAACGGCACGGGCGGCGCGGTGGCGGCGGCGATGACGATGCTGGGCTCGGCGGACGGCCAGGCGGTGGACCCGGCGGCGGCGGTGCTGGTGCTCAGCGGCGACGTGCCGCTGGTGAGCGCGGAGGCGATCGACGAGCTGGTGCGGGCGCACCGCGAGAGCGGCGCGGCGGCGACGATGGCGAGCGCGATCCTCGACGACCCGAGCGGCTACGGGCGCGTGGTGCGCGACGCGACGGGCGCGGTGGAGCGGGTGGTGGAGACGAAGGCGCAGGGCGACTCGACGCAGGCCGAGCGCGAGATCAGCGAGGTCAACACGGGCATCTTCGTGTTCGCCGAGCACGCGCTGCGCCGGGCGCTGCCGCGCCTGAGCGCGGACAACGCGCAGGGGGAGCTGTACCTGCCGCAGGTGCTCGACCTGCTGCGCGCGGACGGTGCGCCGGTGGCGGCGCACGTCGTGCAGGACGAGCGCCTGGTGCTGGGCGTCAACGACCGCGTGGCGCTCGCGCGCGTGCGCAAGCTGGCGCAGGCTGCGATCAACGAGCGGCACATGCTCGCGGGCGTCGGCATCGTCGACCCGGACGCGACGGTGATCGACGTGGACGTGCAGATCGGGCAGGACACGACGATCGAGCCGTTCACGACGATCAGGGGCAGCACGCGCATCGGGCGCGGGTGCACCGTGCGCCACTCCTACCTGATCGACTGCGTGCTCGAGGACGGCGTCAGCGTCGGACCGTTCGGCTACCTGCGCCCGGGGACGGTGCTGCGCAGGGGCACGAGGGTGGGGACGTTCGTGGAGGTCAAGAACTCGGACGTCGGCCCGGACGCGCGCGTGCCACACCTGTCGTACATCGGCGACGCGGACGTCGGCGAGGGCACGAACCTGGGGGCGGCGACGATCACTGCCAACTACGACGGCCGCGCGAAGCACCGCACGAGCGTCGGCAGCGGCGTGCGCACGGGCGTGGACACGACGCTGGTGGCGCCGGTGAGCGTCGGCGACGGCGCGTACACGGGGGCGGGATCGGTGATCACCGAGGACGTGCCGCCGGGCGCGCTGGGCATCGCGCGCGAGCGCCAGCGCAACGTCGAGGGCTACGCAGAGCGCGCGGACGCGGAGCGCGCGGACGCAGAGCGCGCGGACGATTACACTGCGTGAGGAGATGAGTGCGATAGACACGCGCACCCAGTACTCGCGGGCGAGCCTGCCGATCGATTACAACAAGCGGCTGATGCTGTTCAGCGGGCGCGCGAACCCGCAGCTGGCGGTGGACATCGCGGACAAGCTTGGCGTCGACCTGGGGCCGGTCGAGCTGAAGACGTTCTCGGGCGGCGAGGTGTACTGCCGCTACGAGGAGTCGATCCGCGGCGCGGACGTGTTCATCGTGCAGTCCACGTGCGGCAATCCGCAGGAGGGCGTGACGGCGAACGACTCGCTGATGGAGCTGCTGTTCATGATCGACGCGGCGGTGGGCGCGTCGGCGCACAGGGTGATCGCGGTGACGCCGTGGTTCGGCTACTCGCGCCAGGACAAGAAGTCGGCGCCGCGCGAGCCGATCTCGGCGCGTCTGGTCGCGCGCATGCTCGAGGCGGCGGGCGCCGACAGGGTGCTGACGATGGACCTGCACGCGGGCCAGATCCAGGGCTTCTTCCAGAAGCCGGTGGACCACATGACGGCGCTGTTCATGCTCACGCAGTACTTCGCCGACCTCGGCCTGCCCGACCTGGTGGTGGTGGCGCCGGACGCCGGCAGGGTGAAGCTGAACAAGAACTTCGCGTCGAAGATCGGCGCCGAGCTGGCGATCCTCGACAAGGAGCGCCCCGCCCAGCAGGTGGCCGAGATCGGCTACGTGATCGGCGATGTGAAGGGCAAGACGGCGGTGATCGTCGACGACATGATCGACACCGCGGGCACGCTCAAGGCGGCCGCGAAAACGGTCATGGAGGAAGGCGCCGCGCGCGTGTACGCGGCGGCGACGCACGCGGTGTTCTCCGGCAACGCGTTCGAGAACCTGGTCGAGTCGGGCCTCGAGCGGATCGTCGTGACGGACACGATCCCGATCGCCGCCAACCGCCCGGACAACGTGCGCGTGCTGCCGTGCGCGGAGCTGCTGGCCGACTCGATCCGCCGGATCTTCGTCGACGATTCCGTCAGCGAGGTCTTCGGCGGCGAGAACCAGTTGTTCTAGATCTGGTGCGCCCGCGTGCGGGCGTACAGCAGCGCCAGCGCGCGGCGCTCGGCGGCGACGGGAAACGGACGGCGCTGGCGCAACGCAACGACCTGGATCAGGGCGGGACCGGCGTCGAAGGTGACGATGTCGATGTAGGACTGGCGATGGACGAGCTCGCGCCGTTCCCGCGTGTTCGCGGGCGAGGGCACGAACCGCACGCTGGTGTAGTCCTGGCGGAAGCGCAGCGCGACGCTGCCGTCGACGCCGGATAGCGGGTTGGCGAGGTCTGTCAGTCGCGCCTCGCCGCCGAGGCCCTGGCGGCTGAGGTTCTCGATGCGCTCGTAGCACGCGATCCCGCGGGCGCTCCCGCTCGCGCGCAGCTGCGCGAGCGCTTCACGCGTGGCCGCGCCGGGCGTTTGCGAGCCGCCAACGCGCGCCATCACCGTCGAGGTGACGAAGCCGTCCCCATAGTGGAGGCTCGGCGAGTAGACACGGATGTCGTTGCCGCGGGTCGGCACGCCGCTGCACGCTGCGAGCTCGGCGCTCAGGCGCCTTTCGTGTTCCACCGTTTCTTCTGCTCTCCCTATCCTCGACGCGCCCGGCAGGTCGGCCTCGTGAAGGTTGACCTCCCTCGCGAACGCCAGCACGCGCGCCTGTGTGAGCCCCGCGCCGCGGCCGCCGCTCCCGCATCCGCCGAGCAGCCCGAGCGCCGTCGACGCGAGCGCAAGCCACACGGCCGCGATTCGCGGCAGCCGTCGCTCCTGTGCACGACGCTCGCGGGGCACGCGCCCGATTGTGTCGCCTCGCCCGGACCCGCTCGGTGCACAAAGCTGTGAGCCCAGGCCCGGGCCTCGTGGCCCGCCTCGGTGGGCTCTGTCAACTCGATCGCCTCGAGTAGGACTCGATCATCTCGACCACAGTCGCTTCGGCCTGGGGGCGGCCGAGCTGCATGTCGAGTCGCAGGAGCTTCCACACGAGCACGTCCGTGGCGATGACGACGGCCGTCAGCCGGCGCTCTCTGGATGCGCGCGCAAGGCCGGCGAGCAGCGGCTGGAAGACCCTGCTCGCCCAATCGCGGTGGTAGTCCCTGCCCCTGTCGGTGAGGTAGCGGACCGCGGGGATGCGGTCCTCCTGGGAGAGCATGCGCAGAATCGCCGTTCCGTGCGCCTCGTAGTGGTCGAACACGTTGGCGACGGCCTCGGGGACGCGGCCCACGGGAGCCGCGTCGCGGCGTGATTTCTCGCTCATCGCCCACCATCTGTACGCCGCGGTGAGCAGCTCGTCCTTGGAGTGAAAGCGCGCGAGGAGCGTCTGTTCGGTGACGAGCGCGTCGGCGGCGATCTCGCGCAGGCGAACCTCCTCATACGGTCGGGTGCCGAAGTGCTTCCACGCGGCGGCGAGCAGCCGCTCGCCGGTCGCGGCGGCCGCATCGGCGCGGGCGGTCATCCGGTAGGTGCGTTCCTTGGGTGGGCCGCTTGACTTTTTCATCTTGGTCATACTAAGATGAAGTATATGCGAGTCTTCCAGACGCTCGTCGCGTTCAGCGGCAACGCCCCACCGCAGCTCGCGCTCACACGTGAGCTCGTCGACCGCGGTCACGAGGTGCGGGTCCTCGCCCACCGCGCCGCGCGCGAGCGGATCGAGAGCACGGGGGCGGAGTTCGTCGAGTACCGGCGGGCGATGCCCGACCTCGACATCACCCGGCCGGAGACCGACCCTGTACGGGACTGGGAGGCGCGCACGCAGCTTGGCGCCGCAAGGCGCCTTCGCGACGGCGCGACCGCGCCGATGCCCGACGGGGCTCGCGATCTGATCGAGGCACTTGATGGCTGGAGCGCCGACGTGGTCGTGTTCGACTGGCTGATACCGGCTGCCGCGATCGCCGCTGAGCTCGCGGGTGTGCCAGCAGCCGCGCTCGTTCACTGCCCCTATCCACTACCCGCCCGCGGCGCGCCCCCGCTGTTCAGCGGCCTGTCGCCGATGGCGGGTCCGTTGGGTGCCGCGCGCGATCGCCTGTTCGACCGCATGACCCGCCGCTTCTGGGCGCCCGCGCTGCCCGTGCTGAACGGCGTCCGTGCCGAACATGGGCTCGCGCCGCTGAAGGACTACGGCGACCAGGTTCTCGGTGCTCAGGCCATCTACGTGATGACCGCGCCAGAGCTCGACTTCTCGAGCAAAGCTCAGCTCCCCGCGAACGTCCACTACGTGGGCCCCGCGTTCGAGCCGTTCGAGAAGGACTGGGAGTCGCCGTGGCCCGAGGAGAACACCGATCCGCTGGTGCTGCTCAGCTTCAGCACCAGCTACATGGATCAGGGCGCGCTCGCCCAGCGAGCGCTTGACGCCGTCGCCGGGCTGCCGGTCCGGGCGCTGCTCACGGCGGGCCCCGCGCTCGACGCCAGCCACCTCAGCATCCCCGCCAACGCGCGCACCGTGGCTTTCGTGCCACATCGAACCGTGCTCCCGCACGCGTCGCTGATGGTCACCCATGCGGGATGGCAGACGGTCAACGCGGCGCTCGCCGATGGTGTTCCGCTCGTCTGCATCCCCGATGCGCGCGACCAGCCCGATAACGCCGCCCGCGTTCTGTTCGTGAACGCCGGCGTGAGGGTCAGCAAGAAGAGTTCCCCCAGCAAGCTGCGCAGCGTGATCGCCAGCGCTCTGGAAGACCGGTCGATCAAACAGGGCGCCCGGGCGATGGCCGACGCCCTCGCTCGCAGCGACGGTGCCACCGTCATGGCCGACGCGCTGGAGCGCCTCCCCGTTGGCGACGCCGTGAAGGCAACCACACCTCACGCGTCACCCGCAGCAGGCTGAGTGCACTCCCACATCATCTGGGCTGTTCCGGCCGGCACTGTTTGGATCTCCTTGGCTGTTCCGGCGGCACATGTGCCGCCGGGGAGACCGCGCATGCGCGGTCCCCAGGGAGGTCGCATGCGACCTCCCAAGGCACGGTCGCATGCGACCGTGCCCGGTGGGCACATGTGCCCACCGGTGATCTAGGCAAACATGCACATATGCCCACCCGCTGTCTAGGCAAACAAGCACATGTGCCCACCCGGCATTCACCTAGGCAACAAGCAGCCATGTGCCCACCCGTCATCATCCCCTCACGATGTCCTCCACGACGGCGACTGGGGCGGCGGGCGCGCGCGGTCCGCGCGAGTGGTGGCGGGGCCTGCCGTCGCGCCAGCGCCGCATCCTGCGGGGGCTGTTCGCGGTCGCGGTCGTCGTCGTGCTCGTTGTCGGCGCGCTGCTGGCGCGCTTCCTGAGCGCCGAGAACGCCGAACGCGGCGACGATCTGGCGCTCGTGCAAGCGGAGGCGAAGGGCGATCTGGCGGGCATGCTCGCTCAGCTGAGCGGCTGCCGCGCGAGCCCGTCGTGCCTGGCGAGCGCGAGGGCCGACGCGAGCGACCCGCGCGTGCGCCGCGCGGGCGCCGTCAAGATCCTGCAGCTCGAATCGCCGACGGCGGGCTCGCTGTCGGATGCCACCGGCAGGACGCGCCTGGCGTGGACGGTGATCGGCACGCTGCCGGTGGTGCAGTGCGTCGACGTGCGCCGCACCGGCAGCTTCCTGTCGGGCATCCACGTGCAGCTGATCGGGATCAGCGCGCCGATCTCCGGCGAAGGCACGTGCTCGAAGCGCACGCAGCTCGAACAGCAGGAAGAAGAAGCCGCGAGACTCGAACAGGGAGCGAACTAGCGCCGGCGCACGGAGTGAGCGAGTGCCGGGCGCAGCGAGCGAGCGAACGCAGGGCGCAGGGAGCGAGCAAACCAGGGCGCAGGGAGCGAGCCGGCGCTAGGCGATTGCTACAGTCTGCAGTCGCTCATGGCCAGCACCACCACCAAGCTGAACGTCAACAGCCGCGACGCCCAGGGCTCGCGCGCCGTGCGCCGCCTGCGCCGCAGCGGGCGCGTGCCGGGAGTGCTGTACGGCGGCGGCGCCGAGGCGCTCGGCTTCGACGCCGACGCGCGCGAGCTGCGCCACGCGCTCGCCGGCTCCGGCGCAGTGCTCGACCTGAGCATCGACGGCGGCAAACCCACGCCCGTCGTCCTCAAGGAAGCCCAGCGCCACCCCGTGCGCGGCGAGACCGTGCACATCGACCTGCTGCGCGTGCGGCTCGACCAGGCGATCACCGCCGTCGTGCCGCTCGAGCTCACCGGCGTCGACGACGCCCCCGGCGTCAAGGAAGGCGGCATCCTCGAGCAGATCACGCGCGAGCTCAACGTCGAGGCGCTGCCCACCGCCATTCCCGAGTCGATCGTGCACGAGGTCGGCGACATGCAGATCGGCGACACGATCCTCGTCGCCGCGCTCACGCCACCCGACGGCGTCACGCTGCTCGACGACGCCGACGAAACCGTCGTCGCCACCCTCTCGCCGCCGCGCCTGCAGAGCGAAACCGCCGAAGAGATCGAAGCCGAGACAGAGGTCGTCGGCGAGGGCGGCGCGCAGGCACAGGACGGCGACGAGGGCTCCTCCGAGGAGTAAACGGCGCTGAGACGCCCGTTCGGCGGTGGCCGTGGAGGCGGTAGCGGCGGCGGAGCCGTCGACTGGCTGATCGTCGGGCTCGGCAACCCCGGCCGCGAGTACGCCGACACGCCGCACAACATCGGCTTCGCCGTCGCCAACGAGCTCGTCGAGCGCTGGGGGCTGGGGCCCGCCAAGGACCGCTTCCGCGGGCGCATCGCCGAAGGTCGCGTACGCACCCGCGCACCCGGCGCGTCGCTCGGTGTTGGCGCGGCGGCCGGCGAGGGTGGATCTATCGGCCACGCGTCGTCGCCCGGAGCGAGCGCCCCGCGTGTCGCGGTGCTGTGCCCGCAGACGTTTATGAACGACGCCGGACGCTCCGTCGGTCCCGCGCGCGGGACGCTCAAGCTGCCGCTCGATCGCGTGCTCGTAGTCCACGACGAGATCGACCTGCCGTTCGGCGACGTGCGCACGCGCCTCGGCGGCGGGCTCGCGGGCCACAACGGGCTCAAGTCGCTCAAGCGCGAGCTCGGCGGCGCGGACTTCATGCGTGTGCGCGTCGGCGTCGGGCGGCCCGACTCGACCGACCCGGAGATCGTCTCAGCGTACGTGCTTGGGCGCTTCCGCCAGGACCCCACGCAGGTGGCCGAGCTCGTCGAGCGAGCCAGCGATCAGGTCGAGCGCGTCGTGCTCGGGCAGGAGTCGTGATGGCGACCGGCGCCGCAGGGCTGCGCACGCTGCTGGGCCTCGTGCAGGAAGACGAGCAGGCGCTCACGCTCGCGCGCGACGGCGGGCACGCGTTCGTGTCGAGCTCGCTGCGAGCGTACGTGATCGCGGCGCTCGCCGAGATCGACGAGCGCGCCCGCCTGCGCCCCACGCTGGTCGTCGTCGGCGACGACCGCGCCGCGCGCGACCTCGCCGGCGACCTCGGCGCGTGGCTCGCGCCGCGGCGCGTCCGTTACTACCCCTCGCGCGGCGTCGCCTACGAGTCGCACCTCGCGCCGCCCGCGCACCTCGTCGGGCTGCGCGTCGCCGCGCTCGACGCGCTGCTCGGCGCCGGGCGCGCGGGCGCCGACGATGGCGGCGGTGTGGGCGCTGGCGGGGACGCCGCGTCCGCGTCCGGCGCGCGCGGCGCCGGCGGGGACGCCGGCGCGGACCAGCCGGTCGTCGTCGTGAGCGCGGTCGCGCTGTCGGAGAAGGTGCCCGACCCGCAGCTGCGCCCGCGCTCGTTCACGCTGCGCGTCGGCGAGCTGCTGGACCTCGACGAGTGCGCCGCCGAGCTCGTCAGCGCCGGCTACGAGCGCACCGACCAGGTGGAGGAGCGCGGGCAGTTCGCGTTGCGCGGCGGCCTGCTCGACGTCTTCCCCGCGACCGAGGAGCGCGCCGTGCGGGTGGACATGTTCGACGTCGAGATCGAGTCGCTGCGCTGGTTCTCGACGTTCACGCAGCGCTCGCTCGGGGACGCCGAGGAGGTCGAGATCGCGCCCGCGGCCGAGCTCGCGCTCGAGCACCGCGAGCTCGCCGAGATCGCCGCCGCCACCGGCGCGTTCTCCGCGGCCGCCGCCGGCGGCGAGCGCGAGGAGCGCCCCGACATCGCCGAGCTGCTGCCCGTCGAGCGCTTCGGCGCGCTGCTCGACATGGTCGGCGCGGGCACCGAGCTGATCGTCGCCGCCGAGGAGGACATCGAGCCGGTGCTCGGCGACCACTGGACCGACGTCAGCGCCGCGTTCGGCGAACAGGACGCGCACCACCTGTACGTCGACCCGCAGAGCATCCGCGCGACGCTCGACGAGCGCGCGCGCATCTGGCTGTCCTCGCTGTCGAGCGGCCAGCCGATCGAGCTGCGCGCGCAGGCCGCCGACACCGCCGCGCGCTCGCTCGGCGAAGCCGAGCCCGAGCTCGAGAAGCTCGTCCGCTCCGGCTACAGGACCGTCGTCGCGTTTCCGCGCCGCGGCGAGGGCGAGCGCGCCGCGTACAACCTCGGCCGGCTGAAAGCGACGTGGATCGCGGAGGAGGCCGACGCGGGCCGCTCGTCGATCGGCGATCGGCCGCTCGAGCCGTCGCTGCGCTTCGCCGCGGCGTCGCTGCGCGAGGGCTTCATCGCGCCGCAGCTGAAGCTCGCGGTGTTCCCAGAGCACCGGCTGCTGCGCCGGCGCCGCGCCGAGCGCCGTGGCACGGGCGCGGGTCGCGGCGGTCCGGGAGGCGCGCGCCGTGGCGCGCTGCGCTCGTTCACGGAACTGCGCACGGGCGACATCGTCGTGCACGAGGACCACGGCGTCGCGCGCTTCGCGGGCTTCGAGACGCGCACGGTGGCCGACGTCACGCGCGACTACCTGTACCTCGAATACCAGGGCGATGATCGCGTATTCGTTCCCACCGACCAGCTCGCGAAGATCTCGCGCTACGTCGGCGCGGGCGCGTCCGGCGGGGCGGGCGGGCCTCAATTGAGCAAGCTCGGCGGCACGCGCTGGGAGACGATGAAGGCGCGCGCGCGCCGCGCCGCGCAGGAGCTCGCCGGCGAGCTGCTGAGCCTGTACGCGGAGCGGCGCCGGCGCAGCGGCCACGCGTTCGGCCCCGACTCCGACTGGCAGCGCGAGTTCGAGGAGCGCTTCCCGTTCACCGAGACGCCCGACCAGCGCGACGCGATCGAGCTGGTCAAGTCCGACATGGAAGCGCCGCGGCCGATGGACAGGCTGATCTGCGGCGACGTCGGCTACGGCAAGACCGAGGTGGCGCTGCGCGCGGCGTTCAAGTGCGCCGAGGAGGGCAAGCAGGTGCTGATGCTCGTGCCGACCACGATCCTTGCGCAGCAGCACTACGGCACGTTCGCCGAGCGCCTGGCCGACTATCCGTTCACGCTCGAGCACGTCTCGCGGTTTCGCACCCCAGCCGAGCAGAAAGCGGCGGTCAAGGGCTTCGCCGAGGGGCGCGTCGACATCCTCATCGGCACCCATCGCGTGCTCTCGCGCGACGTGCGCGCGAAGGATCTCGGCCTGCTGATCGTCGATGAGGAGCAGCGCTTCGGCGTCAAGCAGAAGGAGCTGCTGCGCCAGCTGAAGCTGAAGGTCGACGTGATCTCGATGTCCGCGACGCCGATCCCGCGCACGCTGCAGATGTCGCTCGCGGGGCTGCGCGACATCTCGGTGATCGAGACGCCGCCCGAGGGGCGCCGCCCGGTACGGACGTATGTGGGCGAGTACGAGGAGGAGCTCGTCAAGCGCGCGATCGTGCGCGAGCATGAGCGCGGCGGGCAGGCGTTCTTCCTGCACAACCGCGTCGAGTCGATCGAGGAGACCGCCGAGCGCCTGCGCGCGCTGTGCCCGGGCGTGCGCTTCGCGGTCGCGCACGGGCAGATGGGCGAGGGCGAGCTGGAGGCGGTGATGATGGACTACCTGCGCGGCGGCGCCGAGGTGCTCGTGTGCACGTCGATCATCGAGTCGGGCATCGACATCCCGCAGGCGAACACGCTGATCGTCGAGCACGCCGACACGTTCGGGCTCGCCCAGCTCTACCAGATCCGCGGGCGCGTCGGGCGCAGCCGCGAGCGCGCGTTCGCGTACCTGCTGTACGACTCCGCGGCCGCGCTCACCGCCGAGGCCGCACAGCGGCTGTCGGCCCTGTCTGACTACACCGAGCTGGGCGCCGGCTTCAAGATCGCGATGCGCGACCTGGAGATCCGCGGCGCCGGCAACCTGCTCGGCGACGAGCAGTCCGGGCACGTGGCGGCGCTCGGCTTCGAGCTGTACATGCAGATGCTCGACGAGGCCGTCGCCGAAGCGGGCCCGTCCGAGGACGGGGCGGACGGCGAGCCGCTGCCGGAGCCGGTGCGCCTGGACGTGAACGTGGACGCGTACGTGCCCGCCGACTACGTGCCCTACGAGCAGGCCAAGATCGAGGTCCACCGCCGCGTCGCCGGCGCCTTGGAGGTGGCCGACGTCGAACGGCTGCGCGAGGAGCTCGAGGATCGCTTCGGGCCGCCGCCGCAGCCGGTCGAGAACCTGCTGGCGCTGCAGCGCGCGCGCATCAAGTTCGGCCAGGCGGGCGCGCGCACGGTGAGCTTTCGCGGCGACCGCCTGGCGGTCGTGCCGATCGAGCTCGACTCCGCGAGAGCCAGGCGTCTGCGCGAGGAGCTGCCCGACGCGCTGTACGAATCCGGCCGCTCGCAGGTGTCCATGCGGGTTCCGAAGGACGGGACGGAGCGCTTCCCCAGCGTCGTCAGGGCGGCTGACGCGCTGCTCGCGATCGTGCGCGAGGCCGCTTAGGAACTCGTTAGGCGGCCGTTATGCACCGTTCAGCGCTTTTCCGCTAGAGTGCCCGCGTCGTGTCCAAGGCTCTCAGGTCCCTCTCGGCGCTAGGCGCCGTTTTGTTTGCCCTCGTGGGCATCTCCGCGTGCGGTGGCATACCCGGCGACGCGGTCGTGCAGATCAACGGCACGCCGATCACCAAGACCGCGTTTGACCACTGGATGGCCGTCGCCGCAGCGTCGAGCTCCGCCGGCACCACCGAAAAGCCGACCGTGCCGGAACCGCCGAATTACACGACGTGCGTCGCGCACCTCGCAAAGACCGCTCCCAAGCCGGCCAAAGGCCAGTCGGCTCCCACCACCAAGCAGCTGAAGTCCGAGTGCGCCCAGCAGTACAAATCGCTGCAGACCGAGGTGCTCGGCTTCCTGATCTCCTCGCAGTGGGTGATCGGCGAAGCGTCCTCGTTGAAGGTGAACGTCACCGACGCACAGGTCAAGAAAGAATTCACGAAGATCAAGAACGCGCAGTTCCCGAAAGGCAGCGAATTCGAAAAATTCCTGTCGACCTCCGGACAGACCGTCTCCGACCTGCTGCTGCGCGTAAAGCTGAACATGCTCTCGGCGAAAATCCAGAAGCAGATCGTCAAGGAAAAGAGCAAAGTCACGCAGGCGCAGATCGCCAAGTACTACAACGAACACAAGTCCCGCTACGGCACGCCGGAAAAGCGCAACGTTCGGATCGTGCTGACGAAGACCGAAGCCCAGGCAAGCAGCGCCAAGAAGGAAATCGAATCCGGCAAGAGCTTTGCGAGCGTCGCGAAGAAGGACTCGATCGACCCGACGAGCAAGGCCAACGGCGGGCTGCTCAAGGAAGTCGTCAAAGGCGAGGAGGAGAAGGCGCTCGACACGGCGATCTTCTCCGCCAGCAAGAACGTTCTCGGCGGACCCATCAAGACCCCGTTCGGCTACTACGTCTACGAAGTCCTGAGCGTCACGGCCGGCACCGCGGAACCGCTGTCGAAGGCGCAGGCCTCGATCAAACAGCAGCTGATCGCCAGCGGGCAGCAGACCGCGCTCAGCAAGTTCGTGAAAAACTTCAAAGCGAAGTGGTTGGCCAAAACAGAATGCCGCTCGGGCTACGTGGTCGCCGACTGCAAGTCCTACAAAGCGCCCAAGACGAGCTCCACTGGCGCCGGCGCCGTCACGCCGACCGGCTAGCCCCCGACTCCCGGCGCCGCCCTCCGGCGCCCCCCGACCCAAAGACCGTCGCATGAGCGAGATCGAGCGAATCCACGCCCGCCAGATCCTCGACAGCCGCGGCAACCCGACGGTCGAGGTGGAGGTCGAGCTGCGCTCGGGGGCGCGCGGTCGCGCGGCCGTACCGTCAGGGGCCTCCACCGGTGAGTTCGAGGCGACCGAGCTGCGCGACGGCGGCGAGCCATGGGGCGGCAAGGGTGTCTCGCGGGCGGTGGGAAACGTCGACGGTGAGATAGCTCAAGCGCTCAAGGGCATGGACGCGGCATCCCAGGAGGCGATCGACGCCGCCCTGATCGAGCTGGACGGCACGCCCAACAAGTCGCGCCTGGGCGCCAACGCGATCCTTGGGGTGTCGCTGGCGAGCGCGCAGGCGCAGGCCGCCGAGCTGGGTCTGCCGCTGTGGCGCCACCTCGGCGGCGCGGACGCGTGCGTGCTGCCGGTGCCGATGATGAACGTGCTCAACGGCGGCGCGCACGCCGACAACAAGGTCGACTTTCAGGAGTTCATGATCGTCCCCTGCGGCGCGCCTTCGTTCTCGGAGTGCCTGCGCATGGGCGCGGAGGTCTTCCATGCGCTCAAGCGCACGCTGCACGAGCGCGGGCTCGCGACGGCGGTCGGCGACGAGGGCGGCTTCGCGCCCGACCTCGGATCCAACGAGGAGGCGCTCCAGATGCTCGTGGCGGGCATCGAGGCCGCCGGCTACCGTCCGGGCGAGGACGTCGCGATCGCGCTCGACCCGGCCGCCAGCGAGCTCTACAGGGACGGTGCGTACGTGCTCGAGCACGAGCACCGCACGCTCAGCGCCGCCGAGCTCGCCGACTACTGGGCGGACCTCGCCGCGCGCTACCCGATCGTCTCGCTCGAGGACGGCATGGACGAGGAGGACTGGGACGGCTGGCGCGTGCTCACCGAGCGCCTCGGCGCGGCCGTGCAACTCGTCGGCGACGACGTCTTCGTGACCAACACCGAGCGGCTGCGGCGCGGCATCGAGACGGACGTCGCCAACTCGATCCTGATCAAGGTCAACCAGATCGGGACGCTCACCGAGACCCTGCAGGCGGTCGCGATGGCGCGCGACGCGGGCTACACCGCGGTCATGAGCCATCGCTCGGGCGAGACCGAGGACGTGACGATCGCCGACCTCGCCGTCGCCACCGGATGCGGCCAGATCAAGACGGGCGCGCCATCGCGCTCGGACCGCGTCGCCAAGTACAACCAGCTGCTGCGCATCGAGGAGCAGCTGGGGCCCGCCGCGCGCTTTCCCGGGCGCAGCGTCTTCAGCCGCTGACGCTCGCCCTTCAGCGGCAGGATGTTCGGCGCGGTGGGCGAATCCGGGTAGGCATGTCCGCGATCTCGGCATCACAGCGCCCCGTGTCTCGGCGCGGCACATCGAGGTCGCGCGTGCGCTGGGACCGGCTGGCGCGGGTGGCGATGCTGTGCGTGCTGATTGCGCTCGTGTACCTGTACGCGAGCGCGGGCGTGCACATGCTCTCGACGTGGCGCCAGTCGCGTCGCGACAACGCGACGGTGGCGAGCATGGAACGCGAACACGCGTTGCTGGTGCACCAGCGCGAGGCGCTGACCGCGGCGGGGACGCTCGAAACCGAGGCGCGCCAGCTGGGCATGATGAAGAGCGGCGAGCAGCCGTACGTGATCAACGGCCTGCCCGGCAACTGACCCGATGCCGCTGCTAGCCTCGGCACGTGTCGTTCGAGACGGCGATCTACCAGTGGCAGCAGGGCGAGCGCCGGCTGCGGGCCGCGCCGGCAGAGCGGCGTGCACTGCTCGAGCGCGTGATCGACGCGCTGGTGGCGGAGCTGCGCCGGCGGCTGGGCGGCCGCTTCTCGGCGGACGAGCTCGTAAGCCTGTACGAACAGGGCGCCGCGTGGTGCCTGCAGGTTGCGATGAAGCTGGCGCCCGAGGACCCGTGGGCGTGGGAGGCCGGCGTCGTGGTCGACGCCGCGTTCGCGCGCTACCTGCGCGAGGCCGCCGACTACGCCGGCGGCCGCAGGACGCTGTCAGAGGCTTAGTAGCGCCGCTATGCGGCGTCCTACTCCTCTGTGCCGGCGCGACGGATGACGATGCGGTCTTCCTCGACCTCGACCTCGACGGGCCGGTGGCCGGCCCAGTGCTCGGCGTAGATGGGGTTCTCCTGGATGGCGGGGTCGAGCCACAGGCCGTAGCCCTCCTCGCCGTGGTCGAAGGTCCCCTCGAGCGGGCCGGTGTTACGTGTCCCGGAGCGTCGCCCGCGCCCGCCGCGTCGGCTGCGCCGGCGCGTACGCGTGCCGCCTGCGTCCTCGCTGTCCTCGTCGGGCTCCTCGCCGGCCTCCTCCGCTTCGGCTCTGGCGCGCTCCGCCTCGGCTTCGGCGGCCTCGAGCTCAGCGGCGATCAGCGCGTCATCCTCGGCGCGGAGGTCGATCTCCTCGGGGTAGTCGCCGGCGCCGCCCGCGCCCTCGGGGGACTCCTCGTCGCTGACGAGCTCGTTCTGGCGCTTGAATTGCTCGATGTCGCGGACGGTGACCTCCAGCTGGTGGGCGACCCAGGCGTCGGTCCGTCCTTGGCGCACCCAGGCACGGATCTGGTTGAGGTGCGGGCGCAGAGATTTCCGGGGCATGGACGGTCCGGGAGACTAGCGCAAGCGCTCGCTCGGCGCGGCGGGCTCGCGATGCGGGGTCCTGTAGCGGGCGATCGGCGGCGGCGGGTTGAGAAATTGGGATCGCTTTCCCCCGGTCCTGTGACTATGCTTGGCGTTCCGGCGGTTTGGGGTTGCGCCGGGTCGCCAATCGGCAAAGAGGAAGGTGCACCCAAATGCTGGTTCTGACACGCAAGTCCAACCAGAGCATCATGATCGGCGACGATATCGAGGTCTCGGTGCTGTCGGTCATGGGCGAGAAGGTGCGCATCGGCATCCAAGCCCCGCAGCGGGTGCCGGTCTTCCGCAAGGAGATCTACCTGGAGATCCATCGCGAAGCCGGCGCGGCGACGCCGTCGAAGGATGGCGCGGCCCCCGAGCACGCCGCCGCGGGCGCGGTCGAGGAGTCGTTGAAGGACCTCGGCGATGGCGCCGCGTAGCGACCCGCTGGCGCGGCGCCTGGCGGCGTCCTCGCTCGCTCGCGTGCAAAGCACGCCACGCTCTCTGCGTCCTTGCCAGGCTTGGCCATCGGGCCGCTAGGTCGCTAGCCCAAAAGCAAGTACAGCGTCCGGAACATCACGATCGTGACGACGACGGCTGTGAGGATGAGCGTGAGGACGAGCAGGGCGAAGCGCACGGAGCCGCGCTTGTGACGGCGCTGGACCTCGCGCTTGCGCGCGCGCTGCTCGGTGGTGCGTCGCAGGGAGTCGCGCCGGCGCCGGTCGAGCGTGGCCTCTTTGACGAAGGCCTGCTCCCACTCGGCGAGGCTTTGGCGCATCTTCATGTGTGATCGCTCCCTGCCGTGGCCGTGGCCGTGGCCGCTCAGCCGGCGGACCTGGCGCGCTCGTAGACGGCGATGAAGCGCAGGAAGTTCTCGGCGATCTTGCGTGCGCCGGCGGAGCGCTCGATCTTGCCGTCGACGTAGGCCTTGAGCGGGTCCCACCAGATCGAGCGCCCGATCGCGAAGCCGATGTAGCCGTCGACGGGCGCGGCGGCGACCAGCCACTGGTCGACCTTGGCGTCGTCGGCGCCGCGCCCGAGCACCACGCACCTGACGTCGTCGCGCCCGCCGCTGCGCGCCTGCGCGACGAGCATCTCGCAGTCGGAGCGCTCGTCGACGCCCTCGATCTTCCAGATGTCGACGACGATGCCGGCGTCCTGGATGTCGGCGATCGCGCGGCGCATGAGCTCGGGGCGCAACTCGGTGTCGTAGCGCTCGCCGTCGCCGCCGACGGTAGCCAGCTGTGCCTCCTCGGCGGGCACGAGCAGCTCGAACAGGAACTTGGGGTCGTGCTTTTGCAGCCAGTCGCTGAGGCGCAGCAGCTTGGCGAGCTGCTCGCGGTTGGCGTCGGCGTCTCCATCGGGGTTGTAGCGGACGAGCACCTTGGTGTAGTCGGGTTTGAAGCGTTCGATGTGCTCGCCGAAGTCATCGCCGTACTGAAAGTCGAACGTGCTCTGGCCGGAGCGCTCGGCGGGCATCGCGAGCTTGAGGCCCTTTTCGTGCGTCTCGGCTGGCACGGTGGAGCCGAACTGCTCGTCGACGAGCACGCCGGTAACGGACGGATCGGCGCCGGCGCCGACCGCCTGCAGCATCCCCTCGAAGATCAGGTGCTTGGCGTCGGCGATGATGGCGGTCTGCTCGGAGTCCGGCTCGCCCTCGATCCCGAAGAACTTCTTCTGGAAGGAGCCGCGATGGTCGAACGCGAGGATGTAGAGCTTGCTGTCGATTCCGGTGTTCATGGCGTTGAGTATTCCAGAGGCATGCGGGCCGGGGTCGAGAGGTCCTTAGAATGGGTTGGCAATGACCTCCGGTGCCGATCTGTTCGTGGTGTGCAAGCAATGCGGCTCGGAGGTCAGCCCGTACATCACGGAGTGCCCGTACTGCGGGCATCGCCTGCGCCGGCGTGCGCCGAAGCTGCCGCCGGTGAATACGCCGACACGCACAACGCTGCGCGGCCGGGCGCGCTCGCTGCTGACCGGCTCGAAGCCGGCGCCGGCGCGGACGCGGTCGCGCACGGGTGGCGCCCGCGCGCGCCCGAGTCGCTGGGCGGCCGAACGCCCGTACGCGACGATCGCGCTGGTGAGCGCGAGCTGCGCGCTGTGGGTGGCGGAGCACGCGGAAGGCACGCTGTACCTGCACACGGCGGTGCTCGGCCCGCTGCACGGCGAATGGTGGCGGCTGTTCACGAGCGAGTTCGCGTACGTGAACGGCGTATACGCGTTCGTGGCGATCCTGGCGATCGCGATCTTCGGCTGGCTGTTCGAGCGCCGTCACGGGCCGGCGGCGGTGCTGGCGCTGTTCCTGGGCGCGGGCGCGGCGGGCGCGCTGGTGGCGAGCGCCGTGTACTCGGAACCGATCGTGAGCGGCGGCAACGGCGCGGCGCTGGCGCTGCTGGCGGCGTGGGCGGCCCCGGACCTGGAGGCGGCGCGCACGGGCGAGTACCGCGAAGGCGATCTGCTGGGCGCGGGGGCGCTTGCGGCGCTGCTGCTGGCGCTGCCGTTCGCGCGCCCGGAGGCGAGCTGGCTGGCGGGCGTCGTGGGCGGGCTGCTGGGCTTGGCGGTGGGGCTGGGCATGCATCGGCTGAGCGAGCAACGCGCGTAGGATGGCGATGCGATGACGATGACCAACGCGGTGGTGTTGATCGAGGCGGAGCGCGACGCGCTGTCGAGCCTCGGCGGCGCGTTGGCGGACATCGACGGCGTCGCGGAGGCGTACTCGGTGACGGGTGAGTGGGATTTCGTGGCGATCGTGCGGGTGCCCGATCACGAGCAGCTGGCGGACGTGGTGACCGCCCAGATCGGTGGGCTGCCGGGGGTGTCGCGCACGCAGACGATGGTCGCGTTCGCGGCGTACTCGCGCCACGATCTCGAAGCGCTGTTCTCGATCGGTGAATGACCGCCTGAGCGCGATGGCGGCGCTGCCGATGAAGCCCGAGTACGGGCCGACGCTCGGGCGGCTGCTGGCGCCCCGCTGGCACGCGGCGTCGCGGCTGGCGCGCGCGACGGTGATCCTCGTGGGGACGGTGGTGCTGATCGTGATCGTGGCGGCGGCGCTGACGCTCGAGAACGCAACCTACTCCCACGGCGGCAGCGTGCCGTTCAGCTTCAGCTACAGGGACCTGTACAGCGTGGCGCCCGATCCGGGAGGCTACGTGAAGGTGCAGAGTCGCAGGCCGGACGGGGCAGTGAAGTACTCCTACGCGGTCGACCCGCTGCTGCTGCCGGCGTACTCGGGCGAACTGGCGGCGGAGATCCCGGTGTTCGCGACGGGCTACATCCGCTCGTTCGCTCGCCGTTACCCGGGCTTTCAGCTGCGCGGCGAGGGCAAGACGAAAGTCAACAACACGCTCACCGGCTACGCGATCCTGTTCACGGCGAACGTCGAAGGGGGGCCGGTGTACGGCCGCGCGGTGATGCTGCTGCCGCCGCGGGCGCGAATCCGGGAAGGGGTGGTGGTGACGATGCTGACGTCGACGAGCGCCACCACGCAGATCACCTCACCGGTGGAAGTCGGCACGACGGGCGTGCTGCTAAAGCCGATAAAGACGTTTGCCTTCGGCTAGCGGCCCGCTGGCACGGCGCCTGGCTGCGTCCTCGCTCGCTCGCGTGCCAAGCACGCCACGCTCTCTGCGTCCTTGCCAGGCTTGGCCATCGGGCCGCTAGCGCGACCGGCGGGCGATACGGCCGCCGGCGCGCTCGTCGCGGCGAGCGCTGTCGTGCGCGTACGTGCGTGGGTCGCTCGCTTCGCCGGCGGGAGCTTCGGTGCCGCCGGCGTCGGCCTTGCCTCGAACCCCAGGGGTGTTGAGCGCGGCTTCGCCGCTCGGCCCGGGCGCGGCTTCCTGGGAGGGCCCGAGCGGGGGTTCGCCCGGCGCGGGCGGCGTTTCGGCGACCGGCGTGGTGGTGGTCGGCGTGGTGGCCGTCGGCGGTGGCGTGGCAGCTGTGGTGGTCGTCGTCGTCGTGGCGGGGACGGTGGTGGCGCCGGCGGGAAGTTCGGTGGTCGTGGTCGTGACTTCGGTGACGGGCTGGGGGTCGCTGGGCTTGGCGGCGGGGGCGGCCACGGCGCCGGTGGTGTCCGTCGAAACCGACGGGGGCGTGGGGGTCTGCACGGCGAGCTTGGCGGCCTTGGTGATCTTGGCCCGGTGCGCCCGGCGCCCTGCACCGAGTTGCCCGCGGGCGCCGGGTCCGCCGGCGGTGACGGGCTGGAGCGCCTGGTGGACGACGATTGGTTCGCCAGCGTGCGTGGAGAGGCTCGCGGAGGCGACGACGGGCGGGCGGTGGTGGTGGACGACGGCGTGGTCGGCGGCGACGGCGCTTGCGGCGACGATCGCGGCGGCGGCGAGCCCGGCGACGGCCTTGGTGGCGAGGGCCCCGGCGCCGGCGGTGACGAGGCCGCTGGCGACACTGCCGCCGCCGGCGGCTGCGGCCCCCGCGGTTGCGGTCGCTCCGGCGCCGGCGCTCGCGCCCACGGTGGCACCGGCGCCTCCGGCGACGTGGGCGCCGCCGGCGGAGGCGGTGGTGCCGAGCTTGGCGAACAGCAGCTTCTTTGCGAGCAGCAGCGGGCCGACGGGCAGGATCATCGCGAGCGCGTGGTTGTTGTCCTTGAGCTGCTTGCGGAAGAACGAGCAGCGTTCGCAGCCGCGCACATGGCGGCGGGCGGGCGTGCTGAGCTTGCTGAGCCCCTCGGCGACTTCGCCCAGCTCGAGGCGCACCTGCTCGCAGCTGAGCTTGCGCGCCTCGGCGGCCTCGGCGAGCGAGATGCGCGCGCGCACGAGCAGCGACTTGACCGACGGCACGGTGGTTTCCATGGCGTGCGCAATCTGCTCGTATGAGAGCGCGTCGATCTCGCGCAGCAGCAGCGCGGTGCGCTGCGTCTCGGGCAGCTCGTGCACGTCGGCGATCAGCTCGCGGAAGCTCTCACGGCGCATGACCTTGTCGCCGGTGGAGATCCCCTGTTCCGCGTAGTGGACGTCCATGGAGTCGACGCCGATGGCGGAGGCGCGGCGCAGGTGGTTGAGCGAGCGGTTGCGCGCGATCCGGTACAGCCAGGGGCGCACGTTGATGTCGCGCTCGTCGGCGAGCACGGCGTTGAAGGCGGCGGCAAACACCTCCTGCAGGACGTCCTCGGCGTCCTCGCGCGAGGCGAGCATGTGCCGGCAGAAGGACAGCAGGCGGGTTTGATAGCGCGAGCAGAGGACCTCGAAGGCGGCGTGCTGTCCGCGGCGGGTGAGCGCGATCAGGCGCTCGTCCGACTGCAGGCGCAGCAAAGCAGACGGCCCGCGTAGGCCGGTGATGCTGCTCGGATGTGAGAGAGAGGAGACCTCCATGGACAGTCCGGTAGCTGCTGTCTGGCCTTTACGACACGGTAGCAGCGCAAAAGTTGCGCCAGATAAAGGGATCTGAAGGGAGTTTTCCCTGCCTGCACGGGGCTCAAACCCGTGGGGTCGACGGTCGTGCGGACGCCGCGACACGCCCGCTTACGGGCGCGGAGACGTACGGGCGCGTGCGTACACTGGCGCGGCCCGGATGACGAAATGGGTAGACGTGATCGACTTAAAATCGGTTGCCCCGAGTAAGGGGCGTGTGGGTTCGAACCCCACTCCGGGCATCTCGTCGTGTCTCGGGACATGCCGGACGCATGTCTCGGGAGATCGTGGACAGTGCGGCGAGCGGATAGAGTCGCGGCGATGGCGACGCAGGAGGGGCAGGAGACGAGGACGTTCCACGGCGGGCGGCTGGTGGCGCGCCGGCTGAAGGCGCACGGCGTGAGCAAGCTGTTCACGCTGTCGGGTGGGCACCTGTTCTCGATCTACGACGGCTGTCGCGAGGAGGGGATCGAGATCGTGGACGTGCGCCACGAGTCGACGGCGGCGTTCGCGGCGGAGGGCTGGGCGAAGGTGACGCGCGAGCCGGGCGTGTGCGCGCTGACGGCGGGCCCGGGCGTGACGAACGGGATGAGCGCGATGGCCTCAGCGCAGGCGAGCCACTCGCCGATGGTGGTGCTGGGCGGCCGCGCGCCGGCGCTGCGCTGGGGGCAGGGCTCGCTGCAGGAGATCGACCACGTGCCGTTCGTGCGTCCGCTGACGCGGCTGGCGGCGACGCCGCAGAGCACGGAGGAGATCCCGGGCCTGGTGGACGACGCGTTCGCGGCGGCGTGCGCGCCGCACGGCGGGCCGGCGTTCGTGGACTTCCCGCTGGACTACGTGTTCATGGAGGCGCAGGAGCCGGAGAGCGAGTATCGCCCGCCGCTGGCGGGGGCGATGGGGACGGCGGCGTCGGGCGATGCGCTGGAGCGGGCGGCGTCGCTGCTGGCGGGCGCGGAACGCCCGGTGATCATGGCGGGCACGGACCTGTACTGGGGGCACGGCGAGGAGGCGCTACGGGAGCTGGCGCGGACGCTGCGGATCCCGGTGTTCTTGAACGGCCTGGCGCGCGGATGCGTGGCGGCGGACGACGAGCTGTTCTTCTCTCGCGCGCGCTCGCAGGCGCTGAAAGGGGCGGACGTGGCGCTGGTGGTGGGCGTGCCGATGGACTTCCGCCTGGGCTTCGGCGCGTCGTTTGGCGAGGACACAGAGATCGTGGTTGTGGACGCGGCGGAACCGGAGCGCGACCATCCGCGGCCGGTGGCGGCGGAGTGCTACGGGTCGATCGCGCGCACGCTGGCGGACCTGCGCACGGGCGCGGGGGCGAGGGCGCTGGCGAGCGAGGGCTGGCTGGCGGAGCTGCGGGCGAGTGAGACGGAGCGCCGCGAGGCGGAGCGGGCGGAGTTCGAGGACGACAGGGCGCCGCTGCACCCGATGCGGCTGTACGCGGAGCTCGCGAAAGTGCTTGACCGCAACGCGATCGTGATCGGCGACGGCGGCGACTTCGTGTCGTACGCGGGCCGCGTGGTGGACAGCTACGAGCCCGGCTGCTGGCTCGATCCGGGGCCGTTCGGCTGCCTGGGGACGGGCCCGGGGTATGCGCTGGCGGCGAAGCTGGCGCACCCGGAGCGCCAGGTGGTGCTGCTGGTGGGCGACGGCGCGTTCGGCTTCGCGGGCATGGAGTTCGACACGCTGGCGCGCCACGGCGTGAACGTGGTGGCGGTGATGGGCAACAACGGCATCTGGGCGCTCGAGAAGCACCCGATGGAGTTCCTGTACGGGTACTCGGTGGCCGCGGACCTGCGCCCGGGGACGCGCTATGACCAGATGGTGGAGGCGCTGGGCTGCCACGGCGAGCTGGTGGAGCGCCCGGCGGACGTGCGCCCGGCGCTGGAGCGCGCGTTCGCGTCGGGCAAGCCGGCGCTGGTGAACGTGCTGACGGACCCGACTGTGGTTTACCCGCGCAAGTCGAACCTGGCGTGAATTTTTAGGGGGCACGCCTGGAGGGCGTGCTGCTCGGGGTTCGCAGCGACAGTGACGGCGGTTGTGCGCGCCGCGTTCCGCGGCTACCCGACGCGGGCCAGCCGCAGGGCGCCCCCGTAGAGGATGTCGTGCTCTGAGACCTCGACGTGTTCGAGCTCGAACGCGCGCATGGCCTCCTCGAGCAGGATCATGCCGGCGACGATCGTGGGCGCGCGGTCGGGGTTGAGCCCGACGACCTCGCGCCGCTGGTCTTCGGTCATGTCGGCGAGGCGCGCGAGCAGCAGTTCGACGGTGCCCAGCTGCAGCGTGTAGCCGTGCACGCGGGCGGGGTCGTAGGGGTCGAGCTCTTGGTCGATCGATGCGGCGGAGGTGGCGGTGCCGGCGACGGCGATGCCATGCTTGACGGGCGCGCGCTCGCCGGCGGGCAGACCTTGCAGCAGCGTGGCGCGCACGTCGAGCGCGAGCTCGTGCAGCTCGCCGGGCGCGGGCGGGTCGCTGTGGATGTGGCGCTCGCTCATGCGCACGACGCCGGCGTGCAGCGAGGTGTGGAAGGCGGCGGCGCGGCCGACGCCGACGACGAACTCGGTGGAGCCGCCGCCGATGTCGATGACGACGGTGGGCTCGGTGGGCGCGGGCCGCCCGGCCATGGCGCCGAGGAACGTGAGCTGCGCCTCTTCGTCGCCGCTGAGCACGCGCGCGTCGAGGCCGAAGTCCTCGCGTACGCGCGCGGCGAAGCCGGCGCCGTTGCTGGCGTCGCGCACGGCGGAGGTGAGCACGGCGAGGTTGGCGGCGGCGCCGTGGGCGTCGATCTCGGCGCGGTAGCGGGCGAGCACGGCGAACACGCGCTCCATGGCGTCGGCGTCGAGCGCGCCGGTGGCGTCGACGCCGTGGCCGAGGCGCGTGACGTTGGAGTGGCGCACGAGCTCGTGCACGGACCCGGAGTCGGGGTCGACGTCGGCGATGAGCAGCCGCGTGGAGTTGGTCCCGATGTCGACGACGGCAACGCGCATCGGCGGGATGCTAGAGGGCGGGTCCAGAAGCCTGGCCACTCGTGCGTTTCTTTGCTAGAACATAAGAAGCGACGCGGGGTGGAGCAGTCTGGTAGCTCGTCGGGCTCATAACCCGAAGGTCGCGGGTTCGAATCCCGCCCCCGCTATGAAGCGAAAGCCCTGGAAATCCAGGGCTTTCGTGGTTCTAGGACTCGGACGCCGGTGGAGCTTCCTCCCGAGATTTCCTCCCAGGATCGGGATCGGGATCGAGCTGGGGGCGCTTTGCGTCGGCAAGCAGCGACGCCGCCCAGCCGCTTGCGCCCTCGGCCGCTGCGAGCGCGGCGGCGCGATCGAACGCGATCGGCTCGTCGTAGCGGAGTTCGGCTGCCCAGGGCGTGAGCCACGCGGTGTCCAAGATGTCCTGTGGAGGCTCTGTGCCCGCCTCGCGTACTTGACGCACGAGGAACTTGAGATCGTGGGTGAGCGGGAGGTCGGCGTCGGCGAGCACGAGTGCGACCTTCATGGCCTTCTCGACCGCCTGCTGTGCGTGAAACCCGACGATGTTGTCGTCGATGTCTGCGTTGTCGGCGAGCACTCGGCAGGCTTCGAGGTCGCCGTTGGCCCGGCGCAGCAGCAGCTCGGCGTACTCGATCTGTTCAGGACTCGGCGAGAACACGACCCTCGCGCAGGGCTCGGTGCACCATCGTGCCCCGTACCTTTGATCGCCGTTCGGCGAGTGCTGCGTCCATGACGATCACGTCGACGGGTGCGTTGAAGTCTCCGAGAGCGTTGCGCAGCCTGACGGCCTCGGCGAGGCGGTCGGGGACCGTCTCCTCGATGACCAGGAAGTCGAAGTCGCTGCCGTCGCTGGCCTCGCCGCGGGCGCGCGAACCGAACAGAATCACCTTGGCTGGCGCTGGCGCAGCCTCGATGAGCGCACGGCCTGCACGGTCGATCATCGCCTCTGCGGTGACGGCGTTCATCCTCGCCGCCCTTTGGCTGCGGTCCCGTCTGGCGCTGTGGTCGCCAATGCACGCATGGTCAGGTCGATTGTAACCCTGCCTGCGACGGCCCCATCGGTCGGTGGTGGGTCAGTTTGACGGGCGACCGGCTGACGTGAGAGGCTGCCCAGGTGCGCAAGCTGCTAACGCGCCTGTTCAAAAGGAAGGCTCTACGCGTGCCAGAACGCGAGCCTAGGCCGACGGTGATTGCTGGTCCGAGCCTTAGCCGCGGTGGCGTCCGCGGAACTCCAGTCCTGCTGGACGTGGACGCCGACGATCCGCCACCGCTCGGGGAACCAGCTCCCGCTGAAGCGAGCGAGGCTGCTTGGGAGCACGAGCGCGAACAGCGCGAACGCGACGGCCGCTGAGCCGACGCTCCACCGCGCGCCCGTATCCCGGCCCCCCGTTGGCAGCTGGAACTGAGGTCGAGTCAACGAAACAGCCTTCGAGCGGTCCGGGCGTGGCCGTAACAAGGAGGGCGCAGCCCGACGCCTCCGATGCAGGTAGCGGCGGCCACCGCGCCGCAATCCGTGGTGTCGTGTGAGGGTTGCGGTTGCAGTTCGGGCTGCCACGAGCGCCGAGCTTGCCGGTTGGCGATCCATCGCCCCCTCGGTGCAGCAGTTGACAGCGCTGGCGGCTCAGGTGCGTGCGTGACCTTGCCGCCCCGAGCAAGTTCTTGGCCGGTTTGCCGCGCTCGCGCACATATACAGGCACGGGAAGGTCTGCGGCAGCCGGTGGGGGGCGACGCTGGAGGCTGGTGCAGCCATGGCCGGCGCGCTCTGTTGGCGCCGTCCGCAACTGGCCTTTGGCGTTTTGTCAAGTTTGGTGTTGGCAGGGGCGCTCGTCCGTGCGGTTGGCGCGGTTGTCGGGGTTGCTGCTGGCTGTGCTGGTTGCTGGTTGCTGGGAGCGGTGAGATGGCACGCCGTGGCCTGATTAGGTGCGCGTGCGGCCTTGGTGGCCGGGGGCCT
>Ga0302324_100000680_pt1 | contig 86487 bp, 77 predicted proteins | sample Palsa_T0_1_FD_201949 | JGI IMG/M metagenome (GOLD analysis project Ga0302324, IMG submission 201949) | Peat permafrost microbial communities from Stordalen Mire near Abisko, Sweden - Palsa_T0_1 | ecosystem: Environmental > Terrestrial > Soil > Palsa > Peat permafrost | place: Sweden: Abisko...
TGTGTACTCGGCCAATCGGAATTCCGGTACTTCGAGCATAGAACTGTTTCCCAGGTAGGCCAGTTTGAATGCTTTCGCCGAGAAGATCCGTTCCTTGCCATTCTCGAGTGTTTGAGATTCCGGGGGAATCTCGATGAAACGCAGACCTTCCTTACCCTTGTCGATGCTGACCTTCTCAACCAATACCCAGTGACGTTTGCTTCGGTCCGCTTGATCGACCTCGCTCATGGTTGTGTTCCTTTCTTGCAAGGTCGTCCTGAGAGGCTGGCCCAACTTTTAATTCGGTGTCGACGCGGACCTCGACGACGCCTGCCAACTCAGTGGCGAGCGCCTGACGTTTGTCGGCTTTCAGAAGCGATGAGAGTCCCGAGATCGAGAGATTGGACAGGAGAGTCTGATCGTCGGAGTGCGTTTCTCGCCACCGCTCCAGAATCGGGGCAGCATCCCGATATGGATAGAACCTTTTCTCGACCGGTACAAACCGGGCGGCGTACTCCTTCTGATTGTCATCCGCATACCGGGCTGGCCCCGCCTCCACCAAGAGTTCCTTGAGCACTCTGGTGTTTTCTTTCTCTGCCTCCTGCAGCCACAGTGCGAAGCGCAGCCGCTCTTCACCCGTCATTTGCGCATAGGGATTCGTTCGGGCGATCGGACAACCTTGCAGAAGAAGAGGGCACCAACAGCAGTGCCTTCCGGGAGACGCCTTGAGATTTGCCTCTTCGTTCGTCAAGGCAAGCTGATGAAGAGCCTTCTGGCGTGTGCGCTCGTTCCTGGCGAGCTCCATTAGCCATGGGACATCGTCCCGCGTGTACTCCACACAGCGGGAAGCGCCGTAGCGTATGAACTCGAGGGTGAATTTGACCGATTCCAATGCCGGGTTAAGACACATTAAAAGCAGAGGATAGAGCTTCGATTGAAACGTATCCGCCTCAATGATCTGGAAGTAGCTTTTCCAATCGCCAATGTCCGCTTCCGTAAGCGAATTCAACATCACAAGGTCAAGTGTTCCTTCGTACGCGGCGACTCGATCATCGGTGGTGTCCTCGATAGGGCGAAACTCCTCATCCAGTGCGATGTAAAGTTCTGTGGCTACGATCTTCTCCGGATCAAAAGCATGGTTGTTCCGAAATTTATCCAGCACCTCGCGAGCGTCCTCGCGGACGTTTTGGGTGAGTTTGTCAAACAGCTCCAGGTCGGTGGTGCGCTTAGTTGCAACTAGGTGATCGATGTAGGTCGACAGTAGGTCGTGAATCGCGATTCCACGGGCCGCCGGTCCCGATTCGCCTGACGCCGCGCGACGAACATGTTTGTGGACGTAGAGGATTTCGCAGGCCATGTCGCCGCGGCGCGATTGACTGAGCGGCGGAACCGAACAGGCCTTCCTTTGTCCGCAGTTTAGTTTCGGCGCCATTGGTCCCTCGCATTCGTTTTTCCCTAAAGCTTTTGCAAGGATGTCGCGCACTTGAGCTCGGTGCATGTTCTGATGACCTCAAAGATTGAACCGAGTGAAGACCACAACTACACGAGGTTAAAGCCACCCGGGAAGAAGTGGTGCTCCATGCAAAGGCTGGCTAATCGAGCGAATACTAGGGCCCTCGAAGTCATTCGCGATCTAGATCCGTTTGATTGTCGCGAACCAGGCCGGCGCACCGTCGTCACCGTGGGATCTCGTGTGAACCCGTTCTGGTTCGATGGCAACGACATTCCATTCACTGCTGGGGTTAAACGCCGTTCGCAGTTCTTTCTGACTGATGGGATGCGGCCCGATATCGGAACCTTCGTCGCTGAAGCACAACACGTATAGGGTTCCGTCGTGTATGGTCACCGACGCTAGACTCGCCGCGTACCTTGCCTGCTCTTCAGCGTCGAAGCTATGGAATAGTCCGCAGTCGAGGACTGTATCAAAACTCCGTTCCAAACGCTCCAACCGGAGGGCGTCGGCCGTAGCGAACTCAGCCTCGACCCCGCGGTCCTGAGCTTTCTTTCGAGCGGAGGCCAGCGCAGTCTCAGCCACGTCAATGCCCAGGACAGGTAATCCCAGTGAGGCGATCAGAAGAGCGTGCTCCCCGGTCCCGCAGCCTGCGTCAAGCACAGCTCCTGTGAATCCGCCTTGGTTGGCTAAACACGCAATTGCTGGCTGCGGTCGGCCGATATCCCAAGGCGGTGAGCTGTTGTGGTACGAGGCATCCCAGGGAACTCCCGACATGCGTTCGTGACTGGTCGGGCGCCAGCCATGGAATGGATCGCCGCCGAAGCTTCCTGATTGCCCTGACAACCTGGCCTCCCTCTGACTACCGATTGCTCCACTTCATCGTACTACTCCAGTCACAGGTGTTGTCTATGCTAGGCGGCACGGCTTGCGAGGTATTCACGAATCCGCCGAATAGCCTCCTAGTAGAGGAAGCCGCTAACGCCCGGCTGGGGCTCAGCACGATTTGCTTCATCCGCAACGCTTGGGGCGGCGGGCTTGCGAGGTGAATTGTCACGTCCATTTGATTGACGCTTTCCGTTTGGCTTTGCAGTGTCCTGCGAGATCTCGTCAATCTGGTTTCTGAGTTTCCGCTCCAGTCCTGCGAGATCGTGCTTCCACTGCCCGATGAGCATTTTGGTCTTTCCATCGTTATAGCCAAGGCGCTGCGCGAGTTCGCTGATCCGTGCCAGCTGCTCAGATAGCTCGCCGCCCTGATCAGCAGTCTCGTCCGAAGCATTTCGCTCTTCTACTGAAGGATAAAACTCGCCGGCGATCTCCCCGGCGCGCTCGGCTTCTGTCTCTCGGGCGATGTATTGGGCTCCTCGAGGCACATCGAATGCTGCTCGGCCCTCCTCTAGCAACCGTACAGGTTCCGTCATCGTGGCAACGAGAGTACGCAGATCCCGTGCCCCGATTTCAAGACTCAGGATATGGGCTATCGATGTATGACGAGTCCCATCGGCACCCGCATAGGACACCCTCTCAGGCGTCGCCTTTAAGATCGCTTTGACGCCCGTCAAATGGCCTCCGTTGAGCCGACGAATTTGCATCAGGCCGTTCGACAGGTTGCGGATCGAGCGATAGCTGCTCGTGTGGAGTCGGCAGATCGAGCCGAGCACGGGATACTTTTCCAAAAGAAAATACAAGTCCCCGGAGGGCTTGCAGTCCCCGCGTTCCAGATCAGGACAGCCATCACCGCAGGGTTCAACCGGCTGGTCCTTCCTGGGACCGTCGGGATATTTGTAATTGCCGGGCCATGGTGCCCCTTCTGGATGATCCTTGGTTCTTCGGATCGCCTGCATCTCAAATCGCACGCCGTGGCCGTTCGCAATTTGGACAAGCTCGCCATGGCACTTACACGTCCCGGTGGTCCAGAACGCATACTCGGTTCGAAGGACTTCTCGTGGATCGTCGTTGAGAAAGACAATTCCGATTTCCGTTGGTTTGTCTCCGTACACCTGAGCGATGTCCACGGCAGGCGCCCAGACAGCCTCTTGCCCGCGCAGTGTCCTCCGCTTGAACACAAAGTGATCGAGCCTGCGAGGGTGGCCTTTTTCGTTGCTCGGGTCCGGGCCTTCTCCAATGGCGACCTTGATCGTCACCGGCAGTTTTTCAAATGCAACACCGCTTTCGTTATGAGTCAAGCCGAGAATACCCATCGTCGTGCTCCTTTTCTGGAATTCGTTATTCCGTGCGGAGATGCTGAAGACTAGGGAGTCAGAACAGCGCGAGTTGGTCGCTCTGCTGGGTTGCGTTGGATCTACGGGATGTTTTGGCGTGGGATCCGTTGAGCCCAGAGCGAATCGCCGCCCACGGATCGAGTTGGGTTTCGACGGGCTCGATTGGTGGAACGGTCGGCGCGACGTCTTTGAGCCCAGCTTCTTGTTCCGAGCCCGGCGCGACCAGTGTGGCGAGAGTCGCTGCTTGCCGTTTCTGGATCGCGCTCCAGACCTCATCGGCCTTCTCGCCGATGCCTTTCTCGGTGACCAGCTCTCGTGCCATGGCCATCAGGATGTCGTCTTCGTCGTTAATGGACTGGAGGCCCTCCGATGAGAACTTGCCTTCCATCGCCAAGGACACCAGTAATTTCTTGCCCATCAAGCGGAGGCAGGTTTCCTGCATCGAATCGCGGTAATGCAGAAACTTTACCTTCACAGGGAGCGTTTGGCCGATTCTCCAGCTTCTCCGGCTGGCTTGCCGGAGAACGTAAATGGAATATCCCGTTTCGTAGAACAGAATGGTGGGAAACTCGATCAGATCAAGACCGGTTTGGACGAGCTTGGGGTGACAGATGACTGCTTGCACCCCCTCGCGGAGTTGCCGTTCGTACCAGGCCTCACGGTTTTCTGGGGGCACGTCGGTCGTAAGGACGGCCACTCGGATTCCTGCGTCAATAAGAATCCGCTCGAGTCTTCGTGTGACATCGCGTTTCTGAGTGTAGATCGCATAGATCTGGCATCTTCGTCCGCGAGAAAGCTCGGCTTTCACTTCATCGACGAGGCGTTGCTCCTTGGCATAAACATATTGCTGGTTCAGATCTGCCGTTTCAGCAATCAGAAAACGCTCGCGCCTTTTCGTCTCAGGGTCATATTCGTATCCATATAGACTGCCGAGCCCAAACGGCCGATCCGGATACAGCAATAGCGCGTTGAGTGCCACGCTCATCACTGTCGGATTGCGTCTGTGTGCCTGCAGCGCCTGTTTCACGTCCTCCTCAAGCTTCTTGTATGCTTTCCGCAGCGGCGGATCCATATCCACCGCTACGACCTCTTCGCGATAGGGAGGCAACGCCTCGGAAATATCCTCGAGCGAGATGAACGCCCCAAGGCTCATCAGGAAACGACCGAATAAGAGCGGCGAAGCGCCAGGCCTGCGGCGAATCCTCTTGGTTACCCGCGCCTCCGAGCAGGCGTTGTCGGAGGGTTCAATGACCGTTACCTTCTCAAGTAAGCCGTAGGTTTCAGTAAACGAACGCAGACCGGCCTCCCCATATTCGAAGCCTTCCTGCGACATCCGCCCCGGTTGCAATCGGTAGAGAATGTTGAACAATTCGTCGGCGTAGCCGCCGAGCAAGGTGCCTGTGAGAACTACACTTCGTCTCGCACAAGCAGCGAGCGTGCCCAGTGCATTCCCCTGTGCGGTATCGCCTTTCAGTTCATGCACCTCGTCCGCGATGGCATAGTCAAAGAAATCCGGCATGTAACGACCGATAAAGTCGACCGGCGCAAAGCGGCGGACCTTCGATCCGTCCGCTTGCCACAACGGGCTGTAGACTGGACGCCGTGGCTTGCCGATCTGCTCTCCGTTCGTTCCGCCCAGCATCTCGCTTAATTTCGCCTTCTTGAAGTCATCGCACAGCAACCGTTCTCCATCCTCGCCGACATAAACCGGTGTGCCGCTTTCCGCGTTGATCACGCTGCCTTGATAGCGGCCGGAGCGCGCAAGTGCATATGCGTGACGCCAGAAATAACTGAGTTTTCCCCGATCGCGACCGACGACGAATAGAGCTGGAAGCCCGCAAATCGATTCCCAGCGGGCGCGCGCGGTGCGGTAAGTTTTCCGTAGGCGGAGTTCCGTCAGCGTCGTCCGCAGACCTTCCCGAACGATGCGGCCGCCTCGCAAACGCACCTCGTTCACGCCGGCGTGAGCCGCCGAACTGGTGGGATTTCGCACGCCATCGATGAAGAACACGCGCACGCGCGGCAGGGTCAATAGGGCCTCTCTCGCCCACTTCTCGACGAGCTGTGGTGGAACCATGGTCAGCGCCGTAAATGGCTCGCGCTCGCTATGGACGTGCACGGCTCCGAGAGAGATCAGCGTCTTTCCAGTACCGCACTCGGCGATGACGGCTGCTCCACGCGCTTGGCTCCAACGCTTGACGACACCCATAATTGCCAGGACCTGCGCCGGGAACGGCGTGCGCCGGAGCTGTTCGACAAGCGGTGATTCGGGATCATCGACTCCCTGCAGAGGGGGAAAACTGCGTAGGATCCTCGCTGCGAGCTCAGATGCATTCGCGCGTAAATATTCACTGATGTCTTTCGGAAGTTGCATATTCAAGTCCTTTCGGATCTTTTCGGGGGAATTGCAACGGAGAGAAGTGTGGGCGAGTGCCTACTTGTTGGCAGTGAGGACGGACTCAAGCAACTGTTGGGAGATTTCAGCCGTCGTCAGACGTACATCGTCGTGTCTCAGTAGTGCGCTGAACGTGATTCCTTCGTTGCGTACGATCATTTCTGCACATTCCACGGTTCCCGTGCATTCGCTGGGCACATTGAGTTGTTCAGCGACAATCACGGCTTCCCGGTTATCCACTTCGAGAGCGTCAATAGTTTTCGCCAACTCGCAAGATTGGTTCTCTGCTTCAGGCGACAGAGGGTGGACCCATAGGCTGAAATACTCAGCAGAGGAATCCCAATAGCACATCTCGTCGAGCGAGGGATCAAGAGCCCTCTGGCTGCGCAGGATGCCGATTCGGCGCAGGGACCGCTTCAAAAGTGCTTCACTGCACTCTATGATTGCATAGTCGTACCCCAAGCCCCGTTCGGAATCGCTGCTCCAAACTTTGACAATAATCCGCATACGCGTCTCCGTATCCCGTTAGGCTGTGAAGCGTCGCGGTTGCGTCGTTTCAGGCCAGCCTCTCGCCAAAAAGTCTGGTGGTAAGTTCCAGACGATAGGTCCCGTCGCCTCTGGAATCCGAATAGAACCAGCCCTTAGACCCTGGCCGATCCACTTGAGGAATGTCGCCTTGTTGCCATTTACGAGCACGGGTGAACATCCTAGGCCGACCAGTGGGCGAATCGCCTTTCGGGTGCTGAGTTCGTTCATGAACCAAGCAGCCCATTCCGGCGCCACCGGCAAACCGAACCGGGCAGCAACCCGATACAGCACAAAGCTAGGATCGTCGTTGCAGAGAACCGTTCGTGCACCCTCCCGATCCGCTCCCGGTTTGGTCTTCGCCAACTCCGAGGAGATCCCGATCAGGTGACGAGTGGGCCGGCTTTGATTCGAGACGACAACGCTGCCGCGAAAACACTGGGCTTCGGGTCCCAGCGACGCAGCTCTGGGAGCGACTCCAGGCAGTTGAAGTTGAAATGGCGTGCCCTCGCTGATTCCTGCCCAGAGCGCACCAACTTCGGAATCTCCTCCGATCAGCGAGATCAGGTGCACGCTCATCTGGCTTCGCCCGTCAACCGGGGCGTCAATGACGGCGCGATCGAGAAAAACGCGGACGCGCGTCGTAGTGTCCTTTGTCTGTTTTACGAACTCCAATCGTCCGAAACGTTCGTGTGCGTTCTGCATTGTGTGGGTGCTTTCAAAAATAGAGATAACGGCGAGGAGTGTTATTTACTTTTGGCTACCGAAACCGGGGATCCTACACAGAAGAAAGCAGCTTCCAGCGTACGCGGCGGCCTATCGCGGAATCGGCCGCATATACTCGCGGATCAGCTTCAGATTCCCACCCTTCAACTCACTGAAATCAGCGCCGACGATAACCATATCGCAGCTGTAGCGGAGAGAGAATTTCGTCCTGTCCTTAAACCAGATATTGACAAACAGCGTGCTGTCCTGGACCTCATGAGTGATGAACTCCACCACCTTGCCATGCACTTCGGGATATTTCTTACGGAACCGTCGCTCTCGCTTGTTGCTTCCGGTCGGGATGCGTTTCGTCTTTCGTGACATGATGATTTACCTCACGGAGCGACGCCAGTTCGTTGACCAATCTGCGCCAAAGTCCAATGCAACTTAGCTCGGGACCCCGAAGAATCCAGTTAGTGCGACCCGGTCGTGACGTTCGACGAGTCCTTGCCATTCTTCGCTGCGGTTCTCCTGATGCTCGCGATAGCGTCTTTATACACGGCCCAATACTTTCGCGCAGCATCGACTTCCGATTGCTGAACGGCTCCGTCGGGATCCACGCGGACCGCGGGGTAACTACTCTCGTGAAGCGCCTCGGAGTACTGCCATCGCGTGCCGCTCGAAGCGATGAGATGATCGCCGAAACAGCCCGAACAGCATCCGTTATACACGATGAAGGGAATCCCCTGCAGGGATGTCAACTCATCGTACTTTCCGTTCTCGGCTTCCTCGGTGATCATTACGACGGCACCCGGAATATCATTGCCGTCTATCGTGATCGCCTGCCCACCCTGTATGGTATAACCCATCTTCTCGAAGACGCTTGCATCCGGACGAGCACAGATCAGCGTTGAATAGCAGCGGTCACTCATTGGCGCGACTCCTCATTTCAAGCTGACAATCTGCCCAGTGTTGAAAACCAAAGTCAGCTCGTTCGAAAATCGTTCTTTCTCCCGGATCACAGTTGCGCCGTCTTCCTCTTGCTCTTCGGAAGAGTCCACTAGCTTCACGGATTGCCAATGCGCGATGTGCCGTGTATCGCCCTCTCCAAAGATCCCGTTCAGCAGTCCTGCGGTACACAACAAACCGACATGGCCGCCGTGCAACGGGGTCAGAGGGCGACCATGCACGTCCGATGGGGCGGCAAATAGCACTGAAGAAGCTTGACGGTACGCTGACGAAGTGGGAAGCAGGTCCTCGATTTGATCCAGAGGAAGCCCCTTATAGACCATCCGTACAGGCGCGCTGTTCGGTACCCGGTACACGTAGTCCGGTGTGCACCCAAGAGGAGCGACTTTCTCGGGAGCTGCGGCCAAGGATTCATACCAAAGCCGTGCGCGCTTTATGTCTGCGTCCTGTAGTCGGTCCCTCTCTTGACGCGTCAGTCGAATTCCAAAGACCGCAATCTGCTTATATTTGACGCTTTCGGGGTCCGTGAGCCGATAGACGCGCACGTCTTTGAATTGAAAGGCCAAACATTGGCTGCAATCGCGAAGGTATGGACATGGAATGACCATCACCAAAACGCCGGCGCGCTTGAGCCAACGGTGTACATGCTCAAGAAACACCTTCTCCATGCGCTGCGATTGTCCCTCGCCGATTTCGATGTCATACGGGGGATTCAGATAGATCAGCGAAAAGGATTCCACCGGGCATTGCACATCGAAGCAGTTTCCTTGAATCACTTCATCTGCTTGCGAACGTGCCAGCAGGGCGCGTTGTGCATCGAGTTCGATCCCGTAGCGCAGCGCGTGCGCCTCTCGCGTGATCTCGGCAAGCGCGACGCCTTCGCCGATGCAAGGGTCCAGGATCGAGCAGTCCGATTCCGGGAAGCTAAGAAACGTGTGAATTCGTTTTGCCTCGGGAACCGGAAGAGGGTAGAACCCAAGACGTTGACGGCCAGCGAGACGCATCAGGAACCTCCGAGAGCTGATATGTGGCGTGATCCGCTATTCAGATTCTTTCCTTGGTATCTCCAAAAAGGAGACCCTGTGAGCGCGCCGCGCAGTTGGGGCGCGGTTGGTCGGGGCTTTCCTCACCCACATCGCAGCGAAGTCCATGCTTCGCGAACAGGGCCGTTGCCTTCGCGATGTCAGCGGCTTGCTGTTTTCGATAGGCAGCCGTTGCGAGCGATGGAATAAACTCCTTCGCCTCCTCAATCATCGCCCGATTGAGATCCTCGTGATCTCCGGTCAGCCAATAGCGGCCGCCATACTCGACGGACAGGCAGGGTCCCCGCCCGTCAAATTGCGATAGGAAGAGTGCGGTCGAGTCGCCGTCTTCGAAATAGTGACTATAAAAACCGGCTCGGCTGTAGTGCGCGATGAAAGAGCAATGTTGGATGAGGTGATCGTAGAGTGCCTTGGTGAATAGGCTGAACTGCGGGCCGCCTTTGAGAAAGCGTACCCAGGCCGTCAACACCTTCGTTTTCTGAACCTTTGACATATACCGAGTGTCTTGAAAGTCGTGGAGCATGTGACGCCATCCTTGGTGAATTGCGTGACGAACCCTCTGAATAGAACAGTAGCTAGTCGGGGCTGCCTATAGGGAATATCGAATCGGGAGCCATGTGCTGGGTTGAGTCGGGCCAGATTGCGTTTCACGACGCAGCGGAAATTCAGAGGCAGGGCGTTATTTTGTGCGGTGCCGGCGGGCTTCTCGGGCCCGCTCTGCGGCGATCTCTGCCGCGCGGTTGTGAATCTGGGCCCAGCTAATGTTGAGTTTCGTCCGACGTCCCTTTTCTCTCAACGCTACACCGGACGCCTCGACTTCAGCTACCAAGGGACGCCCGTGTATCACGCAGGGCGTCTCCAAAATGAGCTGGCGCTTCCGCTGAATTAGTTTCCTCACGATCGCTTCTCCTCAACTACGCTCGCTGCCGATAAAGCGACGACCCCTCACTGCGCCGCACATATCTCTTGAGCTGTTCTCGGCACAGTGCCTTCGCCGTGTGGTGTGGCACAGCGTTTCCGATCTGTTTTACTTGCGTTGATTTGTTCCCATGAAATTTGTAGCTCTTGGCAAACCCCTGCGCTGCCGCCAGTTCGTGCGGTTGGAGCATGCGGAACCGAATTCCCAGATAGCGGTTATCGCCGACCGGAATCAGGTACGGTTCGACCAGGCCGAAGCGGTCCTTGGTTGTGACCGTGTCCAGTGGCTCGGCAACTGGCTGGCAGATCCCAGTCCCGTCGTACTTTGAGACATACGGTTCCACTAGGAACACATCCGAACTCGTCGCGGTAACGGTGGGCATCGGTTGCTCGACACTTCTCACGTTCTGGTCCGTGTCATTCCCGTGCTGATGCGGAAGCAGAAACGGCTCCACAACTCCGAATCCGTTTTTGCACGTCAGCGTCGGAAGTGGATCCTCCACAGGCCGGCAGCGGTCGTTTGGGACAGTGCCTCCATCACCGTGATTCACGGTAACGACGAATGGTTGAACCAAGGCTTCATGGTTTTCCGTCAGCACCGTATCGAGTGGCTCATTGATGCTTTTCGGATTTCTGCCTTTGCCTTCTGGTCCACCTGCCGCTACTAAGAACGGCTCCGCGAGCCCGAGGCGAGCATTCGTAACCGTTGGAACTGGCTCGTCAAAAGTGTGCGTGCGTGGTTCCTGATCTTCTCTCTCGCCAAAAAACGGAATCAGAAAAGGTTCCACCATCTGCACCGCGCCTCTTGCATAGATCGTAGGAACCGGTTCTTCGACTGGCCTCGGGGCACCACCTGAGGCCTGTGAAAGCACGAACGGTTCGCACAGGCCAATGTGCTGACCGCTCGCCGTGACCGTGGGTAGCGGCTGGTCGACCGAGCGAGTGTTGTTCGTACCGTAGAGCATGACAAGAAATGGTTCGATATCAAGGCCATTGATCTTTTTCATGCCGGCCGCAATCCGCCGCATCGTCTTCTCCGCCAGCGGCTTTTTCCGAGCAAAGATGTTCTTGCCCTTAAGCTCCCAGTCGATGATTTCGCGGGCTGGCCGCCACGGTTGGAGAGACTTGGGGAAAAGCGATGATTGAATTGCGATCTTCTCTCGTGGGCCGTGAGATGGCACGGGCCAAGCTGGAGCTCCTTTGCGGGTAGCAACAATGAACAGCCGCCGTCGCGTTGTCGCATCGCCATAGTCGGCGCAGCAAAGGACTTTCTCCTCGACGCGATAGCCAAGGGAACGCAGTGCCTGAAGGAACGCTTGGTAGGTTTCGCCCGCCCTGCGTTTGAGTGGCTTGCCGTTTGCTCCGAGAGGTCCCCACCGTTTGAACTCAGGTACGTTCTCGATGAGGACGCTATCCACAAACAGTTCTTGCACCCACTGAATAACGCCCCACGCAGGCACGCGCTTTTGATCTTCGATGGGACGGCCACCTCGCGCGACGGAATGGAACGTGCACTCGGGCGAAGCAACGAGCAGGTGCAACCGTCCTCCGGGAACAACATCCCGGGGCTGGACTTCTTCGATCCGGGCGCAGATGTGTCTCGCCCAGGGATAATTTGCTGAGTGTGTGGCAATCGCCACGGGCCAATGGTTGATCGCGATGAGTTCGACATCTAGTCCAAGCTCGTGAGCGGCGGCGACCAATCCACTGCTGGTCCCGCCGGCGCCACAGAAAAGATCTGCACAATAGAGTCTCAATGCAAGCCTCCCACTTCACGACTGCTGAAGCTCAGGACAAAGGTGGTCCCATTGAAAAGCGAGGGAAGAACCTACAGACACAAACATTCGGGGCGATGGAGCGAGGTAGCGTCGCGAGGCAATCGCTTATTTCAGTTCACGCTCGATCTGCAGAACGAGTGCGTACACGTCCGCTCCGTCGGCGGTCCAATTCACGTGCTGCGGTATCTGGGCTATCAGCCGCTCTTTGAAGGTCTGATAGATTCGCTGAACACGAATCCAGTCCTGCAGGACCTCCATCAGCATGGCCAAGGACAACTGTGCTGGCCCGCTGCCCGAATAGCCCCAATTGAACCCATAAGGACTGTGGTTCCGGAGGTCGTGACGGGGCGAAAGCGACTTCACCTGGCCGTCGCGGATGACGAACACCTGCTGGTCGCTTGAGTTCCCGTCGCCGTTACCTTCGCGTCGCCATACTGAATAGCCAACGAAAGCCAAGTTGTACGCGTGCTCACGCCCAGGAATCTCCGCGAAATCGCCAAAGCAGTGGCTCACTTGCTTGCTCCTGACATCATCAATGATTCGGTCGGTTGTCTGACTTCCGGCAGCTATACTGATCATCGTTAAACCTCCTATGGTTTTGCCGACGTGCAATCTTTTCCGCGGATTTGTTCGAGACTCCAGCCAATGCTACAGTCGGCGCCGCTATGGCGGTCTCCACGGAACCCAAAACTGAAGCGCCGCCCGAGATTTGCGAGCGAGTCCTAACACGGCTCGAACCGCAGGGCTCAAAGGCAAAATGCATCTTCAACGATGGCGGTTCACTTATACTCTCCATCGATTTCGCGCGATTCGTCCGTCCCGGAGACATTTTTTACTTTCCAGCGGATCTTCTTCGGAAGGACGAAAGTGTCGAAGTCTACGTTCAGAGACCAACCGCGCGACGAGATTTCCTGTTCGTCCAGGTCGACTACGTTAGGAACGAACGCAGTTGCGGCCGAGACGGTCCCACCGTCAGGGCAGATGTTCGAGGCAAAGTCCTGGGGATCTCTTCCATAAGCTTGCGATGCGAAACCTTAAGGGACTACTTCTACGTCGGGAATCGACAGCGGGCTTGGAATGAGCAGCCGTCGTTTTATGATTTGCTGCGCACTGAACCAAAGGCGACAACAGCCGAGTTGCGAATTGCGTTCAGGTTACGCACGCTAGAGCTTCGCGCCGCCCGCAGTTCAAGAGCCGAGATTCAGTGTCTGGAAAGAGGGTTCAATATCCTCTCAGACTCCTGCCTGCGCGAATGCTATGACAACGTGCTGCTCGATGCGGGATTTGCGGTTCCGTTCCCCTACCACGGATTCGGTTCCTTGCTGGTCGAAGGCAATCGTTCGCGCGACGGCGCCACATTCTTCGCGTCTCGTATCCTATCCTTCCGACCACGCCAGTCTCTCAAGACGATTCGCGCGCCGCTTAGACATTGCACTTTTTACAGGGATATGGCCCTCTTTCGGGATGCGCGGCGAAAACTGGAAGTTCCTCTCGACCCTTGTGTCCTGCCGCTTTCGTGGGAGCCAGGATGGAATCGCTGGAAGCATCTGTTGGGTGCTCAGGCCGAGATCAAAGCAGCGTTCATCCAGACTGGCGAATACCGATTTCGCGGGGAAAGCTGGGAATTAAAGACATGGGAAACCGCGCTGCCCAGCCGGACCGAACTCGAATTGCCGGATAACGTCCTCGATCAAATAGCGAAAGCGCGAAGCAACTATACGCGCTTTGGGCAGTTTGCTGATGTGCTCGAGAAAGTTCGGCGCGAGCTGGAGTCCATGCCGGCTGAGAGGGATGACCTTCGACAGATCTGTTTGCGACTAGGAATCCCCGCTGATTTTGATGTGTCTCTGGTCACGTGGAAGCCCGATTACGAGGAGTTTTATTATCAGCAACTCTGTCGCCGGGCTCGCCGCCTGTATCTGTTCCGGGCCGAATATATCTTTGATCTTGAAGCACTGGTGGTGGTTGAAACACCGCAATTGGGCCACGCCACCTACCTGTTTTCGCAGCCGCCCTCGATGCAGGAGTTCTTGGCATCGTATCGGTCGACCACACGAGAGGAAATCCTTCAAAATTCTAACAACATAGCGGAACGATTAGGTTTCTTGTGCCGGCTGATTCACGGCCCGAATCCTCAGAGTTGGTTGATGGAACTCAGAGCGCGTCTTGGCGAGTCATCAGATCCGCGACTAGACAGGTGAGCTTCACTTATCTTTCGATGCAGTTAGACGGTGTCCGTTAGGCAAGATTGTTAAAGCTGGTGACCGTTATTCGGACCCCTGAAAAGGTGATCAATTCTTGCGCCGGCATGCCATTGCCGCGGTCGCAAGTGGTTCTGTTAGCACTCGCAGAATCTGAGATATACAGGGCAGTCGCAAGGACGCTTGGTTCGGTGCTGCCCGCTCCGGTACCCCCACAGTTGCTGATGTCTTGTCAGGGTCCTCAAAAACGAACGCGCACGCGAGTTTGCCCACCTCGAACCCAGTCAAATCCAGGAGTACAAATGCCTGAGAGCAAAACCCCGGCACTCTCCGAAACGTGCCGGCAGGGCTATATACCTGCAGATGAGCAAGGAGGAGGCGATGAATAACGGGAAGCAATCAGTAGACGGCAGTGTAAACCACGTCCCGGAGGTCATTGCCTGTGTCGTATTCCGCACGCGAGATCCAGAACAACTAATTCAAGTTCTGACGGATGCTCTCACTGGAATCGGGGATGTGGTCCCGGCAGAGTTCCCTCTCACTCCTACCGGGCAGTCGCAACCCACAGGCTCCTGGTTAAAGCATCCGGAAGCGGCTGAGTATCTCGGCATTTCGCCGAGCACGCTTTATCGATATGCGTGCCAGCACCGCATCGAATATCGCAAGTTGTGCGGCCGGCTTGAGTATCGCCGTACCGCGCTTGAACGGTTCAAAGACTTGCACATACATCCTCCAGCGCGGTGGCTCCCCTCCGGGCGTATAATTCCTGCGGCGCTCGGCTCCGGCAAGTGAGAGGAGCGCCAGTGGGACTATATCGGAAGAAAAAGTCGCCGTATTGGTGGATGTCTTTCATCAAGGACGGCGAGCAATTCTGGGAATCCACTAAGACACGTTCCAAGCGTGCAGCCTTACGCATTTGGCAAAACCGTGAGGCTGAACTTGCTTTGGGAAAGTTCAAGGTCGGATGGCCCGGAGACCGGATCGGATTCGAGCAAATGTGCAAAGAGTTCGAGCAATCGCACTTTGCGGCGATTTCTAAAGGGACTATCTCCGGTTATCGGATCTATCTCAAGCACATGAAGGCGTTTTTTGGTGCGATCATGCTAACGAAGATCACGAGCAAACTGGTGGAGGAATACCGAGATCACCGCCGCCAGCAACCCTCGCTTCGCCACAAGGGGCGTACGCTCAAGGGTGCGACAGTCAACCGAGAATTGGAATGCCTCACCTGCCTACTGGATTTGGCGTTCCGCAGGCAATACATTGCGGAAAATCCGGCGCGAGCAGTCAAGCATTTCAACGAATTGCGCGAACGCCCGATCAAACAACTACTTACTCTCGACCAGGAGAGTCGGATCCTGGAAGTCGCTTCTCCGCATCTCCGCGTCGGGATCGTGCTGCTGGTGCAAACTGGCGGCAGAACTTACTCTGAAGGCTTCGGGTTGCGTTGGGACCAGATCGATTGGGAGAATCGCCTCATTCGGTTTGGTAACGATGTAAAAACGCCAGGGTCATCCGAGCCGCTACCCCTCACAGATTTGGCGTTCCGAGTCTTGCGGAAATGGAAGGACGAATCGCAATCAGAATCGCCCTTCATCTTCCCAAGTCCACGCAACCCGTTACGTCCGATCCGGAGTGTGAAAACTTCCTGGCGTGCAACACTGAGACGCGCAAAGGTGCCGCATTTTCCTATCTATAGTCTGCGTCACGCTTTCTGCACACGCCTGAGTTGGGTCGCGCCTGACGCCGTGATCCAGCGAGCCATGCGCCACACCAGCCCAGAAACCAAACGGCGCTATCAACTGGGTATGGTAGAGCAAGTTCGCGAGGCGATGGAAAAGGCCAATCAGCAAGTGTACGGCGAGAGCGTTTTATCGCAGTAGAGCGCTTTTCATGACACCTGTATGACACTCGTGAAATGAGGGACAAGACGTGAAAAAGGAGGTCCTGTAAACAACTCAAAGAGAAGGAAGATTTGGCTCCCCGGGCAAGATTCGAACTTGCAACCCTTCGGTTAACAGCCGAATGCTCTACCGTTGAGCTACCGGGGAACGGGCCAAAGTGATTTGATTCTACTACGCGATACGGCGGCTCCGCCAATATCCTATTCGATTTCCACGTTTCCTTCTAATTCCGAACCAATGTGACTTGGAGAATCACGGGGATATTTTGCGCCAAGGAAATGGATGGTTTGGAGTACAGGTTCGGGGAATTTTTCTGTATTCTAGCCGGGCGGCCTCGGGAGGATCGGGATTCCTCCGCGACAAACGGGGCAAGAGGAAAGGATGGCCACATGCCAGATCGCACGAAGTTCCGGGCACGCAGATTATTTCTGAACGTCATCGTCGCGGCGGGAATTTCTTTTTCCGCGGGGCTGGCCGGCTGCAGCTCTTCGAAACCGCAGCAGCAGCCGGCGGAAGGGCCGCAGCGCTATCATCTCGCCGGGCGCGTCGTTTCCGTGGAGACTGCGAAGCAGCAAGTGGTTGTCGATGCCGCAGACATTCCGGGATTCATGTCGGCCATGACGATGGGATACCCGGTGAAGAATCCCAATCTGCTCACTCCGCTGTCCGCGGAAGATCAGATTACGGCGGATGTGGTGGTAAACGGAAATGACATGTATTTGGAGAATATCGTGGTCGTCAAAAAAGCGGACCAGGCGAAACCGCCTGCGTCGAATGAAGCGCATCCTGCCGCGGCGCCGCCACCCAAATCGTAACGAAGGCGCACGCGGGAAAAGGCGAAACGGCGCTCTTCGATTTCAGTAGGACGGGCTTTAGCCTGTGGGATTTCCGCCTTCGATCCCTCAAAAAAGCGACAGGCTGAAGCCCGTCCTACTTTTCCGAATCTCGGACAGAAAGCTCCGGGTGACGTTGCAGCATCCACGCCGCGATGGTGTGGTCCAGCTCGGCAAGATGTCCCGCAAAGAAATGATCCCCGCCGACAACGATCGCCACACTCGTGTTTTCCTGAACGTGTGGGGGAAATCGCTCGACCATCGCGCGCAGTTGACTCGAAGGGCCGAACCGGTCGAATTCGCCGGACACCAAGAGTTTCGGTTTGTCGCAGCGATCTAGATAGGAGAAGCTGCGGCTCTCCAGATCGCCGACCGGCAAGCCGAGACCAATGAGCTCCGTTACGCGCGAATCGCCGCACCCCGCTCGCAATCCGACCCAGGAGCCAAAACTGAAGCCTGCGAGAACTAGAGGCACGCCGGAATATTCCTCGGCAAGAAAACCAATCGCGGCCACAACGTCCTCTGTCTCGCCAACCCCCTTGTCGTGCATTCCTTCGCTCAAGCCCACTCCGCGAAAGTTGAAGCGCAAGACGGGCACCCCGAATCGATGAATCGTTTTCGCGGTCTGGTAGACCACTTTGTTGTGCATCGTCCCGCCAAACAGCGGATGCGGGTGGCAGACGACGGCGGCTAGCGGCGGCCGTGCGCCTTCTTCCTCCTCCGAAACGGACCACAGGATCGCTTCCATGCGCCCAGCCGGGCCGGAAAGCATCACGGTTCGATGAAGTTGTTCGCGCATACTAGGACTCATGTAACCACGGAGCGGCCTCCTAGGACAAATCGTGCTTGGCTTCAAGCGGAAAAGCCTATTTTCAGGCGTACCAGCGTTTACCGTTGCGATTTTTGTTTCTCAGTGCTACGGTGAGGCGAACCTGGAACGCCCTCTTTCAGGGGAGTCATGCCAGAATCGACAGAACGCCGGTCATCGCGGCGATTTACGATGACGCTCCCGCTAACGGTTCGTTCCACTGAGCCGGGCGGCGGCGAACGCCAAGGACAAACGCGGGACGTGAGTTTCCGCGGCCTCTACTTTTTGATTGAGGCGGACTTCGCGCCGGGGTCTCCCATCGAATTTATTCTTACCTTGCCCCGTGAAATCACTATGGCCGGCGATGTGCACATTCGCTGCTTCGCAGAAATCGTTCGCGTCGAACCCCATAATGGCAGGCGCGGCGTCGCCGCGCGCATCGACCGTTACGAGTTTTTGCCCACGGCCGCTTGATGTCGGTGTTCCTCCAGTAGGACGGACTTCAGCCTGTCGCTTTTCTGCACCTTATTCCACGAACAAAACCGACAGACTGAAGTCCGTCCTACTGTTTCGCTTGCCGCGAGTTTCGCAGTAGAATCGTGTTTGAAGAAAATGACCAGGAGGAACGATGGAACCCTACGACGTCAAATCCGCGCTCGATGAACTCAAGGAAGACGCGGTGCTCCCTCATCCCGTGCGCATGCGCGACATGATCCTAAGAACGCAGCACGATGCCGGCGAGGCGATCGAATTAAACCGGGAGTTTCAAAGCTACTTGACCCACTACGGCGAAACGCAAAAGATCGCCCTCGAAATCCTGGAACGGCTGTCGGCGAGTGGGGCCGGGAAGGCCTAGACCGCGAAATCGCGCACCGTGCGAAATTTCGCCGCGCGGAAAATTCACGCGCCTGGGAACTCGAATTCATTACAAGCTCCCCTGAAATCATGCCCCGAGAAACCATTCTGATCGATGCCGACGACACGCTCTGGGAGAACAATGTCTACTTCGAGCAGACCATCGAGGAATTTCTGACCCTGCTCGAACCCCTCGGCTATCCGCGCGCATACGCCCGCCACATCTTGAACGAAACCGAGCGCCGCAACATTCGCCAGCACGGCTACGGCGTGCGCAGCTTCGGCCGGTCGCTCGAGGATACGTACATGAAGCTCGCGGGCCACCAAGCCGAGCGCAGCACCGTGGAAAATATCCATTTCCGCGTCGCCGAGCTCGAGCGCATTCCTCCCAATATCATTGACGGCGTCCTCGAAACACTCGCCTACCTTGCCGGTCGCCACCGGCTCATTCTCTTTACTAAGGGCGAAGCGGCCGAGCAAGCGGCCAAGGTCGAGCGTTCGGGATTGCAGATTCATTTCGACGCGATCGAGATCGTCCCGGAAAAAGACGTGGCCACCTACCGCGCGTTAGTGAACCGGCATCACGTCGTGAAATCGCGCGGATGGATGGTTGGCAACAGTCCGCGCAGCGATATCAATCCCGCGCTGGAGGCGGGCCTGAACGCCGTGTTCATTCCTCATCACGCCACGTGGGCGCTGGAGCACGAGGAAGTACGCAGCGGCGCCGGCCGCCTGCTGATCCTCACGAATTTTCGCGCTCTACGCGAGCATTTTTAGGCGCGCGCGAGTGGCGCGGGCTTCAGCCTGCGGGGTTTGGATGCCTCGGGGCGCGTGCAGCCGAAAAAGCGACAGACTGAAGTCCGCCCTACTAACACTTGCCGTCCTCTACACGATTTGCCACGATGGGAGGCTCGACGAGCGCCCGGACTCCAATGCCGCTATTTCCATCCCGGAGAATGTGAGTTGGCATGGCTAGCGCTTCTTCCACCGTTGCAAAATCCGGCCGGCTCCCGCTTTCGTCGAAAATCCTACTGGGCGTTATTGTGGTGTTGTTTCTCGCCGTGCTGACAGTGCCTTATTTCCTGAATGTCGACCGCTATCGCGACTCAATTGCCGGCGCCATCGCCAAGCAGACCGGACGGAAAGTCACGGTCGGCGCGATCCACGCGCGGCTTTTTCCCAGGGCCGGGGTGACCGTCGCGCAACTGCACATCGGCAACCCTTCCGGCTTCCCCAATGGCGATCTGGTGGGAGCCGACGAGATTCGCGTGAACGTCGCGCTCGCTTCCTTGCTGCACGGAATCATCCATGTCAGCTCGGTGGACCTGGTGCGTCCAAAGCTGATGCTCCTCACGGACAGCAGCGGAAAAAATAATTACACCTTCGCGGCACCCGGTTCCAATGCAGCGGCGCCGGCAAAATCGGGCGAACCCTCCACCAGTATGACGCTGGATCAAATCGACAGCATCCATCTGACCGGCGCCGAAGTTGTGGTGGGCAAGGTCGTACAAAGCGCCGCGGCGCCCTTGGCCGATACCAAGGGCATCAACATCACTCTGCACAATTTTGCCGTGAACCCGATGCGCATGCATGACTGGCGATCGGAGTCGAACCTCACCGGCGTGACGCTGGCCCTGAGCAGTTGGAAAGACCCTGTCACGTTTCGCGCGGGCCGATTCACTTTGTCCGGCGGAAAGCTTGACGCGCAATTTGTCGCGGACCTCGCCACAGCGGCCGACGTCAAGGGCACTGTGAGCGTGCCGGACTTCGAGCACCCCCAGGTGAATTTTGAAATGAGTTCCTCAAAGCTCGACATCGATAAATTGATCGTCGTGGCCGGCGGCGCGCCGGGAATTCCCTCTTCGCCCGCGGCCCCTGCTCCGCAGTCTGCGCCCACGGCAAGGAGCGAACTCGTGGCGCGGGGACACATCAATGTCGAAAGGATCACCGCCCGGCCCTACACCGTGGGCCCCGCGAACATCGAGATGCGCGTGTACACCGACCGCGCGGAGCTGTGGCCCATTTCCATCGGCATGTACGGCGGCACGCTGCAAATTTCCTCGCGCGTGGACCGCGTCACCAACCCGGCGCGCTTCACCGCGAACGTGCAGATGCGCAATCTGGATGTCGCCAAGGTTCTCGATGTTTCTGCCTCCGCGCACGGAAAAATGAGCGGCACGGGAGAGCTGGACCTGCAACTTCTCGGCAACCTGAGCGATGACTGGAGAAAGACGCTCACCGGCACGGGGAAATTCTCGGTCCGCAACGGCCATTTACCAGGAGTCAATCTGGCGGGCGCCGCGGAATCGCTAGTGAAAATGGCGGGAGTCGGCGGTGACACGCCGTTCACCGTGCTCGAAGGAGACATCGCCATTGCCGGCCAGCGCGTTTCCAGCAAACAGATTCGTCTGGACTCCTCCGCCGGCATCGTGAACCTGCAGGGCAGCCTCGGCCTTGACGGCACACTCGACTATCAAGGCTCGGCCACCATAAATCCCGCGGCGGTTTTGGGCAAAGCGGGCGGCGTTCTAGGAGGGCTGCTTGGCGGACGCGGCGGAAGAATTACGGTCCCCTTCACCCTCGAAGGAACGATCGCCAGCCCGAAAGTGCACCCGGGCAAGGGCGCGCTGTCCACGGCATCGAGTCCCGCGCCCACCTCCGCGCCCCAAGGCGACGTGAACCCGCTGAAAAATTTATTTAAGAAACAACCGTAGTACGGGCTTCAGCCAGTCTGCTTTTCCAGGCGGCGCCGAAAGCCGAAACCCGACAGGCTGAAGCCCGTCCTACGCCGCCAGCGCCAGCCTGTAAAAGCTAAGCGACGCGTCTCCTTGTTCGACGACGCGCGAAAGTTCCAGCTCTCCGGCTCGCTCCGGAAGTTCGCGTTTCCTCAAATGCTCCACGATCACCCGCCCCTCCGGCGCAACCAGAGGCGATTCCCCCAGCGCCTCGAGCGCACTTTCGTATTCGATATCGGCGGCGTACGGCGGATCAAGAAAAATAAATTGTGCGTGAACCCGCCGCGCCGCGAGCCGTTCGATCGCGCGCGCAACATTCACGCCAACAATTTCCGCCTCCGCGCCAATCCCGAGCGATTCCAAATTGCGGCGGATCAAGGCCACCGCCGGCGCATGCTGCTCCACAAAAATCGCCTGCCGCGCGCCCCGGCTGAGCGCTTCGATCCCCACCGCTCCAGTCCCCGCATAGAGATCCACAAACGTGGCACCGCCCACCGCCGCACCCAATATGTTGAACAGCGTCTCCCGCAGCCGATCGCTCGTCGGCCGCAGCATCTGCCCCTTCAAGCTGCGCAGCGTCCTGCTCCGATATGTTCCGGCGATTACGCGCATGGGTAGCCGTGACTCGTGATCCGCGGTTCGTGATCCGTGATTCGTGATTTGTGATTCGTGGCGTCTGGCGCGAGTTGACAGTCAAGAGTCGGCGGTTGAGAGTCAATGCCTCTCCCGATGCTCGATCTTGTATTCATGGAACGCTGCCCTCCGAACTCAAAACTCACGAATTGCGGCACCGCACAATTCACAAAAGTCGATTTTCAAATCTCAAACCTCCAATCTCTAATCTCCAATCACCCCACCGACGCCAGCTGATACTTCCGCTGCCACTCCACCGGAAGCCGCGCCAGCAAGCGCAGCCTCGCGGGCTCCGCCTCGGGCGGCTCAACGAGCGCAAGCGCTTCGCGGCGAGCCATCTCTAGCAATTCAAAATCGCGAATCGGATTGGCGATGTGGAAGCCCAGCTCGCCGTGCTGCCGCGTGCCGAAAAATTCGCCCGGCCCGCGCAATTTCAAATCCGTTTCCGCGATCTCGAATCCATTCGTCGTGCGCACCATGGTTTCCAGGCGCACGCGCGCGTCGTCTCCCGGATTTTTCGGAGCGATCAGGATGCATGTGCCCTTTTCACCGCCGCGCCCGATGCGCCCGCGGAGCTGATGCAGTTGCGAAAGCCCGAAGCGGTTGGCGTGCTCGATGACCATCACGGTCGCGTTCGGAACGTCAACGCCCACTTCGATCACCGTCGTCGCGACCAGAAGATCGATTTCGTGGCGGCGAAATTGTTCCATCACGCCTTCTTTTTCTTCGCTCCTCATGCGTCCATGCAGCAGGCCCACGTGCCGGTTCGGAAAGATTACGCTTCGCAGCCGCTCGAATTCCACGATGGCCGCTTTCAGCGAGCGCTCGAATTCGGCGTTTTTCGATTGCTCGATCACCGGGTACACCACATAGGCCTGACGCCCGGCCTCCATTTCGCGCCGCAGAAAATCCCACACGCCCGGTAAATTCCCCTCGGAAGACACGCGAGTCACGATCGGCACCCGCCCCGGCGGCATCTCGTCGATCACCGAGATGTCCAGATCGCCGTAGAGCGTGAGCGAAAGCGTGCGTGGGATCGGCGTCGCCGTCATCACGAGCACATCCGGCGCCGTTCCTTTCTCCATCAGCTCCTTGCGTTGCAGCACACCGAAGCGGTGTTGCTCGTCCACGATCACGAGGCCCAGCCGCGCAAATTCCACTTGTGGCTCGAGCAGCGCGTGCGTCCCCACCACGAGTTGCGCCTCGCCGCTGCGCACGCGTTCGAGCGCCGCCTTTTTCTCCGAGGCTTTTAGTCCGCTGATCAGCAATTCCACGCGATAGCCGGCCCGCGCGAATATTTTCCCCGCAGCGAGAAAATGCTGCACGGCGAGAATTTCGGTCGGCGCCATCAGCGCGGCCTGGTAACCGTTTTCTATGACGATGGTCGCGGCTTCCAGCGCGACGATGGTTTTCCCACTGCCAACGTCGCCCTGCAGCAGGCGATTCATAGGGATACCACGCTCCAGGTCCGTCGCGATTTCCCCGAGCGCACGTTTCTGCGCCCCGGTGGGCTTGAACGGCAGCACGCGCTTGATCGCTTCGCGCATGCCCGGCTCGCGCACGCGAAATGCGATCCCCGCCTGTTGCTGCGCCGATTTCTTCCGCATGGCCACGCTCAACTGGTAAAAGAAAAATTCCTCGAAAATCAGGCGCAGGTGGGCCTGCGAACGAAACGAATTCAGCGCTTCCACCGATTCTGTCGCGGGCGGAAAATGCACGAAGTGGATCGCTTCGCGCCGTGAAGGGAATTTGTAGCGCGCCAGAATTTCCGCGGGCAGCGGATCGGGCAGCTCGCCGGAAAATTTCTCGAGCGCCAGATACACGATGCGCCGCATCGTGCGCGAGCTGATCCCGCCGATGCCTTCGTAAATGGGAACGATGCGCCCGACCTCGGTCGAGTCCGCGCCTTCCTCGCCGAGCATTTCAAATTCCGGATTGATCATCTCGATCCGGCCTGGCCGCATCGCATCCAGTTCCGTTTTTCCGTACAGGACGATCTGCTGCCCGGCCTTGAATCTTTTTTCCAGATAATGCCCGTGAAAAAACTTGCAGGCGAGCGTGCCCGTCTCGTCGCGCACCACCAAGTGGTACATCCCCCCCGGCGCGCGCGTGTAGCGCACGAGGCTGCCGCTCAGAACCTGCGCGCGAATGGTGTAAATCCGTCCCGGCGCGATGTCGCGAATTTTGGCGAAGCGGATGCGGTCTTCGTAACGAAAGGGCAAATACCCAAGCAAATCTTCAAACGTCCGCAGCCCGCGTTTCGCCAGGATTTCCGCGCGGCGCGGTCCCACGCCTTTCAGATACATCAGCTCGGTTGTAGGCGTCACGGACATTTCTTGTTTATATCACGCGCCAGTAGGACGGGCTTCAGCCTGTCGCCTTTGCAGTCGTTGGAAAGCCCAAAAACCGACAGGCTGAAGCCCGTCCTACTGGAAGCTTGCAATCCCCCGCGCCATGAGAAAAGATGTCTCGTTTGTGCCGCGCCACGGGAGGCGTGCTTGCCGCTGGAACGACTCGACCGGAATGACGCGAAGGTTCTCCTGCTCTGGATTCTTGCGGGCGTCCTCGGCGCGTTCGTTGCTTACACCTATTTCTTCCGCGCCTTCCCCGAAGCCTCCGTCGATTTCAAGGTACCGCGCTCGGGCGCCCTGGCCGTCGCCAGCCAATTCGCGGTCGCGCAAGGCGCGCAGCTCGGCGGATACGACTCAAGCATCGTCTTCGATTTGGACGACACCGCGAAAACATACCTCGAGCGCGAGGTCGGACTCCAAGAAGCCAACAAGATGATGACGAGCGACGTCCACATCTGGTATTGGCAGACGCGATTTTTTCGCCCCTTGCAAAAAGAAGAATTCGATGTGCGCGTCGACCCCGCCGGCAGCATCGTCGGCTACAACCATGAACTCGAGGAGGCCGCTCCGGGCGCCCGCCTGGAACGCGCCGCGGCGCAGGCCACAGCGGAATCCTTCCTGCGCGACACTCTCCACACGGACCTTTCCCTCTACGATTTTCGCGAACAGGAAGCGAACCTCACCGAGCGTCCCGCGCGCCGCGATTGGAGTTTTTCCTGGGAGCGGCGCGGCTTCCTCGCCAAGGACGCGCCCTACCGCCTGAACGTCACTCTGGCCGGCGACCGCATCAGCGGCTACAACGAGTTCCTCAAGGTCCCGGAAGCGTGGTTGCGGGATTACAAGCGCCTTCGCAACTCGAACGATCTATTCGAGGACTTCGCGCTGTTCCCCTACACATTCCTGATCGGCGGGTGCCTCTACGTGATCGTTAAGCTGGGGCGCCGAGGCGTGCTCGAATGGCGCGCCGGCCTCTCGCTCGGCATTTTTCTCGCCGTCCTGTACTTCCTCATGACCATGAATCAATGGCCGCTGGACCGCGCGGGATACGATACCAACAACCCGTACTCCAGTTTTTTCCTCGGCCAGTTGGGCCAGGCCGCGCTGACGAGCGTCGTCAGCGCCTTGCTCGTCGTGCTCGCCGTCGTGCCCGGAGAACCGATGTATCGCATCTCTCAGCCGGAGAAACTCAGGCTGAATGTCGGACTTCGCTTGCCCGGAATTCGCACCAGGGAATTTTTCCGCGGCAACGTCATCGGCATTTGCCTGGCCGCCGCGCACATCGGGTACATAACAGTATTTTACATCATCAGTAGACATTTTGGCGCGTGGGCCCCGCAGGACCTCAATTACGAAAACGTGGTCAGCACCTATGTACCCTGGGTCTACCCGCTGACCATCGGCATCTACGCGGCCACGAGCGAGGAATTTCTCTTCCGCCTGTTCGCCATTCCGTTTTTGTTGCGCGCCACCAAGTCCCGCTTCTTGGCCGTCGTGCTCCCCGCTTTCTTCTGGGGATTTCTGCACAGCAATTATCCGCAGGAGCCGGCGTACATTCGCGGCCTGGAAGTCGGCCTGATCGGGATCGTGGCCGGCCTGGTGATGTTGCGCTGGGGAATCTGGGCCACGCTCGTCTGGCACTACACGGTGGACGCATTTCTCATCAGCACTTCGCTGCTGCGTTCGCACGGCGCGTATCTGCGCTTCTCCGGCGCGATCGTGGGCGGCGCCGCGCTGATTCCTCTTGCCATCGCGTCCATTTCCTACCTTTCGCGCGGCGGATTTGAGACGGATGAGTCACTGCTGAACAAAGCCCGGCCCTTGGGCGGCCCGCCGATGGAAGTGGCGCGCTCGGAATCCGAACCCGTAGCGCTTGAAACCAGTTTGCCCGCCGCGGCTGCCGATGGTTCGTCAACCTACCAGTCCATGTCTGCGAGGGCGCTGGCAATCTTGGTTGCTTGCGGCGTGCTGGGCATCGCTTTGCTTGCCGGCGTAAAGCGCGAAGCCATCGGCGATTTTGTCCGCTTCCAGGCGAATGCGCGGGAGGCGGTCGAACGCGGCAACGAAGAGTTGCGCCGGATCCAAGTCGATCCGGCCACCTATCGCCACGCCGCGACTATCGTCTACACGTTCGACGAATACACAAATGAATATCTGCGCCGCGCCGTTGGCATGGCCGCCGCCAACCGCGTTTACCGCGACCAGGTTCCCTCCGCCTTCTGGACCATCCGCTATTTCCGCAATTTGCAAAACGAGGAATATAGGGTGATTTTGAAGCCGGACGGTTCGCTCCATGCCGTCCATCACATCCTCGACGAAAAAGCGCCTGGAGCGAATCTCTTGAAAAGAGAGGCTCAGGGACGAGCGGAAGCATTCTTGCGTGACGCCAAGGGCATGAACCTCGCGGATTGGAACCTCGTGGAGACGCACACCGATAAAAAGCCCGCGAGGACCGACCACTTGTTCGAGTGGGAACAAAAGGCCGCGCTCGATGCCGCGGCAGGCGAGCACGGCGCTCACATTCGCGTGCAGTTGCAAGTGCTAGGAGATGAAGTTTCCGGGTACCGCATCTTCATCAAAATTCCCGAAACCTGGCGCGACGCGGAAAGCCGCGCCACTCCAGCGCAAATCGCGCAGCGGTACGGCCTGGCCATCGGATTCGGCGCGGCTCTCGTTGCGGTTCTCGTCATTTTCCTTCGCAGCTTGAAGGGGCCCGAAATCGCGCGGATTCCCTGGATGCGGATTGCCCGGTGGTCGCTTGGCCTGCTGTTTGCAACCCTGGCGATCTTTGTCTGCCAGATCCCGCAATTGCTGGCCGGCTATACCACCACCATGTCGCTGGCGATGTACTACGCCATTCAATTCATCTTCCGGGTTTTTGGCTTGTCCATCGATTTCTCGGGAATCATTCTGCTGCTCGGGTTCTCTTGGTTTTTCCTGGAGCGCGCATTTGGTCCCGGCCCTCTCCCCGCGGGCCGCGCAGGAAATGCCGCCTACTTCCGCGACGCATTCACCGTGGCCGCTTTCGGCGCCGCCACAGTCTTGGGCTTGAATCGCCTGCCCGCGCTGCTGGCCCACTGGCCGCTGTTGCGCCACTCGCTAAGCGCGAGCGTGCCGGAAAATTTAGACCTGCTCAATCCCGCGGTGGGAGCTCTCGCTTCCTCTATTTCAGGCGCCTTTTTTATTGTGGCGTTTCTGGGCCTGGCTGCGGCCCTCATCGCCGCCTACGTTCGCCCGGCCTGGATGCGCGTCGCGCTCCTGATCCTCTATGCCGCGCTGGTGACGACGAATGTGGCAACGCCCGGCGCCTTTTTCCGTGAAGCGGCGTTCCACCTGGTAGCTGTCGTCGCGCTCTGGTACGGAGTCACGCGCATCGCGCGGTTTAACGTGCTAGGTTACTCCCTGCTCGCCGCCACGATGGCCCTCGCTACCGCCGCCACCGGTTTGCTCGAGCAACCCAATCCCTACCTGCGCGCCAACGGCTACGCCGTCGTCGCGTTCGCGCTCGCGTTCCTAGCCTGGCCGCTGTTCCGTTGGCAGCGCGCCCAGTAGGACGGGCTTCAGCCTGTCGCTTTTCCGTCCCAGTTTCAACAACCACCCCGACAGGCCGAAGCCCGCCCTACTGGTGTCGCCAACATCCAGCGAAGGCTTGCCTAGCAGCCCTCCGGCGGCGCACCTTTTTTCCTGGAAATTACGCTGCTGAGGAAGTAGAGCGCCACCCCAACCGCAATCACGCCAATCCCGATCGTCAGTTCATTGGTCGATCCGATCTGCTCCGTGCGATTGCGCGCGAACGCCGCAATCATCAGCGCCAGCGGCGGTACGCCGATGGCCACCGCTCCCGCCATCCCACCGGGAACGCGAAACGGCCGCGCCATTTCCGGTTCGCGCACGCGCAGCGCCACCAGCGCCCAAAATTCCAGCAGGATGCTCGCTCCCGTCAGCATCACGTCCAGCAGCAAGCTCTTGTCGAACCCTAACGGAAAGCAAACAGCCCACAAGACCGCGCACACCAGGACAGCGACCCACGGCGCACCCGTCCGCGCATTGCGCCGCGCAAAAATGCGCGGCAAGTAGCCGTCCTCCGCCATCACCAGCGGCAGGCGCGTAAAGGAAAGCATCAGCGCGCCGAACGATCCGATCGCTCCGATCACGCCCGCGAGCGCGATGGCGATGGCCAGCGTTTCGCCGCCCACGATTTGCCCGATATCCACCCACCCGCCCGTCGTCCAGCGATTCGGATCGATTCCGGTGCGGGCAACCGCTCCCACGGGAATTACGTAGCTGACGATGACCAGCAACACCGCTCCAAACATCGCCCGCGAATACGCGCGCTGCGGCGCCTCCACTTCGCCCGCAATCGTCGAGAGATTGTCCCAGCCCATGTAATTCCACATGGCGATGAGCACGCCGCCCAGCAAGTCCGCGTGGCGCAGCGGAGGCGGCGCGACATCCGAGCCGCTGCCACCAAATCTTCCGCTCCCCAGCGCCAGAATCGTCAGCGCGACAAAGGGCGCAAGCAGCGCCACGTTCAGCCAAACGGAGCCTTCGCCCACCGAGCGCACTCCCAAAATATTCCATGCCGTGCATAGCGCGATCATCGCAAATCCCAGAATCAGCCCACGATGCCCCGCCACAAGCCCTGGCATGAATTGCCCGATGTACGCGATGCACAAATTCGGGTAGAGCGCCATTTCGAACACGCTGCCCGCCAGCGTCAGCCACGTTTCCTGAAATCCCCAGAATCGGCCCATCCCTCGTCGCACCCAAATATAAAACCCGCCCTCTTCCGGAATCGCCGTCGCCAATTCGCTCACCATCATGGCCGTGGGCAGGCTCCAGAGCAGCGGCGTAATCACCAGAATCAGCAGCGTCGCCGTGTACCCGGTCTTTTGGACGATGTCCTCAAGGCCATAAGGGCCTCCGGCCACCATGAAGTAGGTCGCCGCGATCATGGGCACGACGGAGATTTTCGCCGCGCCTTTCAGCCTGGTATCATTCTCTGCATTCATAAAGGGCGATGGCTTTGGTAGCACAGACTTCAGTCTGTGGGTTTTGGTCCCTGCCAGGCGGAATCCCCCACAGACTAAAGTCTGTGCTACCAAAAGCGGCGTTAGTCTAATATATTGGCAATGAAACAGTTAGGGCATTCTATAGGGAGAAAGGCCGCGCAAATGGATGCTTACCTTTTTGCTGTCTCGAGCGTCTAATGGAGTGTAGCGGTCCGAGCATGAAGCGAGAGCGCCACAATGGCTGCCAACGAAATGACGATCGCCTGGTCCGGTAACGGCGCCGCTGATCCCGTGGGCGGCTCAGCCTCCATCGGAGTCACAGGGCGCCATCTCGCTCCGTCGGAAGAGCGCGCCTTGATCGAACGCGCGCAGGGCGGCGATCGCGAAGCGTTTGAAGAGCTGGTGCACCGTTACGACCGCGATGTCTTGCGGATTGCCCTGAACATTTTGCACAGGACCGAAGACGCCCGCGACGTCTACCAGGAAGCATTCCTGAAAATTTACAAAAATCTGCCGCGCTTCCGCTTCGAGTGCAGCTTCTATACCTGGACGTACCGCATCGTCACCAACGTCTGCCTCGATCACCTGCGCCGCCGAAGCAGTCGGCCGGAAGACCAAGCGCCGGAACTCGCGTCTAACTCGAATGGCGACCCAGTGGCCGGAGATTTCTTCGATCGGCAACAGGATCAGAGAGCGCTGTCCGATCCCGAGCGCCGCATGCGAGGCCTCGAAATCGGCCGCCGGATTTCCAGCGCGCTGGGTCTGCTGACGCCTCGCGAGCGCATGGTCTTTGAGATGAAGCATTATCAGGGATTAAAACTGCGCGACATCGGCGACGCCCTGGGCACCACGGAAGAGACCGTGAAGAATTCCCTATTCCGCGCCACGCGCAAGCTGCGGGCGCAACTGGAAGGATTGCTTTGACCGACCGGCAACAAAATTCGGATCCAAAAAGTGGGGCAGGCTTGAGCCTGCCGAGTTTGAATCCTGCTCAACCGCAAACCGACAGGCTGAAGCCCGTCCTACCGATTCGCTGCGAAGACATCGAATCCCTGGCGGTTCTCCACGCCTGCGATGAGCTGGACGCCTCCGCGCGCGCCGCGCTCGATGCTCACGCAGCGCAATGCCCCTCTTGCGCCGCCGTCGTTTCCCGCGAAGCGCGTCTGCAAGCCGCGATCGCCTCGCTCGACCAGCCCGCCGATTCGCTGGATCGCTCCGGGCTACTGCTAGCGCAATGCCGAAGCGAGTTGGCGGAGACGCTCGATGACAGGCAAGCCCGCGCGAACCGCTCCGCGTGGCTCTCGATGTTTTCTCCCGTGGCGTGGTGGGGCGCCCTGCGCCACACGTTGATCTATCATCCGGCCATGAGCATGGCGGTGCTGGTGGTGGCAGGTTTCCTGGCGGGCGTTGCGGGACAGCGGTTCCGCGTCATTCCACCGCAAATGGCCGCTCCGGGCGCGCCGGTGACGACAGCGGCTTCAGCCGCGACGTCGAGCGCAACAGCCCCGTCCCGGGTGACTGACGAGCAACTGCGCCGCGTGGACAGCGCGCACGTCGCCTGGGTATCGCCTTCCGGCTCGCGCACGCCCACCGTCCAGGTCGAGCTGATGTCTCCCACGCCGATGAATATCGTCGGCGCGCCCGATGACGCCAACGTACAGCGCGCTCTCACTTTCCTGCTCGAAAATGGCCAACGATTCGATCCCGATGTCCGCCTCGATTCCCTGGACGTGCTGCGCATGAACGCCGCCGACCCTGACGTCCGCCGCACGCTCTGCGCCGCTGCCCGCCTGGATCGCGATCCCAGCGTGCGCATCAAGGACCTGGAAGCGTTGCAGGGTTTCGAACAGGACCCCGCGGTCCGCGACGCGTTTCTGGACGCCCTCGAGAGCGATGCCAATTCCGCCGTGCGTACCGAGGCCATCCATCTTCTCCGTGTCGCCCTGCAATCCGAAGCCGCGGCGGGAGCGCCGGACCCGCAAACCCTTGAGGTCCTCCGCGATCGCCTGCGCAACGACCCAAACCCCTCCATTCGCCAGCAAAGCGCCGCCGCCTTGCGCGACCTGAAGTAGGACGGGCTTCAGCCTGTCTGGTTTTGATTTTCCCCGGTCACAATTCGCGGTTCGTGGAAACCTGCCAACTCTCGTGCAGAAATGGAAAAGCGACAGGCTAAAGCCCGTCCTACCTAAGATTCGACTCCATCGCCACATTCTGGATGGCGTGCGCGGCAGCGTCCCTGGACGCAACCCCGTTCCGGCCATGGTCGGTAATGGAGTCGTAAAGCAGTTGCGCCGGCCCGGGATTCAATTCTTTGTTATACTCATCAGTAATCTCATGGGCCATCTCTTGCAGCAATGGGGTGGACTCCGCATCCAGATTCGCACCGGTGATCTGGACTTGCTTCCCCAGGTAGGGCGCGGCAATGCGCTCGGCCACCTTTTCGGCGGTCTGGTAATAATATTCCGAAATCTGCCGATGGCCTTCCTCATGCTCGATTAAATGCCGGGTTGCATCGGCCGGCGTCCAGATGGCGATCTTCAGCTGCAGCGTCACTTGGATCCGCGTGACAGTGACGGCCGCATGCGTGGCATCCGTGGGCCGAGTCTCGCCGCCAACGCGGGCGCTCGAAAGAAAATTGGAATCGCACTCCGCGCTTTCCCCCGCGGCCAGCGGGGGCATATCGGCCGGCGGCATGGCGGGATCGAACGTGCGGTTCGTGAAATCCACCGGCAACTTGAGGATTTCCGGCGCCGGCGATACGGCAAGCTGCTCGCGCGACCGTTCGTCGCGCCACCGGAGCCAGCTGAAAATGAGCACCGCCAGCAAAACACTAAGCAAAATAAGCGGGCGCCTGAGCAACGCAGCCTCCGCTTTCCATTCTCCGGGCAAGGCGCCAGCGGAACCATGAGTTTATGGCCAGGAATGACGCGAACGATACTCTCGGCGAGCCGCCTAGCGGAAACCAGAAAAATGGAATCACCGGCGGTGTGCGAACTCGGATGCGGGCTTCATAATGCGCTCCCGGTTGAGTTCCGGGAAATGATATAAGTGCATTGCCCGGCCCCGAAAGCGAACGCGGAAATTTGCCGCGGATCGGGACTGGCGAATTCGCGGGGCATCATCGCTTTCCAGCGAGGGCCCGGCGAATGTCGAGAGGGATTTGGTGAACGCCCGTGAGTGCAAAGCGCAAAGCGATCTTCGCTGCAGCCGTTGCATCCGTGATTCTGATCGCCGGTTGCAAATCGGCCCCGGAAAAGCCAAAACTGGATTTCTCGAAGGTAACCGAGGATTTTGTGTACGGCTCGCTGGCCCTATCGCCCGTTTCGGCCACGCAGGCCGGCTACCACGAACATCAAGGCGTCAAGCTCGATGAGAAGCTGGATGACTTCAGTCCCGCGGGCATCGAGGCGGCGCGTTCGTTTTACGCCGGCTTCAAAGACAGGCTCGCGGCGATTGACCAGGCTTCGCTTACCGCGGAAGAACGCGCCGACTTTCAGATCATCCAGAATGCCGCGGACCTCTCCTTGCAGGATTTGCAAGATATTCAAAGCTACCGGCACAATCCGACAACCTATGTGGAACTGGTAGGCAACGCGTTGTTCAATCCTTTCGTGCTCGAATACGCGCCCTTCGACACCCGCTTCAATCAAATTATTCAGCGGCTTTCGCTGGTCCCCACCTTGATGCAGCAAGCCAAAATGAATCTGTCCGACTCGCCCGAGGTGTGGAACCGCGTAGCTCGCGAGGAAAACGACGGAAATATCGAACTCATCGATAAGACGCTGCGCGCGAAGGCCCCGCCAAACCTCAAGGCGGATTTCGACAAGGCCGCGCAGCCCGCTCTGGATTCCTTGCGTTCCTTCAATGCCTACCTCAAAGAAGATCTCTCCAGGAAAACCAGCGACTGGAGGCTGGGCCAGGAGCGCTACGCCAAAAAGTTTGCCTATGCCCTCGTCATCGGCAAGACCCCGGAGCAGGTTTTATCCGAAGCCGAAGCCGCCCTGAAACAGGCCAAGGAAGAGATGGCCAAACTCGCGGCGCCGCATACCATCCGCGAAGCGCTCGATGCCATCGCCAAGCAGCACACCACTCCGGATCGTTTCATGGATCAAGCGCGCCAGGATTTGGACTTGGCAACCGCCTTTGTGCGCCAGAAAAACCTGGTTGCGTTTCCCACGCGAGGCAACCTGCAAGTGATTCCCACGCCAGAATTCATGCGCGGAACTTACGGAGTGGCGGGATTCAATGCCGCGCCCGCGCTCGAACCGCAACTCGGCGCCTTTTACTGGGTCACTCCCATCCCCAGCGATTGGCCCAAGGCGCGAATTGACTCGAAGCTTCGCGAGTACAACCGCTACGGCTTGATGGAGATCACCATCCACGAGGCGATGCCGGGGCATTACGTGCAGTTCGAGGTCGCCGACAATCTCGAGCCGCAATCGCGCCGCGTACTGCGCAATATCTACGGCAACGTGCCCTACGTCGAAGGTTGGGCGCTATACACCCAGCAGATGATGTCCGAGCAAGGATTTCTGAACAACAGCATGGAGCTCCAGATGACCTACTACAAGCAACTGCTGCGCTCCATCGCCAACGCCATCCTCGACATACGATTGCAGTCCATGGGCATGACCGATCAACAAGCCTTGGACCTGATGATCAACGAAACTTTCCAGGAGAGAGAAGAAGCCACCGCCAAGTTGCAGCGCGCTCAGCTCACCTCCTGCCAATTGCCGGCCTATTTTGTCGGCTTGCGAGGCTGGCTGGACACGCGCGAAGAATACAAGAAGCGCAAAGGCGCGGCCTTCCTGCTTTCGGATTTTCACAATGCGGCATTGAAGGAAAGCGCGGTCCCATTGCCTGCGCTGTCTCAACTCTTACAATGAAGATTCGTGCCTTACGATAATCCTGAAAGCCAACGAATCGAGGAGGCCCGCATGATTCCATCGGCGTTGCGCAAAGAGAAACCCTTGAGAACCCTGTTCCGCTTGATCGGTTGCGCCTGCCTTTTCCTGGCCGTTTCCATGCCCGCATCGGCCCAGTTCAAGTCCTGGGTCCTGGCCAAGCTCCCGGACACGCCAGAGGGACTCGCCGTGGATTCCAGTGGGAACATCTACGCGACCCTGTTCCATATCGGAGAAGTCATCCAGGTCAAGGACGACGGCAGCTACGATCACGTCGCCTGGGTACCGTCGAAAGAGGAGAGCGGCAAAGGAATACTGGCTGGACTCGATTTCGACAAGGCGGGCAACCTCTACGTCGCCTACCGAGCCAACTCGAGATATGACGACGAGGATTTGACGAACCCGTTCCACCCGTCTTGCCGCGACGCGACGGTCACTCGCTCCGGCGTTTATAAAATCGACGCGAAAACGAAAAAAGTGACAGCGCTAGCCACCAAAGCCGACGGTTGGCCCTTCTGCTTTCCCGACGATCTAGCCATCGACTCCAAAGGCAATGTGTACTTGACGGACCTGACGTATTCCGGGATCTGGAAAATTTCGCCGGATGGCAAGAAGGTGGACCTATGGTCGTCGGGCCCTTTGTTAAATTGGCCCCCCAAGCCCTATGCGGTGTCGCCTGCGGGCGTCAATGATCTCGCGCTCGACAAGGAAGAGAAGAACATCTACGCCGTCACCGACGGCGATCCTCTGATCGTCAAAATCCCGATTAAGGACGACGGAACGGCCGGCGAACCCGTCGCCCTGCCTCCCGGCTTTTCGGCATTCGATGGGATCGAACTGGACTCCAAAGACAACATCTACGTTTCCGAGCTATTCCTGAACCAAATCTGGGTTGTCTCTCCCGACGGTTCCCAGCGTATCCTGATCGCCACCAAAATGAATGCGCCACTCGATAACAACACCAGCCTGGTTTTGAAAGGCGATGTCCTTTGCACGGCTAACCTCGGATTCGCCCATGCAAAGCCCGAGGATGCGGACCGGACGATCGTCTGTATGAAAGGTTTTCCCGTCCCGAAATAGCTAGCTCGAAAGAGCTGAGGCGTTACGACCACACCGGCTTGACCCCTGGGCCAATCAGCATGGCCGGGTTCGCGCCCTTCCTGGGCACGAATTTTTGCGCTCGTCCGTTGTCTACCTCGGCCACATACAGATTGCCCTCTTGGTCCACGTGCATGCCGTGCACGCCCCAGAAGCCGCCGGGGAAATCGCCCCAGGTGCCCCAGGAATATAGGAAATTCCCCTCCAGGTCGTACTTGATCATCTTGGTCGTGCCACGGTCAAAAGCCCAAAGATGCCGGTCGGCCGTCATGACGATCGTGTGCACATCCGAGGGTGGATCGCCAACGTGCCATTGGTTCAGGAACTTGCCGTTCGGATCAAAGACTTGTATGCGGTGGTTCTCCCGGTCGCTCACAAAGACGCGTTCCGTCTGGGGATCAACGGCGATGCCGTGCACGGCGTTGAAGTAGCCGGGGCGCATTTCGTTCGGTGGAGTGCCTTTCTCGCCCCAGGCCATCAGGTACTTGCCGTTTTTGTCGAACTTCACCACGCGTGTGTTCGCGTATCCATCTCCTACAAACATAGTACTATCAGGCAGCCACGCCAGCCACGTGGGCCTGTAGAAATGCGTCTCATCCGAACCGTGCTCGTTGGGCACACCCAGCGTCAGCACCAGCTTCTTTAGGTCGTTGGTGAACTTGAAGATAGCGTGCCGATAATCGTCCACCAGCCAAACATACTTGTCCTTGTCGTTAGGATTGATGTGGACAGAGTGCGGACGCCGGAACATTTTGTCCAGCTCAGGCCAGGTCTCGATAATTTCCCCCTTGGCGTTCACCGCGACCAGGCAATTCTGCCAGCGCCAGTCCACATCCTCCGTGCCCCGATTGGGCCCATCCAGCGGCCCCGGCGGGCTAGCCACTGTGGCGTCCCGCCACGGCAGCCGGCCGGTGGGATAGCTGATGCTCGGCCCGAGCTGCGGAAGCTCAGTCAATTTCGGCCTGCTTATGTTCGGGAGCGAGCCGTGCTGGAAGATGAAGACCCGGTCGGGGCTTTCCGCAAACACATCGCTCGTGCAACCCCAAGTCCACTTCTCGTTCCCCGGCAGTCCCGATAAAGGCTTCGGCCAATTCGGGTCAACGTCATAGCCTCCGAAGATGTCTTGTCCGCCTTTCTCGCCCGGGATGGCTGCAAAGGACGTTTCGGGTTTAGGCTTTGCCTCAGCAGACGAGCCCAATACCTCTGAAACCACGGGAAGCGCCGCCGAGGCGAGGCCGCACTTCATCAAAGCTCTCCTGCTTACCTTCGATAGGGTGGCCATGTTCTTACGCTCCATTCCCAAAACGGATCGATCCAAAGAAATTCTCGATTTCGATCTCTGGAATGCGCATCGTACGCCCTTCCTGCTTTCGACACAACGAATTTGGCTCCGCAATGCCCTCCAACGGGGGGTCCCCATCTGCCAAGGGCTCAGAGGCCATTTCTTTAAGGAAACCCCTATTGCCAAAGAAGTATCCGCAGAAAATATCTTTCTTGTTGGAATGCGGAATCGTCATGATAATCGTCTTAGTGTTGCCTTGACGAAATCAGTCCGCACAAACGACTCTGCCGTCCCTCTTTCCAAAGCAGGACACGTGCCTCCGCAGGACCAAGCTGTTGATTTCCCCGCCGTTGACTTGCGCGACGAAGCGTTGAACGAACTGCTTGCCGCGGGAATGAATGCGGCCGCTCACGCCATTGCCATCATCGATCCAAAAGGTATTCTTCTGTGGACCAATCCGGCGTTTTGCAAACTGACCGGTTACAGCGAGGAGGAGGCGAAGGGGCAGAATATAAGCATGCTTAGGTCGGGCCAGGAATCGCACTCGCGTTTCCAAGACTTGTGGGACACGATTCTCTCCGGAAAGAAATGGGAAGGACGCCTGGTCGATAAGAGAAAGGACGGCAGCCTTTACGATGAAGAGATGGCCGTCACGCCGATCCGAAATTCTGCCGGAGAGATTGTTTACTTCGTGGCTATCAAGCAGGACGTTACCGAGCGCAAGCGAGCCGAGCAAGAAACGCTCTTCAAAAATGCTCTCCTGCAGGCGCAGAGTGAAACCACGATCGATGGCATCCTGGCGGTGGACGAAGCAAAAAAAATCATTCTCACCAACCGGCAATTCGCAAAGATGTGGGGCCTGCTGCCGGGGATGGGTAGCGATGGAAATGACCAAGCGGTGCTCCAGCATGTGGCCAGCCAGGTCGCAAATCACCAACAGTTCGTCGAGAGGGTTGTGTACCTTTATGAACATCGCGAGGAGAAGAGCAGGGACGAAATCCGCCTGAAGGACGGCAAAGTCTTCGATCGATATTCGGCACCGCTAATCGACTCGGCGGGAGATTACCGTGGCCGGATCTGGTACTTTCGCGACGTCACCGAAAACATGCAGGCCCAGGAGAAGCTGCGAGCGAGCGAGGAGCAGTTCCGGCAACTGGCCGAGAATATCAACGAAGTGTTTTTTATCATGGAGCCGGAACCGGTCCGCACGGTCTACCTCAGCCCCGCTTTCGAAGAAATCTGGGGAAGATCGCGGCAGGAAGCCTATGACCGGCCCGCGGCTTTGATCGAGTTCGTTCATCCGGAGGATCGCGAGCCCGTCCGCAACTTCTTTTTCCGGCGCGTACCAGGCAGCAGAGCCGATCTGGAATATCGGATTGGCAGGCCGGACGGTGCCGTGCGATGGATCAGCGCCCGGATTTCTCCCATGTACGACTTGGAAGGCAAGTGCGTCCGCATCGTTGGAATCGCCGAAGACGTTACCGCACGGCAGCAAAAGGAACAGGCCCTTCGCGAAACGCATGAAAAACTGCAGGCGGCTCTCGAAGAATCCAGGCAATTCGCCGCGGACCTCATTCAAGCGCGCGATGCCGCGGATACCGCCAATCGAGCCAAGAGCGAGTTTCTTGCCAACATGAGCCATGAAATCCGCACCCCCATGAACGGCATTCTGGGGATGACGGAGTTAGTCCTGGAAACGGAGCTGACCGAGGAGCAGCGTGACAGCCTGGGCCTGGTGAAAATCTCAGCCGAGGCCCTGGTCAACGTGGTGAACGATATTTTGGATTTTTCCAAGATCGAAGCGGGCAAACTGGACCTGGAATCGATCCCCTTTGACCTTCGCGAAAGCCTGGGCGAGACCATGAGGGCGCTTGACTTTCGTGCCCACGGCAAGGGCTTGGAATTGATTTACGAGGTGCAGCCCGACGTGCCGGACGCGCTCCTGGGCGACCCCGGACGGCTTCGGCAGGTCCTAGTAAACCTTGTCGGAAATTCCATAAAGTTTACGGAACGGGGCGAGATTCTGATGTCCGTTTCGCAGGAAGCAACGTCTTCCGAATGGGTCTCGCTTCATTTTGCCGTCAAGGACACGGGAATCGGCATCCCTGCCGACAAGGCGCAAAAGATCTTCGAGCCCTTTTCACAAGCCGATGGCTCCACGGCCCGCAAGTACGGCGGGACGGGGTTGGGATTGACGATTTGCACGAAGCTGGTGGGGATGATGAAGGGGCGCATTTGGGTGGAAACCGAGGAAGGAAGGGGGAGCACGTTTCACTTCACGGCGTCCCTCGGTCTCCAGAAAGAGCCGGCCACGCACCCGGCTCCGGCGAATCCCGAACAATTGCGTGATCTCCAGGTGCTGATCGTGGATGATAATTTTACCAATCGCCGAATCCTTCATAGCATGGTGTCACGGTGGGGAATGCGCCCCACAGCGGTGGAAAGTGGGCAGGCGGCGATACAAGCGCTGCAGACCGCCAAGAGTGCAGGCCGCAGCTTCCAACTCCTTTTGTTGGACTGTCAAATGCCGGAGATGGATGGATTTGCCCTGGCAGAGCACATTCAAAGGGACCCGGACTTGGGCCCCGTGACTGTCATGATGCTTACGTCGGCCGGTCACCTTGGAGACGCCGCTCGCTGCCGGGAGCTGGGCATTTCCGCCTACCTGGTGAAACCATTTCACCAGGCAGATCTGCTGGCCGCGATTTCCGGAAGTCTCAATAAAAGGGCACCGCAGGAGGAGAGTCCCGCCCTGGTTACACGTTATACGCTGCAGGAAGACAAGCACCGCGCGCGAATCCTGCTGGCTGAAGATAACTTGGTGAACCAAACGCTGGCGGTCCGTTTGCTGGAGAAACGTGGATACTCGGTGAAAGTAGCGGGCGACGGTCGGGGAGCGGTAGAAGCTTTTGAAACCGGCCAGTTTGACGTTGTACTCATGGACGTCCAGATGCCTGGAATGGACGGATTCGAAGCGACTGCCGCGATCCGGGAAAGAGAACGGCTAACCGGCGGGCGTATTCCCATCATTGCCCTAACCGCTCATGCGCTGAAGGGCGATGAGGAGCAATGCCTTTCCGCTGGAATGGATGGTTATGTCTCCAAACCCATCCGGGCAGTCGAATTGATTTCGATGATTGAAAGAATCCTGGCCAACAGATACTCCGTTCCGGCGCACGATTCGGCCGACGTTCCCGAATCCATTCTCAACCGGCCGAAATAGCGGGACCCCAGCGATAGGCCCTCTAGACTGGACTGCCTGCGGATTTACTCCCGCTCGATGGTGACTCTCGAGGTAGGCACTTCGAGCCGCATCATGCGGTGGCTCGCGTCCACGTAGACCATGATTTCCAGGTCCGGTGAACTGACTCGCACGGCTTCGTAGTTCCCGTTTCCCGCTTGCTGCGGGCCGAGCGATTCCACCGAAATGGTTCCCGGAACCATGTCTTGCGGGATGAGGACGGGAAACTCCTGCTTGCCGCCGGCCTTCCAGTCATACAAACGCGCCAGCACTCCGAATTGGTAATAGAGATTATTGTCGAGCACCGCGATGCGCGGCGAGCTGAACGTAAAATCCTTGCGCATCGGAGACGATGCGCCCAGGTCGGCCGAACATTTCGCCTTGCCGCTGACGAACTCGACGGAGCCGGTGGCTTTCCTTTGCGCTTCCGCAGACCAATCGTAATGGATGGGCGATCCGTCGGCGGAGAGCTTGAGCTGGCCTACGGCCTTGATCTCGGGGCCGCCGGGGGCGCGTGCGCTCATCGAGCTGCGCTCGATCCAGGCGTCTCCGGACGGGGAAATTTCAAAATCCTCGGTGCCTACGGGCTGGCCGTTGATCGTAATGCGGAGTTTTCCTTTGTCGGCGGAAAAGATGGATGGCGCGCCTGCGGGGGAGGCGGGGCTTGCAGAGGAAGTTGAGCGGGGCGCGAGGGCAAAAAGCCGCAGGCTGAAGCCCGCGCCACTGGGCGGCGCTGCCGATGCGGCTAAAACTCCGGCAGCGGCGGACAATGCCAATGCCAACAGGCGCTTCAAGGAATGTTTGTCACGATTCATGACAAAGACGCTCCGGGAAGACTGCCGCCCGTGCCGCCTTGGGCCGAATGCCCGAAAATTCCAAGGGTCAGAATTTGCTCGACGACGCGCATGGGCTCTCCGCCGCTCTCGACTCGATAATCGGCCTGCCGGTAGTGCGGCAACCGTTCCTCGTAGAGTTTACGAAAACTTGCTTCATCGCGGAAGAGCGGCCGGTCGCCCATGAGTACACAGCGCTGCAGAAGGTCTTCCGCCGGGCAATCCAGCCAGATGACCACGGCTCCGCCTCCCCGCTGTGCCGCGCCAAGCTCACGAATGAGGGCGGCATTGCGAGGCTGCGCGAACGTCCCCCCGCCGAGCGCCAAAATCAACCGCGCATTCCTCGCCGGCGCCGATCCCAGAACACGCGCGAGACATTCGTGCTCGATCTCGCGAAACACCGCTTCGCCCTTTTGCGTGAATATCTGGGAAATCGACAGGCCGGATTCGTTCTCGATTTCCGCGTCCAGATCGGCGAAGTGCCAAGCCAGCTGCGCGGCGAGCATGCGCCCGACCGTGCTCTTGCCCGAGCCCATGAAGCCGGTCAGGCAGACCACGCGATATTCCGGCACAAGCCCTGGCGCGGGCATGTTTGATGAGGATGGATCCTGCAAGCGATTCCGCGAGCGTTAGTCACGCTTCAGAATCTTGATTGTACCACTAAAGGAAGAGAGCTCGACCTTGGCGTGCCCCTCGTTCATCGTGCCAAAAAAGCCGTGGCCCCACTTAGAAGCGGGACGAGGGGTCCCGTGAGTATCCGGCTTAAACGAAGCCTGATTGATCACGTCTCCCTTGAGCGAGTTGGCGGCGACATCGAAGGAGTCGCTCGAGGAGAAGTGCACTTCAATGGTGCCGCTGAAATTCTTCATGATGTAAATGCCGCGGCTCGAAAAGCTGCCGTCAAACAGGATATTCCCGGAAGAGGTTTGCACGCGCACACTGTCCAGAGAGGGCTGAATCATCTGCACGTTGCCGCTGATCGAGTTGGCTTCCAGCTTTCCCGAGCAGCGATTGCAGACCAGCGAGCCGTCGATGGTCTTGACCACCATGTAGCCGTTCACGTCGGTGAGTTGGAGATTGGCCCCAACGGTGTCGAACGTCATGTCCCCGTGCACACTGTCCACCGTCACGTTTCCGGAGTCGGTCCGGACGCTGAGTTCGCTCTCCACTGGAACGGTGATCTCGAAATCGGTTTTGCTGCCGTCCGTCGAATTTCCATCCTCGCCGGCTTGCGCCGCCACTTCCACGCGATTTCCGGCCAGCTCGGTTTCCACGACCGATTTTCCGCCCGCATTCGTCCAGGCCACCAGCACTTCACTCTTGGTCCAGGCCTTCACTTGAATGCGCCCGCTCGAATTGCGTACCGTGATCTTCGGCTTGTTCTGCACCGCGAAATGCTTTTCGACGCGGTCGGCATGCGCGGGAGAAGCGGCGAGAATAAATCCCGCCATCGCAGCGCCTAGAGCGCCCGCACGTACGGCGTTACGGGTGCGGGCTGTACTGGCAGCCCGCAGATATGAAGTCGCGTTCACTGCAGTCCTCCCGTCATGCTGCGGTTCATGGCCGTGGCCAAAAGTTCCGCCTTCTGCTGATAGGCCCCGTACAGGTATTCGCGCGCCATCTGATTGTCCGGTTGTTCGCGCACGTTCTTCTCACATATTGCGATGAAGTTGTCAACAATCTGCAGGTTCCGCCGAATGGAATCGCTCACGGCAGTGTCCTGTCTTTGCAGCCCCGGAATCGAATCGTTCCCCACGGTCAGGACTTCTTCCTTGAAAACGCTGTCCGCGGAGGGCACCGAAGAAGTCTCCTGCTGAAGCGTGGCTTCCGATTGAACTGCCGTCTGCGGGAAATTCGAGAGGTAACTGACCGCCGAAGCCGCGGCCAGCACGATCCCCAGAAACGCGCCGGCCACAGCGGGCCGCTGAAAAACGGTCCACCAGCCGGGGCCAGAGTTATAGACGGGCTGCGGCGCCGCCTGCAGGTCGCCGTAAATCAGCCCCTCGGCCTCGAGCTGGTTGCGCAACGAAATCCACACGCGCTCGGGAGGAGCAATCCCCTCGGCCCCCAACTCCAAAGCCATATCGTGGATGGCATAGAAATCGGCCGAGAGGGCGCGGCACGCCTCACAGGTTTCCAGATGATCGAGCGCCGGCTTCGGCAGCGTATCGTCGTCCTGCTGTTCTAAAATCCGTTCGAACTGTTCACACACCATGCTCGTTGTCCTTGGTTCGACTCTTAAATTTCTTGCTCCTGAAATTCTTCATACCCCGGTTATTCCCAAATTCTATATCCCACATTTCAGATTTGAAATTTGAATTCTCAAATTTCAAATCCTTTCACTGTTTCAGCCACATTCCGCAAAACATCCATTCCCATGCCGCCATCGCCTACTCGCTCGTGGCGCGCTCCCGGCTCGTCCATCTATCAATAATCCCGCGGAAACGTTTTCCTCAGCTTCTTACGCTTCTTAATCCGTTCCGCTGGTCTTCGCCGCCTGGCGTTCCTGCCGCGCCAGGTCTCGCAACGTCTCTTGCAAGAGTTCCCGCAACCTCATCCGGGCTTTGTGCAACTGAGACTTGGAATTTCCAATCGAGCATTCCATCAGCCCGGCAATCTCGTTGTGCTCGAATCCCTGCACGTCATGGAGCACGAACACCTGCCTATAGCCCGGCGGCAATTGTTGGATGGCCCGCTCCAAATGAACTCGGTCGATAGAACCGGTAAGCAACAAGTCCGGCGCGCCAATTTCTCTTCGTGGCCCGCTCGATTCGTCCTCCGGATCGGTCGACTCCTCTAGCGGCGTCTCCGCCAACGTCTTCTTCCTCAGCTTCATCAGCACCACATTCACTGCCAGCCGATGCAGCCAAGTGGAAAAAGCCGATTCTCCACGGAACGTCCCAATCTTGCGAAATAACTGCAAGAACGCGTCCTGGGTCAGATCCTCTGCTTCGGCCGTGTTTCCGACCATCCGGAGACACAACGCGTAGACCCGCCGGCTGTGAAGCCGGTAGATTCGCTCAAAGGCGCCAGCGTCGCCCTGTTGGGCGAGGCGTATGGCCTCGGCCTCTGTCATTTCGCTGGTTTCCGTTCGTCTCGTGCGGGTCACCGTACCCGTGCGGGACGCATCCACAATTTGGGATGCGACCCTTGCTCCTTAAGTTGCACGCCCTTTAGATCGACTGTGCTGGGTTCAATTCGGTTTCATGTTTCGGAAGACGACCGGGCCTGATAGACGAGTTGTCTCGCTATGCCCTACTCACTATCGAACGACTGTGTCTCCCCGGGGTCGTCTTGAGGATGGGACTGAGCCGGGTCGACAAGCTTTGCCCGGAAAGTTTCCAGTTCCTCGGGGGGTAGAGCGCAGAAGAACGACTTCAAAATGACCGTCGTCTCCCCCATACACGTATTTAGGTCATAGCCAAGGACTTCCAGGAGGTGCCAGGCTCGATCGGGGAACTCCGAAGCTCCATCGGAAATGCTGCCTAGGATCGCTTGCGCTTCTTTTTGCAAATCTTCTGTAATTTCACCTAGGGAATCTAGCTTATGGAAGAAGCGCGTCCTCTCCCCAAACAGCACCTTGGCGAGCAGGTTATTCATGAAGGAAACTCTTTGGGCAGTCGCACCCCGAAAATTGGAGGGTGACAGGGGTTTCACGTTCGGCAGCGTACCAAAATGGGAACCGTGGTCCTTGATTGTGCGAATCACGTGCACAACCCGAGCGGCCAGCCGGTCAAACAGGCCCGTAATTATAATCGCCCTTTGCTTTGCAGAGTCGAATTGCCCCCCCTTGCAAAGAGATAGCGCCTCGTCCAAAGATATACTCAAGATAACATTGGAAGTTTCGAGCTCGTTTCGAGTGGCGTCGAAAAGCTGGTCCATCTCGTCGGGGATCCAGGCGAACCAATCCTCATGCACGGTACGTGAACGTTGGCCTGCGCGTTTGGCACGCGTCACTCCCAAGGCCTCCCCCACTAAGACCTTTTATAATACCATGCCGCGCAAGTTTCATGCTTCCTTGCCAGTAGCATAACCAGCCGCTATACTGCCCATCGACTTTTGAGGGGACTGCCCACTGTTACCTTTTGATCCAGTCGACCAATTTGTTCAGCGCCAGAAAAAGCTGGCCGAAATCGAGGCGCGCGGGCATGAGGCCTATCCGCACAAATTCGATTGGACGGCAACGCCTCCGGAGCTTTTCGAGAAGTACGGGACAGCTGACGCTACCACTTTGGAAACCGCCAAGCCGGTGGTTCGCGTTGCCGGCCGTATTCTCACTCTTCGCCTCCATGGCAAAGCGGGTTTCGCCCACATTCACGCCTCGGGACAGAGTCTTCAAATTTACGTGAAACTGGATAATGTTGGCGCTAAGTCATACGAACTATTCCAATTGCTCGATCTTGGGGATTTCATCGGAGTGGCCGGACACCTCTTCAGAACGAAGACAGGCGAACTCACCATCTGGGTCACCGAGTTGACCCTCCTCAGCAAGGCCCTCTTGCCCCTGCCGGAAAAATGGCATGGGCTCTCGGATGTGGAAATACGCTACCGGCAGCGGTACCTCGACCTCATTTCCAACGAACGCGCCCGCGGAATCTTCATCCGGCGAGCCCAGATCGTCCGCGAGTTGCGGCGGTTTTTCAACGCTCGCGGCTACATCGAAGTCGAAACACCGATGATGCAGCCCATCGCGGGGGGGGCGGCGGCCCGGCCGTTCGTCACGCACCACAACGCGCTCGATTTGGATCTCTACCTGCGCATCGCGCCCGAACTTTACTTGAAGCGCCTGATTGTCGGCGGCCTGGACCGCGTGTACGAAATCAACCGCAATTTTCGGAATGAAGGCATCTCCACTTCGCACAATCCCGAATTCACGATGCTCGAATTTTACGAGGCTTACAGCGATTATAACGATCTGATGAAATTGAGTGAGGAGCTCTTCGCCTCTCTGTCCACTGAGGTGACCGGTTCCACATTCGTGAAATACGGCGAGCACGAAATCGATTTCTCGAAGTTTCAGCGCCTCTCCATGCGCGAGGCCGTTTGCCGGTATTGGCCCACTGGCGCCGCGCCACCGCCCACCATCACGGAACTGGCGGCGCCCGGAGGGCCGCGAGCGGTCGCGCAACGCTACAATTCCTGGGCGCAATCCGCCGGCCGCGAGCCTTTGCTCGGCCTTGCCAGCATGAAGGACGGCGAAATCACCGGATTGCTTTTCGAAACGATTGCCGAGCATCAATTGATCCAGCCCACGATTCTGTACGATTTCCCCACGGATATTTCGCCGCTCTCCAAATGCCGCAAGGACGATCCCTCGCTCGTCGAACGTTTCGAGATCTATGTTGCGGGCATGGAACTTGGCAATGCCTTCTCAGAGCTGAACGATCCCATCGAGCAGGAACGCCGTTTTCGCGAACAGGTCGAAAGCGGAGGCGAGGAAGCACCGCGCGAAGTAGACATGGATTACATTCGCGCGCTGGCACATGGCATGCCCCCCACTGCGGGCGAAGGCATCGGCATCGACCGGCTCACCATGCTGTTCACCGATACCCATTCCATCCGCGAGGTCATCCTGTTTCCGTTGCTGCGGCCGGAAACATCTCATGGGACCGCAACACCCGAAGATCAATAAGGGACGCGTCGCCGGGGTGAAAATTCCTTACCGAATCAGCCCTACACAGGCGATCTTTCCACAAGGGGCAATACTCATCTGGTTCCTCGGAGCATGGGACTGTTATAGTTTTCGTGTGTTGATTGGAGCCGCATGTGGCCAGTAATCCGCCAAGAGGAAGGAGTCCATTTTATCCAGGGCAACCCGTCCCAGTGGAGTTTTTCACGGGAAGGCGGGCGGAAATCGAACGAATTGAGCGAGCTCTGTCTCAAGTTGCTTTAGGCAAGCCTGGCGCTGTTTTCATCACCGGTGAGTACGGCATTGGAAAAAGTTCCCTGGCTGGATTCATTCAGTACATCGCCGAAAGGGAGCACAGAATTTTCGGAGTTCATGTGCTGCTGGGGGGAGCTGCCAGCCTGGAAGACGTCGCCACGAAAACCGTCGAGGCGATTCTCAGGACCGGTGCCTACAACCCGACGTGGACCGAGATCGCCAGAAATGCTCTCGCCAAGTATGTAGGGAAACAGGACCTATTTGGATTCTCCGTCAATCTCGAATCCTTGCAAGCCGATGGGCCGACTCTATCCCATGGTTTCCTGCCACTACTCAAAGGGCTGTTCGATCGCGCGGCCCAGCAGGATGCGAAGGGAATCCTGCTCATCCTTGACGAAATAAACGGTATCACTGCCGATCCCCATTTCTCCCATTTCATTAAAGGCCTTGTGGACGAGAACGCCCTGTCCAGGCCGCCTCTTCCGCTGCTGATTGTTCTTTGCGGTGTGGAGGAACGAAGACGCGAAATGATTCGGCACCATCCTCCGGTCGAACGTATCTTCGATATTGCGGAGATTCGGCCCATGGACGAAGACGAGATGGAAGCTTTTTTCACGCGTGCTTTCGAATCACAGGGGATGAGCCTTGAACCTGACGCGTTGAATCTATTGAGACATTACAGCGCGGGATATCCCAAAGTCATGCACATCATCGGCGATGCCGCTTTCTGGATTGATAAGGATGGGAGGATTGACGAGGTGGACGCATTCAACGCGGTTTTAGCCGCGACGGAGGATGTCGGAAGAAAGTTCGTCGATCAACAGGTGTTGAGGGAACTGCGCAGCAAGGATTACCTTTCCATTCTGGCCAAGCTGGCGAAGACCGATTTCGATCTCACATTTGAAAAATCGCAAATTGCCATGGGGCTGACGGATACGGAAAAAAAGAAATTCAATAATTTCCTTCAAAAGATGAAGAGACTCGGCGTGCTTCGCGCGGGAGACGGAATGGGGGAGTATATTTTTACCAGCCGACTCACCAGGCTTTACATCTTATTGAACTCCGCCTCCATTTCGCCTGGCAAGCAGAACAGCTCCGCGAACGGGAAGCCTTTAAGACATTAGATGAGGTTGGAATGTCCGGTTCAAGATCATGAGATTCGCGTGGCTGGTCGCACGGCGCTATTTGCGGTCGCCTTATAAGCCGGCGGTACTGCGGCTGGTGACGCTGTTTTCCGTGATTGGGATCGGCGCGGGCGTGGCGACGCTCGTGATTGCGCTTTCGATGAACACGGGATTTCGCCGCACGATACAGGACCGCTTGCTCGGCGTCTCCGCCCACGTGAACCTGACGCGGCCGGGAGCGGAAGGCATTGAGGACTACGACGCGCTCGCCGAAAAGCTGAGCCGCGTGCCAGGAGTGCGCAGCGTGGCGCCGGCGATTTATCTGACTGTGCTGCTTTCCGGCGGCGGCCACGCGCGCGGTGTAGTGATCAAGGGAATCGATCCCGAACGCGAGCGCCGCTTCGACGACGCCCTGCGCCGCATCGTTTCCGGCGCGGCCGATTTTACCCCGGACGCCAACGGTTTCGATTCCATCGTCGTAGGGCACCTCATGGCGGATGAACTCAATCTCCGCACCGGGGATTACGTCACGCTGACCAGCCCCGAAGGACGGCTGACGCCTTACGGAATGGTGCCGCGCTCGCGCCGCTTTCGCGTCGCCGGCGTGTTCGATTCCGGCTTCTACGATTACGACGCCAACTGGGTCTTCGCCAAGCTGGCTGCGGCCCAAAATCTGGCCGGAGTCGGCGATGTGGCCAGCGTCCTCGAGTTCCGCCTGAACGATGTCGACCGCGCCGCGGACGCGGCGCGCACGATTGGTGCGGCCGCCGGCCCAGGATTCACTACCACCACATGGGAAGACGAAAATCGCGCCCTCTTCCGCGCCCTGCACCTCGAGAAACTCGTCACCGCGCTGTTCATCGGCCTGATCACGTTCGTTGCCGGGCTGAACATCCTGGTGGTTCTGTCGATGAGCGTCACCGACCGCGCGCGCGACATCGCCGTGCTCATGTCCCTCGGCGCGTATCGCCCGCAAGTCCGCAATATTTTCATGCTGCAAGGCCTTACCGTCGGCGTGGTCGGCACGGTCTCCGGCCTCGTCGCCGGTTACGCCATCTCCTGGGCCGCCGGCGTCTATCACCTCATCCCGCTCGACCCGCAGGTCTATTCGGTGCCCTATGTCCCCTTTCAATCCAGCGCCCTCGACGGCATGTGGATCGCCGGCGCCGCCCTGGCCATCAGCGTCGCCGCCACGCTCATCCCCGCCCGCGCCGCCTCGCGCATCTTGCCGGTGGATATTCTGCGCTACGAGTAGTGTCACTTCTATCGAGTCAGTGCGCCCTTCCTTGACAGTTGTAAGGAGCGGGCCTACAATCACCCGTTTGTAATTGTGGTGATTGGGTGAATAGTGGGGCCCTGATTATGGATAAGAAGCGTCTGGAGTATTACAAGAAAAAATTGCAGACTCGGCGTGAGGAATTAATCAAGAGCATTGCCCGGACCGAGGAAGAAGGCCGGACCGCGGATGACGATCCGACGGTGGATCTTGCGGACAAGGCCGCCAACTCCTACACCAAGGAATTCCTATTCGGGCAGACCAATACCGACCGGTCCATGCTGGCGTTGATTGACGAAGCGCTGAATCGCATTAAAGCTAGTACGTACGGCACATGCGTCGAGTGCGAAGAGGAACTCCAGCAAAAACGCCTGGAGGCCGTTCCCTGGGCGCGCCACTGCGTGACCTGCGCGGAAAAACACGAGCAAGGACTCCTTTAACAGTGAAATGGGCGGTTGGCACGAATCGTGCCAAATTTCGCTTCCCCTAAAGGCGTGAAGAGGGTAGGCTGGGTGCACCATGGGCCAGCCTGCCAATTCCGTGCGTACCCATTTTCGAGGAATTTGCGAGGCCCTTGCCTCGATCGTGCTTCCCGCGCCGTGCCGGATCTGTGCCCAGACGCTCGACACCGGCAGCCCCATACCGTTTTGCCAAGCCTGTATGGCAGCCCTCGCGCAGACGCTTCGTGAGCCGCTTTGCGCCCAATGCGGCAGACCCATTGTTTCAACCGCCGTAGCCGAGGCGATTTCGCGACCTCAGTGCCACCTTTGCCGCAATCAGGTGTACCACTTTGACTTGGCGCGCAGCTTTGGCGCATACACGCCGCGCATGGCTCGCGCAATTCTGTTACTCAAGTACGAGAACGTGGCCTCGCTGGGTTCTTGGTTCGCTCGGTGCCTGGCTGCCCTGGTCGAATGTCAGCCGATGATCTTTGCCGCGGATGCCGTGGTTCCGGTGCCTCTTGACGTGGGCCGGCTGCGGGAGCGGGGCTATAATCAGGCGGAGCTGATTGCCAAGCCGCTCGCACGCCTGCTGGTATCCCTTTTCGATCCTACCTGTTAGTGCGCACACGGCCGCGCCCGAGCCAGCTTCGCCTTACCCGCCGGGAGCGCTGGGAAACCGTTCGTGGCGCTTATGCTACGCATCGGGCGGCTCAGGTTGACAAGCTACGGGTTTTACTGGTAGATGATGTATTTACCACTGGGGCTACTTTGGACGCCTGCTCCCGTGCCCTCAAAGGGGCTGGAGCGGCCCGGGTGGTTGGCCTGACCGTTGCAAGGGCGCTGCCTGATGCTCTGGTTTCGGCAACCGGATTGCAAGATCAGGACTTTGGGGAATGAAACCACCGGGCCAAATCGGTAGGCCTCCCCGGCCAAAGCTCTCGCCGGAAGTCCGAGGGGAGGCGCGCCCGCCTGGGGCCGTGCCGCCTGCTGTGCGCAAGCCAGCGATTATGCAGGAGCCGGTACTCGTCCTGAACGCCACCTTCGAACCGATCAACGTTACAGCCGTCCGCCGTGCCATGGTCCTGATGCTCAAGGGGGTAGCCCAGGCGGAAGAAATCAATCAGACCAAGGTGCACTCGGCTTCCCGGGCGCTCGAGGTGCCTTCGGTGATCCGGCTGCTAGCCTACCGGCATATCCCCCAGCAGACTCGCGCCCTGTCCAGGAAGAATATCCTTCTGAGGGACCGCAATACGTGCCAGTTCTGCAGGCGCATACTCCCCGCTTCCGAGCTGACCCTTGATCATGTCGTGCCTCGGTCTCGTGGCGGCAGGTCCTCGTGGGAGAATCTGGTGGCCTGCTGCTACCAGTGCAATAACAGGAAGGGCGACCGAACGCCCGAAGAGGCCGGGCTGGCCTTGGCCCGGCGGCCCCGGCCTTTTACCTTGCATACCTCCCGGCAGTTGATGCGCCTCATCGGCAACAAGGACGAAAAGTGGCGCAAGTATTTGTTTTACTGAGGCTTGGTTCCATACAGGCATTTCCAGGATTAGAATGCAAACAAAGCGAATCAGGTTTTACCTAAAATTTTTCTAATTTGAGCAACCTTTTCATGTCCCAAGCGTCTAACTAGACAAACCACTTCAAGGACACACCCCGGGAAGCAGCGATGGCTAGTCCAAAGCTGCTTCTCTTTTTTTACGCCCACTTTTCAGGCTGATCCCCGAATTCTCCGTGTTCACTGTGTGAAGGCTTCGGCGGGAAAGCCTGCAAAGGCGTTCAACAGAGAGGGCACAGAGAACACCGAAAAATCCAAGCGAGGCCTCGTTTTCATTGCCGGAAGACGACTCGCAGACCGCGACGCCAGTTTTCCGTCAGCGCAACCCGCGCGATTTCGATTTCTGGGGATAAGTATCGCAATACAATATCCGTGGAAGGATGGAACCGGAATCCGGGAGCGACCAAGTAAAGAAGAGGAGGCTTGGCGTTTAGCGGAACTTCTGGAAAATACCCGTACCTGCGAAAATCGTCCTGATCGTGGTGAAAGCGCACCCGCAGCCAGTAATCCACCGCCTGCATCACCAGTTGAATGTCTTCAGACGCTTTCAATTCGAGGACGGCCAACCGCCCATCCCGCGTAACGCCGAGCAAATCGATCATCCCTCGGTCGCCATAAGAAAACGCTGGCACCTGCGCATAGGTGTGCCGAGGATCGAGCCGGGCATCGATGCGCGCCGGGTCGGCGGCCACCATCGTTTCCAGCCAGCGTTCCGGCTGGGCCCGGTAGAAGCGGTGCTTGGTGTCTGAAGCTAGCGGATGGCGGTGCGTCTCCAGCTGCTGGACGAGCGCTTCCAGGGCCGGCCATTTTTCCAGCGTCAAAATGTTCTGGTGGTCGGCAAGGCCATACCACATCGCGCCCTGGCGCCAGCGCGCGAACTCCAAGCCACGAAAACGCAACGTTACTTTCTGTGACGCCGGGGCCACGCCCACCCGGATGGCCTCAGGGGCCAGGCGCCGGATACGCTCCGCCATGGGCATCGCGGCGGCGATGGCTTGTTCGATTTCGCGGCGCGGCACAATCCAGGTGGCCAAATTTCCCGCGTCGGAAAGAGCGATTCGCCGAATGCGCCAGTAGACCCGCTCATATTCGTATAATTCGACTTCTTGGAGGGAGGCCAAGGCTCCCATCCGGTGCGCCGTGATCGAGGAGCTGCCGCGCGGCAAGAAAAGGCGCAAGCCTTGAACCGAATATTTCCGAGCGCGATCCCGCGTGTGCTGGAGCCAGATCAGACCAAACGTCAGGATGCCGTCGATCGTCGCGCCATCCTCACGTGGCGAAGCGCCAAGTACGGCGTAGGCTTGCGTACCGCGGCAGACAAGGCCCCGCGTGTAGGAGCCGGAAATGGAATGGTGCAGGTCCGCGGAGGTCGCCAGCGATTCGACGGTTTCATCGGGGAAATGATCCGTCAAGATACCGCGCAGGCGGCTTGAAAACTGTTCGCGTTCCACGCGGCGCGTCTCGCGAGTGGCGCCGCCCGCGACGAATTCAAGGTGCGCGCTCCTCGAATAGCCAAAGCGGCTAACTTCGAGCACCACGCGATCGTCCGTGGCTTCCGAGACTCGGAGCACGCGGCGAACCAGGGATTGCTGGCCGCTCCACATGTGCAACAGGGCCGCGTCGCCCTGCGCGCTTACCTCATATTGCACGCCTTCGAGGCCCGCCAGCCATTCCCCGTTTTCGCGCACTTCGGGCGCTCCGATGGCGCACACTCCATCGAGGGCCCGCCGCAGTTCGGCTGCCAGCTCCATCGCTGCAAATTATCGAACAGGAGAGCGAAAAGAGGAAGTCATTTTTCGTGACTAATCGTTACGCGGAAAGACAATTCGTTATTTAAAGGCAAGGCCGCTTACGGCGATCGACGGGAAAACGTTGTTCCACTGCGGGGGAATGTGTTCATACGGGATCTGCACGTCCCTTTGTTGCCCGGGAAGAAAGGGCGAAGCCGTGGGGAGAAACAGCCGCTGCTTATCGCGTAGGATCACCTGATTGAAGGGGTCATGAAATTCAACCGTGATTTCGATTTGGTGGATCTTGCGGTCGCCGCCGTTCTCCACGGTGCAAAACACGTAGGTCACTTCCTGGTTCAGGAAATTCGCCGCCCGGCTCATCTTGGGGTCGAGAAAATGAATTTGCGGCGCGTAGGCCAACTCCTCCGGACCCTTGGGCAGCGGCTTATCGTCCTCCGAACTGGCCGGAGCCGCGTACCGGCTGAGCAGCACGGCTGCGCCGACGAGCAAAGCCACGATGACCATTCCGATCAGAAATGCGACCGGCAGCCGGCTGCGTTCTTCCGTGGGGATCAATTCGAAAATCCTCCTCTTTTATGCATCTGTAGCGCCTGCCTTCAGGCGGGCATGCTTGAATCTAGGATGCCCGCCTAAAGGCGGGCGCTACAAAAGGGCGGTTAGCGGCCTGCCGCGAGCCGCTCGATCAACTGATATGGCAAGCCGGCCTTCTCCATGCGCTTTTGCACCGCGGCAATATCATACGGCACGCGCCAAAATTCAATGATGTGATGTTCCAGGTCGGCGATGGCGAATGCCGCTCGCGGGTCCCCATCCCTCGGCTGGCCGATCGAGCCCGGATTCAGCAAATACCGCGTCCCCTGTTCCATGCGCAAGGCCGCGAAATTCGGGCCATGATCGGGGCGCAACTGAATCATGCCGATTTGCCCGGCGCGGTAGGAAAAGCCGCCCTGATGATGCGTGTGCCCGAAAAAGGTCACGTCGGTCGGCGATTCGAGAAGCCCGCCCATGGCCTGCCCCGGGACGAACACGTATTCATCCTCATCCTCGTAGGCTCCGTGAACGAGCGTAATGCCGTCTGCCGTGATCGGCCCGGCAGGCAATTCCGCGATGTATTCCAGATTGGCGGGCTGCATCTGCAGACGCGTCCATTCCGCCGCCACTTGCGCCACCGGATTGAAATCCTCGAGGTCGGTCACGCCCGCTACGGCTTTGTCGTGATTGCCGCGAATCATGATGGGCGAAAGCTGCCTCACTCGCTCGGTCACTTCGTTGGGATCGGGCCCGTAATCGACAATGTCGCCCAGGCAGAAGACGCGTTCCCAACGGCCTTTCGCCGCGTCGAGTGCAGCATCGAGCGCAGTAATATTTGCGTGAAGATCACTCAGCAGAAGAAATCGCATTTTTTAGCGGCACACCCGCATGACCCACCCGGGCCACACCCTCGGCCCGCCCAGATTATAGACGAAATCGGAGAAAGTGCATGTCCGGCTTGGGAAATCCCTCGCGGACTGGTTTCCGACACGCGGATCTGTCGGAAATTGGCAACACCGGGAGCTTACTTGATCCACATGCAATCGCCGTAGCTGTAAAAGCGGTATCGGGCGTCGACGGCGTGTTGGTACGCTTGCAGGATCAGTTCGCGTCCCGCGAATGCGCTGACCAGAATCAGCAGCGTGGATTGTGGCAAATGGAAATTCGTCAACAGTTGGTTGACCACGCGAAACGTGTAGCCTGGCTTGATGAAAATGCCGGCTTCTGCGGGGCCGAGCTCGACGAGAGATTTCGCCGCGTCCCAGTTTTTGCCGTGGCGCGTGGTGGACTTTTCCACGGCGTCCTCGAGAGCGCGTACGACGGTCGTGCCCACGGCGAGAATTGGGCGGCCTTCGCGGCGCGCTTTGCAGATCGCGGCTGCGGCGGCTGCGGGAATTTCGTAACCCTCGGAATGGATTTGATGCTTTTCGATCTCCTCTTCGTGGATGGGCTGGAAGGTGCCGAGGCCGACGTCCAGCGTGAGAGAAACCATTTCGATGCCTCGCTGCCGCAGTCTTTCGAGAATCGCGGAAGAAAAGTGCAGGCCGGCAGTCGGAGCGGCCACGGCTCCCGGACGAGCGGCGAAGATTGTCTGGTAACGCTCCCGATCGGCTGGTTCGTCTTCGCGGGAAATGTAGGGCGGCAGCGGAACGTGGCCCAGGCGCTCAATCGCTTGCGTAACATCGCCCTTCGCCGTCAGGCGGACTCGTCGCAAACCGTACTCTCCTCGGCTGATGACTTCGGCGGAAAGTTCTCCGTCCCCGAATTCGATGTGCTCTCCCACCCGGATCTTCCGGCCCGGACGGACTAAAGCTTCCCACTCTTGCGGTGCAATCTGCCTCGTCAACAGGACTTCGATTTGGGAGGTCAGAAATTCGCGCGCGGTGCGGCGATTGCGGCCCGGCTTTTCCGAGCGCAGACCTTCCCGCCGGCCGAAGAGGCGCGCCGGGATGACGCGCGCGTTATTCACGACGATCAGCTCATCGCCGCGGAGCAAGTCCGGCAGGTCGCTAAATGTCGAATCCCCCCAAGTACCCTTCTGCCGATCCAAGATCAACATGCGGGAGGCGTCCCGTTCGGGAAGTGGCTTCTGGGCAATCAGCTCCGGAGGAAGCTCGAATTGAAAGTCGGAAAGCCGCATGTGTGAGTGCCGCGACTATAAGGCATCTGCAGGCAAAGGCGCAATTACAAGTTCGCACCTAATTATTAAGGCCTTAATTTTCATTAGAATAGCGAAATATCGCTTCCGTTTGATTTCTGAGAGAAAATACTTGACAATATAACACTAATATTTTATGCTTCGTTTGCAGTTAAATAAATGAAGCGAATGGATGGAGGACATGATGTCTACAGTTGCTCGTCTCGAACCTTTTCGAGGGCTTTCCACTTTGCAAGATCAGTTCAACCGGATTTTTAATGAATCCTTCCGAAACCACGGCGAGGAGTCGGCTTTGACAACTTGGGCTCCCGCGGTCGATATTTACGAGACTGCGAATGAGCTGGTGGTCAAGGCGGACTTGCCGGACGTGAACGAGAAGGACATCGACGTACGCGTCGAGAACAGCTTGCTCACAATTCGCGGAGAGCGTAAGTTTGAAAAGTCCGTCTCGGAGGAAAACTATCTCCGCGTCGAGCGTACTTATGGCGCATTTAGCCGCAGCTTTTCCTTGCCGAACACCGTGAACGCGGAAACGATCGGCGCCGAGTACAAGAACGGCACACTGACCGTTACTTTGCCCAAGCGTGAGGAATCCAAGCCGCGCCAGGTGAAAGTAACTGTGCAGGCCGCGAACAACGGGAAGTAAGTTTTCCTGGCGCCGCTAGTCGGCTTGTCGCGACGCCAAAGGGGCCGGTTGGTAAAACGGCCCCACTCTTTTCTGATTGCGAGGTAAAAGCAGATGGTCCGCTTCGACAAATTCACATTGAAGGCTCAGGAAGCCATTCAATCGGCGCAGGACATTGCCGCGCGGCACGATCATCAGCAGATCGAGCCGCTGCATCTACTGGGCGCGCTCGTCGCCCAGCAAGATGGCGTCGTCCGTCCTCTGCTTGCGCGGCTGGGAGTACGCCCGGACACCCTGGCAAGTGAGATTGAAACTCGCCTCGGGCGCATCCCCAAAGTAACGGGAGCAGTGCAGCAGCAAATGAGCCCAGCCACGAATAAAGTTCTCGAAGGCGCTTTTGTCGAAGCGGAGCAATTCAAGGATGAGTACGTTTCCACCGAACATATCTTGCTGGCGATCTCCACCATTCGCAACGATGAGGCCGCGGAACTTTTGGCCAAGTATGGAGCCTCGCGCGAAGCGATCCTTCAGGCGCTGACGTCAGTGCGCGGCAGCCATCGCGTGACGTCGCAAAATCCGGAATCGACCTTTCGCGCGCTGGAACAATACGGGCGCGACCTCATCGAGCTCGCGCGGCGAGGAAAACTCGATCCGGTAATTGGGCGCGACGATGAAATCCGCCGGGTCATGCAAATTCTGGCGCGCCGCACCAAGAATAATCCGGTGCTGATCGGCGAGCCCGGCGTGGGAAAAACCGCGGTGGTGGAGGGCCTTGCGCAGCGCATCGTCGCGGGCGACGTGCCCGAAGTGTTGCGACCGAAGCGCGTTATCGCACTGGATCTCGCCGCGCTGGTAGCCGGCGCGAAATATCGCGGCGAATTCGAGGACCGCCTGAAGGCGGTGCTGAAGGAAATCACGGAATCCGAAGGCCAAATCATTCTGTTCATCGACGAATTGCACACGCTGGTGGGCGCGGGCGCGGCCGAAGGCGCGATGGATGCTTCCAACATGCTGAAGCCCGCGCTCGCCCGGGGCGAATTGCGCGCGATCGGCGCTACCACGCTCAACGAATACAGAAAATACATCGAGAAGGATCCGGCGCTCGAGCGGCGCTTCCAGCCCGTGCTGATCGCCGAGCCTTCCGTGGAAGATACGATCGCTATTCTGCGCGGCTTGAAGGAACGCTACGAACTGCACCACGGTGTGCGCATCAAGGACGCCGCGATTCTGGGCGCGGCCACGCTCTCGCACCGCTACATCACCGACCGGTTTCTGCCGGACAAAGCCATCGACCTAATCGATGAGTCCGGGGCGAGCCTGCGCATGCAGCTCGATTCGCTGCCCGTGGAAATCGACGAGATCGAGCGGCGCATCATGCAGCTCGAAATCGAGCGGCAAGCTTTGCTCCGCGAATCCGACGCGCATTCCAAGGAGCGCCTGAAACAGCTGGATTCGCAACTGGCGGGACTGCGCGAAGAATCGAACGCTCGCAAGGCGCAGTGGCAGGTGGAAAAAACCGCCATCGCCAAAATTCGCGGCGTCAAGGAACAGATCGAGCAGCTCAAGGCGGAAGAGCAGCGCCTGGAACGGAGCGGCGACCTCGCCAAAGTCGCGGAAATCCGCTACGGCAAGCTCGCGACGGCCGAAAAGGAAATGGCGGCCACGCAGAAAAGCCTCGCAGACGTGCAAAAGAACGGCGGCATGCTGAAGGAAGAAGTCGGCGAAGAGGACATCGCCAAGCTGGTGAGCAAGTGGACGGGCATTCCCGTCGGGCGTTTGCTCGAAGGCGAGGCGCAGAAACTTGTCACCATGGAATCGCGCCTGCTCAAGCGCGTCATCGGACAGGACCCGGCGCTCGAACGCGTCGCCAATTCCATCCGGCGAAATCGCGCCGGTCTCTCCGATCCCAACCGGCCGATCGGCTCGTTCATTTTTCTCGGGCCCACGGGCGTCGGGAAAACGGAGCTTGCACGCGCGCTGGCCGAGTTTTTGTTTGACGACGAGAAATCCATGATCCGGCTGGACATGTCCGAGTACATGGAAAAGCATTCGGTCTCGCGCATGATCGGCGCGCCTCCGGGCTACGTTGGTTACGAAGAAGGCGGGCAGCTCACCGAGCAAGTGCGCCGGCATCCCTATTCCGTAATCCTTTTCGACGAAATTGAAAAGGCGCATCCCGACGTGTTCAACATTTTGCTGCAGATTCTCGAAGATGGCCGCTTGACCGACGGGAAAGGCCGTACCGTCGATTTCCGCAACGCTGTGCTGGTGATGACGTCGAACGTGGGTTCGAGCGCCCTCTTCGATTTGGCGGGAAGCGATCCGGAACGCGCCCGCAAGGAAGCGATGGAAGCGCTGCGGCAAGCGTTCCGGCCGGAATTTATTAACCGGATCGACGACATTGTGCTGTTCAACCCGTTGGGCAAGGATCAGCTGAACAAGATCATCGATCTGGAGCTGGCCAAGGTGATGCGCCTGCTCGCGGAGCGAAAAGTCCGCATCGAGCTGACGCCCGCGGCGCGCGAGAGGCTCGTCCGCGACGGTTACGATCCGGCTTACGGAGCGCGGCCGCTGCGCCGCACGGTCCAGCGGCTCGTGCAGGATCCGCTCGCGATGCGCATCCTCGACGGCAGCGTTTTGCCGGGAGATCTGGTGCGGGTCGATATCGATCCGAACTCGGACTCCATGCGGTTCGAGCGCGCCGAGCAGAAAGCGGCGGAAGAGCCGCCCGCGAAACCACAGGCGGCCGAAACCGCCGCCTCTACGGCGAGGTCTGGAAGGCGGCGGTGAGTTTCGTATTGCCGGGCGCGGACCGATTTGACGCGCCGGGCGGAAACTTTTAGACTGATTTTGCGTATTTACTAAAAGGTGCCGATTATGAGAGCCGTAAAATCACTTTTTTTACTCACCGCGTTAACGGTCCTGTTGGTCCTGGGCGGAGATGCGATTGCCGGGGAGCAAGGGATGACTTTTGGCCTGATCATCGCCGTGGTGATGAACGGCGTGGCCTACTTTTTTTCCGACAAAATCGCTCTCAGATCGAGCGGAGCGCAGCCAGTGACGCGCGAACAGCTCCCCCGCTTGTACGAAGTGATGGAGAGGCTGGTGGCCAAGGCACAACTGCCGATGCCAAAGCTGTACGTGATCCCGCAGCCCGCGCCAAACGCGTTCGCCACGGGCCGCAATCCGTCACACGCTTCGGTTGCGGTCACCGAGGGCTTGATGGAATTGATGAACGACGACGAACTCGAGGGCGTCATCGCGCACGAGCTTTCCCATGTGCGCAATTACGACATTCTTATTACGTCGATTGCCGCAACACTCGCGGGGGCCATTACCTGGATCGCTCACATAGGCCAATGGGCAATGATCTTTGGCGGGTACGGCAACTCCCGAGACAGACGAGGCGGCGGACTGGCGGGGCTTTTGATGATCTTTGTAGCGCCCATCGCGGCTCTCTTGATCCAACTGGGGCTTTCCAGGCAGCGCGAATTTGCGGCCGACGCGTCCGGTGCAAAAATGGTCGGGCACCCTTACGGCCTGATCAGTGCGCTCGAAAAATTGGGCGCCTACAACAAGCGAATTCCCATGGATGTTCCGCCAACGACAGCTTCCCTATTCATCGTCGCCCCCTTGACTGCAGGCCAGGTCTTTTCGGGATTGTTCAGTACTCACCCGCCGCTTTCGGAGCGGATTGCGATCCTGCGCAACATGACTGTCACGCGGTAAGCCACGTTTTATCAATGGGTTAGCGATAGAAGGAATTCTGCCGCCCGTTGACGCTTAGCTGGATCTCCGGCTGCGGTAAGAATGATTCCTGATGAGAAAAATTTCTCCGATTTGGTACCGCCAGCTTGCTCGGCCAAAAGCCCTGATTCTTGTTTAACTGATTCATTACACTGGATTTAATATTACTAAAAGCCTGTGAACCCTTTGGCTCATGGCGTGCATGTTTTACTGTAGCTCGGCACCAGGGGAACACCATGAGTATGACTTGTAAGGCTACGATCCGTTTAATCTGTGAGTACTTGGAAGGCCGATTGTCGCCCGAAGTCGCAGGCGAAGTCCAACGCCACCTGAGCTGCTGCCAGAATTGCCGCGCAGTTTTTGATGCTGCGGCCCTCACCCTCGAAGTCTATTTTGACCGTGAAGTGGAATCCGCGTCCTCCGATCGCACGCGTGTCGCCTAATCCGCTGATCCCCTGAGGCTTAAATCGCTATTCCGTATGTGTAATTTCCAATGTAAGTGTGTCAAAACCCAAAGCCAATCGATTCAAAATGTTATCGGTGATATACCCTATTTTGTAGGTAAAACTTACACATTCTAGGCTACTGCCAGACGAGAAATGCGCGCATTTCGATTTTGCTTAAGTCTGTTGTTTAGTTATAAATGGCGTGGTTTCCACGGCCCCGTTCACGTTTGGTTCCACGCATGCAGTTATGCAGGATGCGAGGGAAATCGCAAAGGAGATTATTCAAATGGATGAACAGGCGAACTACCAAGAAGCAACGGATGGCTCACCGCGTTGGATGGGAATAGCCGTGGTTGGGCTGGCGATTCTCTCACTTGTGGGAGTGGGCATGGCATGGAATGCCGGAGGCCACGCGAGGGATGCGGAGCAGGCCCTGGCGGCACAAACCAAGACTTTCCAACAGTCCGAAGACGGAATCAGCCAGAGGATGGCGCAAGCGGAGCGCACCAACGCCGAGCTGCAGGCCGAAGTGAATCTGGTGGGTGACAAGCTGAAACTCACCGAGGATCAATTGGCCACGGCCCGCAGCCAGGTGAAGCAGAGCCGCGCCGATTACACCAAGAAGCTGAGCGAAGTGCAATCGACGCTGGCGACGAAGGCCAGCGCGGATGACGTGAAGGCGCTCGGCACCGACGTCAACGGCGTGAAGTCCGATCTCGACTCCACCAAGGGGAACATTGAACAGCTGCGCGGCGAGCACGGCGAGTTGATCGCGCGCAATCACGAAGAGCTCGAGCAGCTCAAGCGATCGGGCGAGCGCGACTACTATGAATTCACGCTGACAGCCAAGGGACAGAAAGAACACGTTGGCCAGACGCAGATCGAATTCCGCGGCGCCAGCGCCAAGAAGCACCAGTACACTATCGCGCTCTATGTTGACGACACACGCTTTGAGAAGAAGAATCGGGCCGTCGATGAGCCTATCTACTTCTACGCGGGCGGTTCTCGGCAGCCGATGGAACTGGTGGTCAATCAAGTGACCGACAAGAAAATCTCGGGCTACTTGAGCGCACCCAAGGCCATTGCAGCTTCCGCGAAGGTGAACGGAAACTAGCCCAGTTTGCAATATAGATGGTTAGGTATGCAGAGAGGGCCGCTCCGGCGGCCCTTTTTATTTTGGACAGTATTTTGTAGGACGGGCTTCAGCCTGTCGGTTTTGGGGCGTGAAATGGCTCCCCAAAACCGACAGGCTGAAGCCCGTCCTACCAATGAAGGTATACTAAATCGATTCGGGATCGGTAAGGCGGAGGCGTAGTGGGCAAGGGCGGCGAAGATTTATCGGAGGAGGAGATGAAAAAGCTTGGCGAGATATTATTGCGGCCCGCGCTCGCTGCGGCGTTATTCGCGCCTGTGGCCCTGGCACAGGATTCCGTTCCGCGACCGCCGGTCGCAAAAAAGGTGGCGCACGTCACCCAGATCAATGGCGTAACTCTGAAAGACAATTATTTCTGGCTTCGCGACAAAAACGATCCTGACGTCATGAAGTACCTCGAAGCCGAAAATGCTTACACCGAACAAGTCATGAAGCCGGCCAAGGATTTTCAGGAGTCGCTGTACAAAGAGATGCTCAGCCACATGAAGCAAACCGATCTGAGCGTCCCGGCGCGGCAGGGCCGCTACTTTTATTATTCGCGCACCGAGGAGGGAAAGCAGTATTCGTACGTTTGCCGCAAGAAGGGCGGCATGGAGGCGCCCGAGGAAATTCTGCTCGATCTGAATAAGCTGGCGGAAGGGCACAGCTTCCTGGGTCTCGGCGAATTCCGCATAAGCGACGACGGCAATTTGCTCGCATATTCCTTGGATACGACAGGCTATCGGCAGTTCACGCTTTATGTGAAGGACCTGCGCACCGGCCAGACACTCGGCGAGCATATCGAACGCACGGACTCCGTGGTTTGGGCGAACGATAACAAGACGATTTTCTATACGACCGAAGACGCCGTGTCGAAGCGTTCCGACAAGTTTTGGATGCACGTGATCGGCGCCGGGGACAGCGATTTGCTTTATGAGGAGAAGGACGAGTTGTTCGACCTTGGCGTCACGCGTTCGCTCGACAAGAAAATGATCTTTCTCGAATCCGAGGCCAAGACTTCGCGCGAGTTTCGCTACCTCTCCGCAGACAATCCCACCGGCCAACTGAAGATCGTCCTGCCCCGGGAAGCGGGCCACGAATACAACGTGGATTATTATCAGGGCGAGTTCTACATCACCACCAACAAGAACGCCAAAAACTTTCGCGTCGTCACCGCGCCCGTAAGCGATCCCTCCGAGAAAAACTGGAAACCTTTCATCGACCGTAATCCGAAGGTAAAAATCGAGGGGCTGGAAACATTTGCCGGCCGCCTGGTGGTGTCCGAGCGGGAAGGAGGACTGGATTTTCTGCGCGTGATCGATATGAAGACGAAAGAGTCGCACCGCATCGCCACGAGCGAATCCGATTACGAGCTTTCCCTGGGCGACAACCGGGAATTCGACACTTCCGTCGTGCGCTTCAACTATCAATCCATGGTCACGCCGCTTTCCATTTACGACTACGACATGAACACGCACCAACGAAAACTCCTGAAACAACAGGAAGTGCCGGGCGGCTTCGATGCCGGCCGCTACGAAGAAAAACGCATTTGGGCTGTGGCGCGTGACGGCACGCAGGTACCGATTTCCGTCGTGTACAAAAAGGGAGTGCGATTAGACGGCTCCGCCCCGATGCTGCTTTACGGATACGGCTCCTACGGCATCTCCATGGCACCCACATTTTCATCGAACCGGCTGGCGCTGCTCGATCGGGGAGTGATTTTCGCGGTGGCCTATATCCGCGGAGGGGGCGAGCTAGGCGAAGAGTGGCGCGACGAGGGCCGGATGATGTCCAAGCTGAATACTTTTTACGACTTCATCGATTGCGCGGAATATGTGATTACGAAGAAGTACACATCGTCCGACCGGTTGGCGATTCAGGGGCGCAGCGCGGGCGGCATGCTGATGGGCGCGGTGGCGAACATGCGCCCGGACTTGTTTAAGGCCGTGGTTGCGCAGGTGCCGTTCGTGGATGTAATCAACACCATGCTGGACGCGTCGTTGCCGCTCACCACCGGCGAATACATCGAGTGGGGAAATCCGAATGAGAAGCCCGCCTTTGACTACATGATTCGCTACTCGCCGTACGACAACGTGGCGGCAAAAAATTATCCGGCCATGCTGGTGGAGGTCTCGCTGAACGACAGCCAGGTGCCGTATTGGGAGGGCGCCAAGCTCGTGGCGAAGCTGCGCGCCACGAAAACGGATAAGAATGCGCTGCTGCTCAAAGCCAACCTGGGCGCGGGCCACGGCGGCTCGTCAGGGCGATATGATGCTTTGCATGAGACGGCCTTCGACTACGCGTTTATGCTGTCGCAAATGGGAATCACGAAGTAGCGCCTACTGTCTCAGCGCGGGGCGCAGCAATCTTGCTTGCCGCTGAAAGATTCGCAAAAAGTTTCAAACTGGCCTGTGCCGCGAATAGGCCGCTTGAGCCGGAGCGATTCACGCGGCACCCAAATAATTCTTCTTGTACCAGTCGGCGATTTCGCTTCCCGTGGCGAGCCACACCTCCTGCCGAGAGGCGATGTGTGCGAGGGCATTCGCAAAGTACTTGCTGCGATGCGGATGGCCGATGAGAAAGGGATGCAGCGAGATGGCCATGACGCGCCCCGTCTTTGCGCCGTCTTCATAAAGGCCGTCAAATTGGTCACAAATCATGCGGCCGAAAGTTTCTCCGCTCTGCTTGCCATCGAGGAAAACTGGGATGTCGTTAATCTCAATCGAATACGGCAGAGACAGAATGGATCCGTCCTTGACGCGCATGGGGTAGGGTTGCTCGTCGTTCACCCAGTCCGCCACATATTCGATTTTGTTTTCGGCAAGAAGATCGAGCGTGCGATGCGACTCAGAGAGCGCGGGGCCGAGCCAGCCCCGGGGATGCGCGCCGGTGGCGCGTTCAATCGTCTCGACAACGCCGGCGATCAGCGCGCGCTCTTCCTCTTCGGATTGCCGGTTGATGAGGGTGGAATTCGTGGCTCCGTGGCCCATCCACTCCCATCCGAGGCGGTTACCTTCTTCGATAATGCACGGGTAGTGGACGCAAACATCGGAGTTCAGCGCGACCGTGCCTTTGCAGCCGTGGCGTTCCATGATTTCCATCAGCCTCCAAATACCCACGCGCACGCCGTAATCGCGCCAAGAATAGTTGAGCACGTCGGGAACCAGGCTTGTGGTGGTCTGGGTCACGGAAGTCGCGGGCCGGTCAAAGAGGAAATGCTCGATATTAGGTATCACCCAGACCGCGACTCGAGCGCCCCGTGGCCAGCGCAGCGGTTTTCGATCAACGATCGCGGAATAGGGAAAGCGGCCGTGCTCTTGCGGGTTTCCGGAAGGCGGCTGTGACATTTTGATTTTCCCCCAAGGGATTTAGTCTGCCGAGCGGCCCGATGCGGCGGGGACGTGGCGCGCGTTCAAATAATTCAGCGTCTCTTCCAGGGAAACGACGTCGGCATATTTCGCGTTTAGATCGAACAGACTTTGATCGTGCGCCGCCCGCGAGCGGTCTCCCACGGCCTCTCGCACCACCATGGGACGGAAACCGATTTGGCAGGCGTCCACCGCGGAAGCGCGTACGCAGCCGCTGGTGGTGCAGCCGGCAATAATCAGTGTATCGACCTGGCGCACGAGGAGACGCGATACCAGATCGGTGCCGAAGAAACAGGAGGCGTATTTTTTGACCAGCAAAGAGTCCGTCTTCCGAAACTCGAGCCGCGAGTCGATCTGCACGCCCTCGGTTCCGGCGCGCAATGAGGCCGATCCCTTTTGCTTCATCCCGAAGACTCCGGCATCTTTCAAATTTTCATCTTCGTAGGAAACCGTCGAGAAAATGACTGGGACCACGCCGTCGTGCGCGGCGCGCAGCAAAAGCTGGATGGCCTCGATCTGGCTGTCCAGATTGGCTCCGAGAGGCATCGCAGGGTTGGTGAACGCCTTGGCCATGTCCACAACGAGCAGAGCCGGGCGCTCGCCGAAGCCAAGTTTTTGTCCGAATCCTCTTTGCTTGAAAAATTCCGCGTCGGATGGAGGCGCGTTTGTGGCCGTCATAAAATCCCCTTCCCGTTTCGGCAGGAACTCTAACCGATGGAAAACCCAGAAGACAAGTTCTTCGGCCCCGTCAGGTGGCGCTCGCGGTTTCTGGAATGGCGGATCGTTCCTCTTTGATTTTCGTTTCCCTCATGAACAACGCGGCAATCATGACCACAGCCATGCCCGCGATGGAAATCCACATGGTCGCGCCCAAGCCGTAGCGTTCCGCCAAAACGCCGCCACCGACGGGAGCGACGGTGGCCCCAAAAAGTTCGCCGACCAGATTCGTGACCCCGATGCCCGTGGCTGTAACTGCCGCGGGAACGGTCTCGGCTGGAATCAAGACCAGCGCCAGCGCCGCGATCCCTTGGCCTCCGTTGGTGAGAAACAGGAGCGCGGCCATCGTTGGCAGGTGCGAATACAGCGCCGGAATGAGCATGATCAGGGGAGAGAGGGCGGAGAGCGCTGCCATCAGGAAAAGGACTGGTTTGCGCCCAATGCGATCAGAGAAGCGCGACAGCAGAATTCCGATAAAGAAACTACCCAGGCCGCTCGCTCCAAGCAAAAGTCCCGCAGTGGCGGCGTCCTGGCCTCCGATTTTCGCAATATAGAGAGGAGCGAAAATACTCTGCAAGAAAAGCCAGGTCAGGAAACCCACGGCGGCGAGGCAGCTCAGCCAAATGTTGCGAAATTTCAGGACGGCCAAAAGACTTCCGAAGTCGATCTTGTGCGATGACGTGCCACCGGAGGGCCGCTCAGGTTCGCGGACAAATTTCCAAATAAGCAGAGCCATAAGCAAACCGGGAATACCGGCAACAAAGAAGGCCAACCTCCAGCCGAATCGTACGGCGATTTGCGTGCTCAGGATCGGCGCAACCGTCAAACCAACGAGCGCGGTCGCGCTGACCACCGCGCCCACATTGCGTCCCCGGCGCGAGGGAAGCGAAGACTGCTCGAGAATCGCATGCATGACGGACCAGCAAGGCCCTTCCGCGACGCCCATCAGCGCGCGCATCCAAAGGAGCTGGTGATAACTGTGCACCAGGCCGGAGCACCAGGACAGCAAGGAAAAGGCCAGAACGGCAGGGATCAGAACGACTTTGCGGCCGACGCGATCGGATATAGCGCCAAACAAAAGCGTGGAAATGGCCCAGGTGATCGCCAGAACCGAAGCCAGCATTCCAATCTGCGCTTCGGTTAATTGAAATTCACGCGCAATGAAGGGTGCGAGATACAAGCCGGACATGCGATCGAGGAAAACCGTGCCCCAGGTGAAGAACATGATCGCCACCAGGAGATTTTCGTAACGGCGCGAGTCGTTCATGGCCGCTCCCTGCGTCCTGGAAATTGGGGCTTGCGTGTCCATTTCGATCGGCACAGCATAACTCAGCCGTGCTCGCGGATGCTGGCTGATCTGCAAACATCGCTCGGTGAAGGGTTGACAGGCGAAGGGGCCTCCGACTATCGTGAGCCTACTGTGAAAATCCTTGTGATCGGGGGCGGAGGACGCGAGCACGCGATAGTCTGGCGGCTGCGGCAATCGCCCGAAGTCGAGAAGATCTGGTGTGCCCCGGGCAACGGCGGAATCGAGCAAGACGCCGAATGCGTGCCCGTCAGCGCGGACGACATGGGCGCGGTGGTGGCGCTGGCCGAGCGTCTCAGGCCGGACCTCACCGTCGTGGGGCCGGAAGCGCCGCTGGTCGCGGGAATTCGCAACAAATTTGAATGCCGCGGCATGCGCCTCGTTGGCCCCTCGCAACGGGACGCGCGTCTGGAAGGAAGCAAGATCTACGCGAAGGAGTTCATGGACCGGTACGAAATTCCCACCCCGACGCTGTATGGGGATTTTGAATCGCCGATGGAAGCCATTCGCGCACTGGACGCGGTGGATTGGCCGGTGGTGATAAAGGCCGACGGGTTGTGTGGCGGAAAAGGCGTCCTGGTGGCGGAAACGCGCGCGGAGGCTGAGAATTTCATCCGGCGGCTGATGCAGAAACACGAGCTCGGCCACGGCGGCTCTCGCGTGCTGCTCGAACACGCGCTCAAGGGCGAGGAGCTTTCGTTCATCGTGTTGACGGATGGGCGCTCCTTCGTGCCCATGGCGCCGACGCGCGACCACAAGCGAATCTTCGATGGCGACCGTGGCCCCAATACCGGCGGGATGGGCGCGTACACGATGGACGGAATGATTACGCCTAAGTATGAATCAGTAATCATCGACGACATCGTGTGCCCCACGATCGCGGGACTTTCCGAGGAGGGAATTCCTTACACCGGCTTCTTATATTTTGGCCTGATGCTTACGGCCAGCGGGCCGATGGTGCTCGAGTACAACTGCAGGCTCGGCGACCCGGAAACGCAGGCGATTATGATGCGGATGGATTTCGACCTCGCGGCGGCGCTGGAGGCGGTGGCCTCGCGCAAGCTGGACAAGTTCAAGGCCGCGTGGAGGCCCGGCGCGAGCGTGTGCGTGGTGATGGCCTCATGCGGGTACCCGGAGTCTTTCGAGACGGGAAAAAGAATCTCGGGATTGGCGGAAGCGGAGGCGCTGCCGGACGTAGGCGTATTTCACGCGGGGACGAAGCGGGAAGGCGATTCCTTCGTGACCAGCGGTGGGCGCGTCCTGGGCGTGACGGTCGCGGCCGATTCTCTTCCGCAGGCAATCCACAAGGCGTACGAAGCCGCGGAAAAAATTCATTTTGAGGGCGCGCAGTGGCGTACCGATATCGGCGCGAAAGGCGACCTTCGGTGGAGCGCGCTGAAGGAGGCGCCACGTGGCTGAAATCCTGCACTTATTTCTATGCCTGGCGCACCGCGAGCCGATGCGCGAATTCGACGAAGTTTTCGCCATTGAGAATAAAGGTTTCAAGGGCTGCCTTCACGGGCGGAGCGGGAGCTCTCGCCAGGTTCTGGTGATGGACCTCGAGACGCTCGAGGAATTCGGGCTGGCGCCCGGGCGCACCCGGGAAAATATCACGACGCGGGGGATCGCGCTGGAGAAATTGCCCCGCGGGCAGCGGCTGCGCGCAGGCGAAGTTCTGCTCGAAGTGACCGAGCCTTGCGCGCCGTGCCACCAGATGGACGAAATTCGGCAAGGTCTTCAGGAAGAGATTCGCGGGCGGCGCGGCTTGCTGTGCCGAGTGGTCGAGTCCGGCCGTATCCGCCGGGGCGACCGAGTTGAAATCGAAGAGAAAGTAGCCTCGCCGCTCTCTAGCGGCGACGAATCCATCTCCGGCGCGCGCTGAAGGGACCATCCTACCAATCGGAAAACCAAGGAGCATTCATGGCCAGTGAATCGAAGAACAGCCGCAAGCCGCTCGTCGGGATTGTGATGGGGTCGGACACCGATTTACCGGTGATGAGCGAAACGGCGAAGATGCTCGAGAAATTCGAGGTGCCTTACGAGATTGAAGTGACTTCAGCGCACCGCTCACCGGCGCGGACGCACGAGTACGCGTCGACGGCGGTTTCGCGCGGGCTTAAAGTGGTGATCGTGGCGGCGGGAGGGGCGGCGCATCTGGCGGGAGTGGTCGCGGCGGTCACCACGCTGCCCGTCGTCGCGGTCCCGATGGCCACCACGGTGCTCTCTGGGATCGATTCCCTGCTGTCGAGCGTGCAAATGCCCGCGGGCGTGCCCGTGGCGGCCATGGCCATCGACAAGCCTGGCGCCATCAACGCGGCCATTTTCGCGGCGGAAATTCTGGCCACGTCCGATGTGGAAATCGCTCAGCGGCTTACCAAGTACAAGGAAGAATTGGCAAAATCGGTGGCTGAAAAGAGCGCGCGGGTGAAATTGCAGTACGCGGGGAAAACCGGATAGTTCGCATTTTTCAGAACACAAAATAGGCAGGAAGTGGGGAAAAGGGGTTTTGTGGCACGGACTTCAGTCTGTGGGCTTTGAACTTCCTCAACGGAAACATCCGCAGGCTGAAGCCCGCGCCACTCAGTTCTCGCAATCAGCGGTTGATTCCGTACAACCCGCCTCACTGGTGAGAAATGCCTGCGAAACCCCATTGGCGGAAGTCAAAAGTATCGGCCCCGTTAAGTATTGCGCCACCAAAACACGCCATAGCAATTCCAGCGCGTTTTCTTCCCAATTTGATCGGAAGTGCGAATTAGTGGTTATCGCCGTTGGGGTTTACATCCGCGCCGCTGGGCATCTTGGTATTGCTTGCAAGCGCCAGCCTCGCTTCCTGGCTGATCGTGACTGTGTCTTGCGACCCAGTATTTTGGGTCGAGGCTTGCGTCTGCAGTGTCTCGGGGGGCTGGACGGCTTGCACTGTCTGCTCCTGCATACTAGCTTGCTGCAGGGAACTGATTGAACTGATCATGGGCCCATTTCCTTATCGCCTAATACATCGGCAGACGAGGAAATACCTTTAGCACTCGCTAAAACATAGAAACGATGTGGGTTAAGGGACTACTAGGCTTGGCCTCCGCTGCTGACTTTGGCCACGGCAGCCGACTTTGCGATGTTCGCGAGCGCTTGTTGCGCTTGCGGGCTGATCGTGACTTTGTCTTGTGGGTTTGCGGCCTGCGCTGCGACTTGCGCGGGCGCTTGCTTGGGTGGTTGAGATGCTTCCTGCGTTTGGGTTTGCGTGTTGACTGCTTGAATCGATGGTGCAAGGTTGCTCATGTTGGATCACCTCTTGTGTGAAGATCGGCAGGGGGGAGGCTGACTTTAGCGCCTGTTGGTAAAAAGGATGGAAGAATTAGTAGACGTTCGGAACGGAAACAGAGCGGGCCCGCCGAATCACTTCAGCGAGCCCGTTTTCTGCATGAGGCGATCCGATCTGGCCGGCCGGGCGCCATCTTATCTTTGCGCGGTGGCTGCGTCCCTGCGTTCCTGCATCCGGCGCGTGAGGTGAGGCACGATCCCCAGGATGCGCTCGATCAGCATCAACTGTCCCCGGTGATGCATTTCATGCTCTTTCACGGAAAGAAGCATATCGAAGCGCGTCCGGGCGGGGGGTGTCCCTCCGGGAGGCATGGTTACGACCTCACCCAGGAAGTTGTCGTCGACATCCCCGAGCCACTTGGCCCAAACCTCGCCATTCTTGGTTAATAGCTCGATCACCTGCGCTTTCGTGCGCGGCGCTTTTTCCTCCGCTTGCATGCGCTGCATCAACGCCGGAAAATCGACTCCCACAAGAGTGGTCCGCCGCTCGTCGGCGTGGATTTTTTGCTGAAACACCGGAGACACCGCGATGTGCGCCAATAGCTCGCCAACGCTTCGCGTCCCCGGGATGGGCCGAAAATCGTACTTATCTTCCGGAATGTCCTCGGCAATCGCCAGGGTGTTCTTGCGGACGGTGCGAAAACTTTCGGCTAGCTCTTTGCCACCATAATAGTTCACGAAATTCTCCTTCGTTCAAGTTGAGTTTGGTTTTCCATGAAAAGGAAAGGGACCACAGTTTAGCACGCCCGGCGCAAAAATTGGGACGCTCCTGCGCGAAGAAGCGCGACAATAGAACTCGATCAAGGGTCGCCGGCTTCGAGGCACCCAAGCGGCCCGGTTTACCGATTTTGCTCGAATGATCCCGGAACTTATTTCTAAGTCTGAAGTGTTTTTGAAGGAGACAGCGATGATAAAGTACGGGCTACTTGCTTTTTGTATTGGGAGGGTACGCCGATGAAAGTTTTTTGCTGGATTATCGTTTGTCTTCTTCTCCTTGGCACCGCGCCCTTACGATTGTCCGCACAGGATGCAAAGGCGCCTCATAAAGCCCTGACCAATCAAGATATCGTCGACCTGGTGAAGACTGGATTGTCCCCCGATATCGTCGTCGCCAAAATTAGGACCTCTGATTGTCAATTCGATACGTCCACCGCGGGACTGAAGAACCTGAAGGATGCGGGAGTTCCCGACTCGGTGGTCGTGGCCATGGTGGACCCTTCCAACAAGACAGCCGGATCGGCTGATGCTCCGAAGAGCGCTGCCACCAACTCCGATTTCGCCCATGTGCGCGTTTACCGGCCGAAGCTGCTGCCGGGCTCGGGCTTCAACCCTTCGATTTTTGTCGACGATAAAGAGGTCTTCCGGCTCGCCAATGCCAGACGGTGCAGCGTAAAAATAAGCCCTGGCCCGCATACCGTCAGTTCCGACGACAAATCTTCGAGGATTCAGATCGACGCAAAGGGCGGGCAAGAGTTCTACATTAGCGTCCAAGAATTGCCGGGCGGATTTCTGAAAGGCAGGGGCAAGCTGACACTCGTCGCGATCGAGCAGGGCAAACCAGAATACCAGCTGGAAAAACCATTGGATGACGATAAGAAGGTAGCAAAGGATATGATCGAAGACGACGCCGATTCATCCACGCCGGCGGGAAATCAGCCAGCAGCGAAGTAGAACTAAATTACAATAAGACTTTTGGAAACGCTGACCTGCCCCACGCCATTTAAGGTATCCGGAGGATCAGGATGTCAACTTCGACGCACGTGCCGAATGTTCCGCAGATCGCGGACGATTCCGCCGATCCGGGGCTGCGCGAGGTGATCGAACGGGCCAAGGTGACCAAGAGCCCGCCCCCGGCCTGGTACCGGACGATGGGCCAGAACCCGGAAGTGGCCAAGGCGTTTGCGGGCTACTGGGACATGCTGCATCGCGGAGGCACGGTGCCTCACGAGATCAAGGAACTCGCGCGCATCCAGATTGCGCAGATCGTCGGTTGCGAGTTCTGCGCACGGCAGACTTCTCCGCTGGCCGCGTCCATCACCGAGGAGGAAAAGAGAAGCTGCGCCCTGCCGGACTGGGAGCACCCCGACCCGAAGACTCGCGCCGCCCTGCACTATGCGCGCACGCTTACGCTCGACGACGGGCGAGACAAAGAGGTCTACGCGGAGCTCAAGAAATTCTACAGCCTCTCGGAAATTGTCGAGCTATCGGCGTTCTTCTGCCTCACCGCAGGCGGCAACCGCATGGCCAAGAGCTGGAGCATCGAAGCGCACGGCGAAGTGCCCGCGATCCCCACGGGCGCAATGTCCATCCACGGCAGTCCGAGTCCGCAGGCGGCAAGCCATTCTTCGCGCGCAAGGCAGTAGCGGCGCGTGGAGCTTCGTCAGGACTTTACAGGGATGCTATCCTGCCTTTGCTCGGTGTTGTGTAGGGTCAATCTCGCGCGCTTGAATTACAGGTTTGGGGTTCCACAGGGGAACAAAGAATGGGCCGAATATCCAGGCGTGGCTTCCACGGAGCACTCGCTTCGGCCCTAGCGTGGTCCGCGGTTCCAAGAGCGTGGGCGGATCGCAATCGCCAGACCAGCGTCGTTTTGCTGCTTTCGGGAGTCATTACCGATGGCGGTTGGGGCCAGTTAGCCTTCAATGGGTTAATGGAACTCAAGACGCGATACGGTTTCAGGACGGCGTATGCGGAGAATATCGGCCTCGCTCAAATGGACCAGGTCGCGAGAGGTTACTCGGACGACGGATTCAACCTCATCATAGGACACGGGGTGGAGTTCAGCAGCGCCCTGCTCGAAGTTGCGTCCGATTATCCTCGCCAAGATTATCTCGTCACCACGTTCCTGCCGCAGCCGGACGTGCCTCGGAACATTATGTTCGTCAACATGGGCTACTTTAGCGCAGCTTACGGGGCTGGCGTGTTGGCGGCGCTGATTTCGGAGAAGAAGCGAGCCGTGGGTTTCATCGGAGGCAACGACGATCCGAACCAGAACCGCATGAAAAAAGCCTTTGCCGCCGGAGCGCAAAAAACGGTTCCGGGAATTCAGACCCTCGCAATTATCACCGGAGATTACGACAACGCCTCGAAAGGCAGGGAAGCCGCTTCAATCCTGATCGGAAACGGCGCTGACGTGCTCTGGCATGCGGCCGATTTGACAGGACTCGGAGCGATTCAGGCCGCGGTGGCGGGGAACATAAAAGTTTTGGGGTGCTATTCGGACCAGACCGAGCTGGCTCCGAACAACATGGCCACGAGCTTCCAGATGAATCTCGCGGGAATGGTGACCACGGTCGCGCAACAAGTGGCGGCCGGCACGTTCACGGGCGGCGCGGAGTGGCGGCCTCCCGTCAATCTGATGTGGCTGCAGAAGTGCGGCAAGAACGGGGAGTACAATCCCCGCCTCGTCTCCGCGGAGGAGTGGAGCACGTTCCAGAAAGTGTGGAGCGACATCGCATCGCGCAAGATCGATGTCGAGGCGATGGTGGCGTAGATTCTCCACCGGCATCCATGACGATGTCCCTGGTTGCTGTAGCCCGCCTCTTCAGAGGCGGGGGGTTCGCTGGCACGCAGCAACCCCCTCGCCTCTGAAGAGGCGAGCTACAGCATCTTTCGTTTCCGTCGCAAATCGCAATCAGAATTTTCACAAAGGAGCGCGCGGTGAAGCATACCCTGGAAATGAAGAACATCGTAAAACGCTTCCCGGGCGTGCTTGCGAACAATAACGTCAATTTCACCGTGCAGGCGGGCGAAATTCACGCGCTCCTGGGCGAAAATGGCGCCGGCAAAAGCACCCTGATGCAAATTCTCTACGGCTTCCACGCGATGGACTCCGGAGAGATTTTGATCGACGGCGAACGGGTGCATCTCGGCAGCCCCAAGGATGCCATCGCGCTGGGCATTGGCATGGTGCATCAGGAATTCATGCTGGTGCGGCGATTTTCGGTGGTCGAAAACACGGTGCTCGGATTGCGGGAACGCGGCGCGCTTCTTGATTTGCCGCGCGCCTCGGAAAAACTGAAAGATTTGAGCAACCGCCACGGTCTCGCGCTCGATCCGGCGGCCGAAGTGGGATCGCTGCCCATCGGCGTGCAGCAGCGAGTCGAAATTCTGAAACTCTTGTATCGGGATGCGCGGCTCCTGATTCTCGACGAGCCCACCGCCGTGTTGACTCCGCAGGAAAAAGATCAATTATTCGCCGTGCTGCGCAAGCTGCGGGAGGATGGCCGCTCGGTCGTGCTCGTTACGCACAAGCTTAACGAAATTATGGAAATTGCCGACCGCGTTACCGTAATGCGCGACGGCCAAGTGGTGGCCACACGCACGATTGGCTCGACGTCCGGGCAGGAGTTGACGCGCCTGATGGTGGGGCGCGAGGTGAATCTGCGTGCGGACAAATCGAACCAAAAGCCTGGCGCCCCGGTCTTGCAAATCGAAAACCTGCGCGTCCAGGATGAAACCGGGCACGAGAAAGTTCGCGGCCTGAGCCTCGAAGTTCATGCCGGCGAAATTCTGGGCATCGCAGGCGTCGATGGCAATGGCCAATCCGAATTGGCCGGAGCGATCCTGCACCTGCGCGAGATCCAGAGCGGCCGCGTGCTGCTGAACGGCGCCGATGTGACCCGGTTGAGTGTCGCCCAGCATCGCAGCGCGGGCATTTCGTACGTTCCGGCCGACCGCCGCCACGTAGGATCGGTTACGGAAATGTCTGTCGCCGACAATGCGATTCTTGGCTTACAGAGAAAATACACGCGCGGTTTGTTTCGCGGCATTCGCGAGGCTCGGGAATCCGCACTGGGACTCGTCGCGCGCTTTGGAATTCGCACGACCGGAATCGATTTCGCGGCCGGGAAACTTTCCGGGGGCAATCTGCAAAAGCTGATCCTCGGGCGGGAAATCATGCGCGGCTCGGCGGCACTGGTGGTGGAACATCCGACGCGCGGACTGGACGTCGGCGCTGTCGAAGCAGTGTGGGGAGAATTGCTGCGCGCGCGGCAAGAAGGAAAGGCCATCCTGCTGATTTCCGCGGAACTCGAAGAGCTGTTGAATCTCGCTGATAGGATTGCCGTGATGTTCGAGGGCCGTATCATGGGGGTTGTCGATGCCGCGGGCGCCTCGGTGGAAGAAATTGGTTTCATGATGGCGGGAATCACGCCGGGGAGCGCGCCGCCTGCGGCAGGGCCGGCCCAGGAGGCGCGTCATCACGAAAATCTTTGAGCGCCGCCTGACTCCGGCCGATTCGCCTCTCGCGATTCTTGCGACAACGGCCGGGGCATTTCTCGCTGCGATGTTCGTTACGGCTTTTCTTTTTCTCTCCTACGGCGCGAGTCCATGGCAGGCCTATTTCACGCTGTTTCACGAGCCCTTTGGTACGCTGCGCGGATTCGGCTATGCGCTGGTGCGGACTTCGCCTCTATCGCTAATCGCCTTGGGCACGATTGTGAGCTGGCGCTCCGGGTTCGCCTACCTGGGCTTTGAAGGATGTTTTGTCCTTGGCGCTTCGGCTACATCCTGGCTGGCTCTTTTGACGGCGCCTGGCGCGCGCGTCGGCCCCGTTCCATTTTTTATTTTTTTGCCGCTGGCAATTTTATTCGGCTTCGCTGCGGGAGGCGTCTGGGCTGGCCTTGTCGGACTGGTCCGCGCGCGTCTCGGCGGAAATGAAGTCTTGATTTCGCTGATGTCCAATTATGTTGCGATTTTCATCCTGCAATATTTGGTCTCCGGCCCGATGCGAGCGCCCGGGAGTCTTCCCGAAACGCGGCTGCTTCCGCGCACGACGTGGCTTCCCTTCATTCTGCCGGGAACGCGGGCGCACGCGGGCATTCTAATCGCCATTGCCGCCGCGGGCCTCGTGTGGATGCTGCTGCAAAAAATGCCGCTGGGATACGAAATGATCGTCACGGGCTTTAACGCAGCGGCGGCGCGCTACGCCGGCATGGACGTGGCGCGGCGGATCCTGCTGGCCGCATTTTTTGCCGGGGGACTCGGAGGCCTCGCCGGGACGGTGGAAGTGCTCGGCTCGCAGCACCGGCTGATGGACGGGATCAGCGGCGGCGTGGGCTTTGTCGGGATCGTCGTGGCCCTACTCGCAAGGCTCAATCCAGTGGCCGTGATTCCCACCGCGCTCCTGTATGGAGGCATGTCGGTTGGCGCCGACGCGATGCAGCGGCGAGCGAATATTCCATCCTCGATCACGTTTATTCTGCAAAGCCTCGCGGTGCTGCTAGTTTTGGCGTTCGATGCGCTGCGGTATTACAAAATTAATTTCCCCGGTTTTTCGCCGCGCACGCCACCGCCGGTAGCCGATGAGGTGTCTAAATGAGCGGCTCCCAATTCATCCTTTCGGCTTTCGTGGTCACCTGGCTGACGGCCAGTTTGCGCCTGGCGGGGCCGGTGCTGCTGGCGGCGCTCGGCGAAACTTTCGCCGAGCAAAGCGGCGTGCTCAACATCGGAATCGAGGGGACGATTCTTTTGGGAGCGTTGACAAGTTTTCTCGTGTCCTACTACACCGGAATGATTTGGCTCAGCCTGCTCGCCGCGATATTCGCCGGGATCGCGGCGAATATTTTTTTGGCGTGGATGTATGTGACGGTGCGCGCGAGTCAGGTCGTGGCAGGATTGGTGTTCAACGTCCTCGCGGTCGGCGTTGCCAGCGTGGTGTATCGCAAGGCGCTCGGCAATTCCGCCGTGCCGGAAAGCATCGCCATGTTTCATCCTCTGCATATACCGTTCCTCAGCAATCTTTCTGGGATCGGGCCGGTGCTATTTGGCCAGACCATTCTGTTTTATTTGACGATCGCGCTGGCCTTCGCCGCTCATTTCGTATTGTTTCACACGAATTTTGGCCTCGCCCTGCGCGCTTCCGGGGAAAATCCCGCCGCTGCGGATTCCGCCGGAATTTCCGTTTACCGCATGCGTTATGCGGGCACGCTGATTTCGGGCGCGGCTGCGGGAATGGCAGGCGGCTATCTGGTATTGGCGCAGGTGGGCCTGTTCCGCGAATCCATCGTTTCCGGGCAGGGATTCATCGCGCTCGCCATCGTCATTTTCGGGCGATGGAATCCGCTCAAGGCCACGGTCGCCGCCATGGTCTTTGGCGCGTGCGATGCTCTCCAGTTGTCCCTGCAAATTTTCGGCACGCGCGTGCCGCCGCAGATTCTGCTCGCGCTGCCCTACGTCGTGACGATCCTTGCCATCTCAGGACTCTTCGGCGGAAAAGCGGTCCAGCCCGCTGCGCTGATGGCGCCGTATGTCAAGGATTAGTAGGACGGGCTTCAGCCTGTCTGCCTTTGACTCTTGTCAGCTCCGCAAAAATCAAAACCGACAGGCTGAAGCCCGTCCTACTAAATCGCCATCGAGCGCCAGGGGCGTTTGTTGAATTTGTCAGAGCCGGAGCGGCGCGCCAAATCGTCGGCGTGGACCTGAGCTTGGCGCCGCACGTCGGCCTCGTTCACACCGGCAACCACGCCGTCGCGCATCACGAAGCGGCCGTCGATCATGACCGTCGTGACTTCATTTCCCAGAGCGGAATAGACGATCGCAGAGACGGGATGATGGATCGGCGTCATGAACGCATTGTTGAAATCGATGACGATCAAATCCGCTTTCTTTCCGATTTCGATCGAGCCGATTTCTTTTTCCAGGCCGACGGCGCGAGAGCCATCGATGGTCGCCAGCTCCATCACTTTTTCCGCCGTGAGGATCGTCGCATCCTGATGAAATCCTTTTTGCATGAGCGCCGCGAATTTCATCGCTTGAAACAGACTGTGATTGTTGCTGCTCGCCGGCCCGTCCGAAGCGAGGCCCACGGTGACGCCCGCCATCAGCATTTCCGGAATGGGCGGGCATCCCGAGGCCAGATAAAGATTGCTGCAAGGATTGTGCGCCACCTTCGTGTCGTGATGGCGCAGGATTCGTATGTCGTGCGGCTTGCAATGCACGCAATGCGCGGCCAGCACATCCGGCCCGAGGAAACCGATCTCGCTTAGAAATTCAGTATCTGTTTGGCCGTAGCGCGATGCGGCTGTCTGCAATTCAAATGTGGTTTCCGCCAGGTGTGTGGTGATCAACGCGTGTTCTTCGTCCGCAAGCTTGCGCGTCAAGCGGTAGCCTTTTTCATCCACGGCCCAGATCATGTTGGGCGCCACTCCCACCTGCACGCGCGCGCCCGGCTTGTTGTAGCGGCGCATCTGCTCGCGCGCATCTCCGATGGCGTGTTCCGGCTCTTCGATGAGCTCGCGGGGAACGCCGTATTCTTCGCCCAGGGAAGCGAAGCCTCGGCAGACGAAGCCCCGCATTCCGGTTTCGTCAAACGCTTCCACAACCGCCTTGATCATGCCCGGCCGCGTATGGACGTACATGAAATCGACGAGCGTCGTCACTCCGGAACGAATCGATTCGACGCAGCCATGCAGCGCGGCGGCATGCGCATCTTCGGTGGTGAGGTGGACGCCGCTTGGCCCCGTCATGCAGGTGAACCATTTTTTCAGAACCATGTCGTCGCCGAGACCCTTCATCAGCGTCTGAAAGAGATGCGTGTGCGTGTTCACCATTCCCGGCATCACGATGCGTCCATGGCAGTCCACAATTTCGGCAGACGGAAAGCGCTTTTCGAGATCCTGGCGCGTGCTCACTGCGACGATGCGGTCTTTTTCCACGCATACGCTCGCGCCTTCGAGCACTTCGCGCCGCTCGTTCATCGTGATCAGCCACGCATCGGCAAAAATGATGCTCATTGAAAATCTCCCAATGATTTAGATGTGAAGTTTTTGCGGGACTCCGGACAAATTCCAACCACCGTTCTACTTCAGGATTTGACGGCGCGCACCGATTTTCCCCTGCCAAAAAACAGACGGTCCAGGGAAATCGGACCGGCTCCGAAGGTCGCCAGCGCAAACGCACCCACGCCTAAAACCAACGCGAGGCCGTACTGGTCCAAGGCCAGCGGGTGCTGGAAAATCTTTTCGTCTCGCCACAAGGCCACCGCCATTTCGCAGCTGAGAAGCAATCCGAGAATCCTGGTAAAGAGTCCAGCGACAAGCAGCCCTCCTCCGCCCAACTCCAGCGCGCCCGCGATGCACACGAAGTAAGCGGGAAGATGAGCCACATGGACGAATTCGTCGATATGTTCCAGCCGTCGGCCCCAGAACTTTGGATACCCGTTGGCCATGAAAACCACGCCCACCCCGATCCGCAGGAGCAGCAGCGTCAAGGGCCTCAGCTTTTCCATAAATTGCATTCCCAGCCTCCTCGAATAGAAAGAACGCGCGACAACTTTAGCACGGAAGATATTTCTTTCGCGAAAATGCCCGGCATCAAAATTGCCGGCGGGACGCCGGCGCTGCCAAAACCAGCGTTGCGATGCCAAAGGGCTAGTTGTAATATGGCGCGCCCAGAAACAAAATCGGCTAACATGGATGCGCGACTGGGCCGCGGAAATGCGCCCAGGCAATAACTCCCGATTCCCCGAATCGCGGGATTCGTGAGCGGAGGAAACATGCAGAAGGTCAACATTGGAATTATCGGCACGGGATGGTGCGGAGGGATACGCGCGGAAACGTGCGCTGCGAGTCCTTATGTGAGCGAATTGCACATCGCCGAAATCAAGGAAGCGCGGCTGAAGGAAGTCGCGGACAAGACCACGCCGGCGACGGCGACTACGGATTACCGCGCTCTCCTGAAGAACGACAAGATCGACGCCATCATCGTCTCCGCCACGCCGGAAACCGTTCACTATCCGATGGCCAAGGAAACGCTGCTTGCAGGAAAGCATCTGCTCCTCGAAAAGCCGATTTCGCTCACGCTGGCCGAAGCGGACGAATTGATCGATCTGGCGCGCTCAAAATCCCTGCTCTTTACCATCGGCTATTCGCAGCGCTTCAATCCTAAATTCGCGTACGTGAAGCGCTCGATCGCGGACGGCACGATCGGCCAGCCGGTCAGCGCGCTGGTGAGCCGCCACATCACACGCAACCTCGGCAACAAAATCGGCGGACGCATCAAGCTTTCCCCAGCCGCGATGGAAGCGACGCATGACATCGACTTCGTGCTGTGGTGCTTTGAGCCGCGGAAACCCATCCGCGTCTACGCGCAGCTGGTCAACAAAATCATGCAGCCGACCCATAGCGTGCCGGATTGCGTTTGGATCATCGTGACGCTGGATGACGGCAGCGTTTTCACGATCGGCGCGGGCTGGGTGCTTCCGCCGGCGTATCCGAATTTTTCCTCGACGTGGATCGAGATGGTGGGCAGTGAAGGCGCGATCATGGTGGACGATTCGCACCGCGACGTCAGCATCAACACGATGAAGCGCGGCATCGAATTCCCGCTCTCGACCATGCCCGGCGAAAAAGTGGATCACGTCTACGCCGGGCCCATGGAGGCGGAAACCATCCATTTTCTGGATTGCGTAGCGCGGGGCAAGCAGCCGCTGGTCACGCCGGAGCACGCCCGCATGGTCATGCAGGTCTACCAGGCCGCGGACCAATCGGCCGAGGAAAATCGTCCTATCGATATCGCGTGGCCGAACGCCGAACGCGGCAGCGGGGAAAAGGAAATTGTCGGCGTCCGAACTGAAGCCCGGGCCTCCTAAAGTCGTCAAAGGACAGAATGCTGGACACGACTCCCACGTCCGCGTCGACTAGAGCCGCCAGCCTCGAAACCGCTTTATCCAAACCGACAAAGACTCGCTGGCTTGTTCTCGTCCTGATCAGTTTCATGTACTTGATCACGTACATGGATCGCAGCAATATTTCCGTCGCCGCGCCCGCGATCGCAAAAGAATTCGGACTGAGCAAGACCGCGATGGGTTGGGTCTTCAGCGCGTTCGCGTTGGCTTACGCGCTGGGACAATTTCCTGGCGGATGGCTGGGCGACCGTATCGGCCCCCGAAAAGTACTCACCGTCATCATGTTCTGGTGGGCGATCGCTGCGGTCTCGACGGGCGCCGCCACCGGTTTCTTGACTCTGCTCAGCGCGCGATTTTTGCTGGGGCTGGGCGAGGCCGGCGCGTTCCCCGTGGCCACGCGCGGGATGCAGCTGTGGTTTCCCAAGGTGGAGCGCGGCCGCATCCAGGGCATCACGCATTGCTTCAGCCGTTTTGCTGTGGCGGTCACGCCGTTTGTTGCCGTCGGCATCATGAGCGCATTCGGATGGCGCGCCATCTTTTACATCTTCGGATCGCTGGGCGCGGTTTGGGCCGCGGTTTTCGGCGTGATTTACTTGAACCGTCCTGAGGATCACAAGGGCGTCAACCGATCCGAGCTGGCCCACATTCGCGGCCTCAACGCGGACGGCACGATCAAGCAGCTCGAAACAGGAAAACGGCGCAATATTTCCTGGAAAGTAATCCTCCGCTCGCCCAATATGTGGTACATCGCCGCCGCATACGGCTGCTTTTTTTACGGCACGTATTTCTTCCTCACCTGGTACCCCACATACCTGCAGGAATACCGGCACTTCTCGCTGAAGTCGCTGGGCTTTGTGGCCTCGCTCCCTCTTTTCGCAGGAATGGTGGGAGACTTGACCGGGGGATCGATAAGCGACCTGGTGTACCGCAGGACCGGCCGACTGAAGCTCGCTCGCCGCGTCGTGGCCGTGCCCGGTTTGCTGATTTCGGGCGCCATGCTGATTCCGACTGCGCTGACTCACAACGCCTGGACGGCGGTCACTTGTCTCGCCATTTCCTTTTTCTTCCTGGAACTCGTGATCGGCCCGGCGTGGGCGGTGCCGATGGATGTGGGGGGAGAGTTCAGCGGCACGGTAAGCAGCGTGATGAACACCGCGGGAGCTCTGGCGGCGTCGGTATCTCCTGTCGTCTTCGGCTTTTTCGCGCAGCGAGGATTTTGGATCACCCCGTTCATCGTTACGGCCGGCGTGCTGCTCGGCGGCGCGCTGATCTGGACGTTTCTGATCAACCCGGAGCTCTCCGTGGTCGGGGAAAATCCGAGCTAGCGCCCTTCACGCGCACGGCCGTAGCCGCCGAAGGACCAGCGCGCGCCGATCGTTGTGTACAGGCCGTACGGTCCGGAAGTCCCCAGGTCGGCGGGGCCGACGTAGCCACCGTATTTTCCAAGCCAGTCCACCTGGTGCTGCGTTACGCGGACCTCGAAATTTTTTGGCAGCTCGATGCCAATCCCAACCGCGCGGTCGTACGCAATCGGCGCCATCGACGCGGTGTATTTGAACTGTGGCACATTATTTCCAAACGAAAAAGTGGGCGTGAAGAACAGGAAAACATGCCGCGCGAAGGTTTTTCCGAAGGGCTGCACTTCGAGGTAGCCGCCCAGCAAGTAGCGCGCGTAGGCGTTGCAGTTGGAATTCGCCCCGCCGGCCATGACGATCACGCTGGACGATGGCGAGCAGCGGCCGAGGTCCGGCTCGTTGTGCGGCGGGGCGACGGAATATTCCACGTAACCGCGAACCCAGTCGTGCGGGAAAAGAGTTTTCCCTTCGGGCACGCCCCAGGAAGGCGGTCTCGGCGCAGGATCCGCGGCGGCAGCAGCGGGCGTGGCCACAGTCATCGTCCCGATTGTGCCCTGTGCCAGCGCCGGAAAGGCTGCAAACGCTGCAATCGCGGACAGCAACACCAATTCACGAATTCGGTTTTTCAACGCAGTTCTCCTTTTTGTTTCAGCGAAGATTCGGCCGGTTCACTTCACAAATTCGGGCGAGCGGCCCTGGGACCACGGGTCATACGTTTGGGCGAAACGCATGCGCTCATCGAGCGGCGGATGGTTGTAAAACCAGAATTTCACGGCGGTCGACGGCTTTGGTTCCTCGAGATCGACTTCGCCCAGAATTTGAAACGCGTGCGCCGCCACCGCGGGCGCGTTCGGAATCAAGCCGTGGATCACTTCGAGCCCATACTGATCGGCCTGATGCTCGAGGTGGCGGCTGTAAGCGTTGGAAATGGGCGTGAACAGAAAGCCAAACACGGACAGCAAGAGGAGCAGCACGGGCAGCGCAGCCAGATCGTCCGGGCCGCGAATGGCCCACGTTTCTCCCCAGCGCGCGAGCATCCAATGCAGGACGCGATAGGCGAGATAGAGGAATAGCAGGAGCACAGCGCAGGCGAAGAGGATGCCATTGCGCACGTGGCCCAAAACGTAATGCCCCATTTCATGGCCCGTCACAAACAAGACTTCGTCCCCGCTCATGCGCCGGATAGTCGTGTCCCACACGACAACGCGCTTGCTCGCCCCCAGGCCGGAAACGTACGCGTTCAGTTCTCTCAACTTGGCACTGGCGATCATTTCCAGAATGCGGCTTTGCGGAATCGGCGCGCCCGCGCGCACAGTCATCTGCTCGATGTTCGCGGCGAGGCGCGGCTCGGATTTGGCCAGCGGTGCGAATTTAAAAAACAGCGGCTCGACAATCACCGGCTCGACAATCGCGCCCAGAATAATCAGCGGCACAGCGGCCAGCCAGAACCAGAACCACCACTTTCGCGGGCTTTTCCGAATCACCGAGAAGAAAACCCACACCAGCAAAATGGCGATCGAAATTTCGACGCCTTCCCCCTTGGCCCAGTCCGAGGCCCACGATCCCCATCCCTGAATCGACTGCTGGTATTGCAAGGCGAGACGGTGCTCCAAAATCGCGGTCGGCAGGCTCAGGACATCGATCGTCAGCAGCAACAGAGGCGAAAAAACCACGATCTGGCCAAAGCCGTTGTCGGTCCATTGTGTGGCCCAATCGCGATACGCAGGAGCGATGCGAAGCTGCAGCAGGAGCACGAGCAGGAGGATTCCATAAACGACATCGAGAAAATAAAGCTCGTGTCGCGCGTGCGCATAGGCGATGGCTTGCGCTTCCTGGCTGGGCGTAAGCGTGTACCCTTGCACTTGTCCGGTAGCGGGGGTCGCCGCGGGAGGCGATGGCGCGGCCGCGGATGCCGGCGGCTGTTGCGCGCGGCTTGGCGGAGCAGAAAGCAAGCCGGCCGCAGGGAGAATGAAAAGCGCGGAGAAAATTGCCGCGGCTCGAATACTTCGGCGATTCACTTGTCTTCCCCTGATGATGCCGCGCCGGAGAATGTTTGCAGGAGCAGCGCGCGGAGTATGATGCAACCTGCCCCGCCGGCGCAAGCCCGGCGTCGTGGTGTTTTCTGTAGCGCCGTCATCTTGCCGGAAATTTCTCGAGTTCTGTAAAGATGCAAAGAGCCCGGCAAGATGCCGGCGTTACCCAATCCACAGCGGACCGGTCCGCCGTTTCAATTGGAATACGGCGATTTCAGGTTGTAGTTGCGAATCGCGCCGCCCACCGCGATTCCCGCATGAATCGCGGAAGTCCATCGCTCCAAGCGATGATGTCCGGTGCGATGGAACAAGTAGGAAACCCCAACGGAAGCGGCAGTAGCCGCCACCTCGATCCCAGCAAACAGCGGATGATTATCCACAATGGAGTTGGTCAGAAAAACTTCATTAATGCCGCGGCTGCGAAGATTGAGCGTCGAAGCGTAATCCAAGGCGCGCCCCGCTCCAACGGCTGCGAAGAGCAAATCGTTCTCCCGATCCCAAAATTTGTGATCGCCGGGCGCTGACGGCTTGGCGGGCTGGGCAGCCTCGTCCGTTTTCTTTTGGTCTCCCGCATGTGCCGCGTCGGCCGGTTGCGGCGCGGAAGGCGCATTCGGATCCCTGCCTTCGGCCTGCTGCGCGTGGATCGCGGACCCGGCCGTGAATAAGAAAACCGCACCGGCTATCGCGCACAACATCGCACTCCGCATACGAAGACGTTCCTTCCTTTCGTTTCACGTATTGGAAGCACAGATTGTGGGCGAGCCCTGAAAGGTTGTAAAGCAGGAAAGAAGATTTCCCCGCGAACGTCCTCGCGGACTGGCCGGAGAGGCGGGACGAGTCCTGACCGTTTGGCAACCCCACCACTAGGAATTGTATCTTTCCTCTTGACACCACAAGACAGGAGGCGCAGAATCCCGGCAACTTTTTCCATTCGTCTCTGGTCCGGGGGGACTGGAGCGGTTCACTGAGAACGTTTTCCGTGAACGGAAAAATGGCGCGTCAATCCAGAGGGGGAAAAAGCGTGCAGTATTTGCCGGGATGGACCGTGCAATGCATTAATCCGGAGTGCGCCGCTCGCGGCCACTGGCTACGGGCCGCCGACTCTGGAGGAGAACTCTGCAGCAATTGCAGTTCTCCGCTCCGCAACGTTCCGCCGCCAATCAGCCCGCGCCTGCGGATGCGTCCGCGCTCGCTGGGCAGTTACCGTCCACCGGGCCGCTCGCCCGGGCGACAGCGCTAGTCGCCCCGAGCGGCTCTCAGGGCCGCTCGTCCCGGTCCCGCCGGGACGAGCCGTCCCCGCTTCGCTCCCCTCAAGTAGCACAGCCACTCTGGCTGTGCGGTTTTCGCTATCTACGCGGACCCGTCGATTATCGGCAATCGCAAACCCGCACAGCCAGGAGTGGCTGTGCTACCAAAATCTTCTCCGAATCGGCACTGGAAATGGGGAGAGCGGCCGGTGGGGGAGCCGGCCGCTCGTGGGGCGTGGGGCAAACTCAAAAAAGATGCTGTTGCGTTGGAGCTACCGGGATGGATCCGCTTGGCCGATCGAGTCCTAGAAGATCGCCGCAGCGAACACTGAATCGAAAGCCGCAACATCCTTCGGCGTCCCGGTCATTCTGAACAGCTCCGACGATGAGATCATTCTGCCCGGAAGCCTCGCCCATGCATATAGAACAAGGGTTACATTCGCACCGGTACTTTCGTACGGTGCTCCTGATCTTCACACTCCGAGGTCCGGAATCAATTCCAGGGCGTCGTTGAAGCGGTTGGTGAAATTGGCCATGCAAACGGCCAGGGTCAGCTCGACGATTTGGCCAAGGTCGTAAAACTTGCGCAATTCCTCAAGCTCGGGCGCGCGGATGCCGGAGGCGCCGCGAGTCACGCGGTCGGCGTAAAGTATGGTGGCTTTTTCCTTCTCATCGAAAAGTGGGCTGCGCGTATAAAAAGGCAGCGCAGCCACTTGCTCCGCGGTGACTCCGGCGCGTTTCGACGAGGCGATGTGCGCGCGCGTGCAGTATTCGCACCCGTTGACCATCGACGCGCGCAGATACGCCAGTTCCTTGTACTTGTCCTCGATGGTCCCTTCGTTGATTACGGCCTTGTAGAAAGGTAGAAACTTGGCCAGCACCTCGGGCCGGTGGGCCATGGCCGCGAAGATATTCGGGACCTTCCCCGCACGCGCGGCGAGCTTCTCAAATGTTTCCTGCAACTCCGGCGCGGCTTGCTCTTTCGTCAGCGGATTTACGATTCCCATGTTCGTTCTCCTTTTTGCTCTTTGGGTAACAGCTCGATGTTGCCGCGCAAGTTTAGCAAGGCGCGCATGAATCGGAAATGGCTGGCGTGGGGGGGGGGGGGGGGGGCGGGGGGGGGTGGGGGGGCAGAAGGGGACAAAAAAAAAAAGCCCGCCCACGGCCCCCCCACAC